>Ga0181593_10006589_pt1 | contig 10402 bp, 7 predicted proteins | sample 071ome_19_FD_133756 | JGI IMG/M metagenome (GOLD analysis project Ga0181593, IMG submission 133756) | Coastal salt marsh microbial communities from the Groves Creek Marsh, Skidaway Island, Georgia - 071413AT metaG (megahit assembly) | ecosystem: Environmental > Aquatic > Marine > Intertidal zone...
GTATAGTGCGGAGCCAATTGCGACACCTGCTAATAAAGATAGGGCCTTGCGTCTTGTTATTAATTGTTGGTTTTCAAGCTTGCTAGAATTTTTTTCTGGGCTTGCTAAATTGTCTTCCGGTTTATTGGAAGGTCTTTCGATGTGATGTTTCATAGTAAGTGGGTTACTACTTAATTAGTATGCACGTATTGATTTGGCATGGCAAGATTTTTTATAAATTGTCTTACATTTGACAAAATTTCAAATTGTGATATTTTAAAGCCTATTTTTAATTTTTTTTATGAATAAATTCGTTGATAAAATGTTAGAGACTCGATTGGGAAGAGCGTTCTTGTTGAGTGCTGGTTTGCATTTTTCTATTTTGGGTGTTTCTAAATTAACTCGAGATCAAGTCATTAACGTGATAGATGTTACGCCAGTAAATGTGCCGCCTGTTGAAATTGATTCTGAATCTCTTGGTACCACTGAAGGTGTTGTACGTGATTTATCTAGTGATGAAGTTTTAGAATCTTTACCGATTAATGAAATCCAAGAGGTTGGGGTATCTGCCGAAGATTTTGTCGGCCCACAGAGAGAGGGGTTTGATGAACCATTTACTCAGCAGGAGATTGAAGAGAGAAAACATGCATCGAAGGTTAAGAAGTATTATATGGATCATTATGCTGATAGACTTTGGAATTCGTATAGTAAACACATAACTGATAGATTTGGTCCACAGCCTGCGTTTTCATATATGTTGCACAGGTATATTGTATTTAAGTATTTATCTGAGCTAGCTGTTTCAGATAATTTGAGCGAGTCTGAATTAAAAACAAAAGAAATAGAATTAAAACGTAATTTGAACAAAATACTTGCCGAATTTAAATCCGAATTTAAAAAGGGGATGAGTGTGTCTGATATTGTGGTGACTTTGAATAGAATTCTCTTGTCAACCAGTTATAAAGAATCTCAATCTGGATTGGCTAACTATTTGCTTGATACATCTGTTGGCTTGAATTGTGAAGCTCGAGCTATTTTGACTTCATTTATTGTCAATCGTTCATTTGGTAGATTTTTCAATTCTGGTTGGGAATTTGTTATCCAAAAAAATGGTGGAGCTCATGTAAGAACAGTCTTGCGTACTTTGGGAAATAGTTTTTATCCAATTGATGGTGCTTTTGTTCGGGGGACTGAAAAAGATTTTTCAGGTGTTTTGTTTGAACGTGAAATATTAGAGTTGTTAACAGGACGCTACTCTGCAGAAGGTTCGAGTTTTTCTCCAGACAAAAAAACTGTGACTTCTACTATTTTAGATTCAGTTAATTTTACTAAAAAAATTGCATCGGAAAATTTTAAATCTCAAAAGCAAACTCAGTTTGATCCTTTGATAAATCCAAATTTGAAACCAAAAGTTATTCAGTGGCAAAATTTGAAAAATGGCAAGCGAGTACCTCTAATTACTAAAGTAGATGCAAATGAATTTCTTTCTCAGCAAATTAAAATTGCTAGAAGAACTGGTGAAAATATTGTGGATTTGAATAATTTTCGTTCCATTAAAATTGCTGGAGATATAAACTTGTCTGATTTTACTGTGTTTGATGGTATTAAAGTTCTTGGTCTGGAAAAAAACTATTCTAAAAATGTTGTTTTTCATCCCTCTAGTCTAACTGGTTTGTCTAATTTGGTTGAAAATGGTTGGGATTTTTCTCGGTCAATTCTTAATTTGAATAATTTGAGTCCGAATTCTAATAATTCTGAAGATGTATCTATGTTTAAAGAAACTTGGTTGAGACCTGATCAATTTTTAGATTATATTGATAAAGGGATCGATGTTAGTGCTTTTTCTGTTGATGTTAAGTTTTTTAAGAATGTAAATGATTCTGTTAGATTTACTCAAACTTTAAATGAAAGGGGAGTGAAATATGTTGAGTTGGTTGGGAAGACTGCTTCTGATTTAGATTTTCAATCTTTTAATGGCGTAATCAAAAATACCGCAAGGAATAACGGTTTTGATGTGCAGTTTAATAAAGTTACCTTTGAGACTACTGTTGGTTTTGGGCGTTTAGTCTTTCTTGCTCGAGGTAAAAAAGTAAATTTTAAAGTTTTATATCTTGCTGTTGATAATACTAATTTAATTAGCAAACTTAATGAGTTTTTAAGTTTGATGAATGGTAAATCCATAGATTTAAGAATTGTTGCTACGTCTGATGATAGTTTAAATCAACAATATATTGATGCGGGATTTAAGGTTGAAAGGCTCGATAAATAAATACTGAGATCATGCCCCGGCACACAAGCCGGGGCTTTTTTGTTATTCGGTAATGTCTTCAAGGATGGTTACATCGACTAATTTGATTAGATCGGAGGATTTGATTTGGATTGAATCTGTGCGGGTTCCGATGTTGAAGGCGAGCTCGGGGAAGTCGAGGAGTTTTTTGTCGTAGAAGGTTTGCTCTATTTCCATTAGGTTGCCGAATGGTGGGACTGCTCCTTTTTCTAGATCGAATAGTTCTTTGAGTTCATCTGGGCTTATAAATCTAAACTTTGAGAGCTTGGAGGCATCGCGGAATTTTTTGGATTCGAGTTTGAGAGTTGCGGGAATTACTATTTGATAATATTTTTTCTTGGCCTTGATCATCAGCGCTTTGGCTCCGATTTTGGGGTCGGTGCCACGTATTTTGGCGACTTCTTCTGAAGTTTCGGCAGGTTCATGGTGCATGTATTTGTGTGGGGTTTGTGTGTCTTCTAAAATTTTTAGAATTTGATCTTTGATAGTCATTTTATTTTGGTTTAATTTATTTATATTTGTTGCGAGGCAACTCTTTGGGGGTCGGATGGGAAGAGGGTAGTTTGACGGATGTTGTCTTGGTTAGATATTAACATGGTGAGTCTTTCGAGTCCCATTCCAAATCCACCGTGGGGTGGCATTCCGAATTTGAAAATCGAAAGATATTCGCTAAAGTCTTTTGGATCCATACCGGCAGCCATTATCGACATGCGAAGTTGGTCATAGTCGTCCATGCGGCGTCCGCCTGAGGAAATTTCCATTTCTTTGCAAAGTAAATCTACGTTGTGGATGACTGCTTTTTCGTCTCGATATGCATAGAAGGCTCCTTTGGGGATGTGAGTGATGAAAATAAAGTCTGATTGATAAGTGTCTCGAGCGTATTGGCAGAGTATTTTTTCAGCCTCTGTGCTTAGGTCGTCCCAGTCTGTGGTGTCTATGTTAAATTTTTCTGTGAGTACTTTGCATGCTTGTTCGAAGCTATATGAAGGAAATGATTTTTTTGGGACCATGAGTTCTGGTGCTTGGAGAGTTTGCATTTCTGCTTGGCAGTCTGAGTAGACTTTTTTGAGCATGTGCCTGACTGCTGCTTCTTCGTGCTCGAGAATAGTTTCGAGGCCTTGGATGTATCCAAATTCAAATTCGAGTTGGGTTGCTTCTGTAGTGTGTCGGCGTGTGTTGGATAGTTCAGCCCGGAAACATTTGGAGAGTCCAAAGACTCTGTCGAAGGCACCGACCATGATTTGCTTGTATAGTTGGGCTGATTGGGCGAGGGTAGCTTGTTTTTCGAAATAATCGACGTGGAATATTTCGGCTCCGCCTTCAGAACTACTGGCAAGTAGGAGAGGGGTGAAAATTTCTGTGCATCCCAGTTGGATCATGAACTCTCTGTAGGCTTCGAGAATTTTGGCCTGGATTTTGAAAATAGCTTTGTTGTGTTTGTGTCTGAGTCCTATGGCTCTGTGTTTGAGTTGGGTGTCGAGGTTCTCTTTGATTTGTTTGGATTGCAGTTCTAGGTCGGGGACCTCGTGGACTGCTGTGATGATCTCAAGGCTTTCGGCATGAATTTCGGTCTTACCCTGTGGACTGGTGTGAACTTGGCCGCTAAGACTAATTATAGATTGTGGATGTAGGTCTTGGAGTTTGACTAGGAGTTCTGGTTTTTCGACCACGACTTGCATGGATCCGGTAAAATCGGAAAGTTCCAAAAAGCAAATTTTGCCGAGGTCTCTTTTTTTGAGAATGCGTCCTTGGGTTTGGGCTAAACCCTGTTGGCTTAGGATTTCTTTGATTAATTGCATGTGAATAAAGTTAAATATCAATAAAAAAACTCACCTTGGATTTAAGGTGAGTTGGAATTTTTAGTTTTGTAACACGCAAACAAACTAACTCACCACGAGTGAATTTAAATTATTATTGTTGTTATTATTTTGTTTGTGCAAAATTGGCATTTGGCCTGTGTTAACTATTTATATCTTATCATCAATTTATGTATTGTCAAATTACACTTGTTTGAACTGCTATTTGATGCTATAATTAAACATTAAATAATTTGTAATAATGACTGCTTTAAGACGAGTATATTGGATTCATTTTTTGGAGGGTTGTTACTTTCATGCTCCGATTGTGAGTTTGTTTTTGACTTCGAATGCAATTGGAGTTGGGGCGTTGTTTTTTTCGCAAGTTTTTTATGCGGTTGGTACATTGTTGTTTGAGGTGCCTTTTGGCGTCTTTGCTGATAAGTATGGTCATGAGAAGTCGATTCGACTTGGTTATTTGATAGATGCGATTTGCTTGGGGTTGTTGGTTGTATACCCAACTGTGTATATGTTGTACGTATTATATTTTTGTCGTGGGGCTGCTGGAGCTTTTATTAGTGGTTCTTTGGAAACCGTGCTTTATAATGTTGATCAAAAGAAATATACAAAGAATTTATCTTCGGCTACTCAATTGATGAATGCTGGTGATGTGTTTGCGGTTATGTGTGCGGCAGTGTTGTTTGGTCTTTTGGGTGATATGTCTTTTAGGATTTTGATTGGGATGACAGTGTGTGCTCAGATTATTAATTTTTTGCTGACTTTTGCACTGCCACGTTCTCGATCAGTTGAGAATATCGAAAGTGGCTTGCATGAATTGCAAATCCTTAAAACTTCCTTTGATTTATTGAGGTCTAATTTACAGGTTCGAAAATTATTGATGTGGAGTTTGTTAGTGATTTCGGGTACTCAGATGATGGAGTTGTCGGCGCCTCTGCTTATGCGTGATGTGGGGGTGTGGGATTTTATGATTCCGGCTGTTTTTGTTTTGGCATCATTGTTGTCTATTGGTTTTTTGCGTGTGGTTTCGCGTTTGGAGAGTTTGGATTTTAGAGTGATAAATATTATACGTTCGGCTGTGTTTGCTGTTTGTGGATTTGTATTTGTGACTGCTTCTTCTGCTTGGGTTGCTTATGTGGCATTTTTGATTATGTTTGCTTTGAGAGATGTTCTGAAACCTTTGTATTTTAAACGAATTGCTGATTTGGCATCCGATCATAATCGGGCGACTGTCTTGTCTATTTTTTCGATGTATAAGTTCGTGGCTTTGGTTGCTTTGCGTTTGGTGGCAGGTATGTTTGGATCTGCTGTTGGAACTATTTTGTTACTGTCTTTTTATGTATTGGTTGGGGTTGGGGTGTTTGTGTATGATCTCGTTAAAAGTAGAGTTTAATTATTTTGACTATTTAATATTGTAATAGTTCCGTTATTTGCATTTACTTCTATTATGTTGTTGTCTTTTAGAGTTTTGGTAGCGTTTTTCGTACCAATTATGCATGGGATATTAAATTCTCTTGCTATGATTGCTGCATGACAGGTTATGCCTCCTTCGTCAGTTATTATTGCTGCTGCTTTTTTCATTGCTGGAATATAATCAGGTGTAGTCATGGACGCAACCAAAATATCACCTTTGTTAACTTTTTGAATATCGTTTGCAGTGTCGCAAATTTTAGCTTTACCTTTTGTTATGCCACTACATGCAATATTGCCTTTGAGAGTGTTCGTGTTTGATTCAGTTTGAATTAAGTCATTGCATGCTGCGAAGTTAATTGCATCTTCTTTTAATATCCATTGATATGTTCCATTTCTTGCAATAAGAATTGAGTTTTGATCTCTATCTTTTAGTTCTTGTTTTAGTTGGTTGTTAATTTTCCCTGCTTGAAGGCATTCCTTTACCTCATGTGGGGTCAACAACCCAAGATATTTTTTATCTATCTTGAGTCTTCTTGCTATTTCTGGAAACACAACCATTTGCAGATGTGGATGGCTTCTGGTTTGGAATGTTTTCTTTAGGTCTTGCAAGTAGCTCAGTTTCTTAATAGTTGTTATGATGTTTGTGAGTTGCTTGGATATTTTGAGTTTATTTATGAGTTTTTTTTGCTTGAGTTTTTTGTTTTCGAGTTGTTTTTGCATCTTTTGCAATTGTGTATTTGGATTGTGAGTTTGAAGAATGTTTTTTATTTTGTTTGTTATAAATTCGTTATCCCATAGGGTGTTGTTTTGATATCCAAATGGAATGGAGCTAAATGTATCTACGTGTTTGTCGATGAGTGTTTGGATGCCGCTTGTAAGATTGGAAAGTGAGTAATTGTTTTTGGATATTTGGTGGCAAATTTTTAAGAGATTTTTTTCTTCTTGTTGTATTTCAAATTCAAACTCCAAAGGTTCTAATAGCGGTCCAATTTGTAGCTTAGTAAGATTTTCTTTTGTGAGTTGTTTTTCAAGCTTATGTTCTAAAGTACTTGATCCTATCCACCATGCAGGTGTGTTTTTGAGATGAAAATTCGTGTATTGCTTGCAGTAATCTAGATATATTTTTGCTATTTGTGAGTTGTTTATTTTGGAGATTTTTTTTTTCGGGAGGTTGCTTTCTATCAATGTTTTGAGTGTATTAATTTGAGATTGGGACCAGTTTATATTTTGATCTAGCCATGTAGGATCTTGTAAGATTTTGTCACATAGTTTTTGACCAATTTGTTCTTGGTCAAATTGACTGTCTGTGGAGGTGGTAATATCGTTATGCAGCCAAGTTAATATTATCGCATGGGCTTGATGACCATACATTTTTTGCATTTGTTGCGATGCAAGATATTCTTGAGTAAATATTGCTGGAAATGGTTGGCAGGTTTTTTTTGGTCTGGCTCTAGATGATACAAGTTTGCCAACTGGATGATAAAAGTGCGTATCTTTTATATTTGTAATAGGTCTGCTTTGGACAATATAAAACTTATTTTTATATTGTACCCATTCTATGTCGCAGGGGAATTTGTAGTGGTTTTCAATTATATTAACTACTTTTGAAAGATCTTTGATTTCTTGTAGGTTTAGAGATGATTTTTTCTCTTGTGCTGCAGTTTTGATCCACTGAGTGCCTCCTTGATGGTTTTTCACTAGTTTTTTTTCTTGTTTTTGAATTTCTGATTTGATTATTGAAAAATCTTGTTTGGAAATTATAAATTTGTCGGGAGTGATTTGTCCTGATACTATTGCTTCACCTATTCCGAATCCGGATTCAATAATGATCTGATGTGGATTGCTATTTATTGGGTTAATAGAAAAAGCAACTCCTGATTTTTCTGATTGAATCATTTTTTGGATGACTACTGCAATCGAGATATGTTTGTTTTGGAGATTTTTTTCGAATCTGTAAAACAATGCTCGTGCTGAGAATAGTGAGGCCCAACATTTTTTAAGATTTGGAATTAGATTTTCAATTGTAGTGTTTAAAAAACTATCTAGTTGTCCAGCCCAAGCTGCGTTTTTGGAATCTTCAGAGGTTGCCGATGAACGCACTGCAACATATTTCGAGTTTAAACTTTCAAAGGCATTGTTTAATGCTGTTGTTAGTTTGGGTGGTAATGCTTGAGCAATTATTTTTTCTTGTATTTTGTTTGAAGCATATTTTAACTCTGTGGTGCTTTGGTAATTTAGATTTTTTAAAGTTTGATCTATGTAGGTCTTCAGGTTAGATTTCTTTATAAATTCTTCGAAAGCATTGGTAAGTACCACAAAACCTTCTGGTATAGGAATTTGCTGTTGAGTCATTTCTCCAAGAGATGCACCTTTGCCTCCGGCAATATTTGTATCTGATTTAGATATTTCTGAGAATGGAAGAGTGTAATGCAATTGTAAAAAGTTATAAATTTATTTTAATAAATTATGTTTAAAGTGCAAGTTTTTTGGCTCTGGGAACTATTTTTTTACTGTCTTTTTATGTATTGGTTGGGGTGGGGGTGTTTGTGTATGATTTTGCTAAAGACTAGGGGGTTGCTTTGGTAGGAATTCGATTTACTTCTCAGGGGATTGAATATATAGCTTTTGAATGATAAAGCTGGTTGGAAGATGTTTGATTTCTCCTGATTCTGTCATACCGTAAGCTTGTTTGAGAGGTAGGCTGTAGTGTTCGATAACTTCGGTGTCTTCGTGGGCGTGTTCACTGAAGCTAAGGCCTCTGGCGATGTATAGGTGCATGGTGCACTCGACTATGGATGTAAATGTGTCAAAACCACCAAGGTATTCAAGGGACTTGGCTTGGATTCCGAGTTCTTCTTGGAGTTCTTTGTGGGCTGTTTGTTCTGGTGTGTGTCCTTCTTCGATGCCGCCGCAGACTCCTTCGAGACGGTAAGAATTGACGGCGTATTTGAATTCTTTGACTATATGAATATTGTCTTGTTCATCTATTGAGACCACGCAGACTCCGTCTAGGGCTTTGGTGACTCCATAAAATCCATCGTTGCCGCCAGGGGTGATCACTTTGTCTTCGCGGACTTCTATCCAAGGGTTTTTATATTTAACTTCTGTGCTTTTGACTTTCCAAGGGCCTCTTTCTTGCATTTTTTAATGTTCATTTGATTTATTATATAGGTTTTGTACGTGTTTTAGAAGTACCTGGTTTAGCAGAGCGCTATAATTCATGAATTCTGTTTGATGAGTTTGAAATTCATGGTTGATTTGATCTGTTTGTATTTGTTGGACAAACAATTGCATTGGTCTAATAGCTTTAGTTTTGATTGAGATCATAAGTAGTTGTAGAAGATGAGGGTGTTTGTGTTTGAGAAAAGAGAAGAATAAACGTCCATAGAAGTATCTATCATGATGAGGGACTTGGTTATTGAAAATTAAATTTTGGATAGAATATAATTTTTTGCGATCGGGATTTGGATTGTAAATTTCTGGGAAATCTAGGATGTGTTGAATTAATTTGCTGTCGGCCCGGGGACTGGGGTTAATTTGAGTTTGATTGTTAGCGTATTTAAAAAATTCAGCAAAGCCTTCCCAAATAACTTTGTGATTGATGTGGAATTTTTGGCAAAAATCACGAGCTTCTAAATGGTCTCCGATTACTAAACTAAAAGCAGCGTGACCAAGTTCGTGTGCGGCATTTTGCCATGGCATTTGTTGGTTGTTGTTTGCAAAAACCAAAGTCATATTCGTATAGGGAATTAGATTTTCAAGAAAATATCCCCAGTAGGTTTTCACATTTATTTGTTGCATTATTTGTTCTAGTTCTGGTTGTGATTTGGCTATAATGACAGTTGTAGTATCATTTTGCTTGGAGTGTAGTGAGGCTGGAATGTTTAAACTTTGAAAAGTATGCATTAAAGTTTCTTGGAATCTGCGTGCGACTTGCTTTGGATCGATTTGTTGGCTGTTGTTGATGATACAAAGTTGATGGTTGTCTAGGACTTGGTGGCAGGTGGTATTTGTGGTGTTGGCATGTTTTAAGATTTGATATTCTTTGAGCTCTTGTTCGACAATTTCTTGGCTTGGTAAAAAACCTGGGTGTGCTTGAGTCTGAGTAGTAGTGTTTAAGCAAAGCGTAGTTGTGAGTGCTGTCGATTTTAGAATTTGACTGAATTTCATGTTTATTTGACAAAATTTAAATATAGTTTATATTTATAATCTAATTTAGTCAAGTGTACATGGAAAGTATTCGTGATTTACAACTATTTGGTTCTGAAGGTCTCTACAAAGGTGATATGGCTGTATGCTTTAGCGGATTTCGTTTAGTCCAGGATATTATTGAGGATGCTGTAATTTTTGCTATGGAAGTTGAGGATGTTTTGGTTGGAATTGATTGTGGAGATGGTTTGCACAGCGGTAATTCTTTATCTGTGGCTTCCCTGATGAATTTGAAAGCTTTGGATTCTGTGTATTGGTGTGGTGGTCAGTATTATGTTTTTGACAGATTTGGACTTTTTGCTTCGGGTGTTGTGCCATATGATACTTTGAGCTCTGCTCGGTTTTTAAAAACGCTTGTTCAGGCTGATCTGTGTTCCAGCTTTAATTGGCTTAATTTGTATCAATTGAGCTTAGGGTTGAGAAATATGAGAACTACCTCTGGATTTGTGTATACTCAAGATACATACTCAAAAATATTGGAGGCTTTTGAATCAGCTAGTCCTTTGCGCACTGATTTGTTTGAAGGTGTGCGGTTTGCGCATATTCAAAATGCTTTGAATACGGGTTCGGTCATTGATTTGGAGTTTTTATGCGCTGCTTTTGGAGTAAATATTCGACAGTTGTTTCTGCTTCCGGAGTTGTTAATAGAAGTAGAAACTATTTCTAGAACGCGATTGCTCTTTGAAGGTTTTAAAGAAAA
>Ga0181593_10006591_pt1 | contig 10400 bp, 10 predicted proteins | sample 071ome_19_FD_133756 | JGI IMG/M metagenome (GOLD analysis project Ga0181593, IMG submission 133756) | Coastal salt marsh microbial communities from the Groves Creek Marsh, Skidaway Island, Georgia - 071413AT metaG (megahit assembly) | ecosystem: Environmental > Aquatic > Marine > Intertidal...
CCGCCGTCGCCACCGCCACCGTCGCCAAAAGCGCCACCTGAATCACCGGTATAGCCGCCGTCTTTGTCGAAGGTCCCTGAACCCCCGCCGAACCATATCACTGATCCATCGGGCTCTACTTTTCCTTTCAGCTGTCGGTCACCGCACTTTCGGCAAACCAAATAGGCGTCACCGGTTTCAAAATCAGCGACTTTGTCTGACTTGAAACCATGGCTGAGACTGCCGCAGGCGCGGCATCGGTAAGAGAACGCGAGGATCGGGAAGACGATACTCAAGGCGCCGAACAACAGGGCGAGAAAAATCAGAAAGTCGTTATCCATGGTAACTGCCGTGTAATCGCTGAGCCTCGAGGTTACCCCCTGAGGAGCGGGAAAAAAATCCGGACATTTCCCGATGTGGGTGCCTTCAGCAACTCGCTTTGTGCTGACGGCGGGCAGCGCTGCACCTGCGCGGGCTGTTGCCGCGGCTGTGGCAGTCAGGCGATCTCAAGTGGGTGAATCCAAAGTAGTGGCACGCCTTCGGTGAGCTTGAGTAACTCACTCATTGCCTCGTCCTCAGTCATTCCCTTGCCTCGCAGCGCTGTCATCACAACCTCACTGCTATAGCAGGGCAGGGGCGTGCCATCATCCTCATAGATGCAACCAAGTAGGGCGTGGTTAAAGCCCTCAATAAGGGGAATCTCAACGTGGTCTGCATCGGACATCGCGAACGTCCTCCGTGAGTGTTAGCCCATCATCTCAAATACCGCCGCCGTGTTCGAACCCAAAGGGTAAATCTCGGCTATCGAACATCGCAGGTACGAGAATGGTGGCGCGCGAAAAAGCCTCTTTGCGGCGACTGCAATTTAGTTCAGTGTTATGTTCTCAACTGCCTCGGACTTCTGCGAACTCACCCCCCATGTTGCCACACAGTATGAGAACCGGCCTTACGTCGTGGAACTACAGGACGAGAAGGCAATTGAGGATAGTGGCACAGGAAATTTACCAGCAAGCACGCGTGTCCCCTGAGAGAAACTTCGTTTTTTTGCACGTGCCAAAAGCAGGCGGCACCTCAATCAGGCACTTTTTCAGGGACATTTTTTTAGAGCGATCTATCTTTCCAGAGGATAGGCTCTCAAATTTTCCTTTGTGGGAGGATGTATCGAGTGAAGGGCCCAAAGCCTACCTTGGCCATCTTGGTTGGGCGTTCGCCCGATCAGCAAGGGCTGAGACAGCTACCGTACTCAGAGATCCCATCGAGAGACTCCTATCCGTTTACGTTTACGCCAGCAAAGCAATGCTGAGACAACCGTTGATCGGCATGGACTCCAGTCAAATGAGCCTCATTCAATTTCTTGAAAGCACCCAAGTTGGAATCAGACAGAATATTGATAACGCACAAACGTGGCAGCTTTGTCATTGTTATCACTGGGAACAGCGCGAAAAATTGGCAGAGACAAGCGACCAGACGATTTTTCGCGCTGCCAGCGAGAATTTAGAGAAAATAGATTGGCTTGGGGTGTCTGAAAATTTATCTGAATTTTGCAAACGATTGTCGATGTCAAAAATCCAAACCGAGAAAAACGCGCCCCGCCGAAACGTATCGAGCGGCAGACTCTCATACAGCGGACTCTCGGACAGAGAAAAAAAGGCGATGCACAAATGCACGGAAATGGATGTCGCTCTTTACGAGAAAGCGCGGCATCGATTGGCTTGCGGCCCTCGCTGACGTGTGTCGGCGGTCAATGTAGTTGTCTCGCGGACCATGGCGACCCAGCGTTTCAAAGGCCGCTTTCGGGACTATTTGCTATCGACCGCTTTTTCGCGATTGGCGTGGGTCTCCCGGGTTGATTGACAGAGCGACAGGTTGCTGACGAAGCTACAGCTCAGGTAAAAAACGTTGAGAAAGGAGGTTGGCGCGGAATGCAGGAGTCGAACCTGCGACCTTCGGTTTCGTAGACCGACGCTCTATCCAGCTGAGCTAATTCCGCGCGGTATCCCACGAGACTGACGCCCGCTGGGGCGCGTAGTATACACACTTGGCGTGCTCGGGCCAGCGGTCAGCCGGGCACCCCTCGGCGGTTCCCTGGTCCATAGAGAAGATGCCATTACTGCAACTTAAGTGAGGAGGAAGGTGATCCAGCATGCAGATCTTGGTCGATGCAGACGCCTGCCCGGTGGTCATTCGCGAAATACTGTATCGCGCAGCGCAAAAGCGTGAAATTAAACTCACTTTGTTCGCCAACCAGTCTTTTCAGGTGCCGGCTTCGCCGCAGATCAGTCTGTATCAAGTCGCCAAGGGGCCCGACATGGCAGATCACGAAATCGTCGCCCGGGTGAGCGCCGGAGATCTCGTTATCACTGCCGATATTCCCCTCGCCAGCGAAGTGCTGGAAAAGGGCGCACGGGTAGTGACCCCCAGGGGAGAGCGTTATACCGAGAACAATATTCGCCAGCGTCTGCAGATGCGTGACTTTATGGAAACCATGCGCGCCTCAGGCGAGCACACAGGTGGTCCGCCACCGCTTAATCAGGCGGACCGCAAGACCTTTGCCGATCAGTTGGATCGCCTGCTCACCCAAGTCACGAGGTCAACTGCCGAGCAGCAGTGACGATAGCGCCTTGAGTGGCCGTGGGTTTAGTGGCGGGGGGGTTCAGTGGTTGTGGGCAGCGCCACTGTTGATCACCGGCTGTGCCGCGCGATCACTGCACAGGATCACCAGCAGGTTACTCACCATCGAGGCCTTGCTCTGAGGATCGAGGTCGATGATCTGCCGCTCGGTTAACTGCCCCAGCGCGGCTTCCACCATGCTCACTGCCCCCTCAACGATCTTGCCGCGGGCTGCAACGATGGCTGAAGCCTGCTGCCGCTGCAGCATCGCACTGGCAATCTCGGGCGCGTAGGCGAGGTGGCTGATGCGAGCCTCCAATACCTCGACGCCTGCCTTGCCCAGTCGCTCCTGAACTTCGCCCTTGAGAATATCGCCTATCTCATTGGCGCTTCCGCGCAGGGTGATGGACTCACCCTCATGGTCGTCGTAGGGGTAGCTGGTGGCCATGTTTCGGATCGCAGCTTCGCTCTGAATCGCGACGTAATCCTCATAATCGTCGACCTCGAACACAGCTTCGGCGGTATCGATAACACGCCACACGACCACCGCGGCTATCTCAATCGGGTTGCCGGCGGAATCATTGACCTTGAGCTGTCCACTCTCAAAATTTCGGATGCGCAGGGATACCCTTTGCTTGGAATAAAACGGGTTGGCCCATCGAAGGCCAAGGGCGCGGTCGGTGCCCACGTATTGACCGAAAAGTTGCAGGACCCGGCCCTCGTTGGGGGCAACCATATAGAAACCGGCGAGGCAGATAGTCGCCAACACGGCAACCAGCACTGCCATTATTTTGAGCGCGACTCCCCCCAGCAGTATCGCCCCGGCGACACCCGTCACAATCGATAGGGGCAGTGCTGCTAACATCGGGTATCCCGATGTGGTTGAGGCCCGTTTCTCATCTTGCATCGATCTCGCTCCTAGTGGTTCACGCGCCTAATGTCTCTGTTCGTTGGACAACTGACACAAAAATTGTCACGACTCCCTGTGACGATAGCAAACTGTGCCATATTTGCCACTGACACAGGATCAATCGTCGGCGTTGCAAAATCGCAACGGAGGTGTCGGGTTTGTCAGCGATCCGCAGTGTTGGTGTTGGCAGTCAGGCCTATCTGAATTAGGTGTCTACCCATTCGATGATCTCTGCTTCCAGATTATCAAGATTAACTGTCTCTTCGCTCACCGCCCAGTCCGCCACCGCGATGCCCGACAGACGAGTCGATTGTTTATCGCCAGTGATGAGGGGGTGCCACGGAGGCAGTGGTTTGCGGTCGTGGATAAGGCGGTAGGCGCAGGTGCTTGGCATCCACGCGAGTTCTGAGGCGGTCATTGCGCGCACATCAAGACAATCCTTTACCTTGGCGAAGCGTTCCCCATAGCTTGTGCACCGAGCGGTTTCGGTATTAAGCAGCGCGCAGGAGACCCGAGTATAAAAAACGTCAGCGGTCTCCTCATTGACCAATTTGTGCAGGCAACATTGCCCGCAGCCGTCACAAAGTGATTCCCACTCGGCGTCGGTCATCTCATCCAGTGTTTTTCTCTCCCAGAATGGCGCGTCAGACATACCGTTCTCTTATTAGATCTTGCCCCCACGAAAACCCGTGATCGTGCATCATCGCGTTGGGCCCTCGGGTTTGACAAGCGCTGCGCGAAAAGAGGGCTTGCGCGATTCAGGGGTTAAATCATTGGTTCAGAAGGGCTGGTGGCCCACAGCTTCGTGTATCAGTATTACATCAAGGCAGTTGGATAACGGATAACCTTCGAGAGTAGGGTTAAGGAGAAGCCGATATGGATTTGGGTATCAAGGGCCGCCGGGCGCTCGTCTGTGCGTCGTCTAAAGGGCTCGGCAAGGGTTGTGCAGAGGCGTTGGCAGCGGAAGGCGTTGATTTGATCCTGAATGCCAGGGGCAGTGAGGCCTTGGAAGCCACGGCCAATGCCTTGCGTAGTCAATACGGCGTGGCAGTGACACCCGTGGCAGCCGACATTACCAGCGAGTCGGGACAGGAGGCTGTTCTGGCAGCCGCTGGGGATGTTGACATTCTTGTTACCAATGCGGGGGGACCGCCGCCCGGACTTTGGTCGGACTGGACGCGAGACGATTTTATTGCAGCGTTTGACGCCAACCTGCTCACGCCCATTGCCCTGATCAAGGCGCTGTTACCGGGTATGACACAGCGCGGCTGGGGTCGTATCGTTAACATCACTAGCGTTGCGGTGAAAGCGCCGATTCCGGTGCTGGGGCTGTCCAATACGGCTCGGTCGGGTTTGACGGGATACGTGGCGGGAGTCTCAAGGCAGGTCGCAGGCAGCGGTGTCACTATCAATAATTTGCTTCCCGGCCTGCACGATACCGACCGGCTGCTGATGCTGGATACGGTCGACGCCAATGCACGCGGTATTTCGCCAGAAGAGGCCCGGGCTGCCAGAATGGCAACGGTCCCTGTTGGGCGCTTTGGTACTGCAGAGGAATTCGGTGCGGCGTGTGCATGGTTATGTTCGACACAGGCCGGCTTTGTCGTTGGCCAAAATATTCTGCTCGATGGTGGTGCTTTCCCCGGGGCGATGTAGCCGGTGCACATTGCCGTTGTGCAAGTGCAGCCCGTAACCGGCGGTGGGTCAGTTCTTGTTCTCCCGGGCGCGTAATCGCTGGACGAGACTTGAGGTGTCCCAGCGATGGCCGCCCATGGCCTGCACATCCGCATAAAAACCGTCTACTAGTTCAGTCACCGGGACGTCGATGTCGGCTGCCCGAGCCGCCTCAAGAACGATGCCCAGGTCCTTTCGCATCCAGTCTACGGCGAAGCCAAAGTCAAATTCTCCCGCGATCATGGTGTGCGCCCGGTTGTCCATCTGCCAGGATTGTGCGGCACCCTGGGCGATTACCTCAATGACCTTTGATGCGTCGAGACCGGCCCGTTCGGCAAAGTGAATACCCTCTGCCAGACCCTGAACCAATCCTGCGATACAGATTTGGTTCACCATCTTCGTCAACTGGCCGGTGCCATTGGGGCCCATGTGCCGCACACACTTGGCATAACACTCAATCAGCGGCACAGCGTCAGCATAGTCTGCCTCCTCGGCGCCAACCATGACTGTCAGCGCGCCTTTTTCGGCACCAATTTGCCCCCCGGATACCGGAGCATCGAGAAAACGAACGCCGCGCTTGCGGGCAGTTTGAGTGAGCGCCTTTGCCAGTGCCTCGGAGGTTGTGGTGTGGTCGATGAGCAGCGCACCGGCCGGGAGCGTTTCCAGTACACCCGTATCGGCGTTAGAGACGGCAAGGACGTCATCATCATTACCAACGCAAAGCATCACGGCATCCTGTTCCGCAGCGGCCGCGGCGGGCGTCTCGGCAACAGTGCCGTGAAATTCTCCCTGCCACGCCAGCGCGCGTTCCCGGGTTCGGTTGAAGACGGTAACAGTATGGCCTGCCTGCGCGAGGTGCCCGGCCATGGGATACCCCATTGCGCCCAATCCGATAAAGGCGATTCGCTTGTGCTGCAGAGTCATCTGCTGAGCGCTCCTGTCGTATATATCAAGCCCAGAGGGTAACCCAAGTGACAGGCGAATCGTGTATGGCAACGGAAGGCAAGCCGCAGGCTACGGATATTGTCATTGGTGCTGGCAGTGGCATCGGCGGCGCATTGGTTGACCGCTGGCGTCACGATGGCGTGCGCCCAGTGCTCGCCGTTGCCAGAACGGCATCTTTGTCCCGCTGGCTGTCGCTCAATGATCTGTCGACACACCCCTGTGACTACACGGACGAGGCGCTGCAAACCCTTGCAGACCGGTTAACCACAGAAAATTGCGACATTGCGCGGTTGGTTATCTGCAACGGCGTGCTTCAGGGAGAGGACTACCGGCCCGAACGCGCCCTCAGTCACCTTGATAGCAGCGCCATGGAGCGGGTGTTCGCAGTGAACACTTTTCTACCCATGCGGGTGCTGTCGGCGCTGTCGCCGGTGCTAAAGCAGAGCAGCACACCCCGCATCGCGGTGCTCTCAGCGCGGGTGGGCAGCATCGGCGATAACCGGCTCGGGGGCTGGTACTCCTATCGTGCCAGCAAAGCGGCACTCAATATGATGCTCAAATGCGCCGCGCTGGAACTCAAGCGGCTCAATCGGCGCGCCAAGCTTATTGCGTATCATCCGGGGACGGTCGACACCCCGCTGTCGAAGCCGTTTCAGGCGGGTGTTGCCGCGGATAAGTTGTTCTCAGCGGAGCGCGCGGCTGAGGCACTGGACCGGGTGATCGCTGGCGTGGAGGCAGATGGCGAGCTGTCTTATCTGGACTGGCGAGGCGAGGCGATCCCCTGGTAATGTCGAGGCATGGGGGATTGATCCCATTTTGGGTGCCGATGTCAGGCACGCCCAACAGGCTCACCGGGGTTTATCTTGATGTTGGATCGCTGCAGGGACCCCAGTTGTCGCGTTATGCACAGTGTGGTGCGGTATTGTCGGGTAGACTCTGTAAAACACCGAGTGAAACCGGAGCGAGGTAGCGTATGAAAAATCTGATGACATTGTGTCTGACCCTGCTGCTGACACTCTCAGCGCAACTGGGGTGGGCTGATGAGGGCAAGGAAAAAGAAACCGTCGAGAACTTCCGCAACGCGGGCACGGGTAATTTGCTCGATAGCGCCTACGGATACGCGGTATTTCCCTCGATCGGCAAAGGTGGGATAGGCATCGGTGGCGCTTACGGAAAAGGTGCCGTTTATGTGAAAGGCAAGCGGGTTGGGCTGACCAGCATGTCGCAGGTGTCCTATGGTTTGCAGCTTGGCGGGCAGGCTTACAGCCAGATTATCTTTTTCAAGGATGATCGTGCCTATGACGATTTCTCGTCGGGTAACTTTGAGTTTGGTGCGCAGGCCAGTGCAGTTGCCTTGACGGCGGGTGCTTCGGCGCAAACCTCTACTACAGGCAGTGGTTCGGCCTCTTCTGGCACGGACAAGCGCCTCAATACCGTTACCGAAGAGCAGTATGACGAGCGAAGCGGCATGGCGGTTTACACCATTGCCAAAGGCGGCTTGATGTACGAAGCCACGATCAGCGGTCAGAAATTCAAGTACGAGGCTCTCTGATTCCCGTCTGACTTAAGCTTTATCGAAGCCGCCTCCGGGGCGGCTTTTTTGTGCGCCTGCGAAGCGATGAGCGCGGCAGGGGCCTATTCTTCAACCCTAAAATGAATATCGACATCGGGCAGTCGCCTAAGCAGCGCGTCTCCCATGGCGCTGGCAGGCGTCCAGATGCCGCCCTCTACGCTCAGCGCGTCGCGCGACAGACACAACCCCGCCTGAGCCAGCATTCTCGATGTGGCGCCATAGCCGGGGTCGCGTTGTCCTGACACCTTCACTTTCAGGTGATGGGTGCCGTCTGTACCGTGGGCCCAAAACTCAAAGAACCCATTATTCCGCGTCGCCTCGTCGGGCCCCTCGCCGGGGTCGGGTAGTAACTTCTTCAGCAACGCGCGGGTGGGTGAGAAGAAAGTGCCTGCCATGACCGCCCCCAAGCCCCCGGCACTGAGCAACGCCTTGGTTCGGCTACTACAGAGCTGGGACTCGTCATACCGGAAGTCTTGCCCGTAGGGCAGGCCCGCTAGCGCGTGTGAGCGCCGCACAACCTTGGTGTTGATCGCCGCCATGACAAAGGGACCGGTCCAGGATTCAAAATTTTCGTCCCAGGCGATACCGGCTTGGTCGGGGACATCATCGCCCGGCGTGACGTCGGCGGGATAGAGCGCGTAAGGATCCATGACGGTCTCCCTGATGCGCGTATCCTTCGATGCCTGCTCAGCCACGTACATCAAGCTGGCCACCGTCCCGCCGCTGACGCCGCCAGCGGCGCGCCCCATGCGTCCAGAAACGTGGCTGGCGTAGCGGCCAAATCGCTCTTTGAATTGCTGCTGTAAAAAGTAGACGGAAAGATCAGAGGGGATGGAATCGAAGCCGCAGCAGTGGACCAGGCGGGCGCCACTGGCTTGGGCGATCGGGTTGATCTCTTCAAAAACCGCCGCCATCCACTGGGCTTCTCCCGTGAGGTCGCAGTAGTGGGTGCCCTCTCTGGCGCAGGTTTCGAGCAACGGTGTGCCGTACTGAGCATAGGGCCCCACGGTGCTGATCACGGTCTGGGTCTGCCGCACGAGGGTGGCGAGTTGCTCTGTGTTGTGACTGTCGGCAATGAGGATGGGGAGTTCGGGTAACCCCAGCCTGAGTCGCAGTGCTTCCAGTTTTTGCTGGTTTCTGCCCGCGATGGCCCAGCGCAGATCAGGGTGTTCCGCGCCGAGGTATTCGGCAACGAGTTCCCCCGTAAAGCCTGATGCGCCGTAAAGGATGATCTCGTACTGTCGTTCGCTCATGATCTGTGCCGGCCTCTGTCAGCTGGGAGCGTAAGGGTAGCAAGTCTATTGTCAGGCCATGTTTTTGTATGTCGGTACTTGTTTGCAGTTTTGCGGGTTTTGTCCCCGACGCTGAGAGCGCCGTCAGGCGATGCGGGGTTAGCCTCGGCAGGTAACCCTAAAATCTCCGTATTGCTGCCGCGACTGCTACCTTGATATGCGAATTATCTCCGTGGAGAGTGGCGCGCGGGCGCGCTAAAATAACTGCCACGGACGATGGTACGTGTTGCGCGCGGCGTTGGCATCAATGAGAGGGCTGCAACGCAATGACCACTAAAAGGGAGACAATATGATCACCCAAACTGTTAGGCGAGCGGCTTGGCCGATAGGTGCGGCTCTTGCAGGCGTTGCGATATTTGTGTTGTTGCAGGTGACCAAGCCAAAGCCTGCACCCAACATAGAGCCGCCGAGGCCGACCAGTGTGGAAGTGGTGCCCTCTATCCGCACGACATCACGACCTACCGTTGTGGCCTATGGCGAAGTCAGGCCCGGGGTGCGCACTGAATTGGTCGCTCAGGTGGGCGGGAGGATTACGTCTGTATCACCTGCCTTCATCGAGGGCGGAGCATTCGCGCCTGACGAGGTGCTCCTCAAAATTGAGGATACCGATTATCTGGCAGCGGTCGATGAGCGTGAAGCGCGTGTTGCCGCGGCCAAGGTCGATCTGGAGCAGGCACTGGCGGATGCTGATGTGGCGCGCAAGCAGCTCGCGGGACAAAAAGATCCGTCTCCCCTGGCTTTGAAAAAACCGCAGGTGGCGCGGGCACAGGCGGCCCTTAAAGCTGCGCAAACAGCACTTTCGCTAGCACAGACCAACCTTGAGAGAACGCGAGTCAGCCTGCCTTTTGCGGGGCGCGTGCAGCGCCAGTCCGCTGATCTCGGGCAGTACGTTGGCCCAGGCAAGGTGCTGGGAACTGTATTTGGCACCGACGTAGCCGAGGTGAGGTTGGCGCTGACAGACAGTCAGTTGGCCTCTCTCGGGATCCCCATTGGATTTAGCGGGGAGGGTGAGAACGCATTGTCGGTAACACTGTCAGCGGTGATCGGGGGCGACGTGCATTATTGGCGGGGCCAATTAACGCGACTCGACGCCGCGATTGACCCCGGTACTCGCTCGGTTTACGGCACCGTTCGCGTTGAGGACCCCTACGGCAGTGGCGCCGGAGAGGGTATGCCTCTGGCAGTGGGACTGTATGTCGACGCCGAAATCGAAGGTCGACCCATCATCGATGCCGTGCAAATTATGGCGGAGGGGCTCCGCGCGGGAGACGAGGTATTTGTTCTGGATGGCGAGGGCTTGTTGGATGTGAGAAAGGTGGAGGTTGTGCACCGAAATCGATCCACCGTGCTCCTGAGCTCCGGCGTTGAAGCAGGAGATCTGATCATCGTATCCGCCATTCGTAACCCTGTCAGAGGC
>Ga0181593_10006593_pt1 | contig 10399 bp, 6 predicted proteins | sample 071ome_19_FD_133756 | JGI IMG/M metagenome (GOLD analysis project Ga0181593, IMG submission 133756) | Coastal salt marsh microbial communities from the Groves Creek Marsh, Skidaway Island, Georgia - 071413AT metaG (megahit assembly) | ecosystem: Environmental > Aquatic > Marine > Intertidal zone...
ATTGATTTTGTCGCCATCGGCAATGGCTTCGGCGTAAGGCTTGCAGCCCGGGTAGCCACACTGACCACATTGGGTCTGGGGAAGCAGATCGTTAATCTGATCTACTACGGGGTTCCCTTCGACCTTAAAGCGCACTGAGGCGAAGCCAAGCAGGGCGCCAAACGCGATGGCAAGTGCGGTCAGAACCAGAACGGCAATCAAAATGGTTGTCATAGCGTCGTCCTCAGATACTCACCAGGCCGGTGAAACCGAGGAAGGCCAACGCCATCAGGCCTGCGGTCACCATGGCGATGGCGGAGCCCTGAAAAGGAGCTGGAACGTCCGCCACCGCAATGCGCTCACGCATGGCGGCAAACAGCACCATAACAAGGGTAAAGCCGACGGCGGCGCCGAAGCCGTAAAGAATGGACTCGACGAAGGTGTTTTCACGCTTAATGTTCAGCAGCGCAACGCCCAGTACGGCACAGTTGGTCGTGATCAACGGCAGGAAAATGCCTAATACGCGATACAACAGGGGGCTGGTCTTGCGGATGGCCAGTTCAGTAAACCCCACAACCACGGCGATCACCATAATAAAGCCAATGGTTTTCAGGTAGGTCAGTTCCAGTGGCACCAACAGATAGTTGTACATGAGATAACTGCAGACCGACGCCAGTGTCAGTACGAAGGTGGTCGCGGCACCCATACCAATGGCGGTCTCCAATTTGTTGGACACCCCCATGAAAGGGCACAGTCCAAGGAACTGCACGAGAACAAAATTGTTGACCAGAATCGTGCTGACCAGAATTAACAGATACTCTGCCATGCTCGCTCACTGCGTTGGCGCTGAACTGAGTCCCGCGCTGCGTTATCGGTAATTACCCTGATAGTTGTACGGAAATTGATCAGGGTGATGAAATCGGGCGCGCATTATCCCAAAAATGCGTTATGACGTACAAGAACATAACTCAATACCATTAATAGCCATTTGGAATAAGTCGGGCTATTGTTACCACTCAAGGCAGTAACGAGGCATTTGCATGGCCAGTAAAAGCTGGCAGACTCGTTAGCAACGTGGATATACATCAATAACATCAGGGGAAGTCATGGGAAGCAGGGGATATGGACTGCTGCTGACGCTGCTTGCGGGTCTGCTCTCAGGCTGCAGCGAGGGCGCATGGAATAACCCGCACCCGGCGGATGAAACCGGGCAGAACATTCTCTACTCAAGTTTTTCGGGGCCACCCAAACACTTGGACCCGGTGATTTCCTACAGTTCGGACGAAGGTCGGTTCATTGATCAGATCTACGATCCACCTCTGCAATATCACTATCTGAAACGCCCTTTCGTACTCGAAGCCAACACAGTGACCTCGTTGCCCAAAATCGTGTATCGGGATGGTGATGGTAACGAAGTCAGCGCTGACGATGCAGCGTTGGCCTACAGCGATTACTACTTTGAAGTGCAGGCGGGGATACGATACCAGCCGCATCCGGCGCTGGCGGTCAACGACGATGGGTCACCGTTTTACGTATTTCAGGAAGCCGACGAGGCGGCACCGTACCGCACTCTATACGACTTTGAGACTACCGGATCGCGCGAGCTGGTCGCAGACGATTACGTGTATCAGATTCGTCGTCTGGCCGACCCAACACTCTTGTCGCCCATTCGTGGACTGCTCAGTGAATACATTGTCGGTATGAATGAATTTGGCGAAGCGGCCAAAAACGCACGTTCGCAGTTAAAGGAGTCAGGCTCAACCGATTGGTTGGACTTGCGCACGCTGCCATTTGCCGGTGTCGAGGTCATCGACCGTTACCGCTACCGGGTACGACTCAACGGCAAATATCCGCAATTCAGCTACTGGCTGGCTTTCCACTTTTTTGCGCCCATTCCGCCAGAGGCCGACCGTTTTTATCAGATGCCGGGCATGGCCGAGCGTAACCTGACCCTCGATTGGTATCCCATCGGCACGGGGCCTTACATGATGACTCGCAACGACCCGAACGAAGCCATCATTCTCGAGCGTAACCCAAATTATCGTGACGACGTTTACCCCAGTGAGGGAGAGCCGGGAGATGCCGAGGCAGGTCTGTTAGATGACGCAGGCCAGAAACTGCCGTTTATCGACAAAGTGGTGTACCGCCTCGAGAAAGAAAGCATTCCATTGTGGAGTAAGTTCCTTCAGGGCTATTACGACCGCTCGGGGATCTCCAGTGACAGCTTTGATCAGGCGATCAAAGTCGGTGCCGACGGCATCGGCTTGTCGGATGAGATGCGCGAGCGTGGTATTTCTCTGGAAGTCGCCGTCACGCCGGGGACCTTTTACTTCGGTTTTAACATGCTTGATCCCCTCGTCGGTGATACCGGCACGGAAGAAGAGCGGGTACGCAAGCGTGCTCTGCGACAAGCCATTGCCATCGCTTACGATCAGGAAGAGTACATTTCTATTTTTCAGAACGGTCGTGGTGAGACCGCCATGAGCCCGATTCCCCCGGGTATCTTTGGATATCAACAGGGCCAGTCGGGCATTAATCCCACCGTCTTTGAATGGAAGCAGGGCAAAGCAAAACGCAAATCGATTGAGCGCGCCAAAGCATTATTGGCCAAGGCAGGTTATCCGGACGGACGAGATGCCTCGACGGGTGAACCGTTGGTATTGAATCTCGATACCGTCGGGTCAGGTGGCAGCGCCGCACAAAGCTGGTTGATCAAACAATTCAAGAAACTCGGTATTCAGCTGAATATCCGCGGCACGGACTACAACCGCTTTAAAGAAAAAATGAGCACAGGCAATGCGCAGCTGTTCCAATGGGGCTGGTTGGCGGATTATCCGGATGCCGAAAACTTCCTGTTCTTGCTCTATGGCCCTAACGGTCAGGTGGTGACCGAAGGCGCCGGTGTGAACTCCAGCAACTACAACAGTGCCGAATACAACGCCTTGTTTGAACAAATGAAACTGATGGAAAACTCCCCAGAGCGCATGGCCATTATTCGCGAGATGTTGGCGCTCCTGTATCGGGATGTTCCCTGGGCCTCTGGGTTTCACCCGCACAGCTACGTGCTGAACAATGCCTGGGTCTACAACAGTAAGCCACACGGCATCAGTAAATCGGTATTGAAGTATCTACGTATAGACCCGCAGCAGCGCCTTGAGCAGCAAGCGGCGCTGAACAGCCCAGTGGTCTGGCCCTTAATGGTCGTCGCCTTGTTGGTGGTGATCATGGCCTTGCCGGGGTATTTGGCGTATCGCCGCCGCTTGAACCAGCGCATTCTTAACACAGGAGATCAGTGATGCTTGCCTACATTATCCGTCGCCTGATCTACGCCATTCCTATTCTGATCGGTGTGAATCTGCTGACCTTCGCGCTCTTTTTTGTGGTTAATACGCCCGATCAGATGGCCCGGGTTCAGCTGGGTGACAAGCACGTCACCGAGGAGGCTATTGCCGAGTGGAAAGCTCAGCGGGGGTACGACAAACCGCTGTTGGTCAATGATGAGGCGGAAGGACTCGGCGTTGTCACTGACACTATCTTCTATGAAAAATCCCTGAGTCTGTTTGCCCTCGATTTTGGTAAATCCGATGCCGGTCGCAGCATTGCCGCAGACATCCAGCAACGGATGTGGCCGAGTCTTGCGGTGGCCTTACCGACCTTTGTGATCGGTATTTCAGTGAATATTGCTTTTGCCTTATTTATCGTGATGTTCCGTGCCAGTGTGTTTGATACCGCCGCCATGGTGTTGTGTGTGGCATTGATGTCGATCTCTGGAGTGTTTTACGTCATCGCTGGTCAGTTTTTCTTTGCTCGTGAATGGAATCTGGTGCCTATATCCGGCTATCTGGGCGGCGTGGATGCCTGGCGGTTTTTATTGCTGCCGGTGATTATCGGTGTGATCTCGGGCATCGGTGGTGGTACTCGCCTGTATCGTACGTTATTCCTCGAAGAAGCCAGTAAAGATTACGCGCGCACCGCGCGTGCGAAAGGCGTTCCGGAACTGACCGTGCTGTTCCGTCATATCCTTCCGAACGGCATGATCCCGATCCTGACCAGTGTCGTGGTAGTTATCCCGTCGCTGTTTATGGGCAGCCTGCTGGTTGAGTCATTTTTTGGCATTCCCGGATTGGGCAGTTACACGTTGGACGCGATCCAGAGCCAGGACTTTGCCATTGTCCGTAGCATGGTCTTTCTGGGCTCCGTTCTTTATATATTGGGTCTGTTGCTGACGGACATTTCCTACACATTAGTGGATCCACGGGTGAGGTTGTCGTAATGGAAGTATTTGACGTTCGCCTGCACCTGCTTTGGAGCGACCTGCTGATTTTTCTATTAGTGGCCACCTTGATTGCCTTTGGTGTGCATCTGGCGCGTAATCCACTGGTTCGCGCTCGCTGGGCCCAGGTATTTGAAAGCCGCATTGGTGCCGCTGGCTTTATCATAGTGTTGTTTTACGTCCTGGTCGCCTTAGTCGATTCGGTGCATTTTCAGGAACGCCTGCAATCCACCACCGATTCCGACGCCGTGCATTACTCGCCAGAGTCGAAAAGTCTGCTGGATCTTGCGTTGGCGCCGATGCAGGGCAAAGACGAGAAAACCTACTCTGCACCGTTTGCCATTGTTTCGTTTGCGAAAGAGACGTCCGATGAAAATGGGAAGGTCAGCCGCCATTATCCGCGCCTAACCCACGGCGGGCAGCATCTTGAAAACCCTGACGAGCACCTTGCCGACGTGGTTGTGAAAAGCATGAATATTATTGGCCTGACGCTGGTGCCTGTGTTGCTCATTATTGGCGGGCATCACCTGTGGGTGCGACGACGCGCCTCGCGACTGCCCTGGCCGGTGATTTACGCCACCACAGGTTCGATCGTTGTGATTGCCAGTTGGGCCATGGGCATGAGTGAGTATTACCACGTGCTGGGCACCGACAAAGTAGGGCAGGACGTGCTTTACGGTGCGATTAAAGCCGTGCGTACCGGCGTGCTGATTGGCACATTAGCGACGCTGATTACCTTGCCTCTGGCCGTCTTGCTGGGCATTTCGGCGGGCTACTTCAAAGGCTGGGTGGACGATGTGGTTCAGTACATTTACACCACGCTCAACAGTATTCCCGGCATTCTGCTGATTGCCGCGTCTGTTTTGCTTATCGATGTTTATATCGAAACGCACCCAGAGCAGTTTTCACTGCTGTCTGAGCGTGCAGATTTTAAGTTTATTGCACTGTGTTTCATTCTTGGCATGACCAGTTGGACCGGGCTTTGTCGTTTATTGCGTGCGGAGACATTAAAGCTCAGTCAGCTGGAATACGTGCAGGCCGCCCGAGCATTCGGTGTGAGTCACTGGCGGATCATCATGCGTCATATCCTGCCCAATACCACGCACATTATACTGATTGCGCTGGTCCTCGATTTCAGTGGCTTCGTACTGGCTGAGGCGGTATTAAGTTACATCGGCGTGGGCGTTGATCCTTCTATGAAGAGCTGGGGCAATATGATCAATGAGGCCCGCGCCGAGCTGGCTCGTGAGCCTGTGGTCTGGTGGTCGGTGATGGCCGCCTTTATTCTGATGTTCGTGCTGGTTTTGGCCGCGAACCTGTTTTCAGATCGGGTCCGAGACGCCTTTGATCCGCGAATGAACGGCCGCGGAGGAGATGACTCATGACACCATTGTTGAGAGTAAATAATCTCGCCATCCGCGCCGGTCAGACTACCTTAGTCAACGGCATCAGCTTTGATATTCATCGCGGTGAGATATTCGCCTTAGTGGGCGAAAGTGGCTCGGGTAAATCTCTCACCAGTCTGGCGATTATGCGCTTACTGGCGGATGGTCTGCAGATCAGTGGCGGCGAGGTCTGGTTGGACCAGGATAATCTCTTTGCCCTCAGTGAAATGCAGATGAACGGCATTCGAGGGCGTCGGGTTGCCATGATTTTTCAGGAGCCACAAAGCTCGTTGAATCCAGTGCAAACGGTTGGTCGTCAAATTGCCGAAGTATTAACCTTGCACCGCGGCCAAGCCCCCCGGGCCGATGTAGTGGCCTTACTGGACGAAGTGGGTATTCCTGACCCAGAACAACGCATTGACTGGTACCCCCATCAGTTATCCGGTGGCCAGAAACAGCGCGTTATGATTGCAATGGCACTGGCGTGTGAGCCGGATTTGCTCATTGCAGACGAACCAACCACAGCCCTGGACGTCACGATTCAGAAGCAAATTCTTGAGCTGCTGGCGCAACTCAAGGCGGAGCGTGATCTGGGCGTTCTTCTGATTACGCATGACATGGGCGTGGTTGCCGAAATGGCGGACCGCATTGCCGTCATGCGCCACGGCGATATCCTGGAACAAGCGCCACGCGGCACCTTTTTCAGTGCGCCACAGCACGACTACAGCCGCCAGTTAATTCATGCGCTGCCACAACCGGACGATTATCTGGCCGAGGGTGCTCACGCACCGCTGCTGACAATGGATAATGCCAAAGTCTGGTTTGCCCAGCGCAAGGGCATACTACAGCGTATTGCTGGGCATACCCGTGCGGTGGATGGCGTCAGCCTTGCTATTGGCCGGGGCGAAACGCTGGCCTTAGTCGGCGAATCCGGATCTGGCAAAAGTACGCTTGGACGGGCGATTCTGCGACTGGAAAGTCTGACGGAAGGGCAGATTCACTTTGACGGCCAGCGCATTGATACCCTCTCTCAGAAAGCCTTTCAGGCGGTTCGTAAACGCATTCAGGTGATTTTTCAGGACCCGTTCTCTTCCATGAATCCGCGCATGACCGTGCGCCAGATTATTGAAGAGGGCATGCTCAGCCTTGGTGTTATGGCCTTAGACAATAGTGCGCAACGAGAAGCTCGTATCCGTGAACTGCTCGAACGTGTGGGATTGGAAGCGGCTCATCTGGATCGTTACCCCCATGAGTTCTCTGGCGGACAGCGCCAGCGTATTGCGATCGCCCGGGCGATTGCCGTGGAGCCTGAACTGATTATCTGCGATGAGCCGACCAGCGCTCTCGATGTGTCGATTCGCGGCCAGGTGCTGGCCTTGCTGCAAGAGCTGCAACAGGAGATGGGCTTGTCGTATCTGTTTATTACCCACGACTTGTCGATCATTCCGCATCTGGCGCACCGGGTCGCGGTGATGCGTCATGGTGTGTTGGTTGAGCAGGGAGCAACGCAACAGATCATGACCTCACCTCAGCACGATTACACTCGGACGCTGCTGGCTGCCGTGCCCAAAATTCCCGAGCACGTCTGACTCTGCGCGCGTACAATAGCGCGCCTATTTCGATACAGGGCGCACATGCTGCGCCTTGATTCTAATTGACTGGTTTTTGAGGAGCAGCCTGTGGCCGAACTAAGCCAAGCCGCGATTGAAGCCGCCCTGAGTGGCTACACCGACCCTTACCTGGAAACGGATTTGCTGAGTGCGGGATGCGTACGTGATATCAAGATTGAGGGCGGCAACATTACCGTCGATATTCATCTCGATTACCCCAGTGAGTACCTGAAAGACGGCATTGCCCAGATGCTGCAGGTGGCCCTGGAAAACCTCGACGGGTGTGAGCGTGCCAGTGTCAATGTCAGCTGGGAAGTCGAAGCGCACAAGTCGCAGAACAGCGTTGAGGCCATCGCTCAGGTCAAAAACATTATTGCGGTGGCGTCTGGCAAAGGCGGCGTTGGCAAATCCACCACGACCGTGAATCTGGCCTTAGCACTGGCCAAAGATGGCGCCAAAGTGGGTTTGCTGGATGCCGATATTTACGGGCCATCACAGGGCATTATGCTCGGTATTGAAGACGGTACGCGCCCGGAAACCGTGGACAATAAATGGTTTGTGCCGATTGAAGCGCACGGTATCAAGAGCATGTCGATGGCCTATCTGGTGACGGAAAGCACGCCAGTGGTCTGGCGTGGCCCAATGGTGTCCGGCGCCCTGATGCAGATTCTGACTCAAACTCAATGGGGTGAGCTGGATTACCTTCTGATTGATATGCCACCGGGCACCGGCGATATTCAGCTGACACTGAGTCAGAAATTTCCTGTAAGTGGCTCCGTGATCGTGACCACACCTCAGGACATTGCTCTGGCGGACGCTAAAAAAGGCATTGAGATGTTCCGCAAGGTCAACATTCCGGTGCTGGGCATGATTGAAAACATGAGCATGCACATTTGCTCCCAGTGTGGTCATGCGGAGCACATCTTCGGCCAGGACGGTGCTGATGCCTTGGCGGAGCGTTACGATACGGCGGTTCTGGGGTCATTACCCTTGTCGACGTACATTCGCGCGCAAAGTGATGAGGGCGTGCCTGTGGTCGCGGCCGATGACAGCAGTGAAGTTGCCATGATGTATCGTCATGCGGCACGTCGCTTAGCCGTCACGCTGGCGCGTAGCCAAACCGTAACGGCCATGCCGACCATCGAAATCAGCGATGACTGATTTGAACCTGTATGTCATTTAGAGTCATCTATCTGGCATGCAGGGTTATTTCTTTTGCTTGGTCTGGCGCTACACTGCATACAACAATTTAAAAACAGCATCCTGATTTGAGAGAGCACTATGAGCCAGTATTCACGTATTCTGGAACCCCTGGATCTGGGTTTCACCACGCTGAAAAACCGCGTCATGATGGGGTCGATGCACACCGGCCTGGAAGATCGTCCTTGGCATTTTAACGAGCTGGCCGAGTACTTTGCCGAACGTGCCCGTGGCGGTGTTGGCTTATTAGTTACGGGTGGTTTCTCACCGAACCGTTCTGGTGACCTGCTGCCGTTTGGCTCAAAAATGATCAGCAACTGGCAGGTGCCTTTCCATAAGAAAGTGACCTCTGCGGTGCACGAGAACGGCAGTAAAATCCTGCTGCAGGTACTGCATGCCGGTCGCTATGGCTACACGCCATTTAACGTGGCGCCCAGTGCCATCAAATCGCCGATCACACCGTTTAAACCACGTGAACTGACCACGAAGCAGATCTACAAAACCATCGGTCACTACGCCCGTGCCGCGAAATTAGCGCAAAAGGCAGATTACGATGGCATCGAGATCATGGGCTCAGAAGGTTACTTCATCACCCAAATGCTGAATGCTCGTACGAACAAGCGTACCGATGAGTTTGGTGGTTCGTACGAAAACCGCATGCGCTTCCCACTGGAAGTGGTGCGCGCGGTGCGTCAGGCCGTTGGCCCGAATTTTATCGTCATGTTCCGTCTGTCGATGCTCGATCTGGTAGAAGATGCGTCGACCAAAGAAGAAGTCATTCAGTTAGCCAAGGCACTCGAAGAAGCGGGCGTGACGCTGATTAACACCGGCATTGGCTGGCACGAAGCGCGTGTCCCGACCATTGTGACATCCGTTCCACGTGCCGCGTTTGCCGATGCCACCGCCATGGTGAAAGAGGTCGTTAATATTCCGGTGGTGGCCTCTAACCGCATTAACATGCCGGACGTTGCCGAAGACATTCTGGTCAAGGGCAAAGCCGACATGGTATCGATGGCGCGTCCACTGCTGGCCGACGCCTACTGGGTGAAAAAAGTGGAAGAGGACCGGGTGGATGAAATCAACACCTGTATCGCCTGTAACCAGGCGTGTCTGGACCACACCTTTGAGAACAAGCGCGCCAGTTGTCTGGTGAACCCGCGTGCTTGTCACGAAACTAAGCTGCAGTACATCCCAACCTCCACCGTGCGTAAGGTTGCGGTCGTGGGTGCGGGTCCTGCGGGTCTGGCGGCCGCCACGGTGGCTGCAGAGCGTGGTCATACCGTCACGCTGTTTGAAGGCCGGGACGAAATTGGTGGCCAGTTTAACTACGCGTCACGCATTCCGGGGAAAGAAGAGTTCCGCGAGACAATTCGTTACTTCAATGCCCTGATCAAGAAATTCAATATCGACCTCAAGCTCAACACCACGGTGACCGCGGAAGAGCTGAAGACCGCTGGCTTTGACGACGTTATCGTTGCCACCGGCGTGGAGCCACGTGTTCCTAAAATGCCGGGCATTGATCATGAGAAAGTCGTGACGTACCAACAGCTTCTGGCTGGTGGTCTGACGCTGGGCAAACGCGTTGCCATTATGGGCGCTGGTGGTATTGGCTTCGATGTCGGTGAATACCTGGCTCACGAAGGTGAATCCACCACCCTGAACACTGAAGCCTGGATGAAAGAATGGGGCGTGGACATCACCAACACAGAGCGTGGTGGATTGATTCCGGGTCACATGGAGCCTTCGCCACGTAAACTCTTTCTGTTGCAGCGTAAGACGACTGCGCACGGTAAGGGCCTGAATAAAACCACGGGTTGGGTACACCGTGCCGTGCTGAAGATGAAAAACGTCGAGATGATAGGTGGCGTTAGCTACGATCGCATTGATGATGAAGGCCTGCACATTACCATTACTCACGGTGAGTCGAGCGAACAGCGCGTGCTGGACGTGGA
>Ga0181593_10006600_pt1 | contig 10394 bp, 9 predicted proteins | sample 071ome_19_FD_133756 | JGI IMG/M metagenome (GOLD analysis project Ga0181593, IMG submission 133756) | Coastal salt marsh microbial communities from the Groves Creek Marsh, Skidaway Island, Georgia - 071413AT metaG (megahit assembly) | ecosystem: Environmental > Aquatic > Marine > Intertidal zone...
ATCTTGTACCTTCTTTGGTACTGAAGATCCATTTTCATCCTTGGGCTTGGGTGTTTGAGAAGAAGAGTCTTTAGGCTTTTCCTGGGTGATGGAAGGTTTCTTAATATCACCCTTTGATTGATTGCCGGCGGGCTTATCTTTGTCAGGGTTTCCTTGAGTGGTATCTTGTACCTTCTTTGGTACTGAAGATTCTGTTTTATCCTTAGGCTTGGGTGTTTGAGAAGAAGAGTCTTTAGGCTTTTCGCTACTCTTTTTGGGATCGTTCTCATCCCTTTTAGCTCCTTGCGATGTTTTTCCATCTTTTGACTTGGAATCATCTTCCAAAGAATCACGCTTAGATACCTTTTTGAGAACCGCGGCTTGCTTGGCTGCGTCTCTGGCAGCTTGTGCCGCCATTTCTTTGCGAGCGGTAATGAATGAAACTACACTAAGAATGATATAGATAAGTAATATACCTGCCGACAGTAGCATACTGGTGGGTTTCAGACTGGACGCATCGTAAATGAGATAAGGTTCGCTACGTAACCAACTCATTTCGGAAAATGCACTGCCTGTCTTACTGGCAATCGAAAGGAAACCAAGCAGACCGATGAACACGGCCCCATGCATGATGTGCTTTTTGGCATTAGGTGCTTTGTCTGCAGCCACCGCGAGTAAAATTAAGATCAATCCAATGATTCCAGGGATGAAGGCAGTCCAACTTTTACCAAACTCGAGCGGTTCACCATCTTCAGGAGCATTGAGTACATTTTCCCAATTTGAAGAGCTCAAGGTTACCGGGCCATCTGTTCCTCCGATGTTGTTGTAGATAAAACGAATCTTCGCTTCCTTCACATCAATTTCAGTCCAAGGGATAGCTTCATAAGTCTCAGTCCCGGCATTGCTGTAATTTTCTGATTCTTGGAACAAGCCTTCGAGAGTTTCTCCAGATGAGCTTGCATACCAAAATGATTTTGGGTCTCCCTTCATTCTTCCAGACTTGCGAGCGTAGTTTTCCTCATTCGTTTTCTTGGAGTGCCCATCATTCAGTTTATGGACAATCCACCACACATTTTCTCCAGCGGAGTCTTCGCACGGCATAAAGTCTAACATGACATTTTGGTCTCCATCCGAAAGGACAAATTCCGCATCGCTTGCCCATGGACCAGTCAATCGGATAGAAAGGCTGGAATCTTGAACTAAGAAACTTACAAAACCCGTTAAAATAAGGATTCCTCCGAGGATAAAGGATGGTATTTTAAGCATTCCACTAGCAAATCTTATTTCTAAAAACAAGCAAGCCCGTATCGTTTAAAAATCCCCTCGTTTACCAGCATATTTTTCTTATAATCACCATAACTTTTCTTCACATGATCTTAGAAACGATAACTTCAGAAACAACCCAAGATGAAACCGCACTAGATCCTGATTGGCGGGTCGTGGTACTTAACGATCCGGTAAATCTTATGAATTATGTCGTTATGGTATTTCGAAAGGTATTTGGTTTTGATGAGAATCGAGCGATTAAACATATGAGAGAGGTCCATGAGAAGGGGCGCTCCGTAGTATGGTCTGGAACCAGAGAGAGAGCCGAGGTATTTGCCTATCAATTACAGCATTGGCACCTACAGACTATTTTGGAAAGAGATGATTGAGTTTCGGCTAAAAATTGATTCCGGTATTACTCGGGTGGTGGTTCCTCTCATCACTCAGTGCTACTCGGCCTGTCGTAAGCGCAGGATGCCTGCCTTTCCTTACCTAGAAGAAATGGATGATGACTTGGCAGATGCTTGGCATAACAGCTTGGTTGATGATTTCGCAAATGATCGGCAGGCCCTGGCTCGCCTTTTAAACAACCCTCGTTTTGCTCATGGCTATGTTGAGTTAAGTGAAGCAGATGCCGAACTGGTTATGCGGGCGATCACTGAGGTTAGGCTTTATATCCGAGAAAGACATTTACCTTCTATTCTTGATGCAGACCTAGAATCTGGGGAGATATCCTTCTCAAAAATATCTCGCGAGGAACAGTCATTCTATCTGGCCTACCTCGTGCTTGCAGAGGTTCAGGAAGGGTTGATTTATCAACTTTTATAAACTGGTTGATGTTTATGACCCTAGCCGCTTCTTAAAACTTGGTTGTTGGCCACTGCGATCCCTCCGAGCATCGCACCAACGATACCAATGTAGCCTTGATCCGTACCGGCTAGAAAAAGATTTTTGAACTTCGTACTCCCGTCCCTGCGTTTGGTTGGAGATCCATAGAGGGTTCCGTTTAGGTGACTGGTGAATCTCTTAATTGTAGTCGGAGTAAAGGTGTCGGTAAGGGTGGTTTGCCTGTTTAATTGGTCTGCGAGCTCTTTCCCCTTAGGTAAGTAGCTTAAGGCATTTTCCAGCATGGCTTTCTCCCACTGCTCTTTGTGCTGTGAGTAATCGCTCTTCGATAATGATGTCCATTTTGAAAAGTTAGCCGGATGGGTAACTCGAAGTTTGGCCTCCTTACTTTTCTCCCTATCACCATAGTTATCTGGCATACAAATGACACCTGATCTCAAGTCAACCATCTGGTCTGGGCAATCATATTCAAAGTGATTTGAATCATTGAAGAAAACAATGGTTTCCTCCCAGCCAAAATCTTGAGGATGACCATCAAAGATGCGAATGGATTCGATGACACTAAATTTTCCAGTTTCGGCAAATCCGGAATTCTCGACCTGTTGGTTGAGTAGATTTTCAGTTTCCTTTACCCCGCAGGTGGAAATGATTTTCTCAGCAAGTATGATATCACCATTTTCCAGAACAACTTCTGTGACCTGATCGTCATTTGTACTAAGGGACTTTACCCCACAGTTCATTCTTCGATCGACTCCCAATTTATCTAACTTTTGGACTAAAGGGTCAAGGATGGCTCGGATGCCAAGTTGTGGGCGACAAAGGCCCTGCCTGAAGATGGCATCGAAAAGCATGATAAAGGTAGCCCAATCAATATCATTAGGCATGGCAGATCCATAATAGCAGGTAGGGCATAGGAGCATTTCTGATAAAAGGGGATCCATGCCTGATTCTGCAAGAATGGAACGGGTGGACAAATCCGGAGCGTCTACTGCGTAGGCAGGGAATTCTTCCATCTTTTTCAATAACTTGGAAAAAGAATCGATCGATTCTGGAAAGTGGTTTTTTACCTGATCTTTAAAAAAATTAAAATCGTTATTAAAAAGCAAAGATTGATCGCCAAAGGTTATCCGAGATGTGCTTTGCGGAAGAAGGTTTAGATCGTCAATGGAAAGGCGTAATTGTCTGAGGAGTTTGAGAAGGGGAGAACTTTTTCCAGAGGAAAGAGAAGGATAATTGGTCAGGGCATGCAAACCGACATCAAACTTTCTCCCTTTTCGGGCGTAGAAACTATTTAAACCTCCCACAACATAATGTTTTTCAAGGAGAACAACTTGCTTGCCGAACATGGCAAGCCTGACTGCTGCTGCTAGACCAGCCAGACCGGCTCCAATGATTAAAACATCAGCGGAGGTGGGGAGCTGGTAGTCTGGCTTCGTTATGTTAAGTCAGGGGAGGGTGAAAAGGCGGTCAGGCAGCTGCACCGGCTTCAAACTTGGGTAAAAGATAATTAGCACAACTATCCAGTGACTCTAGTTCCCTGTACTCTGCTTCGGGTACATCGATGCCGTGTTGCTTGCGAAGTTCCATGACAATATCGAGAAAATCCATCGAGTCTAAATCGAGCTGATCTCTCAAGCGAATGTCAGACTTGACATCGTTAAGGTCTTCATCAGGAGCAATTTCTGCAATTATATCCAGTACTATTTGTTTGACTTTATCTTTATCCATTTCAGCTGAAAGGATCCTTTCTATCCTAGGCTTGAAACTTTTTCAAGATAAGAACTGAATTGATTCCCAGCATTCCGAAAGAATTATTAAGAATTACCTGAATGCCTCCTGGCTTTTTCTTGGATTTACCCATAACTAACCCGGGGAGAGCACATGCCGGGTCAAGATGATCCACATTGATCGTAGCATGAGCAATTCCATCCTCAAGGGAAGGTAAATTGCCCGCTAATTCGATGGCACCTGCTGCTCCCATCGAATGACCGATAAAACTCTTGGTGTTGTTGACTAAAGTTGAAGATTGATCACCAAATAAATTGCGGATTGCTTTACATTCTTGCTCATCCCCTTGAGGCGTGGAAGTCGCATGGGTGCTGACCAAATCGATATCCTCTGGTGACATGTTTGCGTTAGCAAGCGCCTGTCTCATACATTCTTCCTGTCTTTCAGGATTGGGTAGGACATAATCTGTTCCGTCGGAATTGATGCGGTATCCTGCTACTTCAGCTATGATACTGGCTCCTCTAGCCAGGGCATCATCCAGTCTTTCTAAGACATAAATACAACCCCCCTCACTAACCACAATTCCGTTGCGATCTCGATCGAATGGTCGACTGGCGAGGGTTGGGTCCTCATGGGACGCAAGGGCACCTTGGCTTTTAAAGCCGGCAAAAATTCCGTAAGCCCGAATACTTTCACTCACTCCTCCAGCCAGCGCAAAATCACACTCTCCTAGGCGAAGTTGTTGAACTCCTTGAATGATTCCCGCATTACCCGCTGCGCAGGCAGCACCGATGGTGTAATGAGGACCGGTCAGCCCAAGGTTAACAGTGATTTCTCCAGCGGGATTATTGGCGACTGTTCTCGGGTTATGATGATGAGTCCAATACTTTACATCCTCATCGTAATGATCAAATAATTGGCAGACTTCGGTCTCCGTTTCCACATTTCCGTGTTCGGTGATGCCTAGATAAATTCCTATTCTTGATGAATCAATTAACTCGAGGTTGAGCCCAGCATTTTGAATGGCTTCATTCGCACAGTAGATGGCTATACTGCCAGCTCGGGTACCCACACGAATTTCTTTCCGCTTTTGGTATTTGGTCTGATCAAAATCACAAACCCCAGCAGGTTGATCACCCATATTGCGAACCGGAAATAAAGAAACTCCGCTTTTTCCAGCGAGCAGAGCATCCCTGTACGTAGGCAAATCATTCCCTAATGGGCATGTTAAGCCGATCCCGGTGAGTACAATTCTTGGAAGTTGTTTCATCGTTCGAAGTTCAATTTGAAAATGAAGGAACCGAATAGTTTTGGCAAGCTACCAAAAGGTAAAAGATTTCAATACCTGATTTGATAACTATCTATGCGTTTTCTCAGGGTTGCCCGAGTGATACCGAGCAAAGCCGATGCTTTCACTTGATTGCCGCCATGTTCTTGCAGAGCCCTGCGAATGATTTCCTTTTCCATCTTCTCAATTAAATTCTTATCACTGAGTGCTCGAAGATGGGAGTATGCAATGTCAAAGCTTTCATCCAGACTAATCGATGCGGGTGGAGGGGCTTGGTGGGTAACTTGGGTAGTTTTTTGTTCTTTATCCGTATTGGATTCTCCAAATACCGTAACCGTTTTGGATAAGGTTGCTTGATCTGTTTTGGGCGGAGAATCCTTTTGGACTTCATGAGCAGAAGACTCCTCCTCCGCATAGATTTGATTGGAGGTAGTTGGCCCATTTATGCTTTGAGGCAAATCTTTAACCAGAATCCGTTTTCCTTTGGATACCACGGTAGCGGAGTGGAGTGCATTTTCTAACTCTCTGACATTCCCTGGCCACGAGTAAGACAGCAAGGCATCCATGGCTTCCTGTGAAATTTCCTTCACTCCAGTACTAAACTTTTTGTCCAAGCGGACGAGCATGAAATCTACAAGTTCAGGCAGGTCTTCCATGCGGGCACGCAAAGGAGGGGTTTCAATGCGAACCACATTTAGCCGATAATAAAGATCTTCTCGAAATGTTTGATTCTGTACCATTTTTTCAAGATTCTTATGGGTGGCAGTAATTAAGCGGACATCGACTTTTTTGACTCGGGTGCTTCCCACCCTTTGGATTTCACCTTCTTGAATTGCCCGAAGAATTTTGGTTTGAGTGGGCAGTTCCATATCTCCGATCTCGTCAAGAAATAGAGTACCTCCATGGCAAATTTCAAATTGCCCCGACTTGGATTCAGTGGCACCGGTAAATGCCCCTTTTTCGTGACCAAATAATTCACTTTCAATGAGGTTTTCAGGAATGGCTCCGCAATTTACTGCATAAAAGGGGCCTTCAGCTCGGTGACTGTATCGATGGATGCAGCGGGCGACCAATTCCTTGCCTGTACCACTTTCTCCGGTTACCATCACCGAGGCTTCGGATGCGGCGACTTGTCCAATCTTTTTAAGTACCTGTTGCATCTTTTCTCCACTTCCTACGATTCCTTCCTCGATATCTTCTCTCTTAAGGAGTCGTTTGGTCACGCTTTCAGGACTGCCAGCATCAGCACTGGCTTTTAAGGCTTTGGCCACCATCTCTTTAAGTTTAGCAAGATCGAACGGTTTAAGGACATAATCAAACGCACCATGCTTCATCGCTTGGATCGCAGTTTGAGTGGTGCCATATGCAGTCATCAAGATCACGAGGGATGTCGGAGCGGCAGTTCTTAAATGCTGGAGAGTTTCGATTCCAGAAATACCCCCCATACGATGATCAAGAAAGATCAAGTTAGGTTTCTTTTCCTGAGCAACTTCGATTCCTTGCTCCCCCGAATCAGCAGTAAGAATAAGGTGCCCATCAGGAGCTAGAACACGATCTAGAGAGTAGCGGATCTCAGCGTCGTCGTCGATTATGAGGATGGATGGTCGTGGCATATTCACAGTTAGTCAGATCAAAAATGGAATCTTTCTGCAAACCAATGACGGGTAAAGCTCAAAGCAATAAAATACTACAATTATTAGTTTGCGTTGACTGGGACTAGGCTGGAGTTCATAATGACCCACTTTCGCCAGGGTAGCTCAGGTGGTTAGAGCGTCGGACTCATAACCCGAAGGTCGGCGGTTCAAGTCCGCCCCCTGGTACCATTTTTATTAGTTTATTCTTTAGACTTATCTTCAAAAAAGCGGTCGAACAAACTTCTTCTTGGTACATCTTTTGAGTCGGGCTCAACGGGAACTACTTTAGATTCTTGGGTATCTTGAATGTTTTCAACAGGGGCAGGCTCAAGTACCGGGGAGGGAGCGATAGGTTGAATTGGTTCACTGATTGATGGAGTCTCTTGGACGGCTTGAGTGGCCGGTTGATATAGCGACTCAGACGGTTTATCAAGGATGGGTTGAGGATCTTCTGGGGCAGGTGGGGGATTGAGCGAAGGCTCAAAATTTCTCGTAAGTTCAAGCATAGGCTTGGGGGACTCGGGTAGATCATTTTCGGGTACGACGGAAGCATTGAGAGCGTTGGAGAAGCTCTTGCCGCCTACCTCGCTATCGATTTGTTCCGCGGTTTTACCCACATAGGTTCGAAAGACTAAGTCGTGTTCTGGATGCAGCCAAAACCTGCCTTTTTTGTATGAATTGGCCTCGGCAAAAGCAAAAGCACCAAACCAAGCCTTGTTATCTCCGATAGAGTCACAGACGATAAAATACATTCGTCCATCCTCTTGCGGAATTTCTCCTCTCATCTGAAGAGTAATCCAACCCCGGTCTGTTTCGGTTAGTCCCTGCAAGGCGAGCTGATTGACAATATCTTCTCTTGAGATGCTCCACTGACCAAGTTTGGGCCCGGTGTCTGGATTGTCTGCCCGCACGAATCCACTCATAAAGGATCCATAATGCTCGGATATCGTGTAATTCGGTTTCCCAAATAATAAAATTTTGGTGAGGATCCCATTTTTACCGGCTGTGTAGCTCATCCAGTTCTTTTTCTTTACATGACTGAAGCTCGTTTCGTGCTGTTCTTTGAAATATTCTTGGAACTGATCAAGTTCTTCTATGTAGACTGGAGGGAGGGGGTCCTTCTTTTCACTAACCTCAACCTTTTCCTCTACCTTTGGGGGGGTATCGGGGGTCTGCTCTGGTGCAGGGGAATCATCCGAGCAGCTAAAAAAAATCGAGGGAATCAAGAAAAAGGCAAATAGTCTAGGGAATGAAAAATTACTCATTGGGCTAAAGGGTAAGTTTGTATGCAAACAAGGTAAGGTTCGTCTTGCAAGTTAGAATAAGAAAGAATCTAATTTCGTAACCTTTTCTTACTATGGATACATTGGCTTTTTGGTTGCCGTTATTTTTACTTTTTCTTTCCGCATTGATGGGAGCGGTGATCAAACGTAGATCCTGTGACCCTTGTCTAAAAAGATTTGAGGGTAGTGAAATCCTGATTCCATTCGATGGTCAGGAATGGATTTGCGGAAAGCTACAAGTTTTTGCCCAAGGGATAGAACTAGAAATGGGTGGAAATCAAGAGATTCATCGAGAAAAAATTCAAACCAAAATTCTTCACTCCTCGGAGGTGGATAAAATTAGCTACTTGATAAGACAAGCCCCCGATCCTGATACGCAGCTTGGATTAAAATGGAAAAAAGAAAGGGAACGGTTGCTTCACCCGCCTTGGTATCAACGTATAAAAAGGAGTGCTCTTAATTCCTACAACATGCTTAGAGATTCTTTCGGGCAGGCACTCAAAGCCATTCTTGGATCGATCAGTAAGGACACCCAATTGGGAAAGACTCAGAATGCAGATAAAAGACTCCAAGAAATGCAAAATAGCCTTACAGGCTTGGTGCCTAATTCTTGGGAGCCGATTCTGGAAAAATATCGTGGAAAACCCGTGGCTATTGAAAGAGAGGTCGATTCCGCGATCATCAGTGAGTCAGGAATTCTCGAAGACTACTCTAATAAATTCCTCCTACTTCGGGATGTATGTATCTCTGAACCTGTACTGCATGCCCACCTTAAGGAATTGAGGGGGCATAATCCTCGTGCTTTCGATATGCTTTATTCGCGTAACCACGCCTTACTCAGATATTCGATCTGTAAAAGTACCTAGATTGATCACTAAAGATGATAGCTTGACCCGGCTCGATCGAACACTATCTTACTCTTTCCGACTTCTGCATCGTTCGAGAAGTTCCATTCGTTCTTTTCCTTACTCCCAATTATTAGGGAATCTATCGATTGTTGTTTGCAGTCAGGCCGTAAATCGGAAGACTAAGTGCAACACGAGGATACCCACCTGGATCTTGAAGGTTATATAACTTATGTATGCGATGAACGGCGAACGCGGAAGTCACCACTTTATTTGGGAATACCAATCAGGGTAATCTTTTGGTCACACGCCTGCCGGATTACATTATCCCGGTCTAGCAATAGAACGGCGCCGCTTTCCAAAGCTGCCGTGCCTATCCCTGCTGCTCTCATCGCTTCTAGGGTCTGCATACCAAATACAGGGACATCAAACCGAGTATCCTGTTTAGGTTTACCGAGCTTTACGAAGAGGCAGTTTTTTGCCCCGAATTTACCAGCCCGTTCGAGCATGGCATTGGTTCCTTCAAAGGCTTCCACCGCAAGTACTGTTCCGCGGCTGACCACTACGCCTTGGCCGACATCGAGGCGGGCATTTTCCCGGGCTATTTCAATCCCATGAGCCAAGTGCTCAGACTCAATCTTTTCTTTTCCTTTAACCATTACGCCCTCATTCGCTAGGTCCTGGTCCATGAAGACGCGGGCATCAAGCAGGTGGATACCCGCTTTTTCAATTTCGTTCCCAATCGCTCCAAAGATGGTTTCGGCGTTTTTTCGCTCTAATCCGGCAAGCATGCGAATCGCTTTGAGGTCGGGGTGAAGTCCTTTAAAGAGCTTACCAGGCGTGACTTGTCCCGCCATCACTGCATATGCTGCCTCGAACCGTTTCAACTCCTTGAGCATTTTGCCTACCTGGCCGACCTTAATTGCGGAACGCTCCTTTTCTGGAAAGGAGGAAGCCAATTCACGGAAGGTTTCCCCGCCCAGTTCGATCAGGCGAACGGAGATACCCGCATTCCTGGCTCTTTCTGCAAGTAAAACGGGGTAATGTCCCTGACCGGCAATCAGAGCGAGGGGGCGGCTCGCATCAAAATTTTCGGGCAGAAAGCGGGACATGATTTGTGGGGCTAGCCTTTGACCGCAATGTTGACCAGTTTGCCGGGTACATAGATTTCCTTGACGATTTCCTTACCCTCAAGAAAGGACTGCACCTTGGCGTCTGCCTTGGCTGCGGAAATAATGGCATCTTTATCCGCATCGGTAGGGAACTGGCCCTGCCCACGAAGCTTGCCGTTTACCTGAAAGACAATGGTGATCTCTTCTGCCACCAATAATTCCTTGCGTGCCTGGGGCCAGGGTTGGTGGACGATGGAGGGCCGCCCGCCAAGAGATTCCCACATTTCCTCAGCAAGGTGAGGAGCAAAGGGGGCGAGGAGTTGAAGCAAAGCCTTCAGGCTATCCTGCGAATAACTCTCAGCTTTCTGCAACTGGTTGATCAGAATCATCATCTGGGAGATGGCCACATTGAA
>Ga0181593_10006601_pt1 | contig 10393 bp, 10 predicted proteins | sample 071ome_19_FD_133756 | JGI IMG/M metagenome (GOLD analysis project Ga0181593, IMG submission 133756) | Coastal salt marsh microbial communities from the Groves Creek Marsh, Skidaway Island, Georgia - 071413AT metaG (megahit assembly) | ecosystem: Environmental > Aquatic > Marine > Intertidal...
GGCGGTAGCCAAACCTGCGGCAAAGAAAGCAGCCAAGAAAGCTGCAAAAAAGGCTGCAAAGACTGCTGCTAAACAAACTGCAGAAAAGAAGCCGGCGGCCAAAAAGGCAGCGAAGAAAGCAGCTGCCAAGAAATAATTCTTGCCTGTTTACGCATAAAAATACATCGCCAGTCTGTTTAGGGCTGGCGATTTTTATTTTTCTTCCTATCTATTAACAAGAAGCGGCGTGCAATTACTGCTATGTTCTTGGTGCGGCCGCGATGAAATGTGAATAAATATAATAACAAACCCATCAATGAGATGACATGAAGTGTGAATTATGTTCAGATGTGGTTTTGTAAGGATGTAAGCTGATAGTGGCTGACAATATAGTGCTGGAATCTGGTAAAGGAACAGAATAATGATTGAGCCTACAAATTTGAATCTGGTGCCAATGGTCATCGAGCAAACCGGAAGAGGGGAGCGGTCTTTTGACATTTTCTCGCGCCTTCTCAAAGAGCGCATCATCTTCTTGAATGGCCCTGTAGAAGATAATATGGCCTCGCTTGTTTGTGCCCAGCTTCTGTTTCTAGAATCTGAAAATCCGAATAAAGATATTTTCATGTATATTAACTCGCCCGGCGGTGTGGTGACCTCTGGGCTGGCAATTTATGACACCATGCAATATATCCGTCCTGATGTAGCTACCGTCTGTATGGGACAGGCCGCCTCTATGGGCTCTTTATTGCTAACAGCAGGCGCGAAAGATAAGCGTTATTCATTGCCACATGCACGCATCATGACACATCAGCCTTCTGGCGGATTTCAGGGGCAGGCAACAGATATTGAAATCCACGCAAAGGAAATTATCAATCTGCGCAGCAGATTAAACGCAATTTATGAAAAACATTCAGGCAAGACCATCAAGCAAATCGAAAAAATCATGGAAAGAGATACCTTCATGTCACCTGAAGAGGCGCTGCAAATGGGATTAATTGACGAAGTGGTATCACAAAGACCAGATGCTAGCTCATAAATCAAATGCTCCCTTTTCTGTCTGTGGTTGAACGTGACTGGCAGACACAATCATGGGCATGTGGCATGTTTTTTGTTGAGAAACCCCAAAAGCCCTGTCTAATATAACAGGACGAGATAAATAACGGATAGGTACGGCATAACGTTGCTGGAAGAATAAAATGGCAAAATCATAAGACGAAAATTCATCAACCCTCTATTGCTCATTCTGCGGAAAGAGCCAGCATGAAGTCAGAAAGCTGATAGCAGGCCCAACTGTATTCATCTGTGATGAATGTGTTGAGCTGTGTATGGATATTATCAGAGAAGAACATAAAGGTAGTATCGAGAAAAGCCATGATGGCGTGCCAACGCCTGCTGAGATCAACAAGGTGCTTGATGATTATGTTATCGGACAGGCGAAGGCAAAGCGGGTTCTGTCTGTGGCGGTGCATAATCATTATAAACGTCTGGCAACTGAGGGGCAGACAGGGGATATCGAGATTGCAAAATCCAATATTCTGCTGGTAGGACCTACAGGGTGCGGTAAGACCTTGCTTGCGCAATCTCTGGCAAGAATGCTTGATGTGCCCTTCACAATGGCAGATGCCACCACGCTGACAGAAGCAGGGTATGTTGGTGAAGATGTTGAAAACATCATTTTGAAATTGCTACAAGCTTCTGATTATAATGTAGAAAAAGCGCAGCGCGGCATTGTCTATATTGATGAGGTTGATAAAATTTCGCGTAAATCTGATAACCCGTCTATCACCCGAGATGTCTCAGGTGAGGGGGTTCAGCAAGCATTGTTGAAAATTATGGAAGGCACGGTTGCATCTGTTCCGCCGCAAGGGGGCAGAAAGCATCCCCAACAGGAATTTTTGCAAGTTGATACCACCAATATTCTGTTTATCTGTGGTGGCGCATTTGCAGGGCTGGATAAGCTGATTTCAGCTAGAAATTCAGGCGCTGGCATTGGCTTTGGGGCAGATGTGCGCGATCCTGACGACCGTAAAATCAGCGAACTTCTAACAAGTCTAGAGCCTGAAGATTTGATCAAATTCGGCCTGATTCCGGAATTTATCGGCAGATTGCCTGTTATTGCTACATTGGAAGACCTTGATGAAGACGCGCTAGTGCGGATTCTTACAGAGCCTAAAAATGCGCTTACCAAGCAATATAAGGCACTGTTTGAAATGGATGATGTGAATCTTGAATTCAGAGAAGATGCTTTGCGGGCAATTGCACGCAAGGCAATTGAACGTAAGACAGGTGCACGCGGGCTTCGGTCGATTCTGGAAAATATCCTGATGGACCCGATGTTTGATATTCCAACGGCAGAAGATATTGCCGAAGTTGTTATCTCAGAAGAGGTGGTAACAGAACAGTCACCGCCGTTAATTGTCCATACTTCAGCCAAAAAAGAAGCAAAACCGGCTAATTAGACAGCCGCTTGCCATATCGGCATTAAATCGGGTCAGGTGAGGCAATATATAATGTAGCACTGGCCCTTTTTGGTTTTGATGTCACAAATGGCTATGATAACCAATATGTAAGCATGATATTGGCATTAGCCGGTGGCCGGTTAACATGATGATATAGATATCATGTGTATGACAACAGGCATGGTTCTTGCAAAATTGAAAAATGGTTTAGCGAAGAACTTGATTTTTCCAGTTTCGATGCACATCTAAAGAGTATCGGTAGCGCTTGCCACCATTAATTTTTTTTGAGGTTTATGATGACAATAACTTCTTCTTCACGCATTCCTGTCCTTCCTTTACGCGATATTGTGGTGTTCCCACATATGATTGTGCCATTATTTGTCGGACGTGAAAAATCTGTACGTGCTTTAGAAGAAGTCATGGGTAGCTCTAAGCAGATTCTGCTGTTAACACAGACAGATGCAGCAACAGAAGACCCGGAAACCGGTGATATGTTTGCCGTTGGTACAATCGGCAATATCCTGCAATTGCTGAAGCTTCCCGATGGTACTGTCAAAGTGCTGGTTGAGGGGATTTCCCGCGCCAAAGTAGAAGAGATTGAAACAGCAGACGGCTTTATGATCGCCAATGTGCGTGAATATATCGAAGAAGATGAAGCTAATTCTGAAACCATCGCACTTGGCAGGGCGACAATTCAGCAATTTGAACATTATATCAAATTAAATAAGAAAATTGCTTCTGAAGTCATGGTATCTGTGAACCAGCTAGAAGATACCTCGAAAATAGCAGATACAATCGCTTCTCATCTGGCCGTAAAAATAGCTGAAAAGCAAAGCCTGCTTGAAATGGTAGATGTTCAGGAAAGGCTGGAAGCCATTTATGGCATGATGGAAAGTGAAATTAGCGTACTTCAGGTCGAAAAACGCGTCCGCAACAGGGTAAAACGCCAGATGGAGAAGACCCAGCGCGAATATTACCTTAATGAGCAGATGAAAGCGATTCAGAAAGAGCTTGGCGAAGGTGAAGACGGCAAGAACGAGACAGACGAGCTTGAAGAGCTGATTAGCAAAGCCAAAATGCCAAAAGAGGCAAAGGAAAAAGCAGAGGCCGAGCTGAAAAAGCTTAGAAATATGGGGCCAATGAGTGCTGAAGCGACAGTGGTGCGCAATTATCTTGACTGGATGACAACATTGCCGTGGAAAAAGGCAAGCCGGCTTAATAACGACATTAAAAGAGCAACAGAAATTCTAGATGCTGATCATTTCGGGCTTGAAAAGGTCAAAGAACGTATTGTTGAATTTCTGGCAGTGCAACGCCGCACAAAGAAGATGAAAGGGCCAATTTTATGCCTTGTCGGACCTCCGGGTGTGGGTAAAACCTCGCTTGGCAAATCAATTGCCAGAGCGTCGGGGCGCGAATTTGTGCGCATGGCCTTAGGCGGTGTAAGAGATGAAGCTGAAATCAGAGGTCATAGACGTACCTATATTGGTTCAATGCCGGGTAAAATTCTGCAAGGCATGAAAAAATCTGGTAAAAATAACCCTCTGTTTTTATTGGATGAAATTGACAAGCTAGGCGCAGACTGGCGTGGTGATCCAAGCTCGGCTCTGCTCGAAGTGCTTGATCCGGCGCAAAACTCTACCTTCCAAGATCATTATCTAGAGGTGGATTTTGACCTTTCAAATGTGATGTTTATCACCACTGCCAATAGCATGAACATGCCTCAACCGCTGTTGGACAGAATGGAAATTATCCGTCTTTCTGGCTATACAGAACAGGAAAAGCTGGAAATTGCCAAACGCCACCTGCTGCCAAGACAGCTTACCGATCATGGCCTGAATGATGGTGAGTTTCAGATAGATGATGCGGTGATTACCGATATTATCAGATATTACACAAAAGAAGCTGGTGTTCGCTCGCTGGAACGCGAACTGGCAAAGCTAGCCAGAAAAGCAGTTACCAAGATCATGTCAGATAATCTGGAAAAGGTGGTAATTACGCCTGATGATCTGTCAGATTATCTTGGGGTAAAGCGGTTTCGCTTTGGCGAGATTGATCAGGATGACCAAATTGGGGTGGTTACCGGCCTTGCTTGGACTGAGATGGGGGGCGAGCTGTTACAGGTTGAAGCAGTCAAAGTGCCTGGTAAAGGCAAGATTACCTCAACCGGAAAACTTGGCGATGTGATGAAAGAATCAATCAAAGCAGCCGAATTCTTGATTAAATCACGCGCATTAAGCTATGGAATCGACTCAGAAGAAGCTGAAAAATACGATATTCACGTGCATGTGCCAGAAGGCGCAACGCCGAAAGATGGTCCATCGGCTGGGGTTGCAATGGTGACATCAATTGTATCAGCACAAACAGGGATTGCTGTGCGCAAAGATGTTGGCATGACAGGTGAAATTACCTTGCGTGGACGGGTGCTGGCAATTGGTGGATTAAAAGAAAAATTGCTTGCAGCACTGCGCGGGGGTATCAAAACAGTATTGATTCCAAAGGATAATGAGCGAGATCTGGCTGATTTACCTGAAATCGTGCGGGATGGGCTGGAAATTATTCCGGTTTCTCTGATAGAGGAAGTTTTAGCAGTTGCGCTCGCTTCACCATTACAACCGGTGGGTGACAAAAAAGTTGAAATTGCCGCTACAACGCCGCCATCTGAAACGATCAAATCAGAAGATATAGTAGCTCACTAACCCTAAAATATACCACAAATTGTGGTTTTCTAGGCTTTTTATGTTGACCTACTTCGTTTTGCATGCGTAGATTGAGGCTGAGGCAATCGCTTGGTGCATTGCCAAAATTTCAAATATACATGAGGAATTCAAAAATGAATAAGAACGAACTTGTTTCTGCTGTAGCCGATCACGCAGGCATGTCAAAAGCTGATGCAGGCAAAGCCGTTGATGCTGTATTTGCTTCAATTGAAGGTGCATTGAAGCAGGGCGGAGAAGTAAGGATTGTTGGTTTCGGTTCATTTTCTGTAGCTCAGCGTGCCGCAAGCACAGGACGTAACCCACGTACAGGTGAACAAATCCAAATTCCGGCATCAAAGCAGCCTAAATTCAAGGCAGGTGCATTGCTGAAGAGTGCTGTAAATAGCTAAATTTGTTTTGACTTTCTAGCCAACCCATGACATACATGGGTTGGTTTTTTTTGCCATGATTCTGAATCCTATGCAATCCTTGATATCGCATCTGTTCAGGAGGGTGGCAGAACAACCCAAACACCAGATAAGGGGTGGTTAGCTCAGCTGGGAGAGCAACTCGTTTACACCGAGTAGGTCGGGGGTTCGAACCCCTCACCACCCACCATCTGGTTTCTCCCAAAAATCTGCGTAAAAAGCCCTGTTGCGGCAATAGCGGTAATCAGCTGTAATGCGTCAGAAACTATATCAAACGCAAACAGATATGCTTTCGGTGAAGGTACGAGCCTTTTTAAACCAATACTCAGGGTTACAATTTATCCTGTTGCACCAGTTTCATCATGCTAGTTCATTACCTGCTTCAGGTCAAAATATCATTTTACGAGCAAGCCGCTAGAATATCATGCAATGTTCTATCAATATTTTGTTATCGCGCTCAACAAACATGGCCTCGCATACATATTCATCGTCTGATTTTGTATACCATAAACGCCATATTGCCGCGATGGAATGTGAACGCCTAAAGATGGCCACAAGCTCTCTTTTCTTGAAATAACCAAGCTTGTTCTGATAGTCCTCACATTGTCTGGAAAGATTATCTTCGGTCACGATAACCTTTAGACGAGGGGTAAAATCTCTTACATGCCTCGCATGGTCGATCTGTGTCGAGCCTTCGAGCATATTATCCATGATAGGTTCGATAACCTTCAGAATTTCACTGTCTGAACAGTGCGCAAGCTGCATACCCCTATCCTTGATTTGCTGGGGAAAATTCTATTGCTGACTAACGATAATAAATGAAATAAGAGCTGATGTCAGAACAAAATAACTTACCATCCGGCGTAGGGTAGGCGTTTTTCGTCTTTCGATTTCTATCCTGTTAGATACAGCATCTTCGATATGGGGGAAATGAACTTCCATAATGTGACTCCCTTTTGCCTATTTATACGGAATCATTTACAAATTTGGCTCACTTTGTTGAAAAATAAAGTTAGCAACATGCTAGCGTTAGATAGCTGGACTGCCCCAATATTAGAAGATGGGGGCTGTCACTAGACCTTAATTGCACAAGCAGGAGATCAAAATGCCGCAACTTCATCTAGGAACATGTCACTGTGGTGCTGTGCATTTCAAAGTTGATGCCGACATCACCAGTGGCGTGATATGCGACTGCTCAATCTGCATCCGGAAATCTGCCATTATGGCGGTGATTGATCATCAGTCATTCTCGCTAATTTCAGGCGAAGAAGATTTATCTTCCTATCAGTTTAACTCACTTCAGGCGATTCATTATTTTTGTCGGCATTGTGGTATTTATACCCATCATAAGCGCAGAAGCGGTGAGGGGATTGCCATTAATACCGCATGTCTTGATGGTTTCCATAAAGACCAGCTTACCGAGATAACTTATTTTGAAGGCTCAAAACTAAGTCTAGTTAAATAAACCTAATATATCGAACTATCGGAAAGCAGGTGGCCGCGCATCTACCCATATGCCATCAGATTTTCCGCTTTTAGCAACGGCATATACCGCCGCCATCGAACGTAGCCCATCTGCTGCGGTTGGGTAGAGTGTTGTCGGCATTGGATTCCCTGATTTTTCAGCTATGATAGTTGTTGCAAGATCAGAATAGATATTTGCAAAGGCAAGTGGCATCCCTTCGGCATGCCCAATGGTTACCCGACTTGCGCTATCTGCTTCAGGAGACAAATTTGCCTCGCCACGTTCAATGATTTGCACCCGCCCATTTAACGGCATCCAGTAAAGCTGGTTTGGCTGTTCTTGCGCCCATCTCAACCCGCCTGTCTCGCCAAAAACCTGCAAGGTAAGCCCATGCTGTCTGCCAATCGCTACAGAAGATGTCCATAATCTGCCGACAGCCCCGCCATCCATTCGGAAATTGACCATTGCATCATCTTCTAGTTGGCGGCTTTCAATGGTAGATACAATATCTGCAGACAGGCGGGTAACTTCCTGACCTGTTACAAAGCTGGCCATATGAAGCGCATGAATGCCGCAATCTGCAAATTGTGCTGAAATGCCTGCCTGAGCAGGGTCATAACGCCAGCGTACGCGCGGATTATCAGCATCTGATGCATCTGCATGATGCCCATGTGCAAATTCTGCCACTACCAGCCTTATTTTGCCCAGATCGCCACGTGCGACCATTGCTTTCATATGGCGGACAAGCGCATATCCAGAATAACCATAATTTACCGCACAAATGCGTTTATGTTTGCCAGCTAGTGCAACAATTTCCTCGCCTTCTTCAACGGTCATGGTCATTGGTTTTTCACATAGCACGTGAAATCCAGCTTCTAGAAAAGCTTTTGCAATCTGAAAATGGGTGTCATTCGGGGTAGCAATTGTGACAAGTTCAACCCTGTCTTTGCGGCTCTGTTCTGCGGTAAGCATATCTTGCCAACTGCCATAGGCTCTATCTTCTTCGAGCCCTAATTCAATGCCAAAAGCCCGCCCTTCATCAGCCCGATGGTCAAGCGCGCCTGCAACAAATTCAAAGGCACCGTCCAGTCCGGCGCTGATTCTATGTGCCGGCCCAATCTGGCTGCCCCTGCCGCCGCCTATCAATCCCCATCTTAGCTTTGCCATCGCCATATCCCTTGATAATCACGAAAATTCTACCTGCCCAGCCTTATGCCGAGTTGTGCAGCTTGTCAATCATTTCGGTGATGGCAGAAAGCTGTTTATTCTTGTTAGATGGAGACCCAGCTTTTTGTTTCAGCAGACCTGAAGCATCCCTCTACAATTTGGCTCACAGCAAGCCCATCTCGAAAATCTGGCCAGCTTGGTGTCCCTGCATGAATTGCATTGAGAAAATCTTTTGCTTCGATGATGATTTGGTCCTGATAGCCGGTGCCATGTCCGGACCCTTGACAAAAAGCCAGATAATCAGGATGTGACGGGCCTGTCAGGATTTTGGTAAAGCCGCGCGTAGCTTCATCGCCTTCAGCCTTATACAGCCAGAAACAGTTCTGATCTTCCTGATCAAATCTGATCGCGCCCTTCGTGCCTGTAATTTCATAGCAATAGCCCATTTTGCGACCATGTGAGACACGGCTGAAAAACAGATGCCCCATACAGCCATTTTCAAACCGGACCATGCAGTGCGCCTGATCATCATTATGCACCTGCCCGCCGGGACGTTGTTTATGGACGGTTTCAATATCCGCCATTACCTGTTGGACAGGCCCGCAAATCGCCAATGCAGCATTGATCATATGCGGGGCTAAATCGCCCATCGTACCGTTTGCCCTGCTTTCTGCGCGCCAGTTCGCTGGCAGTTCAGGGTCTGCATAGAAATCTTCTGTATGCTCGCCCCTGAACCAGACAAGATCGCCGATGGCACGCTGTTCAATCAGCTTTCTGATAAAATGTGTAGCAGGGGTGCGGATATAGTTAAATCCGGTCATGTGAACAAGGCCAGAAGCAAGTGCCGCCTCCGTCATAGCTGTTGCATCTTCTAGGCTAGCCCCAAGCGGCTTTTCGCAGAATACATGCTTTTTTGCCTCAAAGGCCGCTAGCGCAATATCTTTATGTGTATTCTGGGGGCTGGCAATAATTAACGCATCAATAGACGGATTTGATACCAGTTCGCGCCAATCACTGGTGGCACTGTTGAAGCCATAGGCCTGTCTGTATTTTTCTGCAGATTCAGGCGTGGTTGCGCAGACCATCTCCAACTGGGGTTTAAGGGCTGTGTTAAATACAGATGCAACCGCATTATAGGCAACTGCATGTGCCTTGCCCATATAGCCGCCGCCGATAATACCAATTTTAATCTTGCTCATTATTTATCTACCTGATGTACTTCAATGACATTGCCGTCCGGATCATAAAAGAAAATCTGCTGCCAGCCGGCAACTGCCTGATTGCCCCAATCAGCAAAGGGAATGTTATTGTCTGCAAGATGCTGTTTGAAAGCAGCAATATCATCTGTGCGAAAGGCAATATGCCCACGTGAGACAGGGTTGACATATTGCTGTGCATTAAAGCCGGCATGAATATCTTTCTGGGCCAGATGCATCTGGATAGCACCGTCCGACACAAATGCCACATCACCTGCATAGCCTTTATTTTTCTCAAGCGTAGGCAGACCCTCTACCGTATCGTCAAGACCAAGAATATGTTGATAAAAATTATCCATCTGCTCAACATTTGGCGTTGAGAGATTGATGTGATGCAAGGTGAGTTTCATGGGCGATCCTGTCACAAAAAAATCAGAGTGTGACAGGTAAAATCTGGTTTGCCAAGTAGCACAAGGCTTATTTATTCATGCTCACCCGAATATTTGCAAATGATGTAGGGGGTTCAATCAGACGGGTAACAAAATTTCTGGTTTCACCTGCTTCAATTGGCTCGCCTTCAACAACCATAGGCCAGTCAATGATAGTGTTGCCTGTCTTGTCTACCAGCTCAATGATAAACTGTTTTGGCGTACCAACGCTTTCACCTTCATTTGCCACAACAATGGTAATCTCAAGCGTTTTGCCAATATCTGACTGAAGCATTTCATAGCTTGCTGTTTTTAGCATCAGATTTGCTGGCATTGGCATTTGTGATGCAGGCTGACTTTGCTCTGAGCCCTGTTCAGAAATCGCGGCTTGCTGGTTAAACGCAATCGTTGCCATCTGGGCAATAATAAAGCTACACCCAAGAAAAAATATTATTAAAAATAGATATTTAAGATTTTTTCTTAAACTTGAGCCTTGCTTTTTGGTTGCTTTTTTCTGTGACTTTTTGGATGTGTTTTGCGAGTTGCTCTTTGTTCTGTTAGCTTCAAAATTA
>Ga0181593_10006602_pt1 | contig 10392 bp, 7 predicted proteins | sample 071ome_19_FD_133756 | JGI IMG/M metagenome (GOLD analysis project Ga0181593, IMG submission 133756) | Coastal salt marsh microbial communities from the Groves Creek Marsh, Skidaway Island, Georgia - 071413AT metaG (megahit assembly) | ecosystem: Environmental > Aquatic > Marine > Intertidal zone...
GCTTGATGTTCTTGTCGCGCCCCGGTTCAGCGTGTCGTTGCCGCCATCCACCGGCAAACTGACATTTCCAATCGATTTCAAAACCGGAAGGCGGCCCAGAACCGGGTGGTTAAACCTGGCGATATGAACATCGCCCCAGCGCCAGCTCTCGATATCCGTGCCGAAGCGGCTGGCAAGTTGCGCCAACGCGTCCTCAAGGGATTTTTGCAAAATCTGTTCGCAGCTTTCGACCGCTGCGGTTTTTCTGCTGTCGCACCAGTCAGAATGATCCGTCAGCGCGGCCCGGACCGGGAGAGGACGCAATCCGAACCATTCCGGCATCAGGTCGCCGAGTTCATCCGCGAAAATATGACGGGTGAGTTGCCGCAGCCAGTTGGCGAAGATCATCGGCTCAGGCCGGTTCCGGTCCATCCTGAAGTCCCAGGATTTCAACAGGGCGGTGGCTCTTTTCGTTTGCGGAGAAGAAAATTCCGACCGCAACATCAATGGCAGCAGATCGCGCGCGGTTTCAGAGACGATATCCATTTGCAGCCGGCTGGAGCCTTCCATCCGCGGTGGCGGAGAATTTTCCATCACATTTTGAAGACGCCGCGCGCGGTAACCCGGCGTCCGGAATTGGGTGGCGGATTTTCCCGTCGGGTTGTTCGCGTTGTGGATGACGCCCCTTGCCGGGTTGTACGACCAGGGTAACCGGTCAAAGGGCAAAAAACCGCGCCAGTCGTTTTCTCTTTTCCACCCCTCGGCAGGGATACGCCCGTCCGATTTTCCCCGAAGCGGCATACGGGCGGCTGAGATCATGCCAAAATCGCCCCCGGTGTCGGCATAGAAAATATTCTGTCGCGGCGAATGCCAACGTTTCATCGCCTGTTCGAAATCGTGCCAGCTTCGCGCGTTATTAAGTGCAAAAAGCGCGTTTGCCGTGTCGTCGTCTTCCCGAAGGGCGGGAGAGGCAAGAGCCAACACGTGGCCGATGCCGGCATGAATAGCCAATTCTTCGGACAGGTCGGAGATAACCGGACCGTGCCTTGTATGGCGGATTTCGACGGTCTCATCTTCGGTTCCGCGCACCGTCAGCGTCTCTCTCCGTGTTTCAAAGTCCTTCCAGCCGTCGGGGGTCAGATATTTGCCGGGAAGACGCGTATCCGTGCGTTCGTAATAGAGGTCCTGGGTATCGCTTTCCGCCGTGGTGAAGCCCCAGACGATTTTTCCGTTATGGCCGAGCACCAGAAACGGCACGCCGGGGACGGTCGCCCCGGTCAGTTCCCTGCCGGGGAAGCTCAACCGGGCGAGATACCAGACCGCGGGGCTACGGAGCCGGAGATGTGGATCGTTCGCGAGAATGGGTTTCCCGCTTTCTGTCTTGCCGGGACCCAGAACCCAGCCGTTGGAGGCCGAGCTTTCGGCCAGCGGGTTTTCGATGCCGAGCGCGGCTAAGGTACGCGGCGCGTCAGCCGGGTATGGCGGTAGCAGAATATCAAGGGCCTCCGGCCCTAGTGCGTTCTTGATTTTGTCCCGCAGCAGCTCCTCGCCCCAACTGCGTGACAACAGCATCGCCATCAACCGTCCCCAGATCAGGCAATCCGCCGCTCGCCAGGGTTCCGGGCGGTATCGCAGAAGGTAGAACTCCGCCGGCCAGGCGCCTGATTGAGTTTTGAGCCACGCATTGACGCCGTCGGTATAGGCATCGACAAGTGTACGGGCGTCCGGGTCAAGACGTTCCAGAGAGGCTTGTGCAAGGCGGGCAATACCGAGGGATCGCATCATCCTGTCGGTGTTTCGTGTTGGCGCGCCGATCACTTCCGACAGGCGTCCCGATCCCAGACGCCGCAGGAAATCCATTTGCCAGAACCGGTCCTGCGCATGGACGAAACCAAGCGCGAAATGCGCATCCCGGCGGCTTTGGGCCTCTATATGGGGGATGCCATATTTATCGCGGGTAACGGTGGCATCCGCTGTCAGTCCGGGCAAACTACGCGTGCCAGAGGTCTGGGGAAGACCGGTCAGCAGAAATAGCCAGCCGCTACCGATGGCGAAAACGATGAGGGTCAGTAACCCGAGGCCGATCCTGCCTGCCCAGCGCATCATGAAATCACGCGATATCCGTGACGGTTAATTCGTGGATCGCGGTCAGCCCGCCTTGAGTTTGCGTGCGGTCTCAAGCGCCGCATAGGTCAATATGCCATCCGCCCCCGCGCGCTTGAAGGCGAGAAGCGCTTCGTCCATAACCCTTTCGCCATCGACCCAGCCGCGTTCCCCCGCGCCTTTCAGCATCGCGTATTCGCCGCTGACCTGATAGGCGAAGGTCGGCATGGCGAAAGCGTCTTTCACCTGGCGCAGCACGTCGAGATAAAACAGCCCGGGTTTGACCATCACCATGTCGGCTCCTTCTGCGATATCCAAGGCAACCTCGCGCAACGCCTCATCCGTATTGGCGGGGTCCATCTGATAGGTTTTCTTGTCGCCGCCGCCCAGGTTGGAGGCCGACCCCACCGCGTCCCGGAACGGCCCATACAGGGCGGAGGCATATTTCGCCGCATAGGCCAGAATACGCACATCGTCGCGCCCCGCGCCGTCAAGCGCGCTTCGGATCGCCCCGACACGTCCGTCCATCATGTCCGAAGGCGCGATGACATCGCATCCGGCCTCGGCCTGAACCAGCGCCTGTTTGCACAAAATCTCCAGCGTTTCGTCATTGACGATATAGCCGTCGCGCAACAACCCGTCATGGCCGTGACTTGTGAACGGGTCGAGCGCCACATCGCACATGATACCGATATCGGGGTGCGCGTCTTTGACGGCCCGCACTGCACGGCACACCAGATTATCCGGGTTATAGGATTCTTCGGCTTCCGCGGTTTTCAGGGACGGATCGATTACAGGAAAAACCGCGATCAAGGGGATACCGAGTTCTTTCGCTTCCCCGGCATCCTCAATCAGCGTGTCGATCGACAACCGGTCCACGCCGGGCAGGGAGGGCACAGACTCCCGCGCCGTATCTCCGTCCTGCACAAATACGGGCCAGATCAGATCATCGGCGGATACACGGTTTTCCGCGACCAGCCGCCGATTCCAGACATCCCGGCGGTTACGCCGCATCCGCGTTTTCGGAAAGGACGGCGCCGGGGTGTTTTTGCCGTTTGTCATAACGGACGCTGCCCTAGACCTTGGCGAGCGCCTGCTCGAGATCGGCGATGATATCGTCGATATGTTCGATCCCGATCGACAGGCGGACATAGCCCGGTGTCACACCGGCCTGCAGCTGCTCGTCTTCCGAAAGCTGCTGGTGGGTGGTTGTCGCCGGATGGATGGCGAGGCTCCGCGCGTCTCCGATATTGGCGACGTGGTAGAACATCTCCAACGCATTGATGAAGCGGCTGCCGGCTTCCTTGCCGTCCGCCAGTTCGAACCCGATCAGCCCGCCGTAGCCGCCGCTGAGATGCGCATCGGCCCGCTTCTTCGCGTCGCCCGTCATCAGGCTCGGGTGAATGACCTTCGTCACCTTGTCATGCTTGTTCAGATATTCCGCCACCTTGTTCGCATTCTCGCAATGCGCCCGCATGCGAAGCGGCAGGGTTTCCATCCCCTGGATGAACATAAAGGCGTTAAACGGGCTCATCGCCGTCCCCATGTCGCGCAGCTGGGTCACGCGCGCCTTGATGATATAGGCGACGGGACCGAGAGGTTTGACCGCCTCGGTCCAGACTGCGCCGTGATAGCTGGGGTCGGGCTGGGTCATCATCGGGAAGCGGTCGCCATGGGCTTCCCAATCGAAATTGCCGCCATCGACGATCATACCGCCGATGGAGGTGCCGTGCCCGCCGATATATTTGGTGGTCGAATGCACGACGACCGCCGCGCCATGTTCGATCGGTTTGCAGAGGATGGGTGCGGCCGTGTTGTCGACAATCAGTGGCACGCCCATCGACCGCCCGATTTCCGCGACCTCGGCGATCGGGAATACTTCCAGTTTCGGGTTGGGGAGAGTTTCCGCGAAATAGCAGCGCGTGCGCTCGTCGGTCGCCTTGCGGAAGGCTTCGGGGTCTTTCGGGTCGACATAGCGGACTTCGATCCCGAACGTACTCAGCGTATTCTGAAACAGATTCCAGGTGCCGCCATAGAGATCGGTAGAGCTGACGAAGTTATCGCCCGCATGACAGATATTGGTGATAGCGACCAGCTCGGCGGCCTGGCCCGAGCTCATGGCAAGACCCGCGACCCCGCCTTCCAGCGCCGCGATGCGTTCTTCCAGCACGGCATTGGTGGGGTTCATGATCCGGGTATAGATGTTTCCGAAATCGGCCAGCGCGAACAGATTGGCGGCGTGTTCGGTGCTGTCAAACTGATAGGAGGTCGTCTGGTGAATCGGCACCGCGACGGAGTTTTGAGAGTCGTCCTTACGCCACCCCGCGTGAAGCGCGATTGTTTCCGGATGTTTGCTGTCCATTTTTGCCCCCATGCTTGGAATTATTCGGAAAATCCGATGCTGGCCGCATCATCCACGAAATCGGGCCCCTGCCAACGCTAATTTTTTGTGAAGGTATCCCGGATGTTCTTCGATCGCCCCGACATGATTGCCGTAATGGCGGCGCCGCCGACAAACATCAGCGCCACGACATAAAAACCGGTGCCGATATCGCCGCCCGCCAGATCGATGACCAGCCCGGCGATGACCGGGACGACGGACGCGCTGAACCGGTTCGCGGTAGTTCGCAAACCGACGCTCAGGCCGAACTGTTCGGTGGGTACGCTACGCGACAGGAGCGAGAGCACATAGGCCATGCCGAGCCCGACGCCGGCCCCAAACAGAACGGTGGTGAAGACAAGCCCTTCGACGGATTCAAAAGCGCCGACCAGCCCGTTTCCGGCGGATGACAGCAACACCATCAGCAGCACGATCCAATGGGGAGCGAGGAATCTTCGGGCCTGTTCGGTGGGAAGCGCGGTGATACCCGCGACGAGGAAGGCAAAGCCGGTGATAAATCCGATGATGCTGCCCTCATAGCCGATGGTTTCCATATAGACCGACAGAAAGTTCATCCGAAGCTGAATCAGCCCGTTCATCAGAAAGGAACAGGTCACCACGAAGGCCACCGACGGGATCAGGAAAAGGCGCAACGCTTCCCGGTAATCAGTCAGGGAAGGCAGCAGTTCGCGCATCGTCGGCCGTCCGGTCGGAACCTTGATGCCTTCGGCGATCGGCATCAGCGCGACCGAAACCCAGAGCGCCATGTTCCAGATGGCGACCGCGCCGAACGCTACCCAGGCACCGCCGACCGCCGATGCCTGGCCGATATCCCAGCACCAGCCCGCGAGTGGCGGCGTAATAAAGTTGGATATGTTGGAGATCGAAACGAAGCGCCCCATATGTTTTGACGATCCGCGGGTAAGCTGGCCGATCTGGGTCTGGGCGCCGATCCAGCCGATGGTATGAAGAAATCCGGTTATCAGTTGCAGAACAACCAGGGCCGCGAACTGGAGCTGGTTCGACTCCGTCGCCATCGGAACCACCGGATACAGGATCATCAGGAACACGCTGGCCGCCGCGCAGAACACGCCGACTCGCCGCACTCCCAGCCGGTCCAGCAAAGCGCCGCTATGGATTGAGAAGAATGTCGCCAGAAAAGCCCGCGCGCCCGCGACAATCCCGATCTGCGTGGCCGACATGCCGAGCTCCACCGCGCACCAGAGCGGCACCAGCATTTGCGTCATCGGCAGCATACCGATGCTGATAAAGGCGGTGCTGTAGGCGGTAAATTCCGCCCGGGCGGAAATCTTCGTCTCCGGAGGAGGGGCGCTTGTTGTCATTTGGGTTTGGTTGGATCCTCTTGTCCGGCGAGGGTGGTTCCCGTGACCTTACTTAGATATCGAAGTATTGTCATGCGGACAGGGAGGATGACCGATGAGCATGGAATTGAAACCTCTTCATAAGGATATCGGCGCGGAAGTCACGGGTATTGATATCGGCAAGGGGGTGGATGCGGCAACCGCGGCCGCCGTTCGTGGTGCGCTTCTGGAAAATCTGGTGCTCGTATTTCCGGATCAGGATATTTCGGAAACCGCGCAAGAGGAATTCTGCAGACATTTTGGCGAGTTGGAGGTGGTGCGTTCCGCTGTGGCGCAAGACAGCGATCATCCGTCCATTTTGCTGATCACCAATGTGCGCGATACCGGCAAGGTGACGGCGCTGGAAGACGGCGAAATGATGTTCCATTACGACCAGTGCTATTATGAGCATCCCTGTCTCGGCTCCACCTTGTTCGCGCTGGAAGTACCAAAGGACGGCGGGCACACTTTGTTTACAAGCTGTTACGCGGCCTATGACCGTCTTTCGGACGCGTGGAAGAAGCGGCTCGAAGGCCTCAAGGCGCTGAATTACTACGACTATAACAGGGACCCGACGATCAGGCCGGAAAAGCTCAATCCCGATGCGCCGCAATATGTCCATCCCGTGGTCAGGACGCATCCCGAAACGGGCAGGAAGGCATTATTCGTCAATCGTTTGATGACTATCCGGATTGAGGGGATGGACCCGGATGAAAGCGATGAGATACTGGATTATCTTTTCGATGTGGTGGAAGATCCCGATTATGTTTACGAGCACCGCTGGTCTGTCGGTGAAATGCTGATGTGGGATAACCGCTGTTCGATCCATGCGCGGACTTTTTTCCCACCGGAACAGCGGCGCATGATGCGGCGGATTACCATCAAGGACCCGTCAACGGTCGTATAAGAGGAGGGAGGCCTGGATGCCGAAAGTCCTGACTGACGAACAGCTGGCGGCCTATCGCCGCGACGGCTTTTTCGCGCCGATCGATTGCATCCCGCCGGAAGAGGCAAAGCGGTATCTGGAAATTTGCGACGGGTTCGAGGAGCGGACCGGAGACAGCGTCACCAATCATTTGCGAGTCCGGGCCATATTGGGGCTGAAATGGCTGCTCGATCTGACGCGGGGGCCGGTGATTTCCGGGGTGCTGCAAGACACCATCGGACCCAATGTCATTCTCTTCCTTTCGGGTTTCTGGTCAAAGGCGCCGCACACGGGAAAGTTCGTTTCCTGGCATCAGGATGGCGCCTATAACCCGTTCGACCGGAATACCGGCGCGACGGTGTGGCTGGCCCTGACGGACGCGACCGAGGAAATGGGCTGCATCCATTTTATTCCGGGCAGCCATAACGATCCCGATATTCACCATGAAGAGACATTCAAGGAGGACAATCTGCTGTCCCGGGGACAGACAGTGGTCGGTGTCGATGAAAGCAAGAGTGTTGCCGCACCCGTAATGGCGGGACAGATTTCGGTTCATCACGAGATGGTCGTGCATGGATCGGGGCCCAATAAATCCGATAACCGCCGGTTGGGAATATCGCTGGCTTGTGTCCCGGCGGAGGCCGTGCCGCTGGCCGGGCTTAAATCCGGCGTCCTGATCGCGGGAGAAAATCCGGGCCATTGGGAAATGAACAGGGAGCCCGCCTTCGATTTCGATCCGGAGGCGATGGAAGAGCTGGCGCGGGTCCAGCAGGCCTACCGCAATCCGGAGGCGACGGTTCTTGCGCAGGATGCCGTCTGACCTCTCCTGAAATTGATCGCGCGTCAGCGAATTTCCCGCTACACTTGCCGCCATGTTTGGGGTCAGGATCGGGCGCGCGCTTGGTTCGGCTCTCGCCTTGTTCGTGTTCTATGCGGGAACCGCTTCCGGCGCTGACACAGATGCGATAAAATCGCCTATTGCGACGCAGTGCGATATTCTCGCCTCGCACCCGCATGATTACGAACGTGTCGCCCTTCCCGTAAAATCCATCGTAAATGTTGCCGAGGCCCGGATGGTCTGCGAGGCGGCGCTTTCCAGGGATCCCGAGAATCCAAGGCTGCTGTTCCTGATGGGGCGCGTTCTTGATCAGCAGGAGCGCGAATATTGGGAACTTTCGGCCGGGACACCCTATTTCGAACGCGCCGCCGCGCGCGGCTATCTGGCGGCGGAATTCTTGCTCGGCGTTGTCAACAGCAAGGTGTGGGGCCGGGGGCGGTTTCGCCTGGCGTTCTTTCACATGCTGAGAGCCGCTCGCGCGGGGCACCTGGAAGCGATGGGCCGGATCAGCCTGTTCATGGGGCGCAGAAACGCCCAAAAACACCGCGCCGAAATAATAGCGCTGACCCGGAAGGCGATCGCGCGGGGACATGCCGATGCCATGGCCAATCTCGCCAAGGGGTATATTTTTGTCCTTGGCGATACAGAGCGTCATGAAGAGGCCGTCGACATGCTGTTCGAGGCGGAAAAGCGCGGGTCGCTGGAGGCCAGCGCGATCATCGGGCAATTGCAGACTTTTGAGGCGGTGCCCGCGGGCATCCGTGATCTGATAGCCGAAAACACTTTTGGCGGTTTGCGGCGATTGCTCAATGCCGGAGAGAAGGGTAACCGGAAAGCCGCGTTTATTCTGGGAATGCTTTATTCAGGAACCACTTTCGCCATTCCGCGTGATCGCAAGAAGATGATCACATGGCTGTGCCGGGCGGGACGCCGTGGCGAATATATGGTGGCGGAACTTCTCGAAAAGGACGTTCGAAAATTTCGCTGTTCCAAAGAGTTGGCGAATCTCGAAAAGGCCGGCTAGGGCTGCGGCGGCCGCTCCCCCGGGGCGCGGGGCCGGGTTTCATATGAATTGCTGGATTGATACGGTGTCGGCATTCGAATTCTTCGCCGATATCCCCGCAGGAATGGAAAATGGATACAAGACAGCTTGGGCATGACAATCCGATCACCATTCCCGTCGTCGGGCTTGGTTGCAACGCCTTCGGGCGGCGTATCGACGAAGCGCGCTCGAGGTCGGTTATTGACGGCGCTATCGAGGCGGGGGTGACGTTTTTCGATACGGCGGAAAGTTACGGCAACGGCCTGTCGGAGGAATATATCGGCCGCGCGATCAAGGGGCGGCGGGACAAGGTGATCATCGCCACCAAGTTCGGCTGGGGCGGGCTGCACGCCGGCAACAGCCATGGGACGCGCGAGAACATGCGGGCGGCGCTTGATCAAAGCCTTCGAAAACTGCAAACGGATTTCGTGGAGCTGTACCAGCTGCACAAGCCCGATTCCGCCTGTCCGGCGGAGGAAACGCTGCACGGGTTGGAAGAGCTGGTTCGGGAGGGGCGTGTCCGTTTTTATGGTTGTTCGAATTTTTCGGCGGATCAGATGGACGAAGCGGTTTCAATCGCCAGACGAGACAGGCTCGCCGGTTTTGTGACGGCGCAAAATCCGTGGAGTGTCATGGATCGGGTCATCGAAGACGGGCTGGTGCCGGTCTGCGAGGCGAACGGGATCGGAATATTGCCCTATTATCCGTTGGCCCGGGGATTGCTGACCGGCAAGTACCGGCGCGGCGAGGCGGCACCCGAGGGCGCGCGTCTCGGCGATAATGCGGCGAGTGCCGCGGAGTTTGATATTCTTGAAAAGCTCGAAACCTATGCCGCTGATCACGGCCATGATTTGCTGACCCTCGGGATCTCGTGGCTGGCGTCTCAGCCGGTGACCGCTTGCGTGATTTCAGGCGCGACCAGGCCTGAACAGGTCGCGGCGAATGCCGCCGCCTCTGTCTGGGTAATGACAGAGGATGAACTGGCCGAGATCGACCGGATCGTTTCCTGAAAATTATTCGGCAGCCGCCGCCGCGCCGTCGCCCTCACCGATATGGCGCAGCTTGGGCATGACCTCTTCGGCGAACATCTGAAGGTTCTTCTTCGTCAGGTCATGCGGCAATGTGCCGAATTGCAGCATGGTCACCAGATTGCCGAAGCCCATCTTGCTCTGATGTTCTTCCAGCTTTGCGGCGACGGTCTCCGGGCTGCCGCACAGGAACATGCCGTTTTCCATCAGAGATTCCAGCGAAAGATAGGATTCGCGCGCCTTGTATTTGCTGTCCACGACGATCTTGTAGGACGCCATGGAGCTGTATCCCGGCGGCAACTTGTACTGCATGGGCGAAATCAGGAACTTGTTGAAGAAGTTCTCGATATGCTGGCCCGCTTCCTTCATCGCGATCTCGTCTGTTTCCGCGACATAGCAGGGCAGGGCCCAGCCCAGCTGCGAGGGCTTGCACTCATAGCCGTATTTTTCGCATTGCTGCGCATAGGTATTGAGGTGCTTGGTGACCGACGCGGTCGGGCTGAAAGTCAGCAGGTAGACATATTTGCGATCCGGGTGTGACGCCCACAGCATGGTTTCGGACGAACCCTGCGACGGGATCCAGACCGGCGGATGCGGCTGCTGATAGGGGCGCGGCCACAGATTGACGTATTGAAAGCGGTAATATTTCCCATCGAAGGGGAAGGGGCCTTCCTTGGTCCAGGCTTCCATAATCAGGTCGTGGGCTTCGTGGAAACGGGACAGCGACTCGCCGGGA
>Ga0181593_10006605_pt1 | contig 10391 bp, 8 predicted proteins | sample 071ome_19_FD_133756 | JGI IMG/M metagenome (GOLD analysis project Ga0181593, IMG submission 133756) | Coastal salt marsh microbial communities from the Groves Creek Marsh, Skidaway Island, Georgia - 071413AT metaG (megahit assembly) | ecosystem: Environmental > Aquatic > Marine > Intertidal zone...
AATGTTCGAGGCTCCAACCTTTGAGGGTTCTTTCCGCGGTGGCGCCTACGTTGGCCCCGGCCTGCCGTCTACAGGCATTTATTCTGCCATCGACCTGAAAACCAATCGACTGGTCTGGCAACGACGGTTTGTTGATGGCTGCCGCAGTGGCTCCCTGGCTACCGCCGGCGGCCTGGTCTTTGTGGGCCGCAATGACGGGCGCTTGACCGCACTAGACACTCGCAATGGCAGAAGACTCTGGGAATTCCAGACCGAAGCGCCGGTCAACAGCTCAGTCTCTACTTTCATGCACGAAGGAAAACAATACCTGGTCACCTACGCCGGTGGCGGCTGGTTCAGTGCCGTGAAGGGCGACGGTATCTGGGTATTCAGCCTGGAGGGCACGCTAGATGAATTTGACCCGGCCAGCCAGGCCAATGCCGAAACCCTGGCACTGATGCCTGGCGATGACCGCGTTGTCGATCTCAACAACGGGGAAAATATCTACAAGGCCGCGTGTGTTTACTGTCATGGAGATAATGGCGAAGGCGGTGAGGGTGGTGGCAAGGCCATTACCAATGAACTGGGTCTGGAGGGCATCTTTTATGTTCTCAACAATGGCCGCAACCAGATGCCGGCCTTTGGGGTCAGCATGACACCGGAACAGATGCATGACGTGTCAACCTACGTATTGCAACTCATAGAGAGTCAGTAATATTTCGGGTCATAGTAAAAAAAGTAATTATTACAGGAAGTAAAAGAGAACTTTACTCTGACCCTAATTATTTGGCTTATTTTCGGCCGCTGGCTTTTCGTGATGTCCTGCCAATGATGCAGGACTGGTGGCAGGGCAATGCCCAGGGCATATTGAATGAGAATCAGAATTTTTATTTCCAGGCACCCAGGCCGGTGGAGGAACGATATGACACTCAAGCTGATCCCTGGGAAACCACAAACTGAGAGAAAAGCCCAAGACTTTTGCGAAATTACCCGATAGTTGCATCCGAGAGGTCATTAAAAGTTTCGTCGCAGGCACAGACCACCTATTACGACAAGAATCTATCTGATTTCAAGGTACGGATTTCTCAGGGTGGCACCAGGACATACTCTGTGGTCCATGGGGCAGTCAGGAGAAGGCTAGCATGGGGGCATGGGGGCATGGGGGCATGGGGAAGAGTAGGGAGAATTTCTCTTGCTGACGCGCGTAAGGACGCGCGTCGACTTCCAGCAGTACATACGCTCGGAAACGTCAGACCACAGGCCATCACTTTCGAGGAATCGCGCAATGATGTAGTGGTCAAGTCATGTCACCACCACTTTCTGGGCAGTCCAATATGGCTACCCGGCCATCACCGGCGGTAATAACCCAATATGTAGCCCATAATCCGGTCCTTTGCCTCTTCGAAAGAGCGATACCCGGATCCAGGTGGCCAAATTAACTCTGCCACTACAGTACCCCCCGTCATCCGGACGTCATGTCATGCCTGGCCATGTCTGGTCGTCATATTGCAGCCAGAGGCAGACGGAGTACTCTGAAATAGATATCTATTACCTGGCAATGTGTGTATGGTGTTGTTTCCTTCCGGTTTTGAAGACCAAAGCTTCTTTCCCGTCTGATTGCTGAAAAGCAAGGATTCCAATGAATATGAAATTATTACCGCTTTTGGCGGGGATTGCGTGCGTCTGCACTTTTCTCGCCGTTGCAACAAAATCAGGTCAGGTCATCGCCCAGACAAATAACCCGCCTGATGTGTTTTCGGATAACGCCCATGCACGGCCCTATGGGGAAGGCTGGGAGTGCAACAGAGGATATTTCAGAGTGCGTGATAATTGTCAGGCAATCGAGTTGCCTTTTCATGCACACCTGAATTCATCAGGTACAGGGTGGGAATGCGAGAGGCGCTACAGAAAATCTGCCCTGGGCTGCGAATTGGTGCAGGTTCCTGAAAATGCATTTCTTGCAAGTCCTGATTTTGGCGTGGGTTGGGAATGCGAACGAGGCTTCCGCAAGGCCGGGGATGAATGCCTGTATGTCGAAATACCGGTAAATGCCAGGCCGGATGACAGTTTTAACGGGAAGGGTTGGATCTGTAATCGTCCATACCGTGAAGAGGAAGGGGAATGTGTAAGTGTGGCTGTTCCTCTCAATGCGTATCCCACAGGGGACAGCTTCGGGTCCGGCTGGAAATGCAACTATGGATTCAGAAAACTGGATGATGGCTGTCAGGCTGTTGAATTGCCCGTTAATGCCTATCTGGATTCGTACGGTAGCAGCTGGACATGTCAAAGGGGGTTTTTCAAGGACGGGAGTGTCTGTTCACTTGTCGATGTACCTGACAATGCCTTTTTGTCGGAAAAAGGCACCTACTGGGTTTGTGAAAGGGGATACCGGAAAGTCAATGATGCTTCCTGCCTATTGCTGGACATGCCTGAAAATGCTCATCTCGATTACAGTGGTAACAGCTGGGTATGTGACCGTGGGTTTCGACAGTATGAGACTGTATGTGAGCCAGACGCATGATCATTCGACTTGGATATGAACTGGAGTACGAATTTGAGCAGCCAACACCCATGGTGCTTATGCTGGGAATCCATTCATCCAGAGTTTCCGATATCCTGATACAGGACAACATGACCACAATGCCTACAGTCAACTTGCAGGGATTTTGGGATTCGTACGGAAATTGGTGCAACCGAATCCTGGCTCCGGCCGGTAATTTTTCCGTATCGACGGATGCCCTGATTAAGGATAGTGGTCTGCCTGAGACGATCAGGACGGCCGGGGCGCAATGGGATGTCAGTACTCTGACCTCTGAGCCCTTACATTTTCTACTGGGAAGCCGTTACTGTGAAACGGACTTGCTCAATGAAGTTGCCTGGGAATTATTTGAAAAAGAGCCGTCAGGCATGGGGCGCGTCACCGCAATATGTGATTACGTCCACAATCATCTGAGTTTTGGTTATGAATATGCCAGAGCGACAAAAACGGCCTTCGAAGCACTTGCTGAAGGTGTGGGTGTGTGCAGGGATTATGCTCATTTGGCAATTACCTTTTGTCGCTGTATGAATATCCCCGCCCGCTATTGCACAGGGTATCTTGGTGATTTGCGATTGCCCTCGAATTCAACCCCAAGTGACTTTACCGCCTGGATGGAAGTGTTTATCGATGGCGACTGGTATGCCTTCGATCCGCGCCACAACGAACCGAGAACGGGCAGGGTGTTGATTGCCCGGGGCCGGGATGCAGCGGATGTCTCGATCAGCAGCACATTCGGCCCGGCTGTCTTAAAGAAATTTGCCGTCTGGGCTGAGGAAGTGGACCCGGACGCTATCAATGAATTCGAAGAAGGCTATATGAAACATAAAATTATCAGGCCGCCATGCCGGGTATCACCGGTAGAGTAAGCTTGTGTGGTCACCCAAGCCATGAAAGACACGCAGGAAGGGGATGTTGTGGACATGAAAGACAAAATAATGAATAGCCTGCAGATTTCCAGTAGCGAAAAAACGTTTTACTACTACAAAACGCATCGCTATGAAAATCTCAAGGATGCCATCAACTATGCTGAGCTTGAAAGAAAGGAGATGGATAAAAAACCTTCTCCTCTTGCCAGAACTTGATTGTCATCTGAGCACCTGAGTAACGAGGCAGCCTGGAAAATCCGGACCTAGATAAACTGAACCCGGTCGTCAGATTCGCCTCTTGATCAATCCTTTCCTGATTGGGGTTCTGTTCCTACCCGGTCAGCGTCAATAGAATGTCGGCAAACCAGGCGCAGTTGAGTCCCAGCGCTTCATCTATTTCAACATCCCGTGTTCCCACATCAATCCTTGCAGAGTGTATGCCCAAAAGCCGCCAAGGAACGCCATCCTCGTTCCTCCCGGTGGAGTTGTCCCGCATGACCACCGGGGCGCCACTCATGCCACGGTGCGAGCGAGCATCAGTCAGGAAATATCCAAGACCCTGGAAACGCAAGCTGAACGAAGAGGCATTCGTGGCATGGCGTGAAATCGGCAGGTGGTGAAGCGTGTCGTGAAACCCGAGAGGAAACCCGACAATGAGCATGGATGATCCGACTTCTATTTCGTTCAGGGAGTCGGGCAGATGGTCAGGTGAGAAGGCTGCATAAATAGCCGTTTGCGGCAACATGGTTTTATCTATTTCAATGACTGCTGCATCGATTTCTCCAGCCATGTCCTTACCTTGTCGCCAAATGCTTTTGCTGTCCTGATATAGCAGGATTGAGTATTTGACGGAATTGGCCAGGTTTGACTCGTCAACGTGGATTTCGATTTCAATCCTGTCCGGAAAATGCCCGCTCGGCTTGTCTATCAGGACATGTCTGCTGGTGACAAGAAACAACCGGTTTTCCCTTTCGAAGAAGAAGCCGCTGGCGTTGGTCAAGGCAGTGTTCTGGATAAATGTTTGAACAGGAACCTTTGTAAATAGCAAATTTTCTATCATGATGTATTTCCTCCACGCTTCGCGTAACTTGTGCCATGAGTATCAACATGTTCACTCCAGAAGTTTTGGATTCGGGAAGTCAAACTGAGGTCTGTCCATGGACTATCCTCGTATGCTTGCATTGGATCAGGGGCGCTGGAAAACAAGCAGGCTTTATACCGGGCTTGCCAGGAAGGTAGAGAGTGCCAAAAGGGATGTTGACGAATACGTACCAGCACAGCAGAAATGGAGCATGGGTGGTGATTTGAATCTGGATCCTGTAGCGATTTCCGGAATCCAAAGATCAAAGGCAAACTGTTTCCAGTTTGCCTTTCCAGTAATCGCCAGGGTTATTACAAGGCAACTATATGTTCTGCTTGAAGGCCTTTCTGGCCCTGGGTGACCAGGAATTCGACGCGTTGACCTTCAGTGAGTGTTTTGAAGCCGCCACTTTCGATGGCACTGTAGTGAGCGAAGACATCCTTGCCGGAATCCTGCTCGATAAAGCCAAAGCCCTTGTCTTCGTTGAACCATTTAACGGTTCCAGTAGTTTTTTCTGACATTGTATTAATCCTGTAAAAAGATAATTAAATTGCTGGCATACAAATGCATGCAGCGCTGTAGCAAGAAAGAGACTTTGATTTGGAGCTTGCAGGACGGAGAAATGCAGAAATCACTACGTACGGAAAGGATCAAACTTTAGCTTAGTTGTTGCTGACGACCACGGTACAGATAATGCCTGGACACGTCAATGAATATTACCAGTATGGATGGTCATACTGTTTTTCCCCTGAGTCTGTGTTGGCACAAATTGTCATGGCGTCGGTTTGGCAGATCGATGGCTGCATATCCAATTTTGCCAGTTGGGTCCGGCACATGCTTTTCATGAGTGACAAGCCGGGTGAAAAACAAGTATTTCCCTATATCCTCCGATAAACACTGTTTTCCGGATGATGTTTATCATCCGTATTTGCTGAGTGTAAATTCAACATTCGGTTATTCGCCGCACGCTGCATGGAAATATAATCAAGGGGGCTGAGCTCTTGATCCAGGGATCAGGGTTCTTGAAATGACATGCCCGCTTTTTGAGGAAATACCATGCCCCCCATCAAAAGTTTTTCCAGAGTCCGTCATCACTTGGCGTAGTGAACTATGTGAAGAATGGTAGTGGGGTCATCAGGGGACAACCAAACGTTTTATATGACGCGCTAGCGTTGTGAGAGGGGCGACCGCAATCCAGGATTGAGGGCTGGGCAGTTCTTGAAGCACGGCATTTTCCCGAAGGGAAAATGGTGGGCCCACCAGGACTCGAACCTGGGACAAACGGATTATGAGTCCGCTACTCTAACCAACTGAGTTATAGGCCCTTGTAAACAGGCGGCAATTATAGGTGTTTCGTCGATTGTGCGCCATAGTTCAGAATTGTCAGCTATGGCTTGTTGTGGGGAAATTTCCCCTGGCTTTTCCGGCCCGGGATTTACTGCGGGCAGTTCAATAAAAAGGGCGCCACAGGCGCCCTTTCATGCTGTTCATGGCCGGACTTACTCGTCCAGGAAGCTCTTCAGGTGATCCGAACGGGTCGGGTGACGCAGTTTACGCAGGGCCTTGGCTTCGATCTGGCGGATACGCTCACGGGTGACATCAAACTGCTTGCCCACTTCTTCGAGAGTGTGGTCTGTGTTCATGTCGATGCCGAAACGCATGCGCAGTACTTTGGCTTCCCGTGCTGTCAGACTGCCCAGCACTTCGCGGGTGGCTTCGCGCAGGCCTTCGTCGAGGGAGGAGTCCACCGGGGAGTCGATGTTGGCATCCTCGATGAAATCGCCCAGGTGGGAGTCTTCATCATCACCAATCGGTGTCTCCATGGAGATGGGTTCCTTGGCGATTTTCAGGACCTTGCGAATCTTGTCCTCACTCAGATCCATACGCTCGCCCAGTTCTTCCGGGGTTGGCTCACGGCCTTTCTCGTGCAGCATCTGGCGGGAGATGCGATTGAGCTTGTTGATGGTCTCGATCATATGTACCGGGATGCGGATGGTGCGGGCCTGGTCCGCAATGGAGCGGGTGATGGCCTGCCTGATCCACCAGGTAGCGTAGGTGGAGAACTTGTAGCCGCGGCGGTATTCGAACTTGTCCACGGCTTTCATCAGGCCGATGTTGCCTTCCTGGATCAGGTCCAGGAACTGCAGGCCACGGTTGGTGTATTTCTTGGCAATGGAGATCACCAGACGCAGGTTGGCTTCAACCATGTCTTTCTTGGCGCGGCGGGACTTGGCTTCGCCGATGGACATGCGACGGTTGATGTCCTTGATCTCGCTGATGGTCAGGCCGGTTTCTTCCTCAATCAGGGCCAGTTTTTTCTGGGCACGGAGGATTTCGACCTTCACCTTGGCCAGGGATTCCGAGTAGTCCTTGCGGCGCAGGTGGGAATCGAGCCACTTCAGATTCACTTCGTTGCCGGGGAAGCTCTTGATAAAGACATTGCGGGGCATGCGGCCAGTGTTGATGCACAGGCTACGAACGGCTTTCTCATGACGACGAATGCGGTTCAGGCAGGCGCGGATGTGGTCCAGCAGGGGGTCGAACTGGCGGGGAGCCAATTTGAAGAATTTGAATACTTCGCCCAGTTTTTCCAGAGACTCGATACCTTTTTCATGGTCGCGGCCGTATTTCTTCAGGGCGCGCTGGGTAGAGCGGACCTGCTTACGGAGCTCCTCGAAGCGGATCCTGGCTTCTTCAGGATCCGGGCCGCTGGCGGTTTCATCGTCATCACTGCTGGATGAAGAATCATCGTCTTCTTCATCATCGTCATTGTCACTACTGCTGTCGCTGTCACTGTCGGAATCGGATGCAGGGGCATCATCGACAACAGACGCTTCTTCTTCGGTAATATCCAGGTAGCCGGTCAGGATGTCTGCCAGGCGTTTTTCTTCCTTTTCCACCTGGTCGTATTCATTCAGGACAAATTCCACGGTGCCGGGAAAAAACGCCATGGCGGACATCAGTTCACGCAGGCCTTCCTCAATGCGTTTGGCAATGGCAATTTCGCCTTCGCGAGTCAGCAGCTCAACAGTCCCCATTTCACGCATATACATACGCACTGGGTCGGTGGTGCGGCCAGCTTCATTTTCAACAGCAGCCAGGGCAGCGGCGGCTTCGGCGGCGGCCAGCTCGTCAGTCTCGTTTTCGATCATCAACAACTGGTCGGCATCGGGAGCGGTTTCAAAAACCTTGATGCCCATGTCGTCGATCATCTGAATGATATCTTCGACCTGATCCGGATCGGAGATGGATTCCGGCAGGTGGTCGTTCACCTCTGCGTAGGTCAGGTAATTCTGTTCTTTACCTTTGGCAATCAGCGCTTTCAGACTGGATTGTTGGGTCTGGACGTTGCTCATATGCTGTGCAATTCCTCAATTTTGGCCGGGGGGAAAAATAACCGCGTATTCTATCGAAACCGGGAACCGGATTCTAGCGAAATTTGGTCGCTTTAATTGTGGCTAAGACCTCAATTTTCAAGGGAAATTCCGGATTTTGGCGACTATTTGGCGGGATTTTGCGGATTTTTGCGCGACTCCAGCTTCTGGCGGGCTTCTTCCATGGCCGAAAAATGGCTTTTCCGGCGTCTCTGACCCTCCAGCAGGTGGTCGATGATCTCGCGGAATTCCTGCTCAACCCCTTCGGTGGGGGTGATTTGCTCGCGATCCAGCAGGCGGGTCAGGTGAGTGCCCAGGGGGGTGGCGTAAATGCGGCCCAGCAGTTCAGGTGTTGAACTGGATTGGTGTTTTTTGGCCAGGCTGATGACCTGAAGCAGCAGGTCCATGTCGGCAGTCTGGATTTCGGCCAGTTCGGTTTCATTGTCGAATCCCGTGATCACGTCCGGTTTCAACAGGATCAGATTCACGGCCTTCATGCACAGGGAGCGACCGGGTTGGGATTGACGCGGCTTGCTCCTGGGTTTGTTGTCGGCAACCGGGACGGATTCCATCACGGGTGGGGAGGGCGGGGATTTTTCCATGCTGCCCAGGGCCTGGGAGGTTACCCCGGTAATGGCCGACAACTGATCCAGGATGAGCTGATGATAAATACCCCGGGGAATTTTCTCGATATAGGGCAGGGCCATTTTACCCAGGCTGGCCCGGCCTTCCAGGGAATGCATATCGACCTTCTCCCCCAGGGACTGGAAAAAGAATTCAGCCAACTGGGTGGCTTCCTTGAGTTTGCCCACAAAGCCATCCTTACCGACTTTTCTGACCATGGTGTCGGGATCCTCGCCGTCAGGCAGGAACAGGAATCGTGCGGTGCGGCCGTCTTCCATCAACGGTAAAACCTGGTCCAGCGCACGCCAGGCGGCTTCACGACCGGCACTGTCGCCGTCAAAACAGAACACTACCTCATTGACCAGCTTGAACAGTCGGCGCAGGTGAGTGGTTGACGTGGCCGTACCCAGGGTGGCGACGCTGTAGGTAATACCATTCTGGGCCAGGGCAATGACATCCATGTACCCTTCCACAATCAGGAAACGCTCAAGTTTTCGGGTATTCTTGCGGGCCTCATACAGGCCGTAAAGTTCTTCTCCCTTGTGGAAAACCGGGGTTTCCGGGGAGTTCAGGTACTTGGGTTTGTCATCGCCCAGCACCCTGCCGCCGAAGGCAATCACCCGACCCCGGTTATCGCGGATCGGGTAGATGATGCGATCGCGGAAGCGGTCATAGGTGGAGCGTTTTTTGTTATCCGGGTTTTCGATCAGCATGCCGGCGTCCAGCAGGGCTTTCCTGTGTTGCTCATCAGTGCCAATAGCATTCAGCAGATTGTCCCAGCCTGGAGGGGCATAGCCCAGGGCAAAGTCCCGGGCGATTTCACCGGACAGACCACGGCCTTTCAGATAGCTCACGGCGCGCTCTCGCTGCGGATGCTGGCGTAGTTGGGCCTGGTAAAAAGCGGCACTGCTTTTGAGGACGTCATAAAGAGGATCGAAACGATCCCGACTCTGTGTACTGGCAGTGCCGGCTTCCCGGGGTACTTCCAGGCCCATCTGGGAGGCCAGTTTTTCGATGGCTTCCACATACTCCAGGTTTTCATAATTCATCAGGAAACCCAGGGCATTGCCGCCGGCACCGCAGCCAAAGCAGTAGTAGAACTGTTTGTCTGGTTCAACACTGAAAGAAGGGGTCTTTTCCTGATGGAATGGGCACAGGCCGGAATAGTTTTTCCCGGTTTTTTTCAGGGTGGTATAGGCATTGATCACATCGACAATATCGACACGTGCCAGAAGGTCATCAATGAATGCTTGTGGGATGCGTCCCGCCATCAGGATGAAGTACAGTTCCAGTCTTGGTCCGGCCGGGTTGCCGGATAACATGGGCAGCTGATCACTCAGCGCCCTTTATAGAAGGCAATAATATCATCTTGAGAGAACACCCCGCTGATTTCATTTTCAAGGTTATGGCTTCTGCCCGTGATGTATCCAAAGTTCTGTTTTGAGTCTGTCAGGGTTTCCAACGCCTCCAGCAGGGTGGCCTGGTGGGAGAAAGGGATGATTTCTGAGGCAGCATCAAGTTTTTCCAGGCTGAACTCCGGGCTTTCCAGTGCAGTGGCCAGGGCTGATGGCGTGATGAGTGCCTTGGTGTCACCCTCATGATTGATGATGATCCATTCTGCATCAGAGGCGATGACATGCCGGATCAGATCCAGATCGGCATCGGGAGGCAGCATGTTAAAGCGGCGGTTGGCCACCGAGCTGATGCCGAAGCGGTTCAGGAAACGGGATAGTTCCGGTGAAAAGCCGTTGCCAGCAGGTTTTAGCGTGTTTCTGAATATGGCGCCGGTATGAAAAAGCTCGGAACTGGTGATATTGGCCACCACGATGATCAGCATGGCCGGGAGGATGATCGCCGGGGTATTGCTCAATTCCAGCAGGGCCATCAGGGCGGCCAATGGTGCCTGCAGGGTAGCCCCCATCATGGCG
>Ga0181593_10006606_pt1 | contig 10391 bp, 10 predicted proteins | sample 071ome_19_FD_133756 | JGI IMG/M metagenome (GOLD analysis project Ga0181593, IMG submission 133756) | Coastal salt marsh microbial communities from the Groves Creek Marsh, Skidaway Island, Georgia - 071413AT metaG (megahit assembly) | ecosystem: Environmental > Aquatic > Marine > Intertidal...
GGCGCCGACTGACGCGGCCGAAAGTCTGTCGTCAACCCCGGGCGCAGACTTCAGCGCCGCGCGCGAACGTCTGGCGACCGCGCGCGAGCAGCGCGAAAAACCGGGGCGCGACAACAAGATCCTGACCGGCTGGAACGCGCTCGCGATCCGCGGACTGGTCGATGCGGGCAGGGTCCTCGGGCGCGACGACCTGATCATGGCCGCAACCCGCGCGATGGACTACCTGCACAGTACGCACTGGCGAGACGGTCGCCTGCTCGCGGTCAGCCGGAACGGCAAAGCGCGCCTGCGTGCCTATCTCGATGATCACGTCTACCTCATCGACGCCCTGCTCGTTCTGCTGGCCACGCGCTGGCGCAGCGCCGACCTGAACTTCGCCATCAGGCTTGCCGATGTTCTGCTGAAGCACTTCGAAAATGCCGAAAACGGCGGCTTTTTCTTCACCGCAGACGATCACGAGAAACTTCTGCAGCGCTCACGGCACTTCAACGACGACGCCACACCGAACGGCAACGGTACGGCTGCGCGCTGCCTGTTGGAGCTCGGCCATCTGACCGGGGATATGCGCTACGTGGAAGCGGCGCAGCGCGCGCTGCGCGCCGGTATCGGCGACGCAGAGCGCTGGCCGTCAGCCCATTCGAGCCTGATGCGGGCGATCAACGACTTCAATCACCCACCTGCCCGCCTGGTCATCCGGTCGCGCGACGGTGAGGATGCCGCACACTGGCGTGCGCTGGCCGCCGAGCAACTGGACTCGCGTGTGCGCAGCTACGTGATCCCGGCCGATGCGGAAGATCTGCCCGAGCTGCTCCGCCAGCGGAGCGTCGCGGACGGTGTGCAGATGACGGCCTACCTCTGCCGCGGACATACCTGCAGCGCGCCGGCCAGCGATAACGAGAGCTTCGCCAGGCTGCTGACCGGCTGAGGCGCAGGCCCTGACATGCTGCTTCAGGCGCGGTAGCGCAGGGGCAGCTGCTGATAGCCGAGCACGTGGGTCTGGTGCGAGTACTCGGCGGGACCCGCCGTTTGCAGATGCGCAAGGTGCGGCAGCAGCGCTTTCAGGCTGGCCTGCAGTTCGATCCGCGCCAGATTCGTCCCCAGGCAGAAATGTGCGCCAAAGCCGAAAGTCAGGTGCGGATTCGGACTGCGGGTGATGTCAAAGCGGTAAGGATCGGCAAACACCCGCGCGTCGCGATTCGCTGATGGGTAAAACAGCCCGACCGTATCTCCGGCCGCGATGCGGGTCCCGGAGAGCTCGAAGTCTTCGCTCGCGGTTCGCAGAAAACTGCCCACGGGAGAGGTCCAGCGCAGGATCTCTTCGACCGCTTGCGGGATCAGCCCCGGCGACGCACACAGCTGCCTGCACGCTTCCGGGTGCGCCAGTAAAGTCGCCACGCCACCGCTCAGCGCGTTGCGCGTCGTGTCGTTACCGGCGCCAATCAGCAGGAATAGGTAGCCAATCAGCTGCTGGTCAGTGAGCAGGGCACCCTGCACCGGGGTATGCACCATGTGATCGATGACCCCGCCTCGGGCAGCGCCGTTGGCGCGGCTCTCCGCGATGAGCGCCTCGAGATAGGTGCGCATTTCGTACATCGCGCGATAGGTGGCGCCACCGCGACTCTCTCCGGGCCGACGCCAATCAGGATTGATATCGCCCATCAAGGTTTCGGACCAGATCAGGATCCGCCTCCAGTCCTCCGGCGCCAGTCCGAGTATGTCGCCGATCGCGGCGAGCGGCAGCTTGCAGGCCAGCTCATGTACGAAATCGAGTCCGTCTTCCGCAGCCTTCAGGCGACCCATGAAATCCTCGGTGAACTTGTGCGCGAGTCGTTCAAACTCACCGCGCATGCGCCGCATGGAACCCTGCGTAAAGGCCCAGCTGCTGAGACGGCGCATATGCCGGTGCCGCGGGTTGTCCATGAACACCATGTCCGGCGGCTCAGCCGGATCCCAGCCGCGCTCGCGCACAAAGTCTTCCATACCGGCACGCACGGGCTCTGGCTTGCCGCGCAGGGTAAGGCGCAGTCGCGGCCCCCCGTTGATGAAAATATCCGGCCGGTTGGACACGGTCATGACATCGGCGTAACGCGTTACCGCCCAGAACGGCTCCACGTCGTGACGCTCGTACCAGAACACCGGCGCTTCAGCGCGCAACAGGTCCCATGCCGCCCACGGATAACCGTCGGCAGCGTACTCATCGGGATGGTGGATACGGAGATTGTCTAGCGTCAGTGGCATCGAACGGGCGCGAGCGGCGAGGGGAAAAAGCGGATCAGCGTGCGACTACCTGGCCATAGCTACCAGCAAGTGCGATCAGCGCCTCCCGGTCAGGGTTCTCCCAGTTCACACCTTTGTCGAAAGCCGCAAACATCGCCGCGGCGTTACCGCGCGAGGTCATGGAGAAAAACTCGCCGCCGCCGGGCTCAAACTTGAACCAGTGCGAGGTGTTCCCCGGTACGTGGATCAGCGTCCCTGCCGTCGCGAGGGTTTCGTCTTCGCCCACACCGCACCGCACCGCACCGCTGAGCACGTAAAACGACTCGGACCAGGGATGGTGATGCGGACCGGGACCGGTGCCTTCAGGTCCGCGGATATGAAACAGCTCGTAGTCTCCGGTCTGCTCGGTAGACGCAAGCACTGTAATCTGAAAGCCGCCGACGTTGAGCGCCGGCGCCCGTTCTTCGGCAGGCAGCATTAAAGGAAAGTTCATGGGCGTACATTCGGGCAAAAGCTCAATTCAGGCAAGCGTCAGTAATTCCCAGGCGCTCGGCACAACGGATAGGCTTGTCGCCAGAGCCTGCAGCAGGATCGACCTGCCGCACCGATCAGCACAAGGAACCACTCATGCATAAACCCGTCGAGGAACACGGCACCCTGACCGTCCTGCAGGGCATGCAACTGTGGTGGGCCTGCGTCTGGCGGGTCATTCTGTGGTCGCTGGCGCCTTATGTGATTGTGCGCATGCTGCTGGTCGCGCCGCTCGGACCTGCGAATGCCGCGATGCTCGCCAATCTGCTCACTATCGTCCCGATCTATCTCCTGGTTCTGCCGCGGGTAATTAACAAACTGTGGTTCCGGAGTTTTGAGATCCGGGTCACACAGAAAAACCAGGCGCGCGCCGAAGGAGGTTTGCCATCATGAGTCTGCACGGAGGATGCATGTGCGGGACGGTTCGCTACGAAATCAGCACGCCACCCCTGTTCGTTCACGCCTGCCACTGTCGCGACTGCCAGCGCTTTTCAGGATCGGCGTTTGTAGTGCTGATGGGCGTGCCTCGGGATACCTTTGCTCTGACCGGTGAAGTCACCCGCGTCACCAACCCGACACCAAGCGGTGCCGGCTATGACGCTTATCAGTGTCTGCGCTGCGCCACGCTCATCTGGAACAAGTACCACTTCGTCAGCGCCCCGCTGCTGGCAGTGCGCGGCGGCACGCTGGACGACCCGTCACAAGCGCCCCCGGCCTACCATATCTTTACGCGGAGCAAGCAGCCGTGGCTGACGCTGCCTGCAGAGGCAATCTGCTTCGATGGCTGGTTGGATCCTGCAACCGCCTGGCCCCCGGCCACTATCGAGCGACTGCGCGCTCTGGGGCTTGGAATCTGAACCCGCAGGACCGACGACTATCTGCGCTCAGCGGGTCACCAGGCTCGGGATATCGCTTTTCCCTTTTTCGAGCTCCTCCGCCATCTTCTTGAAGTCAGGGGTGTGCGGCACGGCCACGCCGCGCTGACAGGCCGGCCTGGCCTCGAGTCTCTCCATCCAGGCGCCGAGATTCTCGAGGCCGTCGATGCTGCTGCCGCCCCAGAAGTAGATCCTCACCCAGCACCAGTTCGCAATATCCGCGATGGAGTACTCATCACACAGGTAATCGCGGCCCTCAAGCTGACGGTCGAGAACTTCGAACAGGCGGCGGCACTCGTTCTGATAGCGCTCAATGGCCGCTGGAATCTTCTCTGGAAAGTAGCGATAGAACACGTTCGACTGACCCATCATCGGACCTATCCCGGCCATCTGGAACATCAGCCACTGGGTGACGCGGGACTCTCCGCGCGGGTCTGCCGGCATGAGCTGCCCGCTTTTCTTCGCAAGGTAGAGCATGATGGCGCCGGATTCGAAAATCGAAAAATCATCATTGTCACGATCAACGATCGCGGGGATGCGTCCGTTGGGTGAGAGCTGCAAAAACCAGGGCTCTTTCTGCGCCCCTGACATGATGTTCACGTGATGGACGGTGTAAGGCATACCAATCTCCTCGAGCATGACCGAGACTTTCCATCCATTCGGTGTGGCGTCGGTATACAGATCGATCATGGGCGCGGCTCCTGAGGCTTGTCGGTGTATGGCGGCGCGCGTTCTCCGGCGTGCGGCCTGATGGTTTCCAAACGTTTGATTGGTTATTCTTTCACGGACCTCGGCGCGAACCAAGCGCGTCATGACCGTGCAGGAGAAACGGCATGGGCCGACCGAAAACCTATGATCGCGAAAGCGTGACGCGCAAAGCCATGGAGCTGTTCTGGGCGCAGGGTTACGAGGGGACCTCGACCCGCGCGCTGGCGGAGCACATGGGAATCAATGTCTACAGCCTGTTTTCCGAGTTCAAAGCCAAACAGGGTCTGTACGAGGCCGCGCTTGCGCTTTACCGCACCGAGGTCGTCGCTCGGGTGTTCGCACAGCTTGAGACACCGGACGCCGGATTCGAGGAGGTCGATGCGCTCCTGCGCTTTTTTTCCGATCGCGCCGGTGCCGCGGATGCCGGTCGCGGCTGTCTTGCCTGCAACGCCGCGAGCGAGCGGGCGGGCGACGACAGTGCCAGTCATGCCTATGTCATGGCCCACATCGCCCATATCGAGGCCGGCATCAGACGCGCACTGACCCGCGCCAGAAAGCACGGCGAGCTGCGCGCAGACGTCTCCTGCAACGATCAGAGTCGCCTGCTGACCGCCGTGCTGCTTGGATTCTCGCTGCTCATGCGAGCCGGCGCTGAACCCACTTACCTGAAACAGGCTGTGCGCGCTGCGCGGGCCGATCTCAGACGCCTGCGCGCATGATCAGAAACCTTCTCCCCGATAAGCGTGGCGCGGCATCAAAGCCGGACTCTCACCGGCCTGTTGGTGCACTGCCTTACCCGACCCTTTTCATACCACCCACGCACCTTATGGTGCGCTCACCATCACGGAGCTGACCATGGAATACATTGATCTCAAGCAAGCTATCGCCGCCTCCGGCCTGCGTCTCGTCCTCGTGCGCGGCTTCCCCAGTCCCTGGGGACAGGCGGCCAAAGCGATGATGGAGTTCAAGGGCCTCGAGTACCTCGCTGCACCCCAGCAGGCCATGGCTGATAACCCTGAGCTTGTCGCGTGGGCCGGGGTCAACAGCGCGCCGGTCGTCGCGTGGAATGACGAGCCGCCGATCAACCGCTGGAACGATATTCTCATTCTGCTCGAGAGGCTCGCCCCGGAGATACCGCTGGTGCCTGCAGATCCCGCTGCCCGTGTGCAGGTATTCGGCCTGAGCCATGAGATCTGCGGTGAGATCGGCTTTGGCTGGAACCGCCGCCTGGACATGGTGCGCCCGGCGATGCTTGCTGACGAGGTCAATCCGGGCAGCGCTTCCTTCGCCCATAAATACGGCTACAACGACACGGATGGCGCGCTCGCAACGCCGCGGACCGTTGCCCTGCTCGAACACCTGACGGGACTGCTCAAGGCTCAGGAAGCGCGCGGCAGCGCTTACTTTGTCGGTGACGCCGTCACCGCGGTTGATTTCTACTGGGCGGCGTTCAGCAATCTCGCCGTAATCCAGCCGCCCGAGGAGTGTCCGCTCGACCCGTCTATCCGCCCCATGTTTGAGAACACCCCGCCCGCCGTGGTGGCCGCAGTTGACCCGATCCTTCTCGCCCACCGCGACCGCATCATGCGTGCGCATTTCAAGATACCCATGGAGCTCTGAAGACTCCCTGCAGGAGCACTGCGTCATGACGAACATCGCCATCATCAGCGGCGTAGGCCCCGAGCGCGGCATGGGTGCCCAGCTCGCGCAACGCTTCGCGCGTCTCGGTCTGCATGTGTTTGCAGTCGGACGCACTCAGGCAAGCCTGAACGCGGTTGTAACAGCCATTGAAGCGGCGGGCGGCTCAGCGACCGCCGAAGTAGCGGACTGTACGGACGAGCAGGCTACGCGCGACCTTTTCACTCGCGCCCGGCAAGCCGGTCGCATCGATCTTGTGATCTATAACACCGGGACCAATACGCCCGGACATTTTGCTGATATGACGGCGGCCTTCTTCGAGGCGAGCTGGCGCAGCTGCTGCTTCGGCGGCTTCCTTTACGGTCGTGAAGCGATCCGACATATGCAGCAGGACGGGGGTGGCACCATCCTGTTCACCGGCGCCAGCGCATCACTGCGCGGGCGCGCAAATTTCGGCGCCTTTAACTCTGCCAAGGGCGCACTGCGCAACATGGCGCAGGCCATGGCCAAGGAGTGCGGTCCGGCCGGGATACACGTCGGCCACGTCGTGATTGACGGTGCGATCGATGGCGACAAGATCCGCCAGCGCCTGCCCGAGGTCGCTGCCCGTCTCGGCGACGACGGCCTGATCAACATTCAGGCCATTGTCGACGGCTATGAATATCTTTACCGCCAGCCGCGCAGCGGCTGGACCTTCGAACTCGACGTGCGGACCGCGATCGAAAACTGGTAGCCGTACGCTCTTCGCCGGCTGAAACCGGCCTCTCAGGCACTACAGCGGCAGCGCGCGCCGCGGCAGCGCCTGCGCGAGAGCACTGTCGGGATCGCTGTAACAGTTGACCAGGATCTCCAGCGGGGCGCCCGCGTAAGGTCTCGCGGCATCCACCGCCCAGTTGATTGCATCCCAGATATCTTTTCCGGGATTGCAGAAAACGCCGCCCCCGATCTGCGTCAGCACAATTCGTGCCGCGCCGATGGACAGCGCGGCCAGCAGCGTCCCGAGGTAAGCGCCTTTCAGCAGGGCACGTCTTATCGGGGCGAAGTCTGCGTCTTTATGCGCCCTGGAGAAAGCGCCGAGGGCAATGGTCGAGGTGAAGATCTGCGTGATGCGCACATCGCGCGTCACCGGCTCTGCGCCGTGGCGGCCGAGCACAACCTGAACATCTTCATGCAGGCCTACCCGCAGACATTCGAAGCGCTCGGACAGCGCATCGGCCAGCGCCGCCGGATCGGGGATGTGCTGTGTGCACAGGTAACCACACTCTACGCTTGCGCCCGTACCCTCCAGCACATCCTCAAGCAGGTTCAATCCCAGACGATCGGTCTGCTGATAGTGCACCCCTCCGGCCCCCGGCGCCTGATAACGGCGTAAAAAAGCGCCGGGAAAAGCGGAGATCGCCGCGCTCGGCCCCTGGGTAGGATCATTGAAATACTGCGCGATCGGGACCAGGTGAAGCGCTGGCGCCTCGAGGCAATTGAACTGAGAGGCGACCTGAAACACCGTACCGGATGGAGCGCTTGCCTGCAGGTGACCGATGTCGCGCTCAGCCTTATGCCCCCCTAATCGCTGCAGCCGGAGCTCCGCAGCGACGACCTGGGTGCGCTGCTGCAGCCGCGCCTTGAGCTCACCAATAGAAGGCGTGGTGAAGCGGCCCGCCTGATAGACGTGCTGCTCAAACAACAGACCCGCAGTGCCATCTTCAGCAAACCGGAAAAATGGCTCCGGGTGTTTCCGCAGCGCGTTTTCGAACTGCGTCAGGCGGGTTTTGAACTCAGGTAGGAACATCAGAGACAGTCAGCGCAGAACGCCTCTGGAGCGCGATGGCAAAACGCTTGCTCAAGCGCCCTCACGAATGTGAGCAGCCCTGCGCGCCACCTGGAGCACATCGTCTCCAATCAGAGCGCTACCCCAGCCTGGCGCAGTTCAGCAGCAAACCTGGCAAGCTCCAAAACCGAATTCAGCCCCAGCTTGTTCATCATGTTGTGCCGATGAACCTTGACCGTGCTCTCACTGGTGCCCACGCGCTGCGCGACCTCCCGGTTGCCGAGCCCGTCCAACACCAGGGGCAGCACCTCCCGCTCACGTGGTGTCAATGTCTCCAAGCGCCGCTGCGCATCGTCAACCTGCGCCGCCTGCGCGATGCGCGCACGCGATTGCTGCAGCGCCAGATCGACCGCATCCAGCAGGTCCTGCTCTTTGAACGGCTTCGGCAGAAAATCCAGCGCACCCGCTTTCATCGCTTCCACCGACATGCGGATGTCACCATGCCCGGTGATGAAAATCACGGGGATGAATAAACCCGACGCCTGCAGCTGCTCATGCAGCCGCAGCCCGTTGGTTCCGGGAAGCCGGATGTCCAGAATCAAACAGTTGGGGCCTTCAAACGGCTCTCTGGCGAGAAACCCTTCCGCGTTGCTGTAGCACTCCGTTGCCTGACCGACGGACCGCAGCAGACTGTCCAAAGCGCTCCGCATCGAGTCGTCATCATCAAGGACGTAGACCAGACTCGGGTGATTAGCCATCGCCGACCACAGCCTTCAGCGTGAGCAGAAACCCGGCGCCGTCGGCCGAGCTCTCCTCGAGAACCAATTTGCCGCCCTGCTTTTCTGCCAGAGAGCGGCTGATCCAAAGTCCGATGCCGATCCCCTGAGTTTTATCGCTGACGAAGGGTTCGAAAAGATGACGCTTCACCCCTTCAGGTACACCCGGGCCGCTATCACGCACCCTGATCATCACTTCCTCAGCAGACGACGACGCCACGCTAATACTAAGCACTCGACGATTTTCCGGCAGGCCCAGCATGGCGTCACGGGCGTTTCTCGCAAGGTTAACCATGATCTGCTGCAGGCTGGTCAGGTCGGCCCATGCCAAAAGAGGGCTCTCCGGCAGCGCAAGCTTGATGCGCAAATCACTCGGTCGGAGCTCTAATCCGAGCATGCTCACCAGTCTGCCAATGGCTGATCCGACATCCACCGGCTCGAGCGTCATCTCCTGTTTACTGAACACCCCACGAACTCGAGTCAGCACCTCCGATGCTCGGAGTGCGTCCGCGCGGATCGCCTCAAGCGCACGGCGTACCTCCTCCACCGCAGAAGGCGTGTGGTCTAACCAGCGTACCGCTGCCCCGCTATTCGCCACGATTGCCCCGATCGGCTGGTTGACTTCGTGGGAGATCGAGGCAGCCAGCTCTCCCGCGGTCACGAAACGCGCTGAGCTGGACAATCTTCGACGGGCCTCTGCCAACTCGGCTCTCGCTTCACGTGTCACCGTCACGTCACGCGCAACCCCGACAACGTAAGCCGGCTTTCCGCCCGCGTGGTCAACACGACGCATCGAGACCCAGAACCAGCGGCGGCCGATAGCATATTCATCTTCTTCCGAAACACCGGTTTGCACAACGCGCTCAAAGCGACGGATAGCCTCTGCTGCTAACGACTTCTCCAACGCCCACGACATACGCGCTGAGAAAGTTCCGGGCGCAGGAGTCCGTGAACGTGACACCAACTTTTGCGTCGACGGCGAATCGTAGACTGCGTCGCCCTCGAGCGAGTAGAGCGACACCATATCAGTCGTGTTATCCGCCAGGAGCTGATAACGGCGCTCTTCAGCGACCAGCGCGGTCACATCTCTGGCAACGCTCAACACGCGAGATTCCCCGCCAAGTTCATCCGGCAGCCCGCTGAACTGAATATCGAACCAGCCGTTTTTAGAGCCGACCTCTATTTGGAGCTGGTATCTGAAAATTTCACCACCAGAGAGAATGCTGTCAAAACCAGCCTGAATTTTTTCTGCATGGAACGTTGGAAGCAGCTTCAGAAACGCTTCCAGATCAGGAAAATCAGCGATGGGGAGAAATTTTTCTGTGCGTGGGCTTTGGTAGACAAAGCGGCCGCGCTGGTCAAAAACGGCGATCAGGTCTGTCGAGCTGTCCGCCAGCAGCCGGTAGCGCCGCTGCTCCTCTACGAGTGCCGTGATATCCCGGGAGGCGATGACGACAGCGAAACGCTTATCGTCGCCATCATCCGTACGAGCGCCCTGCATTGACACGTCGAAGAAAAACCAACGTCCCTTTTGCTCGACCGTGATCGTCCTGCGTGCGCTGCCTCCCTCTGCCGCCAGCCGCTTGAATTCACTGATAACCCATTCTGCCTGGTCCTGCGTCTGCGCACGGGTCAGAAAGTTACCCATCTGAGTGAGGCCAGGCAGCGCAGCATTGGCAGCGGGTGAGTCGTAGATGACCGTGCCGTCCGCAGCCGCGAGCGTGACAAGATCGGAAGAGTTGTCTGCAAGTATCTGATAGCGGCGCTGTTCCTCCAGTTGCGCGGTGACGTCACGCGCCGTAATCAGCACGGCCTTTTTTTCGGGAAAGTAGTCGGGAATGGCCGTCATCACCACGTCAAGCCAGCGGTGATCATGGCCGA
>Ga0181593_10006618_pt1 | contig 10384 bp, 11 predicted proteins | sample 071ome_19_FD_133756 | JGI IMG/M metagenome (GOLD analysis project Ga0181593, IMG submission 133756) | Coastal salt marsh microbial communities from the Groves Creek Marsh, Skidaway Island, Georgia - 071413AT metaG (megahit assembly) | ecosystem: Environmental > Aquatic > Marine > Intertidal...
CAAGGGTGTTCCCGAACGGTCCCCCAATTCAGTACTGACCGGGCCCTGCGTCGGTTAACTGCGGAGTTCGAAAGAGATCCGGTGTATTCGGCGCGGTATGGCCGCTGGCGACAACTCCGCTTACGTCGTGCCTTGGACGTCACTGTCCTGTCGCCAAAAAAACAACAAAAAGCCAGCAGCACCCAAGGGTGTTCCCGAACGGTCCCCCAATTCAGTACTGACCGCGCCCTGCGTCGGTTAACTGCGGAGTTCGAAAGAGATCCGGTGTATTCGGCGCGGTATGGCCGCTGGCAGCATCTGTGATTGTTTCGCCACCCTGGTCGCCGCCGGTCATTCACGCACGCGAAAAGGGCTGTTCCGGGAATTGAACCCGGGACCTCTCCCACCCTAAGGGAGAATCATACCACTAGACCAAACAGCCACGCGTCGACGTCTGAAGAACATCGGCCGCTCCCGATGTTTGCCTCGAAGGAAAGGAAAAAACTTAGCGGAGAGTGGTTTCGATCCACCGACCTTTGAGTTATGAGCCCAACACGCTAACCACTGCGCCACTCCGCTGTCAGGCTGAATTCCCTCAAGTGTTTCGTATTTCGCAACGAACAATGAAATCGAGCACGCCTCACCGTGAAAAGACGAAAAGGGCACACCCGGGTTCGAACCAGGGACCTGCTGATCTGCAGTCAGCCGCTCTACCGCTGAGCTATATACCCGATCACGTCTACGTTGCGCCATAGAATGCAGGTCTCCTGTTTTTTCATTTTCATAAAATTAAAAGTACGCTCCCTACTGGGATTGAACCAGTGACCTTGCGGTTAACAGCCGCACGCTCTAACCACTGAGCTAAGAGAGCTGCCGCTGCGATCCTTCCCGCTTCAGCCCGCTCTGGAGCATAGACTTCAGGGTCGCGAAGATAAGAGGGCTGTTCCGGGGATCGAACCCGGGACCTCCCGCACCCGAAGCGGGAATCATACCACTAGACCAAACAGCCACGCAAAAACCGTGGCGATTCTCGACCACAGTCAAACCTCCACCTCAACGCTCCACAAAAATCTCCGCGACCGGGAATTGAACCCGGGTCATCCGCGTGACAGGCGGATATACTAACCACTATACTATCACGGAAGTCCGACATCACCCCGCCGACTTCGCCTACAACGACCCGATTGGAAATACGCCGACCGAAAAGCACATGCGTCGTCCGGGAATCGAACCCGGGCCATCTGCATGGAAGGCAGATATCCTAACCACTAGACCAACGACGCTCAGTCAGCCCACCCTGCATTCGTTCTCGGGGGCACGGAAGCCAATGGAATAGATGACGTAAAGGTCCTGGGCGGATTTGAACCGCCATCGCTGGATTCAGAGTCCAGAGTGCTAACCGTTACACCACAGGACCCGCGGGCCCGACGCCGCCACCAGACGAAATTTTATTCTCGAAGCGTTTCATTCTAAAAACGAAAATGGACTTGTCGGGGTTCGAACCCGAGGCCTTCTGCATGCAAAGCAGACGTGATACCACTACACCACAAGCCCCCTCGTTCGAGAAAACTGAGGCATTACCAGTTCGCGTTTCGCCCTCCCAAATAGAGATTCGTTGTGACAGCAGTGGGGTTCGAACCCACGCCCTTTCGGACCAGCGCCTAAAGCTGGCGCCTTAGACCACTCGGCCATGCTGCCATTCTGACGTCGGAGAGCAAGCTAACAAAAACTTCCACGCTTGTCGATGTATTTCCCAAAATGCTCCCACGCGGGCTTGAACCGCGGACCTTACGGTTATTAGCCGTACGCTCTGACCAACTGAGCTATAAGAGCGCTTGCGATGATGCCGGCGGTAATCGCTTGTATGCTAACTTGCGAATCCACAGGTGACGACGAATAGAGGTCTAAGGCGGATTTGAACCGCCATCGCTGGATTCAAAGTCCAGAGTGCTAACCGTTACACCATTAGACCGCACGCCTCCGACTGTACCTTAACGGTGCAAAGCGCCCGCGCTTCCGTGCGCGTCAATAATGCCGGGACTCGGGATCGAACCAAGGACCTCCAGATCTTCAGTCTGACGCTCTCCCAACTGAGCTATCACGGCGGTCGGAGGCACGCCGCGACCACGTTATAACACCTTGCTCGAGTCTCTGTGAAAAAGAAAATACTCCGCGACCGGGAATTGAACCCGGGTCATCCGCGTGACAGGCGGATATACTAACCACTATACTATCACGGAACTCTGACCCTCGCCAAAACCTTTCCTAAGGGCTCGGGTGGATATTTTGAGACGACGAGCGGAGTTGCAAGGGCGCAATAACATGGGGCCTGTGAGGATTGAACTCACGACCTTAGGATTATGAGACCTACGCGCTACCAACTGCGCCAAAGCCCCATCTCGGGCGGGACTGCAGCGGTAGACCTAGAATTAAGCCTTGCACGAGCGCTCAAAACCGAAAATGACAGCAGTGGGGTTCGAACCCACGCCCTTTCGGACCAGCGCCTTAAGCTGGCGCCTTAGACCGCTCGGCCATGCTGTCGAGTTGCTCTTCGTCGGTGCGACCACCCCTGAATGTGTCTCCCTCGCAAGTAAAGGCCGTCAGACAAGATTGCGAAAAACGACACCGACAGGGTTCGAACCTGTGCGGGCAGAGCCCATCGGAGTTCAAGTCCGACTCCTTGACCACTCGGACACAGTGCCATCCTGATGGTGCCTCTCGTTTACGTATTCGTAAACGCCTCCAAGGCCGCCTGTCATCATGACAAGAAGAAACGCTCCCTACTGGGATTGAACCAGTGACCTTGCGGTTAACAGCCGCACGCTCTAACCACTGAGCTAAGAGAGCTTCAGTCGCACGGGGAACGCCTTCTCCCCAGTCAGCGGACACTGAGAGTCGACACCGGATCGATTTCTTTTCACCCTTGACCACCCCTGCACGCCGAGCGCCACTATAGCTTAGTGGTAGAGCGTCAGCCTTGTAAGCTGAAGGTCCTGGGTTCAATCCCCAGTGGTGGCTTATTTCTACACTCTGAGCACTCGCTCCCGCCGGCGGAAAAAAATGCTCCCACGCGGGCTTGAACCGCGGACCTTACGGTTATTAGCCGTACGCTCTGACCAACTGAGCTATAAGAGCGAGCCGGGTGGAGTCGCCTCAGGCCACCCTGAACTCTTCCAATTCAGCAACGTCCCCGAAAACACAAAATGGAGAACCTGGGCATCGATCCCAGTGCCTCTCGCATGCTAAGCGAGCGCTCTACCATTTGAGCTAGATCCCCGGACGACGAGAGTATCCGAATAATCGCTACGTTCCTGATTGAGCCCGTTCCCACCGCGAAGAAAATGCATCAGCCGGGAATCGAACCCGGGTCACATCGATGGCAACGATGTATTCTACCACTAGACCACTGATGCGCGCGCTCTACGTGCGCGGACTCATCTTGGGAAATCCTCAAGCTTAGTCGAGAACCCAAAACTACCATCCGAAAATACATCATCCCAGGATTGAACTGGGGACCTTCCGCGTGTTAGGCGGACGTCATAACCACTAGACCAATGATGCTACGGCAATCCTCGAATAATCGTTCCCCAATCCACGCGTCCCTACCGCAACCGACGGACAAAAGTCCGAACACCCGGAATCGAACCAGGGACCATTCGATAGCTGCGACATCTACAGTCGAACGCTCTACCAACTGAGCTATGTTCGGGTCTGAAAGGTTTCTTGACAGTCAAGCCTTACTTCACTTGCCGCTTTCCCGCGAGCCGCGATGAGAAAAAGAGCGACAGCGAGGGGATTCGAACCCCCGCGGGCAGAGCCCATCGGATTTCGAGTCCGACTCCTTAACCACTCGGACACACTGCCATGCACACCCGATTTTGGAACACAAGGGTAGGTGCGTACACGTACCGCCGAAAAAATCAAACATCGCCCACCGTGGGGCTCGAACCCACGACCACCAGCTTAAAAGGCTGGCGCTCTACCAACTGAGCTAGACGGGCTACGCCAGCCATGGCTGTATTTCCGTCACTAAACGATGATTTCCATAAAATCCGTGATAACAGCCAATGGCCGGGTTCGAACCGACGACCTCCCGCTTACTAAGCGGGTGCTCTACCGCTAAGCTACATTGGCTAAGACACCTGATTGGAGTTTGCGTGAACGTGTCAACACTTGAAAAGTCTCAGCACTCAAAATTTCGCAAAACGACACCTGTGGGGTTCGAACCCACGCGGGCAGAGCCCACCGGCTTAGCAGGCCGGCGCCTTAACCACTCGGCCAAAGTGTCCTGTTGACCACCGTGCCATTTAGCCGTCAGCGTTTGCCTCGGGGCGTTGCTCTAAGGGGTCCTAGCGCCTTCTCCCTTCACACCGATAATCGCGGCCGGCCTTTGCGAGCGCTCGTAGTGTAGTGGTAACATACAAGCTTCCCATGCTTGTGCCCCGGGTTCGATTCCCGGCGGGCGCATTCTTTTTGGCCCCGATAAGAAAATCAGGCTTACAATAAAAATACTTCGTCCCAGGATTGAACTGGGGACCTCTCGCGTGTGAGGCGAGCGTCATAACCACTAGACCAACGAAGCTGCTTGCATGCGATCGAACTGACCTGCCCGGGACGTAACCTCAGCAGACGCTCCGCGTGATCCGAACACCCGGAATCGAACCAGGGACCATTCGATGCCTGCTCATTCTACAGTCGAACGCTCTACCAACTGAGCTATGTTCGGGGCCACCCCGCCACCTCCAGCCGCCACCAGAGCAAGCGCGAAAACAGCAGCAAATCAAAAAAAAACAGTTTACTCTTCTCGATTTGTGCGTGTCATCCTTGCGCAGGGGCCATGCTAATCTTCTCTGTATCGTTCCAATTTTATCGGATGACCCGAAGGTCTCCGTCTATAAGTATGAGACGACCTTCGGAGTTCTCGCGCAAGCCGATGAAACTTTCCAATGGCCAATTCAGGCAGCCATTGCCGATCACGACCGAAAAGACCAAAATTCCGATGCCGGGACTCGAACCCGGGTCTCTTGGGTGAGAGCCAAGTATCCTAACCAGCTAGACTACATCGGATAAGCGCCACACAACGAGGATTTTCCGCAGCGTTTTCGAGACCCCTTCTGCGTCGAGAAAACGTGCATCAGCCGGGAATCGAACCCGGGTCACATCGATGGCAACGATGTATTCTACCACTAGACCACTGATGCCGCGCATGAGCAGACTCTCGCGCCCACCCACGGAGTCGAAAAAACTCCATAAAAAGTCGGGATACCTGACCCTGGTAGGACTCGAACCTACAATCTCCGGTTCCGTAGACCGATGCCTTATCCATTGGGCCACAGGGCCATTACAACGCCCCTGCGCAAAGCGCGCAGCGATCCGTGGTGTTTGCACGCGAAAGATACCGCGGGGCGGTAAACTGATTTGCTCAAAAATCTCCGCGACCGGGAATTGAACCCGGGTCATCCGCGTGACAGGCGGATATACTAACCACTATACTATCACGGAACTGCGAGATGCCAGTGTCCATTGTACTCGAAAGACTGAAATCTCCCGGGAAGACCCGCTCACGCGAAAATTGAGGCCAGAGCGATTCGAACGCCCAACCGTCTGATCTGGAGTCAGACGCGCTACCGTTGCGCCATAGCCCCGCGGTACCACCCTTCGTTGAATCGCGTTTGTTCTTCGCGCGACCCGACGTAAGGACCAAGAATGACAGCTGTGGGGTTCGAACCCACGCGGATTGCTCCACCAGAACTTGAGTCTGGCGCCTTAGACCGCTCGGCCAAACTGTCACGCCAGGGTGAGGTCCACGACGCAACTTGTTGACAGGCGCTACGCAGATGTTTCTCCATCGGAAAGATGGAAAAACATGGACCCACTGGGATTTGAACCCAGGGCCTTCTGCATGCGAAGCAGACGTGATACCACTACACCATGAGCCCGGCGCGTCTGCACCCTGGTTTCGCTCGCATGGACCTCACTCTCGGGACGCCGACTGCCGTAAAATCGGAAGCAAAATGTCCCATACGGGGATCGAACCCGTGACTTTCGGCACATAAGACCGACGCTCTGACCTCTGAGCTAATGGGACACCCTCGCCGATCGGTCCCGGGTATCAGCCAATAGGGGTTATATGTCGGAACTTCAAAAACGGGGCTGTTCCGGGGTTCGAACCCGGGACCTCTCCGACCCAAACGGAGAATCATACCTCTAGACCAAACAGCCTGCTTGAACGTACCGAGATCCGCAAATCCTCAAAGATACTGAATTTCAGAGAGATGCGAAAAAGAAGTGCCCACCGTGGGGCTCGAACCCACGACCACAAGGTTAAGAGCCTTGCGCTCTACCGACTGAGCTAGACGGGCGACGCACCGCATCATCACACCGCTTCAGGAAGCACCAGTTGCCTGGTTACCCAACTTGGAAAAAATGACAGTTGTGAGATTCGAACTCACGCCCTTTCGGACTAGCGCCTGAAGCTAGCGCCTTAGACCGCTCGGCCAAACTGCCTCTCCGGTTACGCGCAATCTGATCTCCCAAGGAGATGCTCCTATGGCTTGCGCTGAAATAATGGGGCCTGTGAGGATTGAACTCACGACCTTAGGATTATGAGACCTACGCGCTACCAACTGCGCCAAAGCCCCGCGCATACACTCCGCAGGTCGCTTCGCGGTTAAGAAAACCGAACTTGTGGGACTCAAAACGTGCCGGGACTCGGGATCGAACCAAGGACCTCCAGATCTTCAGTCTGACGCTCTCCCAACTGAGCTATCACGGCTTCGAACCACTCGGCTGCAACCACCTGATTTCCATCCGCAGACAAGCACAGCTTACACGCCTACCAGCCCTGGCGCGCCTGGTCATTGCGCCAGACCAAGGCGTGCGCGGGGATCTAGCTCAAATGGTAGAGCGCTCGCTTAGCATGCGAGAGGCACTGGGATCGATGCCCAGGTTCTCCATTTTTACTCCGTCACGTTGATGCCAAGAGATTTTGAATTTGGAATATATGCATTTGTCAGCTGTGGGGTTCGAACCCACGCGCACTAACGTGCAGAGGATCTTAAGTCCACCCCCTTAACCACTCGGGCAAACTGACTACCAGCCGTAACTCACCGCTCGAAAATAACTCCCGCGCAACAAACACCGTCGAGATCGCAATATTCCACCCCCAGTAGGACTCGAACCTACAATCTTTGGATTAGAAGTCCAACGCGTTATCCATTACGCCATGAGGGCTCCGCAATCGAAACAACCCACACCAAAAAGGTTGAGCCTGATTCCCACCTTCGGAACGAAAAATTGCGCCCACCGTGGGGCTCGAACCCACGACCACCAGCTTAAAAGGCTGGCGCTCTACCAACTGAGCTAGACGGGCACTCAACGCGTTTCTCGCAATGTTACCCATAACGCCGAGCGACTGCTGCTCTCATCACGGAAACGCAAAATATGTCCAATCCCGGATTCGAACCGGGGTTACCACGGCCACAACGTGGCGTCCTAACCGCTAGACGAATTAGACGACTGACTATCCGCCGTCAAACGCGCCTGAGCGCAAGAACGAATGCCGATTCCAGATGGAAAGGCAAATATTGGTAGTCCTGATGGGACTCGAACCCACAATCTTCTCCTTAGGAGGGAGACGCCTTATCCATTAGGCCACAGAACCATCGCCGTCAGGACAGCGCATGTTTTGCCCACTAGAGACGACCGCGAGTGCCATCCCAATAAACACCGAAACGCTCCCTACTGGGATTGAACCAGTGACCTTGCGGTTAACAGCCGCACGCTCTAACCACTGAGCTAAGAGAGCTTCTGCAAGCGGTCCCCATCCTCTCTTTATATCGCTGCACGCTACTGCAATTCAACCAATCGCAAAAAACGCGACACCAAGGGGATTCGAACCCCTGCGGGCAGAGCCCAATGGATTTCTAGTCCATCTCCTTAACCACTCGGACACAGTGTCTTTGGGTAGGGCGCAATCAATGACGCCCGTTTCTCAAGAAGACACATGATACACGCGAAAAAGCCAATGGCCGGGTTCGAACCGACGACCTCCCGCTTACTAAGCGGGTGCTCTACCGCTAAGCTACATTGGCGCGCGTATGGTCTATCACCCTCTGCCTCTGGATTCACGGTAGGCGCCTCTGCGCACGCAATAACCGAAAGCCAACGACGGGGATCGAACCCGCGACCTTCTGCTTACGAAGCAGACGCTCTACCACTAAGCTACATTGGCATCGCGCCTTCAGACACGCTCACGCTGTACTAATCCGCAAGCCACCGGTCTCAGAAAAGAAAACAATATGCGTCGTCCGGGAATCGAACCCGGGCCATCTGCATGGAAGGCAGATATCCTAACCACTAGACCAACGACGCTGTGCGCTCACCACTCTACGAACAAGCGGTCGAAGCTGCGGCTTGCCCTAACTTTCTCCTCGACGGCTTGCCGCTTTTGTGGAACCCTACTCGCTAGGCCGCGTGGCCCAATGGATAAGGCGTCGGTCTTCGGAACCGAAGATTGTAGGTTCGAGTCCTACCGTGGTCAGAGTTTTTCTGCGGAAGCATTCGGCGATGAAATCTTGGGCAATAAGTGCCCACCGTGGGGCTCGAACCCACGACCACAAGGTTAAGAGCCTTGCGCTCTACCGACTGAGCTAGACGGGCCTGCGGGAGAGCTTGCCACACTTGCATGATGTGCGCTGCATCGATCTCTGCCACGCCTGGACAATACTTCATCCCAGGATTGAACTGGGGACCTCTCGCGTGTAAGGCGAGCGTCATAACCGCTAGACCAATGAAGCACCGCGAGAAGCGAATTCCGCTTAGAGAACAGACGTCGAATAACCGCACGCACTCAAAATATTCCGATGCCGGGACTCGAACCCGGGTCTCTTGGGTGAGAGCCAAGTATCCTAACCAGCTAGACTACATCGGAACACATGCATCACGCCAGGTAAATAGTCCCTGTCGATTCCATTACCCTGAAATAACCGAGGCAAAAGAGGTCCTGGGCGGATTTGAACCGCCATCGCTGGATTCAGAGTCCAGAGTGCTAACCGTTACACCACAGGACCTACGCGCAAACCGTCACCCGATTATCTCGGATACCGACAACGACTCTCTACCGTCGGCAAAATGACAGCTGTGGGGTTCGAACCCACGCGGATTGCTCCACCAGAACTTGAGTCTGGCGCCTTAGACCGCTCGGCCAAACTGTCGTCTGCCAAGTGTGAGAACAGTTGTCCCGAATTCGCGCTAACATTTTTAGATTCGTCATCAAAAGATTGAGGCCAGAGCGATTCGAACGCCCAACCGTCTGATCTGGAGTCAGACGCGCTACCGTTGCGCCATAGCCCCGCACTCGAAGCCAGAGCCTGCATCAAAATAGCCACATCCGGCCGCACGATTTCTCTGACCTTTCCACCAAACCCCCCCGAAATTTAAAAGTGCATCAGCCGGGAATCGAACCCGGGTCACATCGATGGCAACGATGTATTCTACCACTAGACCACTGATGCAGGCATTCGCCATCTCCTTTTTTTTTCCGAAACCGACCCACAGCAACCTTCGGCAACAATAATCCAAATCGAGAAAAGTTCCGATGCCGGGACTCGAACCCGGGTCGCCTGGGTGAAAGCCAGGTATCCTAACCAACTAGACTACATCGGATCACGGTATCCCAAGCACTCGGTCAAACTGAGTTCGCACAAGTGCGGGCTCCAAAAACAAATGACCCTGGTAGGACTCGAACCTACAATCTCCGGTTCCGTAGACCGATGCCTTATCCATTGGGCCACAGGGCCGGCGTGCGGAAGTGTAATCACTCGCTTTCACATGTTAATCCGCCCAAACGCGCTTACAATTGAACAATAGGTGCCCACCGTGGGGCTCGAACCCACGACCACAAGGTTAAGAGCCTTGCGCTCTACCGACTGAGCTAGACGGGCGGCGTTGTGGTGATGGAAAGGTCTCGCCGAGTAGACCGACGTCGGCGCCAACGCGCGAAAAGCCAGCGGCACCCGTGGTCTTCCTGAAGGGTCCCCCACATCAGTACTGACCGGGCCCAGCGACGGTTAACTGCGGAGGTCGGAGGAGATCCGGTGCATTCGGCGCGGTATGGCCGCTGGCGTGAAATGCGGGGTGCTACCCAACTCAAGCGCTGCGCGATCGCACAAAAACAAGACCTCCGCGCACGAAAAAGCTTGCGAATGCATTAGCCAGAAGGTTTACCTTGAGCCAAAATGGCTACGGTGTCAAACCGCACGTGAAGGTACCGCGGAGCGAAATTGTTCTCCAGAACGTCGAGGAAAAAGCCAGCAGCACCCAAGGGTGTTCCCGAACGGTCCCCCAATTCAGTACTGACCGGGCCCTGCGTCGGTTAACTGCGGAGTTCGAAAGAGATCCGGTG
>Ga0181593_10006620_pt1 | contig 10382 bp, 8 predicted proteins | sample 071ome_19_FD_133756 | JGI IMG/M metagenome (GOLD analysis project Ga0181593, IMG submission 133756) | Coastal salt marsh microbial communities from the Groves Creek Marsh, Skidaway Island, Georgia - 071413AT metaG (megahit assembly) | ecosystem: Environmental > Aquatic > Marine > Intertidal zone...
CGTTGAAAATTCATGGCGTTAATCAGGCAAATAAAAAGGAAATATGACAGCCTGATGGACTTGCACATGCATGCTGCTGGCAGGCAAGCTTCTTGCAGGCAAAAAAGCTCAATCATCTGATGTCATTAACAACCCATCCAACAGGTAAACGGAAGATGTGGAAATCGCGAACCGCTGACAATGAATCCCCCTTCATCCCGCTTGGGCCTTTCAAACTCAGGCTGCCTTTTATTCACTATAAATTTGAATGGCCGGATTACTGCCAGGGCCTGCTGATGTGCGCTGTCGATCTGGCGGCCATCCCATTGATGATCGAGTTGCTCGGCATGCCCTTTGACGTGGCGCTTGCTGTCGTCTTGATGAATGGCCTGTTATATCTGACACATCACCTTCTTGGTGATCCGGTTGTCCCCGGCTGGATTACGCCTGCCATTCCGCTGATCATGGCCTACTGCGCCACCTTTCCCCTGGGACCGGAACGGGTGCATGCCCTGGTGGCTTTCCAGATGACGCTGGGCCTGTTTTCCCTGCTGTTGGGCTGCACCGGATTGGCAAGGAAAGTAGTGGGATACATCCCGCCGGCCATCAAGTCCGGGATCATCCTGGGGGCCGGTTTTGCTGCCGTAAACTCGGTCTTTGTTGCTGGTGGCCGCTTTGACCTGTATCCCTGGACGATCTCCATCGCCGTAGGCATCGCCTTTTACATGATCTTTTCCCGCCACTTCGCGCAAATAAAACAGGGCCATCCCTTGCTGGAACTCATGGGAAAACTCGGCATTTTCCCCATTATTATCCTGGCTGTTGTTGTGGCGCCCCTGTTCCAGGAAGCACCCTGGCCAGATGTGCAATGGGGTATCACCCGGCCCGACTTCGGCACCCTGTTCTGGGAATACACCGTGATCGGCCTTGGTTTTCCACCTGTCGCGATGTTCATTTCCGCCATCCCCACCGTCCTGGCTGCCTATATCGTTTTGTTCGGTGACGTCCTGCAAAGCCAGGCCCTGGTAGCCGAGGCAGACCACCTGCGTCCGGATGAACACGTGGACTACAACCCGGATCGTGCCCACCTGATCTTTGGCGGACGCAATACCCTCATGAGCATCCTGGGTCCCGACATCACCATGGCAGGTCCACTCTGGGCCGCCATGCAGGTGGTAGTCATTGAACGCTACAAGGAGGGCCGCCAGGCCATGGACTCCCTGTTCGGCGGCTCCGGTTCCTTTCGCTGGGGCACCAATACCGGCCTCCTGCTCCTGCCCATTGTCAGCCTTGTCGAACCCATCCTGGGCATCGCCCTGGCCCTGACACTGCTCATCCAGGGTTTTGTCAGCGTCCGTATCGGCATCCAGGAATCACGCAGCAACCGGGACCTGGGTATTGCCGGCATCATCGGTGCTGTTCTGGTCGCCCGCGGCGCCACATGGGCCTTTGCGGTAGGCATCGTGCTGTCGCTGCTCGTTTATGGCCGGGATTTTTTCCGGGGTGAGAATGAAAAGATCTTTACCAAGGATGTGGAAAAGGAAAAGTAGAGGCAGGAGGCAGGAGGCAGGAGGCAGGAGGCAGGGACGATGATCGTTTTTCCGGGATAACCGTCAAGTCTTTTTATCTACCTGAAGTAAAAATAATAACCGGAAAACCAAAGCCTTCCAGAAACAACCCTGCATCCTGCCTCCTGCCTCCCGTGCGTAGCACGTCCCCTGCCTCCTGCCTCCTGTCTCCCGTGCGTAGCACGCAAAACTTGGCCCCCTAATTGCAACACCCTTCCAGCAAGACATTGAACGTGCTTTTGCACCAAAGTCTTCCAGTTTTTGCCCCAGACCAGTGCACACAAACATTTGAGTGCATGAAAAAAGGGCAAGCTTAATTCGGCGTTAAAACGATTTTAATGTTTCGTCCCTAAAATCCCCGCGCCAACCCAGATTGATCCCAGGATCAGAATAGTGATGGTCGAAAAAAGTGCGGCCTCAGGAAAAACAAACAATGAAACAGGAATTATTGTCTGCGAAGGAGCAGGAACAAGTGGAAGTGATGAAAGCCAGTGAACTCCTTGTAAAGTGCCTCGAGAACGAAGGTGTGGAATACATTTTTGGACTGCCGGGCGAAGAAAACATCGATGTGATGGACGCCCTGATCGACAGTCCCATCGAATTTGTCACTACCAAGCATGAGCAGGGTGCAGCCTTTATGGCGGATGTCTATGGTCGCCTGACCGGGCGAGCCGGTGTGTGCCTGTCCACCCTGGGACCTGGCGCCACCAATCTGGTGACCGGCGTTGCAGATGCCAATATGGATCGGGCTCCGGTGGTTGCTATTGCCGGGCAGGGTGCTACCACGCGCATGCACAAGGAAAGCCACCAGATCCTGGACCTGGTCAACCTGTTCGAACCCATCACCAAATACTCCACGCAGATCCGAGAACCGGAAATCGTGCCTGAAATTGTGCGTAAGGCCTTCAAGACTGCGCAGAATGAAAAACCCGGCTGCAGTTTCATCGACTTCCCGGAAAACATCGCCGCCATGGAAATCCCGGCCATGAAGCCGCTGAAAAAACAGTCAGCCACCGAACCGGTTGCACCACGCGGCAAATGCACCAGCGCCGCCGGCTTTATCCAGGAAGCCACTGCACCGGTCATCATGGTGGGCAACGGCGTGATCCGCTGCAAAGCCTCAAAAGCCGTTGTTGAATTTGCCGAAAAACTGAATATTGCGGTAGCCACCACGTTCATGGCCAAGGGCGTCATACCATCAAGCCACTCTCTGTCCCTGGGGGCTATAGGTCTGAAATCGAAGGACCTGGTGTCCTTCGGTTTTGAGGAAGCCGATCTCATCATCTGCATTGGCGTGGATATGGTGGAGTATCACCCGCAACTGTGGAATCCACATGGCGACAAGAAAATCCTGCACATTGACCTGCGCCCGGCAGAAGTGGATCAGAACTATATTCTTGAATGTGGCGTCCTGGGAGATATCAAGGACTCCCTGAAACGTATTGCCAGCAAGCTTGAAGCCAAGCCCGATTCCAGAATTCATGAACTGGTTAGTGTCATCAAGGCGGAATGGGCCGAGCACAAGAACGACACGGCATTTCCGATCAAACCCCAGAAAATCCTGTGGGATCTGCGCCAGGTTCTTGCTCCTGAAGATATTGTGATTTCCGATGTTGGCGCGCACAAAATGTGGATCGGCCGCATGTTTCAGGCCGAAACCCCGAATTCCTGCATTATTTCCAACGGTTTTGCTGCCATGGGCATCGCCCTGCCGGGTGCCATTGCCGCCAAGCTGGCCTATCCCGATCGCAAGGCTGTGGCAGTCTGCGGGGATGCCGGATTCATGATGAACAACCAGGAGATCGATACTGCCCTGCGACTGGGTCTGGATATCGTGATCCTGATTTTCAATGACAGTAAATACGGCCTCATCGAATGGCATCAGCTCCGCCACTTTGATCGTGCCACGGGTATTTCCTTCAGGAATCCGGATTTCGTCATGCTGGCGGAAAGCTTCGGTGCCAAAGGGTATCGCGTGAGTTCTGCAGAAGACTTCATCCCCACCATGCAGAAAGCACTGGGTGATGGCACGGTATCCATCGTCGACTGCCCGGTGGATTACGCGGAAAACATGAAACTCACCGGCAAGCTGAACACCCTGGCTTCGCCCTTCAACGAATGAGTACAACCAGGATACTGCCATGAACACATTATCTTTCCAGACCACACGCTCCGTTCTGTTTGAATCGGGGGCCACTGGCAAAATCGGACAGTTAATGGCTGACAGAGGCTGTAAAAGGGTCGCCTTTGTCACGGACGCCATGATCCTGAAACTGGGCCTGGCGGACGCTGCAATCGACAGTCTGAAAAAGGCTGGCGTGGATGTGTGGACCTTTTCGGAAGTCGTGGCTGATCCGCCCGAGGAAATGATCCTGACTGCGGTGAAAGAAGCTATGGCCGAAGGGGTTGATGGCGTGGTTTCCATCGGCGGCGGCAGTTCCATGGATACTGCCAAGCTGATTGCTGTTCTCTGCAACACCACCCAGCCTCTGGAAGACATGTACGGGATCGGCATGGTCAAGGGAGAGCGCCTTCCCCTTGTACTGGCACCCACCACGGCTGGCACCGGGTCTGAAGTTACGCCGATTTCCATCGTGACAACCGGTGTTGCCGAAAAAAAAGGGGTTGTCTCACCCCAACTGCTGCCAGACTGTGCCGTACTTGATCCTGATCTGACCGTGGGCCTGCCTGCTCATGTCACCGCTGCCACCGGTATAGACGCCATGGTGCACTGTATCGAGGCCTATACCTCAAAGCGTCTGAAAAACCTGGTGGCGGATGCCCTGGCTCGCGAAGGACTAACCTTGCTTGCGGCCAACATCTACAAGGTGTGTGAAACACCCGGTGACATCGAAGCACGCGGCAACATGCTGCTGGGTTCCATGCTCGCCGGCATGGCCTTTACCAATTCACCGGTGGCAGCGGTACACGCCCTGGCCTATCCGCTGGGTGGTCACTTTCATGTCCCTCACGGTTTGAGCAATGCCCTGGTCCTGCCCCATGTCATGGCCTTCAACATGCCTGAAGCAGAATCCCTTTATCTGGAACTGGCCCCCCTGATGTTCCCGGAACTCACCGGCAAATCCCGCGCTGTGATGATTGATGGCATGCTCCAGGGTATAGCCACTTACAGCCCGGACCTTGGCCTGGAAACCACCCTGCGCGAGGTTGGCGTGAAAGAGACAGATCTGGAATTACTGGCAACAGATGCCATGAAACAGACCCGCCTGCTGGTCAACAATCCCCGGGAAGTGGGTTATGACGATGCCTTTGCCATTTACAAGGCGGCATTGTGATGACTACGTCCAGGTCTACCGGCAACCCCCTGTTCGATATGTGGATGGACAACCAGTCCCGGTTCCTGCAGGCCCAGTCAGACTGGTTCAAGCCGGCTTTCGGTCAGGCACCAGCATTCACGAATACGGATTTTTTTGATACTTCCATGAAAACCTGGCAACAGTGTGAACAGCAATACAAACACTGGCTGAAAGTTGCTGAAAACTGGATGGGCACCCAGCAGCCAGGGAAATCCGATGATGCTTCCGGCCAGACTCTGGCTCACATGCTCAATCCGGCCACCTTCATGCAGTCGGGTTTTGAGATTGTTGACGAGATCTTTCGCAAGCTGGTGAACGGTCCGGAATTCGCGGATATCGGCAATTTTGAAAAAAAACTGCTGAAAACCGGACAGGAATGGCAAGCCTTCAGGGATGCCGGTCATCGCTACCAGGACGTCATTGCGTCTGCCTGGCTTCGGGCTTTCCAGCATTTTTCGGATGAATTCATGACCTCACTGTCCTCAGGTGAAGCAACCCCTGAAGACACCCTGCAGCGCTGGTTGAAAATTGCTGATGAAGAACTGGTGGATACCTTGCGCTCGGAAGAGTTTCTGGAAGCGCAGAAAGAACTCTTTGCCCGGGGCAGCGACTACCGGCTTAAATACAAGGAATTCGTAGAACTGTGGTGCGAAAGTCACACCATACCCACACGCAGTGAAGTGGACGATCTCCACAAGATTATCTATGACCTGCGCCGCGAAGTGCGTTCACTGAAACGCCGCCTTGATCAGGTCGAGTCTGGTGCCGGTAAAAAAACTCCCGCCAAAAAGGCCGCTCCCCGAAAAACAGCAGCCACACGAAAGGCTCGCAAATAATGCATAGTGACATGAATGCCTTGCCTGAACCCTATGCCTCCATGCTGAATTTCAGCACAAGGATGGCAAAAGGCGCCGAGGTTATTTCCCGCTTCGACTTTTCCGAGGTGGCCGTTGGCGCATCGGCAAAAGAGGAAATATTCAGAACTGACAAGGTTAGCCTGCATCACTACAAGCCCCTGAAAAAAGGCAAGGTCAAAACCGAACCTGTATTGATCGTATACGGCCTGGTTGGCCGCTATACCATGATCGACCTGCAGGAGGACCGCTCGCTGGTCCGCAACCTGTTGTCACGTGGCGTGGATCTGTATGTGGTGGACTGGGGCTACCCGACCCGTGCAGACCAGTACCTGGATTTTGACGACTACGTTTGCCACTACCTGGATGAATGTGTCGAAGCCATTTGCCTGCAACAGAAAGTCGAGAAGGTTGCCCTGTTTGGTATTTGTGAAGGCGGTACTTTCACGGCCATGTATGCCGCCATGTATCCTCAGAAGGTCAGCAACCTGATTTTGTCGATCACGCCAATCGATTTTGCCGCCGACGAAGAAGATGACGATCCCAGCCATGGTTTTCTGAACCTGTGGATTCGCAGTCTCGCCGATGAGGATATCGAAAAATTGCTGGCCTCTTTTGGCAATCTACCGGGCGAACTGATGGGCGCGGTGTTCTCGGCCATGACCCCCATACGAACCATGACCAAGTACAACCTGGACCTCATCAGCGCTGCTGAAGATGATGCCAGGCTGATGAACTTTTTAAGAATGGAGAAATGGCTGGCAGACAGACCCCATCATCCGGGCCGGGCCGCCAGGCAGTGGCTGATAGACCTGTACAAGGACAACAAGCTGATAAAGGGTGAATTTGAACTGGATGGCAGGAAAGTGGATCTCGCCAACATCACCATGCCGGTGCTGAATATTTTTGCCGCCCACGACCACATCATCCCCCCGCCCTGCTCAGAAGCCCTGGGTCGGTATGTGGGCAGCGAGGATTACACGGATCTTTGCCTGCCGGCTGGACACGTCGGCATTTACGTCAGCAGCAAACTGCAGGGAACCGTTGGTGAACAGATTTCCAACTGGTTAATCGAAAGACAGGCTTGAATACAAAAACAGGTAACGCAAGATCATGGTCCAGAAAGTCATCAGTGCCGAAGATGCCGTCTCCCTGATCCGGGATGGTGACACCGTCGCCATTTCCGGTTTCGTCGGCATCGGCACGCCGGAAGAGCTGATCATTGCCCTGGAAAAACGTTTCCTGGAAACCGGCCATCCGCGCGACCTAACCCTGGTCTTTGCTGCCGCCCCCGGCGATGGTGCAGATCGCGGGGTGAATCGGCTTGCCCACGAGGGACTGGTAAAACGGGCTGTTGGTGGTCACTGGGCACTTGTCCCCAAATTGTCGACCATGGCGGTGGAAAACAAAATTGAAGCCTATAACCTGCCCTTGGGCTGTGTATCACAGTTGTTCAGGGTCATTGCCGGAGGCAAACCGGGGCTGCGCACCAAGGTCGGACTCAAGACCTTTGTCGATCCGCGGGTTTCCGGCGGCAAGATCAATGCCCTGGCCACGGAAGACCTGGTGGAGCTTGATATCATCAAGGGGGAGGAATGGTTGTTCTACAAAGCCTTCCCGATTGATGTCTGCCTGCTTCGAGGAACCACCTCTGATGCCCACGGCAATACCACATCTGAACGCGAAGCCCTGACACTGGATGTCACCTCCATCGCCATGGCTACGCACAATTCCGACGGACTGGTGATCGTCCAGGTGGAGCGCATGGCCCAGTCCGGCTCGCTGGCTCCCAAGCGTGTACTCATACCCGGTGCCCTGGTCGACTGTGTAGTGAAATCCCAACCGGAAAACCACCATCAGACCTTTGGCACACCCTATGAGCATGCCTTCAGCGGTGAAATGCGTGTCCCCCTGGAACAGCTGCCCACCATGCCACTTGATGAACGCAAGATCATGGCCCGACGTGCCGCCATGGAACTGCCCATGGGCGGCGTGGTCAACCTCGGCATCGGTATTCCGGAAGGGGTTGCCAAAGTAGCTGCAGAAGAGGACATGCTGGATAAGGTCATCCTGTCAGCAGAAGCCGGCACCATCGGCGGCATGCCCCAGGGCGGTCTGGATTTCGGCGCGTCCCTCAATCCAGATGCTATTGTCTCCACCAATTCCCAGTTTGATTTTTATGATGGCGGCGGTCTCGATATGGCCTGCCTGGGCATGGCCCAGGCGGATATGTATGGCAACGTCAACGTTTCCCGCTTCGGCAAACGCCTGGCCGGTGCCGGTGGTTTCATCAATATCAGTCAGAACGCCTCCCGTCTGGTTCTGACCGGTGCATTCACCGCGAGCGGACTGCAGGTTGCTGTTGAGGATGGCAAGTTGCGCATCCTGCAGGAAGGCAAGGTAAAAAAATTCGTCCGCCAGGTGGAACACATCACCTTCTCCGGACAACTTGCGGTGGAAACCGGGCAACCGGTGCTTTATGTCACCGAGCGTTGCGTGTTTGGCATTGGACCCGATGGCCTGGAACTGCTCGAGGTGGCACCCGGCATTGATGTAGAGCGCGATATCCTGCCGCACATGGAATTCACCCCGATCATGCGCAATATCAAAACCATGGATGCCCGCATTTTTCAGGAAGGTTCCATGGCGCTGCTGCAATCGCGTACCGAGATGCCCATAGAGCAGCGCATCATGCTTGATCGGGAAACCGGCAAACTGGTGATCAACCTGAGATCGATGAAAATCACCTCGCGGTTGGAGATCCTGCAGTTGAAACAGGCCATTGAAAATGTCTGTGAATCCTATGGCCGCCCCGTGGACATGATGGCGGTCTATGATGGTTTTGAAATCAAGGACAACCTGCAGGATGAATATGCGGACATGATCGGCTCACTCGACAAGGCGTACTACTACAACCTGGTGCATTACACCCGCGACCCCTTCATACGACTCAAATTTGGCGCCGAGCTTAAAAAACGGCATGTCTGATCATCAATCATTGATATGGGAAAAGCAGTTCCGGTAGTTCCTGATGGCAAAAAATGATGACGCAACAGTAAGCACGGATATACCGGAGAAGTACGGACCTCCCGATCGGACCGGGAAAGTGATGTGCATCAATTCGAAAAGCTTTCATCACATTGCCTACCAGGACTGGGGTGATATCAACAGTCCTGAAACGATTTTTTGCCTGCATGGCCTGACACGAAATTCCCATGATTTTGATGCGCTGGCCAAAAAACTGTCGGAGACACGGCGTGTCATTTGCCCGGATACGGCAGGTCGCGGTGAAAGCGACTGGCTGCCGGATCATGAGGACTACCAGATTCAGCAGTACAACATGGACTTTTCGGTTCTGGCGGCAAGCACTGGCCTGGAAAAATTCGACATCATCGGCACCTCACTGGGCGGCATGATGGGCATGGTTCTCGCAGCCATGAAAAATTCACCGGTCAGACGCCTGATCGTGAATGACATTGCCCCGGAAGTACCCCACAGCGCCATGGCCAGGCTCGGCAGTTACCTTCATCTGGACCCCTTCTTCAATACACTGGACGAAGTGGAAGCCCATTTGCGCAAGACGCTGGCCCCCTTCAATCCCATGACCGATGAAGACTGGCTGCACCTGGCCCAGACCAGCTCAAGACCGGATGAAGGCGGCTACCGCCTGGCATTTGATCCCGACATCTCCAATACCTATGGCAGACGCTACTGGTACCTGATGTATTTCAACCTGTGGAAGTACTGGGTTCGAATTCGCTGCCCTGTGCTGATTCTGCGGGGCAAGGATTCCGACTTCCTCACCGAGCACCTGCTGGACCGGATGGTGAGGAAACTCCCCAAATGCTCTGTTGTTGAATTTGAGAATACGGGCCATACCCCAACGCTCAATGCTCCCGAACAAATTGACCCAATTATTCAGTGGCTGGACAAGACCAGCAAGAAATAGGACGCTCTAACCTCATGATATTAAAAGAATTAAAAAATATTTGTTGCAATGCAAAATAATTGTTGCAACGCACAAATATCTTTGTTATTGTGCATAGCACAAAAGCGTTAAATCCCGGTAATCGGAGCCAGACATGCCAAATACCACAGCAGGAAAAACAACCCGGAAGGGCACCGTTTCTCCGGCCAAACCGAAAGCCGGGACACGTACTGCCGCCAAATCCAAACTATCAGGAGCTACCGTTATGCCAAGCAAATCTTCAGCCTTCAAGAAAATGGAAGCCGGTCTTGAACCTCTGGTCGAGTTCAACAAGATGATCGCCGGTTCCATGGAATCCTCCTACAACATGATGATGGACAGCTTCCAGGGCTACGCCAAGCTGGGCATCGACAGCATGCAATCCGGCCTGAAAGTCCGGACACCGGAGGATGTGGTGACCTACTTTGAATCCCAGCATTCCATGGCGCAGAAAGCCAGCGACATGATGATGTCTGATGCCAAGTCATTTTCCGACATGGGCATCAAACTGTTTAATGATATGCGTTCTTTCTATGAAAGCAGCCTAAACCCAACCTGCAATATCCCCTAACCCCCGCCCCCCCCCGGAGTAGCCCCGGAATCTTCCCCCCCCCCCCTCAAGATTCCGGGGTTTTTCATTGAGGGCCAGTGTAAATCGCGTAACCTAGGGCTTGTTGTTTTTACCGGCCCCAAATAA
>Ga0181593_10006624_pt1 | contig 10380 bp, 11 predicted proteins | sample 071ome_19_FD_133756 | JGI IMG/M metagenome (GOLD analysis project Ga0181593, IMG submission 133756) | Coastal salt marsh microbial communities from the Groves Creek Marsh, Skidaway Island, Georgia - 071413AT metaG (megahit assembly) | ecosystem: Environmental > Aquatic > Marine > Intertidal...
CCCACTGACGAGGTTGGGCGGGAGTCCAACGACCTCGCCACTGACCTGGGCAGACACGGAAATGGCAGCCGTTGGCATAACCATTCCATTGCCTTCCACGATCAGTGGGGCATCCCGGAAAGCGAGAGGACTGACCTGGACCAGCGGAATAAGCTCTACCGGGTCGCGTTGTTCGGGAACGGGTTTCAGGGCACGCAACAGGATAAAGCCGACGATGCCGAGGGCTAAAATGCCAATAGAAACCATGAACCAGAAGGCTTTTTGGCCTCTGGATTGTGAGGGTAAAGGGGAATTCATCGGGCCCACTATCTCATTGACTGACCGGTCAGTCAGTTTTATAATTTTTGCCTAATAAGTCAAGCTATTTTTGGGTTTTACGTGGTGCAAGCCGTAGCAGATCAACATCCCAGCAAACGGGAAATTCAGAAAGAGGCCCGTCGCAATGCCATTATCGACGCGGGTTTCCAGGAATTTGCCCTTCAAGGGTTCACCGCCACCAAGCTTGACGATGTGGCGGTCAGGGCAGGCATTGGCAAGGGCACCATTTACCTTTACTTTGACAGCAAAGAGAGCCTGTTCGAAGAGGTTATCCGGAAGAATATTTTTCCGCTGCGAGATGAAGCCAGAACCCATGCGGCTGAATTTCAGGGTTCTGCCACCCAGTTGCTGACGATTCATTTTCATCGTATGTACGCCGCCCTTCATGCAGGACAGATGCCCCAGCTGGTGGCCATGGTGATGGGGGAGGCGTCACGCTTTCCCAAGATTGCCGATTTTTTCTTCAAAGAAGTGGTTCGGGCCAACCAGGAACTGGTAACAAGCATTCTTCAACGCGGTATCGACAGTGGTGAATTCAGGGATTCCTTTCCAGTGGATTTCACCCAAATTCTGATTGCACCGGCCATGATCAGTGCTATCTGGCGCCTTCAGTTTTCAGAGCAGTCGCCACTGGATATTGAAACCTACGCCGCGGCACATGTGGATTTTGTGCTCCACGGGCTCAAACCAGACGCCTGATCACCTGAGCCCGAAGCTGTCCATGACGGATTGACCCGCATCAAGCCGGCTCCAGAATTCGCTTCCGACTTTCCTGTAATTGCAGTAATTTGCCCGCAAACCTTCAGGAGATCCGCCATGCGACTGTTTCGTTTCCTGCCACTTGTTATTTCCTTTTTCCTTGTGCCACAGGTTTTTGCCCAGACAAGCCTGGATGATCGTCTGATTCTTGCCTCACCCGATGCCATACAGGCTGACGAGACCCTCAAGTCCCATCTGAATTCTGTTGCATCCAATGTGATCAACCAGCACTGTGCTGGCTGTCATGGAGCAGACCTGACCGGTAAACCCGGTGTGGCAAACCTGGTGGATTTTGACTGGATGTGGGGTGTGACCGGTTTTGAAATGACACAGGCCGAGGCGGTCTTCGAAATTATGCAGACGGTGCTTTATGGTGTGCGCAATGAAAACTGCCCGGATGATATAAAACGATATGGCGGTTGCCCTGATACCCGTTTTTCCCAGATGCCAGGCTACGGAGAGTTGGGTTTTACCCCGGACCAGCTCAATGGGCTGGTGGACTATGTCTACAGTCTTGCCGGTATGGAACATGATGAGGCTGCTATTGAGAAGGTTTCCGGGCTAACCGCCCTGTGTGCAGAATGCCATGGTGATGATGGACGAGGGTACAAGCCCTTCGGTGGTCCCGATCTTACAGATGATATCTGGTTATATGGCAGTAGCCGTGACGTGGTCTATGATGTGATTGCCAGTGGCCGGGTGGGTTCCTGTCCTGCCTGGAGCAGCACGCTTTCTCCTGTCCAGGTAAAAGCCATTTCCCTGTACATATACAACCAGTACATGGGATATTGATTTACAGGGGGACAGGCACTCGACACTGCCGGTTTTTCCGGATACTGCCAGGGCTGGATTGTGTACTTGACGGTCCTGGCAGGGCACCGTAGTCTGCTGCATTTCCAATCGCTTCCATAACGTTCCCAATGCAACGATTCCTTGTGCTTTCTGCCTGTTTCTTTGCTGTTTTGGCCAGCACGGCCATTGTCAGTGTCCACGCCCAACCCGGCAGGGGATTCATACCTGAAATCGTGGGTAAACTCGCCGCAAAACCGCTGGCTGAAGTCAGCGGCATGGTGAAAAGCCGCTCCTATCCCGGCACCTACTGGGTGGTCAATGACAGCGGGGACAGGGCGAGAATTTTTGCCATTGATGCTTCTGGTAAAACCATCTTGCCCACTTATTCGCGTTTTTCATACTACGGCGAAGAGAAAGAGGGCAGCAAGAAGCAGTGGGAAGGTTTTCGGGTTCTGTTTGGAGAGAACCGGGACTGGGAAGCCATGACCATTGATGACAACTATCTTTACGTGGCAGACACCGGCAACAACTTTAACAATCGCCGTGACCTTGCCATTTACCTGCTCTCCGAAATCGATCCCACAGCATCTACCCAGTCCGCCGTAATCAGGAAGCTGCCGGTAGCCTATCCGGAGCAGGACAGCTTCCCTGGCAGGGGAGAATTACATTATGACAGTGAAGCGCTGTTTGCAGCGGATGGTTCGTTGTATCTGATCACCAAGCATCGCAAGCGCAGCGGTCGTGGCTTTGAGCGTGGGGCCAATCTCTATCGCCTGGATACCAATTACACCGAGCGCGACAACCTGCTCACCTTGGTCGACAGCAACGCCAACATGCTGGCAGTGACCGGTGCGGAATTATCCCCTGACGGCCAGCGCCTGGCTGTTATTACCTACGATGCCCTGTGGCTGTTTGACCGTCCTGAACAAGGCGACATGTGGCTGTCGTCTCCGTCCCGCCAGGTACCACTGGATACCGCAGTGATGCAGCAGGTGGAAACGGTCATGTGGGATGATGACCAGACCCTGCTGTTGACCAATGAACAGCGCGACCTGTTCCGGATAAGTCTTGAGGACGTGGCCGCGTTCGCCCAATAAAAGGCAATAGAATCAACAGGTTTTTCTGTTTTAATCGCCAGCCCGTAGTGATATGATGCGCCGCTTTCCTGCAGGAAAGACCTTCATGAAAGCGTTCTATCAAGACTTCAGACTGGGTATTCTCGGCGGCGGCCAACTGGGCCGGATGCTGATGCAGCCCTGCGCCAATTTTGACGTTTTCACCTGTGTCCTGGACAAGGATCCCCATGCTCCCTGCAAGGATATCGCCAGCGAATTCCATGCTGGCGATATCACCGATTTCGACACGGTGTACCGCTTTGGCAAAACCGTTGACCTGCTGACCATCGAAATCGAGAACGTCAACGTCGAGGCGTTGTACAAGCTGGAAGAGGAGGGCGTCACCGTCTATCCCCAGCCGGCCATCATCGACATCATCAAGGACAAGCGTCGCCAGAAGCAATTTTACCGGGATAAAGGCATTCCCACGGCGGATTTCATCCTGGTTGATAACCGGGAAGCCATAAATCAGCACCTGGATTTTCTGCCGGCTTTCAACAAGCTGGGGACTGGTGGCTATGATGGCGGGGGTGTGCAGCGCCTGTCCGGTCCTGAAGACCTGCCCAAGGCCTTTGATGCTCCGGGACTCCTTGAAAAACTGGTGGATTTTGACAAGGAAGTGTCAGTCATTGCCGCACGCAACAGCAAGGGAGAGGTGAGCGTCTTCCCTGCAGTTGAGTGTGTCTTCCATCCGGAGCACAACCTGGTGGACTACTTGATCGCACCAGCCGACATTGCACCCGAGATCGAGGAAAAAGCAGAAGCGATTGCCCGTCAGGTTGTGGAGAGCTTTGGCATCGTCGGTCTGCTGGCCGTGGAAATGTTTGTTACCCGTGATGGCGAGGTTCTGGTTAACGAGGTGGCTCCCAGACCCCATAACAGTGGCCACCAGACCATCAGCGCCAATGTAACCTCCCAGTATGAGCAGCATCTGCGCGCTATCCTTGGCTTGCCGCTTGGTGCCACCGATATGCTGACACCATCAGTCATGGTGAATCTGCTAGGGGAGGCGGGCTATACTGGACCTGCCATCTACCAGGGCCTGGATGATCTGCTCGCCATAGATGGCGCCACCATCATTCTCTATGGCAAAAAAGAAACCCGTCCCCATCGCAAGATGGGTCATATCACTATCGTGGACAGCGACAGGGCGGCATTACGAGACAAAGTGGATCACGTGAAAAGCGTGATAAAGGTGATCGCATGAGTACCGAGAATTCAACCCACAAAGTGGGTGTCATCATGGGCAGCAGTTCCGACCTGAAGGTTATGCATCAGGCCGCCGATGCACTTGCAGAATTCGGCATTGAAGCGGAAGTTGCCGTGGTGTCTGCGCACCGGACTCCGGAAGCCATGGTGGAATATGCCAAGGCAGCAGCCGGACGCGGATTGCGTGTAATCATCGCCGGTGCTGGTGGCGCAGCTCATCTGCCGGGCATGGTGGCATCCATGACCACCTTGCCGGTGATCGGAGTCCCGATAAAATCCTCCAACTCCATCGATGGCTGGGACTCGGTCCTGTCCATCCTGCAAATGCCGGGTGGCGTCCCGGTAGCCACCGTGGCCCTGGATGGCGGCAAGAACGCAGGCATCCTGGCAGCGGAAATGATCGGTGCTTTTGATCCCGTAGTGGCGAAGAAACTCGCAGACTACAAAGAAGCGCTGAAAGAAAAAGTCAAAGAGATGAATGACGGGCTTTGAGCGCTCCAGATAGAGACAAGGAAGGGGGCAGGAGACAGGAGACAAGGACACGGTTCTGAATCTGCTCAAGCTTCCAGTCTGGGTTATCCATTCTCATGTATCCATTAAAATAGCGCATCCGCTATTCCGGTATTCACTGAACAACCCTGTCTCCTGCCTCCTTCCTCCTGTCTCCCTCTCTTAACTTCCTCGCATACGCCATAAACGACAGCGCGGTAAATTTCATGAAGAACCCATAGATCAGTGTGACCGCCGCATAGTCGGGTACACCCAGCAGGGTGTTGGCCAGAACCAGGGCAAGTGACAGGTTCTGCAATCCGATTTCGTAGGTGATGGATATGGTCTGATCGGTATTGAGCCGGAACAGGCGCGCAAGGCCATAGCCCAGGGTCATGCAGGTGATGTTCAGCACAAACGCTGCGACACCTGCCTGGACAAAGTACTGTTTCAGGGTATCAATGCTGAACCAGGTGTTGGTGATAATAACCATGATCAGAATGCCAATGGCCATTTTCCGTACCGGTTCCACCATGCGTTGGGCAAAGTCAGGCAGGTATTTGCGGGTAAGCATGCCAATGGCAATGGGCAGAATGGTCAATTGGGCGAGGCTGCGCATCATGTTGCTGACGGGAACCTCAAGCATGTCACTGCCTTCGGCAAACATGGTCAATGCTATCCAGGCGATCAGGGGCATGGTGAAGACGGTGAACAGGCTGGCGATGGTCGTCAGTGAAACAGAAAGGGCAATGTCTCCCCGACTGGCAAACACATAGGCGTTGGACGTGATTCCTCCCGGACAGGCAGCCAGAAGCAGCAAACCGATAGCAATGACGGGTGCCGGATTCATCAGGAAAGTGAGGGCAAAAGCTACCACTGGCAACAGAATAAGCTGTCCCGCCAGTCCAACCAGGATGGCCTTGGGCATGACAATGACCCGCAGGATGTCATCCAACGATAGCGTCAGGCCCAGTCCCATCATGACCATGAACAGGCCAAAGGGAATGATGATGGTCTGGAAAAGGTAGGCTGGATCCACTGAACTCTCCCCCGAATTGGATTCAGGTCACGAAGATAAAGGATAAAAGGGGAAGGATAAAGGATAAAACGGAGGCAGGAGACAGGAGGCAGGAGGCAGGAGGCAGGGACACGGTTCGGGAGTTTTGATTAACCCGGGGATTTGCAAACTTATAAAATCTTATACATATCAGACCGGGTTGATTTCAGATGAAGCGTCTGCAAAATCCTTCAGGTGTAGTAGCTCAGACTTGATCTGACAGTTACCCGTTTTAACCCGGTGCCTGTCAGTTTAGATTTGAGCTAGATTTTTCCCCGCCCAGATCAATTTTCCATCAAGCAAAGTCTCCATTGGCGTTCTGCCGCAGCACATCTTGCCCTGGTTAGTTCGTTCATTGTTGTAATATTCCATCCACTCGTCCAGATCTTTTTGTAGCGCCTCCAGCGATTCGTAGAGTTTCTTTCGGAATGTCACCTGGTAGAACTCATTCAGAATGGTCTTGTGGAACCGTTCGCAGATACCATTAGTCTGAGGCGACATGGCCTTGGTTTTGGTGTGATCGATGTCATTAATGGCCAGGTAAAGCTGGTAATCATGTTGATCGACACGACCACAGTATTCGGTCCCCCGGTCTGTCAGTATACGCAGCATCGGAAGTTCCTGCTCTTTGAAGAAGGGCAGAACCTTATCATTCAAAGCATCTGCAGCTGTGATGGGCGTTTTAGTGGTGTACAACTTACAGAAGGCCACTTTGCTGTAGGTATCAATGAAAGTTTGCTGGTAGATACGACCAACTCCCTTCAGATTGCCTACGTAGAAGGTGTCCTGAGCCCCCAGATAGCCTGGATGCTCAGTTTCGATCTCACCGCAGGCTTCATCGTCCTGCTTTTTCTTTTCCAGCGCAGCGACCTGAGCATCACTCAAGATAATACCTTCGCTGGCAACCTTGTCTTCGAGAGCTTTGAGGCGCTTTTTGAAATTCTCCAGATTATGGCGTAGCCAGATCGACCGAACCCCACTGCCCGAGACGAAGATGCCGGTTTTGCGCAGTTCATTGCTGGTGCGGTGTTGACCATGAGCCGGCTGATCAATAGCCCAGGCTACAACAGCCTGTTCAGTGGCCTCATCGACACGATTTTTCAGATTTTCGCCTCGACGGCTTTTATTGATCAGGTTATCGATACCACCGTCTTCAACCAATTCCTGATAGCGGTAAAACGTATCTCGGGATACGCCCATTACTTTGCAGGCTTTCGACACATTCCCCAGCTCTTCTGCCAAGTTCAGTAATCCTGCTTTGTGTTTAATGATGGGATTGTTAGTATGGATCATGAGAGTTACCTTTTTGTTTTGATTTAAGATTCGACACCTTTAATCAAAACGGGTAACTCTCTCTTTTTCAAGAAGATGTGTCAGATCGGGTCTACACTTCAGGCGAGGAATTTTAGAGCCAGTTCATCAGAATAAATAACAAATCTTCAATTCAGAGCAGGTTCCCAAACTGTGTCCCTGCCTCCTATCTCCTGCCTCCTGCCTCCGCTATAATCCCCGCATGCCAGAAAATCCGAATCCACAAGGCAAGGGCCTGGTCCCCATCCTGCAGGGCATCGACAGACATCGTCTGGACAGGCTACTGCCGCCTAAACAAATCGACCAGGTACAGATGGAGTTGTTCACCTCCATGTTCGTTCTGCAAAGTGACATCCGTTTCAATCCTGTCCCTGACCGATCCTATTTTCTGTATCAGACCGAAGGACGCTACAAGCTGTTGATGGTGGCACCCCATGAATGGCATACCCCGTATCGAGGCCGTTATATCGGAGAGTGCATACTGCATACCGACAGGACCTGGTCCATGGCGCTGGATGCCGCCATGACACACGACAAGGCATTCATGGAACACATTACCCGGGAGCAGAAAAAACTCCAGCAGGTGCTGGAAAATGCCAGCTCCATGGAGGAGGTGTTGCCGGTATTTGAAGGCCAGCTGGGTTATAACAGCCGTATTCTCGCGTTCATCCTGGGCAAGTCACTGGGCCTTTCCATGGACAGGGCGGGCATCAGCTCACTGACCTATGGTGAGGCGAAAGGCTTGCTGACCAATACCGGGGAGCATGTATAAAGGCTTTAGTGCTGATATTGCTGCTGATGCTGGGAAGCTGTTCAGATGAGTCACTGCTGGCCCCCTTGCCTGGAAATGCCGTGATACTGGCCTTCGGCGACAGCCTGACAGCCGGAAACGGTGTTTCTGCAGGACAAAGCTACCCGGAGCAGTTAAGCGGGTTGCTGAACCGGACTGTCATCAATGCCGGTATTTCCGGAGAAGAAAGCGGACAGGGACGTGAGCGCCTGGCCGCCTTGCTGGATCAGCACCGGCCGCAAATACTGTTGCTGTGCCATGGGGGCAACGATCTTCTCAGAAAACGGCCTCTGTCGCAGTTGGAAGACAATCTGCGAACCATGATCGCCATGGCGAGGGAGCGGGGGATTGAAGTCATTCTTCTCGGGGTACCGGCGCCAGGCATTTTTCTGAGTGCCCATGAGCTCTATGGAGAGGTGGCCACCAGTACGTCCACCTTGTTTATCGAGGATGTGATTGCTGATGTGCTGCAGTATCCCGGATTGAAATCCGATGCCGTGCATCCTAATGGACAGGGCTATGCGCAGATCGCCACGGAAATTCGGGATGCACTCGAAGAATGGGGCGCTATTGAATGAGAAATCGCATATTATTTAACGCGTTATGGAAATCTTCCTGCTATAATCCGCGCCGTTTTTTTCAACACCCCATAAACTCTGGAAACTGCTATGTTTGATGCTATTCAATCCCGTCCACCCGATCCCATTCTCGGACTTTCCGCGGCTTTCAAGAAAGATACGAATCCCAGCAAAATTGACCTGGGCGTCGGTGTCTATAAAGATGAAAGCGGTGCCTGCCCTGTCATGAAGGCAGTGAAAACGGCCGAGCGCAGGAAATGTGACGAAGAGGATTCCAAGGCTTATATCGCCCAGGCTGGCCCGGAAGCTTTCCTCAAACATACCCTGGACCTGGTGCTGGGTAATGCCCATCCCGTTCTGCGCGAAGGTCGCCACAGCTGTGTGCTGGCCCCTGGTGGGTCTGGCTCCCTGCGTCTGGCTGCCGAATTCATCAACAGCACTGCACCTGGCAGCAAGATCTACGTGAGTGATCCCAGCTGGCCGAACCATGTACCGCTGCTGACATCTTCAGGCCTCAAGCTTGAACTGTATCCTTACTATGATTTCGCCAATCACAGCCTGGATTTCGATGCCATGATGGATACCCTGAAGGGTGCGAAGAAAGGTGATCTGGTCCTGCTGCACGGCTGCTGCCATAACCCCTGTGGAGCGGACCTGAACCGTGAACAGTGGCAGGCGGTTACCGACCTGGCTCTGACCAACGGTTTCGTGCCGTTCATCGACATGGCCTATCAGGGCCTGGGTGATGGCCTGGATGAAGATGCCTATGGCGCCCGTCTGATGGCTGAACAGTTGCCTGAACTGATCATTGCCAACAGCTACTCCAAGAACTTCGGCCTGTACCGCGATCGCGTTGGTGCTGTCACCATCGTGACCTCCAACAGCAAGGTGGCTGAAGCTGTGGGGAGCCAGGTGGTGGCCACTGCCCGTCAGATTTACTCCGTACCACCGGCCCATGGCGCCTACCTGGTGGCCATGATCCTGGATGATGCGGAACTGACCAAGGTCTGGAACGACGAGCTGACTGAAATGCGTGACCGCATCAACGGCCTGCGTCGCGACCTGGTCAGCAAGTTGAAAGCCATTGGCGTGAGCCAGGACTTCTCCTACATCCAGAACGAGAAAGGTCTGTTTTCCTTCCTCGGTCTGCCAAAAGACAAGGTGGAAAAACTGGTGAAGGAATACAGCATCTACCTGGTGGGATCATCGCGGATCAATGTCGCCGGTATCAACCAGGCCAACATTGACTACCTGGCTGACAGCATCGCCAAGGTTCTCTGAGCGTAACCTCATCTGAAAAAAGGCGAACCTGGTTCGCCTTTTTTTATGCCTGACACTTTCTCGTGCCGACATAAATATAGTATCAATCGTTCCAGATAGGAGAGAGGAGAGTGTTATGGCGATCAATTGGCTGGCCGTACTGGCAGCTTCCCTGGTGGGTTTTGTGATTGGTGGGCTCTGGTATGGTCCCTTGTTTGGCAAAACCTGGATGAAAATCGTTGGGCTGACAGAGGAAGATGCTGCCGGTTTCAACATGGTGAAAATTTACAGCTGGTGCTTCGTTCTCCAGTTGATCATGGCGACCAACCTGGCCATGTTTCTGGGCCCGGAGTCGACTCTGGTAACAGGTTCGCTATACGGCTTTGCCGCCGGGTTTGGCTGGGTGGCCCTGGCCTTTGCCATCAACGGTATGTTTGAACAAAAACCCCTGAAATTCATGCTCATCAATGGGGGATACTGGACGGTGGTGTTTACCTTGATGGGTTTGATATTGGGGTTTTGGCATTAGTGTGATGTTATAAGCTGATTGTTTATGGGTTTTTCCTGACGGAGTGGGATTCGCCTGCCGGCGCAGGTTTTGCCCTGCCGGGCGGGCGTTACTTCTTTTTAAAAAGAAGTAACCAAGAAAACCCCGCTTCAAGTGGCCTGGCCTTCGGCTTCCTTCGTCGCAGAATACTGCCG
>Ga0181593_10006626_pt1 | contig 10379 bp, 4 predicted proteins | sample 071ome_19_FD_133756 | JGI IMG/M metagenome (GOLD analysis project Ga0181593, IMG submission 133756) | Coastal salt marsh microbial communities from the Groves Creek Marsh, Skidaway Island, Georgia - 071413AT metaG (megahit assembly) | ecosystem: Environmental > Aquatic > Marine > Intertidal zone...
CCCAGGCTCCCCTTGAGGACCTTGAGGGCCCGTAGCTCCGGTCGCCCCGACTGGACCGGGCTCCCCTTGAGGACCTTGAGGCCCTGTTGCTCCAGTAGCCCCAGGCGCCCCAACAGGACCAGGTTCACCTTGAGGACCCGGTGGTCCAACAGGGCCTGGCTCCCCTTGAGGACCTCCGAGCCCGGATGCGTCGCCGACCCACTCGCCCTGCTGGTTGATCACGAGCTGGCCGTTCACGCTCACGCTGCTCGGCGTGATCTCGCCGACAGCGTTCTCTGAAATCGCGGACCTGAGCGCATAGGGGACAGAGTTGATCGCCATTCGAGGAGACATCTCCTCTTCATCACCCACCGCGATCCCGAGCTCCATCTGCTCTCCAGCGAAGAGCTCTGGAGGGATCGGTGCCCTCTGCCCAAGGATCACAGAGTAGTAGCCATTCTCGAAGGTCACGGTCTGTCGCTCTGTCCAGAGCGCGGTGCCCTCTCCATTGTAGATGGTAAAGGTCAGCTCGGCGTCACCGAGGAGCGGGTTAAGCTCTCCGTCTAAGAGGCGCCCCTGCTGAGAAAAGAGGCGGGGGACCTCCGCGCTGACGATGGTCGCGGTAGAGAGAGTCAAGAGCGCAGTGATCAAGCAGGTGAGCCACTGTGTCGCGTTAGGGGAGCGCCTCATAAGGGTCCTCCGAGTCTGGTGAGTGGTGATGTGGTTAGGTGAACGATGATGTTTGGATGTCACGCGGTCACTCCTCGATGAACGCCGAGAAGAGACCGCTCTGAAGGGTGTAACGCTCGCTCCGAGCGGTCACCCCTGTGAGGTCAAGCGGGCTCATCGAGCCGTACAAGACATGATAGGTCGAGCTCATGTGCGCGGATCCTGCGCAGACGCTCTGTCGTAGAGGTGGGTCAGCGGGCACACAGGCGAAGCCACGGCACATCGCGCCGTCTTCACAGTCATTGATGAGCGCGTTCTCGCCACACTCTCCCACTACGCAGCGCCCATCATCGGGGTTACAGAGCTCCCCTTCGCTACAGATGTCAGGGTCACTCAGGCAAGACCCCTCACAGTCCTCGGGACAGCTGCTTTCTTCGCCCTCATCACAGCGGAGGTCTCCACAGGTTGGAGCGTCAATGACCTCTGCGTCGAGCTCTGTGTTAAGTGTGGGGTCAACGCACGCGTTACACAGAGCGATCACCCCAAAAGTCAGCATGATCAGCGTCCTCATCTCTACCCTCCCCGCCCTAAGCGATCGCTTAACGACCATAGGGTGGCTCCTTTCATCGCTGAACTTAACATGTGTAAGTGCCAGCTTAGCTTGTGTGTAGTGCTCTTATTTATAAGGGGGACGGACCTCATTTGTCTATGTAGTAGCGTGTCTTATTTTATTCACGAGATGAGCTCGATGGGCCCGCATGTCAAACGATCATATACCTCTACCTCATCCTGGCGCGATGCCAGCGATGGGTCATGAGATCGCTTACATGAACACCTACTGAATCCACGCCCGCATCACCTCGAGGGGGACTTATGAGGAGTGCGTTGAGCAAAAGCTCAGAGCCCTTGGGAGTGCAGTTGGAAGTTGACGAGCCTCCCCACAGAAGCTAAGAGCCTCCCACTTTTCTTAGGTGGTCGTTTCAATGTTTAAACTCATCCCGTTACTGCTCGTGTTCACATCCTCCGTAGCCTTTGCAGACCATGGCATTTTTAATGCGACTGCATCCTCAGCATCGGCGAACACGGTTGTTCAGCTCGAACAGCAACTTGGGCGCTTCGAGACACAAGAGACTCAGGGTCGGTACAGTATGTCCTACCTGCAAGTCGAGTTCGCACTTTTAGAACAGCTGTCAATCATGGCAGGCGTCCCATGGGTCACGCTCTCACCAGCAGGCGCTCAGAGTGCGGCTGGTCTAGGGGACTCAACCACAGGGGTTAAGTACCAACTCACGCCGTCCGGAGACCATGGGTTTGGTACCAGTTTAGGCTTGAACGTAGAGCTACCAACGGGAGATGTCAGTGAGCGTATCGGTGGCGGGCACTATGGTTTTGAGGGGGTCTTCGCTGTGTCAAAACCCGTCTCGAGCGAGCTACAAATCATCAGTCGACTCAGTCACAGCTTTTCTCCAGATCACAGCCATGGGGCTAGTGACGATCACAGCCATGGGGCTAGCGACGATCACAGCCATGGGGCTAGTGACGATCAGGGTGAAATAGGGAGCTTGATTCGTCCTCATGGAGAGCAGGAGTCGACCGCGTTGATCTCGTTAGTCTACGCGACAGAGCTCCAGTTCATCGAGACAGCGGTCCGTGGTGGTGTAGCCTTTGACCACGATGAGTCATATATTTCGCCCATTGACCTCATCATTCGCGCTGGGTTTAACGTTGGTAAGCGAACAACCGTCGTCACGAGCCTCTCACAGACCATCGCCGGTGAGATGAGGACACCCTGGACGTTGTCTTTGGGCCTAACGATCAACTACGATCGGCACGCTCACAGACATGATGAGCGTCATCACGATCACGATGACCACGACCACGACCACCCTCACGCGCATCACTGACACTAAAAAACAGCGACATCGACCTCTGCGAAGCTCTTGAAGGCAGGTATGATGTGAAGTAGCTCACATTCGGTTTCCACTCGAATGGACACCACTTTGTGAGACATGACTTTGTCTAGAGCTTGAGGCTCCTCGTCTTGAGTCAAGAGGAGCGCCCTGATCGGCTACGTCATCAATAGCAAAACCATACCCCTTGGGTCAGCGACTCATGTGTCAGCGTGGGTGAGGGGAGCGCGGACTCTGCGGTTAAGGTCTCGGAGGTGACCTCACTCATGGGGTAGACGCGCTTAGGGACCTGATACCAGCCACCCCCCTCACGGTTTGAGTTGGACTCGATCACCCAGGCTGGCCCCTCTCTCTCCTCTGGCGTGACCTCCACTCTTGAGAAAATCGGCGCGCCAAGGGCGTACTCATCTGTACCGGCGACCGGATAGAAGCCCATCGAGGCGAGCAGGTACCACGCGGAGAGCGTCCCTGAGTCGTCGTTGCCGTTTAGGCCCTTCTCAGGGGTGTGCCCATAGCGGGTCTCTAAGATGTGATGGCTCGCCTCAACCGTGAGCGCGTGCTCCCCTGCGAGGCTCCCAAGCCACGCGTAGTGCAAGACGGGCTCATTCCCATGCCAGTAGTAGAGGTCAGGGAGCAGGGTGTCCTCCTCGGCCTTCACCTCCTCCCAATACGCGCGGAGGCGAGTGAGGAAGGCCTCTTTGTCTCCACCATGCTGAACGTCGATCATCCCATCAACGTCATACGGAACGTACCAAAGGTAGTGCCACGCGCTCCCCTCTACATACGGCTCTAGCCAAGAGGTCGGGTCGCTGAGGGGCACAAAGCTCCCATCTCCATTTCGGGCGACTAAAAAGCCCCCCTCCTCGGAGGCTTGTGGGTCCCAGTGCGCGCGCCAGGATTGAGCGCGTCGATCGAGTCGATCAAGGTCCTCTTCATGTCCAAGGGCGCGCGCCAATCTCGCCAGCGCGTCATCCGACCACGCGTACTCTAGGGTTTTAGAGACAGAGCCACTCTGCGACTCCGCCGGCACCCAGCCCAGCTGATCATACGCCTCACCTCCGCCACGCGTAGCTTGAGTCGCCTCATTATCGCTCTGAGCGAGCGCGGCTCGGTAGCCTGCCTCTGCGTCCCAGCCATCCAAACCTTTAAGGTAGGCCTCTGTGAAGAGCTGGGTAGCCGGGGTCCCCACCATGCCCCCTGTATAACCGTGCGCGAGAGGCCAGCGTGGGAGAGAGCCACCATCCTCAACCATGTGGATGAGGCTCTTTAATACGTCTCGCTGGAGCCTTGGGTGCGCCAACAGGTAGAAGCTGTGCAGGGTGCGGAAGGTGTCCCAGAGCGAGAGGTCGCTGTAGTAGCGCTCACCTTCAGGGAGCTGGTGTACCTCCTGATCGAGCCCTCGGTATCGACCGTCGACGTCGCTGTTGAGCGAGGGCATGAGCAGGCTGTGGTAGTGGGCGGTCGCGAAGCGCCTGACGTCCTCTTCGTTACTTGAGCGCACCTTGACCGTCGAGAGCGCCTCACGCCACAGCGCGCGCACCTCCGCTCGGCGAGCGTCATAGTCGAAGTCAGGGAGCTCAGCCTCTAGGTTTCTTTGGGCCCCCTCAAGGTCAACATAGGAGAGGCCTACCGTGAGGTCGACGCGCTGGGTTGTGGAGGGGAACCGAGCGACGAGCCCCGCTGTCCGCCCTGTGACGGCCTCCCCCTCTGTGAGCTCACCGTCATCTGACCACACGGCGTAGGAGCTTGGGGCTGGGTCAAAGCGTAAGACTGCGTGGTGGATCGCTCCACCGAAGCGCCCGCTATAGGCGCCATCAAGCACCTGGATCGCGGTCACCTCCTCTCTTGACGCCTCGAGCTGGGCGCTCGTGGTCTGGGTGTTGATCAGGTTGTCCCCAAGGTCAATGATCACCACATGATCAGCGTCCGAGCTTGGGTTGGGGGCAAAGGTGTAGCTGTGCTGGGCTCCGTGTGGCGTCGCGACGATCTGAACGGCGGTCTGGTCGTCTTGCAGGACAACGGAGTACTCGCCTGGTGAGGCAGACTCAGCGGCGTGATCGAAGGGGGCCATCCGCCCTGCAAAGCTCAGATACTCTGGCCTCCACTCCGCGCGAGGCATCACCGAGATTCCACCATAGTCAACGACTCCCATGCCATGCGCGTGGGTGTGCGAGAAGCCTTGGAGGTGCGTGTCGGGGTAGTGGTAGCCCGCACAGTGGAACGGGGGCGCCATCCCGCCCAAGGTGCGGGTGTCAGGGCCCACCATGGTCATCCCGTTCGGCGCGCTCGCCCCGGGGGTGACGCTCGCGATCTCTGCGATCAACCCGCCCGTCGCGACCATCGGGTCAACCAAAGAGAGGGGGCTATACTCCTCGTCTGTGATCGGGGTTTGAGCTTCGTAGACGCACTCGGGAGCCTGCTCAATGGGATAACAGCGCTCCCCTCCCTCAAGCTCACAGTAGGGCGCTTGAGCTGCATCCTGACAGCTCGCCTGCTGAGACGCGCTACAGGCGGGTACACAGAAGCTCCACACCCCGTCCTCAGGTTCATCTCCCCTAAGCCGAGGTCCAAGGCATCGCTCCCCCTCACCACAATCATCGTGCGACTCACAGTCACAAGTCTCGGGTGTACAGAGAGGCAAGCAACGCGCGTACAACGGCGCGCCCTCTACCGGGATCGCTTGAAGAGAGAGTAACCGTGGAGACACCTCATAGCGACGCGCTCGCTCTCCATCCTCGACAGCACCAAACCACAGCCCTTCGCACTCACTGATGTCAAAGGGCTCATCGACCGACGCTCTCGAGATACAGGAGCGCTCATTTTCAAGGTAAATCGAGCGAAACGCGTCGAGGTCAAGGTTTTCTGGTCGCACAGGGAGCGCGTCGGGAGGCTCGAAGCAGAGCGGAGGCCTCACCTCGTCATAGCAGCCTAAGCAGAGCGCGACGCTCCAGAGCCAACATGAGGTGAGCCAGCTCACATACGTGTAGACCTTACTCATGCTCGCCCTCCTTCTGCTCATCTGTCCCTAACCACAGCTTAGGCGCCTCGTCATAGGCTGCCTCGCGCGGTGGTGGGAGCGCTCGATATTCAAGGTAACCGAGGAGCGCCGCGCCTAAGGCCGTGACGCCCGCGCTGATGTACATCGCTTGAGACTGCGATACCTGCTCATCTCGGCGCGCGACCTGCGCGTTGAAGTCAGCCTCCGTCTTCCCAGTGGTCGTGTTGCTCAGCCAAGCGTTCAGCTCAGAGGCCTCTTGGTTCGCCGACAGCTGACGCTCAATCCCCACCCCAAGGGCTACGGCCGTTAGGCCTACCGTGGTCCAGATCCAAGGCTGGTATGTGCTCTGATAGACTTGATTGTATCGCGTGGGGAGCGGGGGGATTGGGATCCGCTCGGTGGGGGTCTTGAAGATCGTCGCTGAGCCCTTGAGCCCGCCTGAGCGCTGAGGGATCTGGGCGGGGCCTCGCAGGAGCCTGAGGTGGTTCGCGGTGCCTTGATAGAGCTCGTCAAAGCTCAGCCCACCGCTCTTGTCTTTGTCCCCTGAGCGACTGATCGCGCGGAGCAGGCTACAGGTGAAGATCCCACCATCATACGGCTTCCCATCCACCAGACAGCTCTTGACTCCCTCCTCAGCGACCTGATCAGGGGCGGCGGCGGCGATCACCCCCCACCCGCTCTCTTCACCTACCCCCGCCTTGAGGCTCGCGCTGACCGTGGAGGCTCGCTTGACCTCAGCCTCACGGAGTGAGCCCTTTGAGGGCGCGAAGCCTCGAGAGCCAGGGAAGACCACGTTACCTGAGTGACAGGCGTCGAGGAGTAAGACGACGCGCCCATTCGAGCCTTGGCTCGCCTTGGCTCTCCACTCTAAAAACTGAGGCAAGCGGGTCATTGAGACCCCTGTAGAGACAAGCTTGTCGAGCTCTGTGTCATGCATCACGAGGTAGGCCTCATCAGGGTTGCTCGGCTCTGGGACGCCGTGGCTCGCGATGTAGAGGAGCACCTGATCTTGCGGACAAGACTGGGCGAGGAAGGCGTTAAAGGCCTCCTCGACGTTGCTCTTGGTCGCCTCCTCGTTGATCAAGAGCTTGGCGCGCGTGCTTGGCACCCCGCCCCCTTTTGGGTTCGTGAGGTAGTGGTACATCGTCCACGCGTCATGGCTCGCCCCCTTGAGCGGTGGGACGCCTTGATCCTGATACTCGTTCACCCCAATCACCACCGCCCAGGTCTCCCCCTCGCTCCCTCTCACACAGCCCGTGACGTTGCGTGGGGTCCCTAGCTCTTGGGTCAGGTACAGCGAGCGCATTCGGCTCTCCCCTCCTCCACAGCCCACACAGAGCATCAGCGCGGTGAGCATCCAGCTTTGCTTTAAGATTCTAGACTTTATCTCTAAACGCACCACGACGCTCCTCAATCGCTCCATTTGGTGTTTGAAATGAGGCCTGTGATGTCAGATGATGTCAACCACGACCGTGAAGGTTAAAGTTCTAGGTTGTTGCATTTGCTATTATTTTTAGGAGTCTAGGTATGTCACATCTTGCGAAAAGAGCACACATCTCGCTGATTTTAACGCTCTGGGCGGGCCTCGCGAGCTGTGGGGACCCCGCACCTTCAGCTCCTGGTGTACAGTCAGGTACCTGCGTGATCTCAAGTGATTGCGCTGAGGGTGAGCTGTGCGTCGCGGGCGTCTGTGAGGCCCCCGCTGAGGGAGGAGAAGAGGCCGGAGAGCTCTGCAGTGAGCAGTGGGACTGCCCGATGGAGGAGCGCTGTGACCTCAGCGAGTGGCGCTGTGTCCCTAGAGATTGCCTCGTAGATCAAGAGTGTGAGCTCGGCTCGATCTGTGCGCTCGGCGCGTGTACCCCAAATGACAACGCCGACCATGACCGAGACAGCGTCCCTGACGCGCAAGATAACTGCCCTGAGAAGCCGAACACAGATCAGAGTGACCTCGACGCAGATGGCCTTGGTGACGCCTGTGATGACGATATTGATGGCGATGGGCTTCTTAATGAGCCCCCCGAAGGAGAGCCCAAGGACCTGTGCCCTGCTCTCTGGTCACAGAACAACAACGACACCGATGAGGACGGGATCGGTGACGTGTGCGATGACGACATCGATGATGATGAGCTCCAAAACCTTGAGGATAACTGCCCACTCCACCCAAACCCACTACAGACAGACTCCAACGAGAACGGGATCGGGGACGCCTGTGACTACGACAGCGACAGCGACGGCGCCCCTGACTTTAGTGACAACTGCGTAGAGGTCTTCAACCCTGGTCAGTACGACCTCGACCGAGACACAGAGGGCGATGAGTGTGACTCAGACGTTGATGGAGATGGGGTGTCTAACGATCAGGATAACTGCAGGAGCACCCCGAACCCCGATCAGGAGGACAGCGATGGGGACAGCGTTGGCGACGCCTGCGCAAACGACATCGACGGTGATGAGGTCCTCAATGAGAACGACAACTGCGTAGAGGTCTTTAACCCTGAGCAACGTGATCAAGACGTAGATGGCTTAGGGGACGTCTGCGACACAGACCTAGACGGAGATCAAGCCCTCAACGACGCAGACAACTGCCCGCTCAAGTTTAACCTTAACCAAGCTGACGTAGACGAGGATGGGGTCGGGGACGCCTGTGATTATGACGCAGACAACGATGGCGTGATCAACACCGTGGACAACTGCCCCAACATCTCCAACCCTGATCAGCTCGACGAGAACCTCAATGAGATCGGAGACGCCTGTGACCCCGACCTCGACTCTGATGGGGTGACCTTAGACCTCGACAATTGCCCGAGCGTCTATAACCCACTCCAGGCTGATCTTGATGGCGACACGACAGGCGACGCCTGTGACCCAGACATCGACGGAGATGGGCACCCTAATGAGGAGGACAACTGCCCTCAGGTCGTCAACGCGAACCAAGCTGACCTTGATGGAGATGGGATGGGTGACCTCTGTGACGCTGACAGGGATGGGGACGCGCACCCAAATGAGCTCGACAACTGCCCCAATGTCCCAAACCCAAACCAGGCTAGGACAAGCGGGCTCGAGGTGGGTGATGCCTGCGCCGGTGACCGAGATCATGACCTAGTGTTTGATGACCTCGACAACTGCCCAGATGACTTTAACCCTGATCAGCTCGATACCGACGAGGATCTGATTGGCGACCTCTGTGACCTCGACCAAGACGGAGACGGGCTGAGCGATGATGAGGACAACTGCCCCTTCACCGCGAACCCAGAGCAGACCACCTCGATGGGCGATGAGTCTCGTGGTGAGGCCTGTGAAGGAGACCTCGATAACGATGGGGTCCCAGACTCCGAAGAGCAGCCGGGCTGTGAATCTATCCCAAATGACCCTGCGCTGATCGTTGACCTCGACCAAGACGGGATCCCTGATGAGTGTGATGATGACCTCGACAACGACGGGACGGTCAATGAGCTCGACACCTGCCCCTTCGCGCAAGACACGCTCAATGACCTCGATGGAGATGGCGTCGACAACGCCTGTGATGTCGATGTTGATGGTGACTTGATCCCTAACTTTGACGACAACTGCCCACAGATCAACAACCCCGACCAGCGTGACGTGAACCAAAACCAGATCGGGGACGCCTGTGAGGCGGACGATGACCTCGATGGGGTACCCAATGGTCAAGACCTCTGCCCAGGCCTCCCCATTGATGACCTAGGTGACCTCGATAACGACGGGGTGGGTGACGCCTGTGACCCCGACCTCGACAATGACGGGCTTGGGAATGATGAGCCTATGGGGGGTCAGAAAAATGAGGACATGGTCACCTTTGAGGACAACTGCATAGGGCTCTATAACCCAGGGCAAGAGGACGAGGATGGAGATGGGATCGGGGACGCCTGTGACAGTGATGACCCTAGCCTCCTTGATCGTGACAGCGATGGCTCACCTGACCTCACCGACAACTGCCCCTATATCTACAATCGAGATCAAGCCGACCTCGACAATGATGGCGTAGGCGATCACTGTGACGCAGACCTCGATAATGACGGGTTCGATGAGTTTAACGCCACGGGTGAGCGAGTCGACAACTGCCCTCGTGTCCCGAACCCCGACCAAGCGGACGGCAATGGGGATCAGGTCGGGGACCTCTGTGAAGCCGACCGTGACATGGACCGGGTCCTCGATCGAGAGGATAACTGTCCAAGCGTCTACAACCCTGCTCAGCGCGACAGTGATCAAGATGGGCTGGGCGACCTCTGTGACGCAGACCTCGACAATGATGGGGTCCCGAATCTGCGCGACAACTGTGTCCTCGTGTTTAACCCAAACCAAGAGGACATCAACCTCAACCGCATCGGGGACACCTGCGAGGTCGACACAGATCAAGATGGGATCTATGACTTCGAGGACCTCTGCCCGAACACCCCGAGCCGATTTAATGGGGACCTCGATCAGGACGGGGTGGGTAACCCCTGTGACCCTGACATCGACGGGGATGGCGTCGACAATGACGTTGATAACTGTGTCTTTGCCTACAACGTGCTTCAAGCGAACCAAGACGAAGATGAGTACGGCGACGCCTGCGCGCATGACTTTGATGGCGATGGCGTACCGAACCTCGCAGATAACTGCCCCTATGCCTACAACCCGCTCCCACCCTCGTCACTGAACGAGGGTCAATGGGACGCCGATGGAGATGGGCTCGGTGACGCGTGCGACTTTGACCGAGATGGAGATGGCGTCAATGATCCGGATGACAACTGCCCTGACGTCTGGAATGAGAACCAAGAAAATCAAGACGGCGACCAAGACAATGAGGGGGACGCCTGCGACAGTGA
>Ga0181593_10006627_pt1 | contig 10378 bp, 10 predicted proteins | sample 071ome_19_FD_133756 | JGI IMG/M metagenome (GOLD analysis project Ga0181593, IMG submission 133756) | Coastal salt marsh microbial communities from the Groves Creek Marsh, Skidaway Island, Georgia - 071413AT metaG (megahit assembly) | ecosystem: Environmental > Aquatic > Marine > Intertidal...
CCGGATTAATCTCCACCCCGCTCGATGGCTCTTCTTCAGCACCACAGCCAGCAAGCAAAATAGCGGAGGCAAGACTTGCGCAGGTAAGACGGAACGTCATAGCAAAAACTCCATTTACATTATTGATCCTTCCTGACATTCCACCACAGAATCCCTGTTCAGAAAACAATCAATAATCTTTCCCTGCTCGCTCCGATGAAGATCGATCAACGTAGCTGACTATCCTTGCTGCCCCGCCGGTTAATTCCGCTACTGGCTTTGTATTCTTTCTCCAATTCAGCCTGACATTGAATGCACAAACGCACGCCGGGCACAGCCTGACGCCGCGCCTCAGGAATCGGCTTTTCGCATTCTTCACAGAATTCCAGACTGTCCCCCGCGCTCATGCTGCTTCGCGCCTGTGCCACCGCATCCTCTATGGTGGCGTCAATCTGGTCCTGTACCGCGCCGTCTTTTGCCCAGCCTGATGCCATGTTTACCTCCGTAAAATCGTTATCTACGTGCCATCAGAATTCCCATCCATGTTTATCACAACGCCTGCCAGTCACGTATACAGCACGCGTCACAAGATTCAGGCGACCAATGGAAGTTATCAGGCATGATGGAGAATACGAAGACGCCCTGCGTGTCAGGATGCGACCTGATCACCACCAATGCAGGCGATGACGGATGTCTTGTTAAAAGCTTTGCGCGAATGCCTGCTGACTGGTCAGGACATGGAAAAGAGAGCAAGACGACAAGGAAAAAAGGGCCTGGCAACCTTGAGGAAGTCAGCCAGGCCAAGACTGATTGGTCAATCAGTGAGCTGTTGCGGTTTTGCTGGCATTACGGCTGAGGATCATCAGCAGCACCAGCGCAAAAGAGGCTGCGGTCAGCATGGTGCTGATAGCCGCAATGGTCGGATCAATTTCATCACGCAAGGCGGTGAACATACGCTTGGTAAGGGTCTGGTTTTCACCGCCAGCAATAAACAGCGATACCATGGTTTCATCCAGCGCCTGAATGAAGGCAAAGACAGCACCGGTCACCACGCTTGGTTTGATCTGCGGCAGCGTCACCGTCATAAAGGCACGCAAACGGTTCATGCCCAAACTGCGAGCCACCATTTCCTGGGCCGGATCAAAGCCATGCAAGCCGGCAATGACCGAAGTAATCACATACGGCAGCGCCAGCATTACATTGGCCAGCACCAGACCAGGCATGGTCGCCAGCAGGCCTGTCAGGGCATAGATGAAGAACACCCCGGCGGCAACAATGATCACAGGCACAATCAATGGCAGCAGCAGCACCATCTTGATGTAACGCACAGACCAGTGATCGCAGTTGTGGATTGCATAAGCTGCAGACACTCCCAGCGGGGTGGCAATGATGGCGGTTGAAACTGCTACCGTGATACTGGTACCAGCCGCCGACATCCAGGCCAGACTGTCGAAGAAATCTTCATACCAGCGGAACGAATACGCCGGTGGTGGAAAGCTCATAAAACGACTGTCAGAGAACGACATCGGAATTACAATCAGCACTGGCAAGATCAGGAACACCAGTATGGCGATAACCACCAGTGCGAATACCGGTTTGCTCATATCGAAGTTCTTCATTTGGCACCTCCGACGATTTTATCCACAGGGACGAATTTGCCGACCACATAAAAGATCAGGCCAACACACAGCAACAGCACCACACTCACCGCACTGGCAGCACCCCAGTCACTGAACAGCTGGATATTACGACTCACCAGCATCGACGCCATCACGGTGCGGCCACCGCCCATCAGCTCTGGCGTGATGTAAAAGCCCAGACACAGCACAAACACCAGCGTACAACCAGCCACCACACCACTGATCGACAGCGGTACAAACACGCGCCAGAACACCATGAAACGATTGGCACCCAGGCTCGACGCAGCCATCAACAGGTCACCGGGAATTTTCTGCATAGTGGCGTATAACGGCAGCACCATGAATGGCAGCAGGATATGAACAGTCGCAATGATGGTGCCCAGTTCGTTGTGTACCAGCGACAGGCGATTATCAATCAGCCCCAGTCCCAACAACGAGTCATTAACGATGCCGGAGCGCTGCAACAGCACCAGCCAGGCATAGGCACGCACCAGCACACTGGTCCAGAAAGGTACGATCACCATCGCCAGTACCAGCATTGACCAGCGACGTGGTAAACGAGTGATGGCATACGCCACCGGATAGCCCATCAGCAGGGCCAGAATGGTCACAATAAAACTGATTTTGAAGGTTAGCGCGAAGGTATTCCAATAGATGCTTTCGGTGAAAATGCGCTGGTAATGCTCCAGCGTGAAACCATCGGAATAAAAAGATTGCAGGAACAACCAGGCCATCGGCACAACCAGCAGCAGGGTGACCACCGCCAGCGCAGGGATCAGCAACAGCATCATCGAGCGCTGCTCTTTCTTTTGCAGCAGCACGGAAGGATCAGCGCTTGCTTCGAGCCTTTCGTTGGTTGGAAGGGTTAACGTAGTCACGGGATTCTCCTGTGGCAGATGACAACCGGCAGCCGCTGACTCACGTCAACGACTGCCTGGCGGTTACTTTTGCATGAACTCAAGCCAGCGACGTTCGGCGGCTTCGCCCTCTTCAGAGGCCCACCATTCATAGGACATCATGGCCTGCACCTTGGCGTTGGCCGGTGCGCTTGGCAGACCCTTGGCAATGTCATCACTGATCTTGCCAGTAGCAAATGCCGCCGGGTTACCCGGACCGTAGGCAATGTACTGCGGCAGATTGGCCTGCAACTCTGGCGAAATAGCAGCATTGAGGAAGGTCTTGGCAGTTTCCGGATTCGGGGAATCCTTGATGATGCACAGGTGAGTCGCCTGCAGAATGCCGTCGTTGTAGGTCATTTCGGCATTGGCACCGGCCTCCTTGGCAGCTTTCACACGGCCGTTCCACATCATCAGCATGTCGACTTCACCGTCGAACAGCAGCTGGGCAGACTGGCCACCGGAGGTCCACCAGGTGGTGATGTACGGTTTGATTTCTTCCAGCTTGGCGAAGGCACGATCAACATCCAGCGGATACAGCTCGTCCGGCTTGACACCATCCGCCATCAGAGCCGCTTCCAGCGTTGCCAACGGATGGTTACGCAGGGCGCGCTTGCCCGGGAAGTGTTCAACATCCCAGAATTCAGCCCAGCTGTTCGGGTATTTCTTCAGGCCATCCTTGTTGTAGGCCAGCACGCTGGAGTAGAACTCATAGGCCACGGAATACGGCGTTTTGTAGGTATCCGGCATGGCATCAGCATTCGGCATGGCCGCGTAGTCCAGCTTTTCGATGAAACCGGCACGACCACCACGCACACAGTTCAGTGGTGGAGTATCAACCACGTCCCAAACTGCCTGACCTGTGGTGCCCTGGGTCTTGATCATCGGCCAGGCATCCGGCGCACTGTCCTGCATCACCTTGATGCCGAGGGTATCGGTAATCGGATCCAGAATGGCCTTTTCCTGAGCGTCCTGCCAGGCACCACCCTGCGACACAAAGGTCACCTGATTTTTTGCCGCCCAAGCCGCCGATCCCAGCAGGCTGGCTGCAACCACAGCACAACCGAGCAGTTTTTGTACGTAGTTCTTACTCTTCATCGGTCCAGTCTCCATCATCGTCATTGTTGTGGGCAGGCCGCCACTTAACGGCCTGTGGCATCAAGGAACTGGTACCAACCAGCTACCATCCGGATGCCAATTTCTCTGAATGCGTAAAAAGGTACTGCCTGAAAACGCTGGCTATCCAACAGTGCAACCTGCGGGTCCTGACCCAGAACAAATTGCGCTACCAAACCGCCGAGCATGGTTGACTGTGCGACCCCGGCACCGTTAAAGCCGGCGGCAACACAGGTTCTGTCGTCCAGACGGCCGACGTGAGGCAGGCCATCCAGCGTCATGGCAACGTGGCCGGACCATTGATAGTCGACCTTGATGCCTTTCAATTTAGGGAAGATATCCACCATGGCGCTGTACAAACCGTCGAACGCCACTTGTGAATCGTTTTTGCCAAAAGCACCACGTCCGCCAAACATGAAGCGACCTTCAGCCTTGCGGAACCAGCGCATCATGCGACGGGTTTCAACATAGCTGCGCTCGTTGGCCAGCAAGGTTTGCTGCAGATCGTCAGAAAGCACTTCGGTGGCAATCATCGAGCTGCGGAAAGGAATCACTCTCTTACGGGTGTACTGGGTGCTTTTGAAAGCATCTGAATAGGCGTTAGTGGCGAATACAATCTGTTTGCCAAGGACCACTATGCCCTCCGCGGTGGTAGCACGTACGCCATCGCCATCGTATTCCACTGCGGCCACCGGGCTGTTTTCAAACACCACATCACCAAAGGCCTGGTTAATGCCATGGGCGAGGCCACGGACATAATTGAGCGGGTGAACGGTGCCAACATCCTGCGCCAGAATGCCGCCGACAAAACTGTCGGTGCCGGTCTCGGCAGCAACCTGATCACGGTCCAGAATGCTCAGCGAGGTATCCCCCAACTGTTGCTGGATCCAGCGGGCTTCAGCAGCTGCGTGCTGCATCGAATACTCGTTATGGGCGCACTTGAGGTTACCGGTACGTTTGAAAGCGGCCGATTCAATGCCGTAATGACGTATTAATTCGTCGACCTTGTCGACCGCTTCATGAGCAATCTGGTGCATGCGTTTGGCGGTAGCCAGATCAAACGATTTGGCCATCTCCGGAAACGTCATGCGGTATTTGGCGGTCACCACACCGCCATTACGGCCACTGCCTCCCCAGCCAATCGGCTGCGCTTCCAGCACCAGCGGTCGCATGCCCGCGGTCGCCAGATGATGCGCTGCCGACAAACCGGTAAATCCGCCACCGACAATGATGACGTCGGCCGTTTGGTCGCTGGTCAGTTGCGGAAACGATTCCGGAAAGGCAGACGTTGCCTGCCAGAGTGAATCAACCGGGGAAGACAGTGTGCTCATATCATTTACCTGCAGCGACGGCGTCAGCGAGGGCTTTCATGGAAGTGAAGTGGAAGTCCGGAGTAGCGAACTCAACCGGATCCGGGGTGCCACCGTAGCCTTCCTGATCCGCGCGACGTTCGATCCAGCAAGTGGCATAACCCAGTGACTGCGCCACACCGATGTCGTGGTACTGGCTCTGGGCAACGTGGAGGATTTCGTTCTGTGGATAACCAAAAGCGAACTGGCGACCCTTGTTATAGGCAAAGTATTCCGGGTTGGGCTTGGCTACGCCGGTTTCATCACAGGTCACGCTGTCGTGGAACGGGTTGCCCAGCGCATGGTTGTAAGCAGTAAACGCAGTACGGTCGGCGTTGGTCATGGCCACCAGACGGTAGTGTTTACGCAGCTCTTTCATGGCTTCAACGGCATCAGAAAACGGTGCCCAGCGAAGAACAGCCATCTGGAAATTGTCGGCAGCTTCATCAGTAGCTGGCAGGTCCAGCAACTTGGCCAGGTGCTTGTAAACATTGGCCATTTCGGTGCTGGAGCGACCCGGAAATACGTCGCGGCCTTCTTTATAGGCAGCGAAAATCTGGTCATCTGAGTAGTTGGCAGCAATCTCGCCACCGATACTGCGAACGGCATTCAGTACGCCGGATTCGAAGTCAATCAGGGTACCAACAACGTCAAAGGTCAGTACTTTAAAATCGGACAGTTCCATTTCGGAAACTCCTGTTCAGGGTCAGTAAAATCGTTGTGTTTGGGGGTTGGTCATTAATCTGGCGACGCAGCGGCTTTGCTCAGGCCACCTGCGGAACCACAATCGTGTCTTCAGGATGCAGCGCCAGTTGCAAGTCCTGACCGATCACCGGGATCTGACGTGCCGCCGAGTAATGGCTCGGCTGCCGCAAGGTCAAATTGACGCCGTTGGCCAGTTGCAGGTACACCCGCAGGCTGTCGCCCTGGTACACCACATCCATGACTTTGCCGCTCATGCGATTGACGCAATCAGGTTGGTTGCCATCGTCGATCAGCAGCTTTTCGGTCTGGACCGACAGGAATAACTCGTCACCGACCGGCAGCGGTCTGGCGGAAACCAGCGACTCGTTGCCGATCTGGATTCGGTCGCCACCAATACGGGTGGCAGGTACCAGCGTGGAGTCGCCAATAAAGTTGGCAACAAAGGCGTTTTTGGGATGGTTGTGCAGCACTTCCGGGGCATCGATCTGCACCAGTTCACCGCCGCTCAGGATCGCAACCCGATCACTCATGGTCAGCGCTTCGCCCTGATCGTGGGTGACGTAAACGATGGTGGCACCCAGCCGCTTGTGCAGGTTACGCAGCTCAATCTGCATGTTTTCACGCAGCTGTTTGTCGAGCGCAGACAACGGCTCATCCATCAGAATCAGGTCCGGTTCGAACACCATCGCCCGAGCCAGGGCCACACGCTGACGCTGGCCACCGGACAGCGCCGCAATGTTGCGATCCTGATACCCGTCCAACTCAACCATTTGCAGTGCCGCTTTGACCTTGGCAGGCCATTCGGATTTCGGAATGCGACGGGCCCGCAGTGGAAAGGCCACGTTTTCGCCCACCGACATGTGTGGGAACAACGCATAGCTCTGGAACACGATGCCGATGCCGCGCTTGTGGGGCGGCGTAAATGTCATGTCTTCGCCGTTAATCCAGATCGAGCCGGAAGATGGCATAACAAATCCGCCCAGCAACCCCAGCAAGGTGGTTTTACCGGAACCGGAAGGCCCCAATAAAGAAACAAACTCACCCTTTTTAATATCGAGGTTTATTGGTTTCAAAGCCTGGGTATTACCGTAGCTTTTACTGGCGCCCCGAATGGATACGCCCATATCTAAATGACTGCTATTCATCACGAATCTCGTTTTGGATTACTAGCGTGTGGCCATATTAGTAACAGCGCTGTCAGGACAATTTCAATTGAAAAATAATTTGAATAGGCATAACTTCATGTTATGCCTAACTTACGTCGCAAGATTCCCAGTGCGAACGCTCTGTTTGTTTTTGAGTCTGCTGCACGATGTGGAAATTTCACCAGAGCTGCCGAGGAAATGGGCGTTACCCAGCCTGCGGTAAGCCGAATGCTGTCACTTCTGGAGGAACATCTGGAGGTGCGATTATTCGATCGCAAAGCGGGCAAGGCGCCCCTGACAGAGTACGGCGAGATACTTTACAAAGGTGTCAAAGAAGGATTTCAAAGCATCGAGCAGGCGCTGCAGGATATCGACAACCGACGCTCAGGAGAGGAAACCGTCACCCTGTCGGTATCCACGGCTTTCACCACCCATTGGCTGATGCCACGCATGCACAAGTTGCAGGCAGCCTTCCCCGACATCGATATCCGCTTCCAGCTGGTTTCCTCTTCCTTGACCGGTCCGGTCGAGGACGTCGACCTCGGAATGCGCTTTATGTCGGGCGAGGATCTCAGTCATGGTGCGGATTTATTGATGCCAGAGCTGCTGATGCTGGTCTGTAATCGCGACTACTACAATGCCCATTTCGACGGTAGCCATAACGATACCGCCGCTACTTACATCAGCTTGACAGACGCCAGAACCAATTGGCGGGAATACTTCGACAGCATCCAGAAGCTACGTCTGGTTCCCCATAACCTGGAGTTTTCCGACTACGCCATTGTGTTGCAGGCAGCATTGCAAGGTCAGGGATTCGCCGTCGGCTGGCTCAATGTCGTGTCCAACTGGCTATGTACGGAAGCGCTGATGCCAGTCTCTTATGAAGTGGTAAAAACCGGCCGCTTGTGTCATCTGGTGTACTCCCGTCAGCGCCCGCTGTCAGAAGCAGCCGCCAATGTCAGGGACTGGATCATCAAGGAAACTCATGCCGAAATGAGGCAAGTCGATCAGCTCTATCCGCAACTCGGGCTCGCCGCCATACTGGATGAGTTAAGCTGATGGCAACCCATTCCATAACGAACATTTATGGCTCACGACTTCAAAAAAAGCACCAAAAAAACACACAGAAATTGCACCAAAACCTGACAAGCCGAATGTTGGATGCATTTCTTTTGCGCATTTTTAAAATCACCCAGTCCGATATAAATATCCTCACCACAGACATACTGGACAATTTATTTCCTATGATATCAATCACGATTTCCGCAGCCAGACGATAAAACCAGAAATTATTTAACAGCCAATAAAATATATGTAATTTAATAAGGTTCATGTATACAAGACCAATATCACCTTCCGGTTTGCCAATGCTGTACTCCACCACTCATAAAAACACCCTGATACGTCCACTGCAGCCCGATGACATTGATGCGCTGGTGCGCCTTTCATCACAGCAAGGCTGGCCTCACCGCTTGCAGGACTGGCAAATGTTCGGTCGATTGGGTGAGTTTCGGGTACTGGAATACGACCACAAGGTCGTTGGATGTGGCGCGGCACTGAATCAGGGAAACTATTGGTCAATCGCACTGGTGATTGTTGATAACCAACTGCAAGGCCAAGGCCTGGGCAAGAAGATTTTTCAGGCCTTGCTGGATGTGATTGCACACCACAGTGGTCGCCCTGATACACCCGTTACCCTGACAGCCACGGCAGCAGGCAGCCCCATGTATCGTAAGTTCGGCTTTGAAACCTGCAGTTACCTGCAGCAGTGGCAAGGCCACTGGCAAGCAGCAATCGAGAATGAAGCCGCACCTTTGTTGGAAACAGACAAACTCAGGCAATCGTTGATGCATGTGACAGTCATATCACAGCCAGCCATGCTCAACGAGCTGATGCAGTGTCAGGGCCTGGCACTAAAGAATCAGCAAGGGAAAAGCGACGCTTTGGGGTTAATGCGCGAATTTGGCCGTGGTTCTGTCATTGGGCCCGTCGTCGCGGAAAATCTGCATCAGGCCGAAAAGATCATTCTGGGATTGGCCAGCCATTTGCCCAAAGAGCATCCTTTTCTGCGGCTGGATATTCCCGAAGAATGCGGTCTGGAGCCGTTTCTGAGCGAACAGGGGCTCGAGCAGGTCGACCGACTGGAAATTATGTGGCGCCATAAGCCGCCGCAAACGGATACTCCCTATGGCCGCACCTTCGCCATTTTCAGCCAGGCAACAGGACTGCCACCCGCCTGACGCCAGGTTCCTCTAATAACCGCGCTGACGATCCACCAGCCCCTTCAGCGGCAAACCCTGCTGGTACCGCTGAATATTATCCAGCACCGCAGCAGCGGCAGTTTCCGGCTGGGTCTGGCTGGCAATGTGTGGTGTTAATACAATCGCTGGATGCGACCAGAACGGATGCCCCTCAGGCAGTGGCTCCGGATGCTGAACGTCCAGTACCGCGGTTTGCAGCTGGCCACTTTCCAGTGCCGACAGCAAATCATCTTCAACCAGATGCTCACCACGGCCAACGTTAATCAGGCTGGCGCCTTTGGGGAGCTGCTCAAACAACGAACGATTGAGAATGCCGCGGGTTTCATTGGTCAACGGCAACAGGCAGATCAGAATATCGCTGCCCGCCAGAAAATCGGCCAGTTCTGCTTCGCCACTGAAAACGTCTACGCCGTCGATCAAGCGTGCGGATCGATTCCAGCCACGGCAACTGAAACCATTGGCCGCCAGTCGGCTGGCTACCGCACTGCCCAATTGACCCAGTCCCAATACCCCAACCCGGCTATGACTGGTCGGCCACACATCAAACACCTGATAGACTTGCTGTTGTTGCTGGTGAATATAACCGGGCAGCTGACGATGAATGGCCAGCGTCATCATCAGCACATAATCCTGCATGGTGCTGACAATACCCGGTTCCTGCATCCGCAGCAGCGGGATATGCTCAGGAATCAGGCTCAGATCGAACTGATCGACCCCAGCTCCCAGCGAAAAAATCAGCTCAACATTGGGAAATTCATCCAGTCTTTCAAGTAATTCCGTATTCCAGACGCCGAGATAACGCACCGCCTGTTTGTCGAGGCTGCCGGTGTCATTGTCTTCCACCAGAGCTGGCCAGCTCCAAAACGGCATATCCTCAGCCTGGCTGGCCAAATACTGCCGCCAACGCCCGGTTCTGCGCGGATCGCCCTGATACAAAAATCCCATAACGCTCTCTCGTCCTGATTCCTTGCCTGATTTCTTTTATGGAGGCTAACGCCATAAACAGGAAGGAATATGGCAAATCTGCCCGCACAGACAGCAGATACTGGCAGCTGCCAGCAGGCTCGAAGCGATAGCTAACGGCCTGAAAGAGGGAAAACCTGCACGAGTGGTTCGGTTAATCGTTGCCGAAGCGCCAGTTCAGGCCCAGCTGCAGCTCGGTACCAGTGACAGACCAGGAGTAAACCCGGTTGCTTTGGTCGACAAACTTGTCGAAAGCTTCGTTGGTGAGATTGTTGGCATCCAGGCTGACTGTCAGCTGGTTGTTCATTTGCCAACTGGCCCAGG
>Ga0181593_10006629_pt1 | contig 10377 bp, 8 predicted proteins | sample 071ome_19_FD_133756 | JGI IMG/M metagenome (GOLD analysis project Ga0181593, IMG submission 133756) | Coastal salt marsh microbial communities from the Groves Creek Marsh, Skidaway Island, Georgia - 071413AT metaG (megahit assembly) | ecosystem: Environmental > Aquatic > Marine > Intertidal zone...
CTTGATTTTGAATTCCTCTTTTTCCAACTCGAATTCCGAAATGGAATTCTTTTTCATCAAATCGACAATGGCCTTGATATCCTTTAGATCCACATTGGGCTCCTGGTTAAAGTCATGGAGGGTTAATTACGTTGGTTCACTGAAAAAAAAGCAGCCACCTGTTCAGGTACTGCTTACATCCTCCATTGTTCTTTTAAAGTAAAGTTAGCGAATGAAATCGTCAAGTAGTAGCTGAGACGCAAAAAAAGCAGGAGGAAACCTCCTGCTTGATTCATTGATCGCTATCAATGAGGCACTTAGTCAGGTAGCCGGCAAGATGGCGGGTGCGTTTTGCTTGTCCATCATACGCTTCAATCTTTGCAGAGCCATGTTTTGAAGCTGTCGGATGCGCTCTCGAGTGACGCCAAATTCCTGCCCCACTTCCTCGAGTGTCCGCTCTTTTTCTCCATCCAAACCAAAGCGGTATTTGAGGATCTTCGATTCTCTGGCATTGAGCTTTGTCAACATTTTGCCGAGCAGATTGAGCGAGGTCTGTAATTCTAATTCCTCATACGGGTGCTGCGCGTTCTCATCGGCTACCCGCTCTTCCAGTCGGGTACTGTCATCTTCCCCAAAAGTCTCATCCAGAGACAGGGGACGGGTGGAGGCTCGTCTCATCATGGCAACCCTGCTGGGTGCAATTTCGAGTTCTTTGGCGAGTTCCTCATCGTTGGGCTCACGGCCCAGAATTTCCTGCAACCGTACAGAGACTTGGCGAAGTTTGGCAATTTTCTCTACCAAATGGATGGGTAAGCGGATTGTTTTGCTTTGGTTGCTCAAGCTTCGCTTGATGGCTTGCTTGATCCACCAGGAGCTGTAGGTCGAAAACTTGGCTCCTTTGGTTGGGTCGAATTTGTCGACTGCTTTCATCAAACCGATATTTCCCTCGTTGATCAAGTCTAGCAAAGGTAGTCCAAAACCCTCGTAATCTCTGGCGATTTTAACAACCAGCCTTAGATTTGCCTTGATCATACGCTCCCTGGCCTGTTCGTCACCTACTTTGATTTTGTCTGCGAGCTCCACCTCTTGAGCGGGTGTGAGTAAGGGTTCCTCTCCAATTTCTCGCAGATAAAGAGCGAAGGATGATCTGGTTGGCAGATCGCTGAGGTTGGAAGCCGGTTGCACTGCCTCTCTTTGCACCTCAAGTTTTAGCGGCTCCTTTTTGGTTTGCCCTAACTCCCATTCTACCTGCGGGTTGCTGACTTCGGATTTGGATTTGACCGAGGTTTGTCCCCTAAGTTTGGCTGCAGTTGAGCGGCCTGCGCGTGCTTTATTAGACGATGTGGTCTTGTTTGATGGAGTAGTAGCTTTCATGATTTTTTGTCTAACGTTTAGAAAATGTCTAACTGATGTCAAAATATTGTCAACATAAAAAAAGCCCTTAAACGCACTTAATTCTTTCAAAAGTTAGACAAAAATAAGAAAAATTTGCACTCCAATGGTTTTGTCGTATTCTTTGCCCAGTATCAGCAATGGGAGACGTTAAACACACCATACGCATCGCCTCGACGCGGAGCGGCCTGTCTGCTCACGTGATTCGCGTTTGGGAGAAGCGTTACGTGGGCATCCAGCCCGACAGGACGCAAACCAACCGTCGTCTCTACAGCGAGGAAGACATCGAGAAGCTCCGACTTCTGAAACAGGCTACGGATCTCGGCTGTCGAATCGCACACATCGCTCACCTCGACATTCCAGCTCTCGTAGATCTTCTGGCCAAAGTTCGTCGTGACCAGCCCGATGCTACCAACGGTAATGGAATTCAATTAGTCTCAGATTTACCAGATACATGGTCTGCAGAGAACGCCGTCACGCAACTGATGCGCTACACGCTCGACCTGGATCAGGAAGGCTTTTATCGCTGTCTCTCAGAAGCCACGGTTCGTCTTGGGCATCAAGGCATGCTTTGCGACGTGGTCGCTCCGCTGACCCGGCTGATTGGTCAATCCTGGGAAAAGGGCCAGATGACCATTCCTCAGGAGCATGCCGCTTCCGCAGCACTGAAATCGTTCCTTTTTTCGACCATCAAGCCTTTCGGTAATGCCTCTGCGGCTCCCAAAATATTGATCGCGACCCCTTCCGATCAGCTTCACGAAATTGGGGCAGTGATGGTCACGGCCATGGCCGCCAGCCTCGGCTGGAAAACCTATTTCATTGGGTCCTCTGTTCCCGCTCACGAAATTGCTGCTGCGGCCAGGCAAAAATCCGTGCACGCCATCGCTCTGAGCCTCGTCTATCCCCATGGGGATCCTCAGGTGGTCAAGGATTTGGAAGATTTGAGGGCTTCTTTACCTGAAGGTTTTCCCGTATTGGTTGGAGGGCAAGCGCAAGGTTCTTATGCAAAAGCTTTGAAATCCATTCGGGCCATCCGTTGCCAAACCCTTCCGGAGCTCCAACAATCTCTCAGGACCTTGCAGTCATCTCTGAGCGCCTGATAGGCTTCTGAACTCGATCGTCGCTTTCTTGGATCGGATGGTCTACAGTGCCCTCCGGTATGAACATTGATCTCGCTTACGGCCAGGGAACACTCAGCATCGATCTTCCTTCCGATCGCACAACGGTGATCGAACCCAGTTTCACGTCGGGATTGCCTGAAGAAAAAGATACCTTGTTGACGGCCTTGGATCAGCCTATCGGCCTTCCAGCCCTGCGGACTATGATTCACCCGGAGGATCGCATTTGCATCCTGTTTACCGATATCACCAGAGCGACGCCCAATGATCGCATCATTCCCTGGCTCCTGGAATACCTCTCAGATCACCCAAAAGATCAGATAACCCTCCTCAATCAGCTGGGGACTCACCGACCCAATACTCGAGAAGAATTGGAGGCCATGCTGACACCTGAGGTGGTGCGGAACTATCGGGTTCTCAACCACGATGCGGAAGATCCCGATCAGCTTGTGTCCGTCGGACAGACCGCTTCTGGCGCTCCAGCTTTGCTCAACCGTCAGGCACTTGATGCTGATTTAAGAATTGTCACGGGGTTTATCGAGCCACACTTTTTTGCCGGCTTCAGTGGCGGGCCCAAGGGTATCATGCCTGGAGTGGCAGGTCTGGAAACGGTGATGAGCAATCATGGCTTTGACCATATCGCCGATGAGAGGTCCACCTTTGGCGTGACTCAAGGCAATCCTCTCTGGGAGGAATTACGTGATATCGCCCTGAGGGCGGGTCCGAGTTTTCTGCTCAATGTCACGCTCAATCACCAGCGGGCCATTACTGGTGTCTTTGCCGGGGGGCTGATTGAGGCCCATCAGCAAGGCTGTCAGCGCGTGAAACAAACCGCCATGCAAGCGGTTGAAGGGGCCTTTGACATTGTGGTGACAACCAATAGTGGTTACCCACTGGACATGAACCTCTATCAGGGCGTCAAGGGGATGAGTGCCGGCTCCCGCATCTTGAAGGAGGGTGGTCTTTTGATCCTCGCTTGCGAATGCCGCGAGGGCGTGCCTGCCAGCAGTCCCCTGGATCAGTTGTTGCGCAGTGCTTCCGGGCCGCAGGAAATTTTGACGATGCTCAGCACGCCAGGGTTTGTGCGACCTGAGCAGTGGCAAGCACAGATTCAGGCCCTCATCCAGAGCCGCGCAGAAGTGCAGGTCTTCAGTGCATTGGATGATCAAACTCTTCGAGCAGCCCACTTGGAACCTTGCAAGGATATCCAGAAGAGCGTTGAAAACCGGCTCCAGAAGCTTGGCCCCGAGGCTCGAGTGGCCGTTTTGCCTCAGGGCCCACTCACCATCCCTTATCTTGCCGGCTAGCTTTTGAGAGTCTGGAGGAGAGGGCGCACTCCGAAAGGGTTCTCCATCAGAGCAGACCTCAAGCATCCATAGTATCAAGAAAGCGTTGAACCCAATGGGTTATGGCTTATCATTTATTCTCATGAGGACACGATTTTGCGGTGTGCTGGCCCTATGCTTTTTGTGGATGCTTCAGGCCGAGGATTGGCGCCAGTTTCGAGGGACTTTTGCCTCTGGGCTTGCAGTTGAATCCCTCCCACCGACTCAACTTAGCGAGAATCATATTCAATGGAGGGCTTCCCTGACGGGGAGAGGGCTTTCCAGCCCTATCATTGTGGGAGATCGCTTATTTCTGTCTGCTGCTGAAGGGGCGGATCAATCCAAGTTGGTGGTGATGTGTTTTCATGCGGTTTCCGGCGAGCGTCTGTGGAAGAAAACCTTTCTCGCTACCGGACGAACCATGTGTCATGAAAAAACCTGTGTGGCAGCACCTACACCCGTCTCCGACGGAGAATCTCTTTATATCTTATTCTCCTCCAATGATCTCATCTGTCTTGACTTGAGGGGTCAACTACGCTGGTTGAGGGGCATCACCGTAGACTATCCCAACGTCAGTAATAGTCTGGGGATGGCAAGTAGCCCTGTTTGGGTGGACGGGGTGCTGGTGGTTCAAGTCGAAAACGACAGCCAGTCGATGGCTCTTGGAGTGGATCCCCGCACTGGCAAGAATCTGTGGAAACTGGATGATCGACCCAAAGGCGCCAATTGGACTTCCCCCATTCCGTTGCCCCAGATGGATCCGCCCTGCGTTGCTTTGCAATCCTCCAAAGGTGTGGATCTTGTGGAAGCTGGTTCTGGTCATCTGAGGGCCTCCTACAAGGATGGAGCCTCGACCATCCCCTCAAGCGTGCTTTTTGGATCTACTTTCCTGACCCCTTCTCATGGTCTGACGGCGCTAGATCTTTCACAAGCAGAGGGAGATCTTCCCATTATGTGGCGGGCCAAATCCTTCAGTCCGGCAACAGCCAGCCCCATGGTCATGGACAACGCTGTATTCGTGGTCAACAATGCAGGGGTTCTAACTCGAGGGAGTTTAAACGGAGGTAAAAGGCAGTGGCAGGTGCGTCTCAAGGGTCCCTTCAGTGCTTCAGCGGTGGGTTTTGGACATCATCAATTCTGGGTCAATGAGTCGGGATTGGTTCAAGTGGTGGACGTTTCTGGAGAGGAGGGCGAAATAGTCAGTCAACTGGATCTGCAGGAGACGATTCTTGCGACTCCTTCAATTTCGAATGGGTCGCTTTATCTGCGCAGTGACCAGACCCTCTGGAAACTGGGAACCCCTCCCATTCTTTAACCAGCCTCATGGTGCGACCTTGTGGTGTGTCTACGACTGGAATCTGTCTCAACTAGCATGAAACATGCTCTTATCAAGCCATGGAAGGGCTGATGTTATGCTAGGAAAAGGCTTGTTATCCTCTCAAAACCGTATTGGGCGGCTTCGACTGCGCTTTGGCTTCCTTTTGAGTGGGTTCCTGATGGGGCTTCTCAACCCATTGCTGGAAGCCCAGCCGAGAATGCCCTTCACCCTGAAGGTGCCAGAGCCCCGAACCTATTGGACATCCGCTGCTGTGGATTGGCTGACGCCCAGTTTGGGGCCATCACCCGCCAAGATACGGGTCTTTGCATCGCCAGAGGCGAAGCATGCCTCTGAAGTGGATCACCGTCTGATCGTGCATGTCGTTCCGGAAACAGACCTTTCTGACCTTGAATCCTTCCTGGATGGGATGCCACTGAAAGCTCTGGCGCATGCCAACACCTATCTTTTGGAGACGATCTCTCCTGTGGATGCCCTTTTGTGGGGTGAGCGACTATCGATTCGAGCGGACATTGTCGCGGCTTATCCGGTGGAGACGAAGCCATTCAAACCGAGAAAGGCCTACGCGAGTGTGCCCAATGATCCTTTTTTTGAATACCAATGGTATCTGGATCAAAGGGATGCCAAGGGCCAGAAACTGGGCCTGGATCTCAATCTGCGCGCAGCTTGGCCCGTGTCCGGTGGCAACGGTGTCGGGGTTGCGATTGTGGATACGGGTGTTGGATTGCTTCACCCTGATCTAGAAGAGGCCTTCAGGGCATCTGAAAGCCACAATTTTATCTCGGGTGAGGACGATGGAGAGCCGGTCAGCTCGAGCATGTTTCATGGTACAGCAGTCGCCGGATTGATTGGTGCGGTGCACGACAACCAGGAAGGGATTGCGGGTATCCTGCCTGGAGCTTCCCTTTCCAGTTGGGTCATTTTTGGCCTGGGTGGTGGTATTGCTGACTCACTGCAACTTGCTGAAATGTATGAGTATCGGCCGGAAAGTATTGCCATTCAAAACCACAGCTGGGGCAATGCCTTCGCTCAGCAAGAAGGACCCTCCTTCATCGAAAGATCTGCCATCAGCAATGCCTTCTACCAAGGGCGATCTGGTAAGGGAACCATCATGGTGCGAGCAGGAGGTAATGACCGCATTCGTGGAGACTTTCATCCTGGATTGGGTGATGTCAACGATGACGGTTATACTTCGATGCATCAATCCATTGCTGTGGCGGCAACCGATCGGCAAGGAAAGGCCACTTCCTATTCCAATCGAGGTGCCTGCATCCTGGTCGCCGCACCCGGAGGTGAGAGCGATGACGGCCTTTTTACGACCGACTTACTGGGTCGGCAGGGCTACACCACCTCGACGAGAGGATTGGGCGAGGGAGACTACATTCCCAACGAGATAGGTTTCATCGGTACGAGTGCTGCCGCTCCATTGGTTTCAGGGATGGCGGGGCTGGCGCTGGGGGTGAACCCCAACCTCAGTAATCGAGATGTCCAACAGCTTCTCATTGCCTCAGCCCGACAGGTCTTCGAAGATCCTGATACGGTGGCCAATGGGGCTGGGTTTGCCCACAACCACAACGTGGGTTTTGGTATTCCGGATGCGGGTGAGTTGGTGCAGTTAGCAAGTCGATGGCACAGCCGTGATCCATTGGTCGTGAAGAGTTTCAGCACTCAACCATTGGTCATGATTCCCGATGCCGGGCTTCGGCTCAAGGTAGAGGGGGTCACCGTCCCCGATCATCTGAAAAATATCGTTGCTTCCACGACCATGGGTTTGCAGCCCGATCGCCCCACAAACTTATTACCCATGAGTGATGAGGGGATGGTCGTGGCTGCCATTGCAGAGGATTTGACGGGGAAGGGGGCCATGATTCAGCGGGGCACCGCCACCTTCGAGCGTAAGATCCAGCACGCTGCGGATGCAGGCGCCGAATTTGTCGTGATTTACAACAATGTGGATGAAGCCGAACTCATCAGAATGGCGGGCACAGACTACAGCCCCATTCCTGCTTTCTTTATCTCCAAGGCCGATGGGGATGAGCTGGTTCAACTCATGAAGCGCGATCCTAAATTGCGCATGCAACTTTCCATGGAATCGGTGGAGCATGTTTTCGAAGTCAGTGATGACATGATCTGCGAGCATGTCGAGTTGATCGTTGACGCGGATCATTCCTTCCGGGGTCAGCTGCGGATTACGCTCGAATCTCCCAGTGGCACCATCAGCGTTCTTCAGCGTCTCAACCATGACGAGTCGCGAGGCCCCATCCGTTGGGCTTATCGAACCACGCGTCATTTTTTCGAACCCACCGCTGGAACTTGGAAAGTTCGCATCACCGATCAGGATCCTGACGAAATAGGTACCCTGCGAGCACTCCGCTTGAGTTTGATGGGAACGCCCATTGAAGACGTCGATAACGACGGCCTGGATGATTCCTGGGAAAGAAGGCACTTTGGGAATCTTCGGGCAAGCGGGTTCGAGGACAGTGATGCAGACGGGGCATCCAACGCCAGAGAGCAATTGCTCCAGACTCATCCAAAGGTCTCCGATCACCTCTTTCGCATGGAACTTTTGCCGATGGATGAAGATCAATTGCAGCTCCAGTGGGCAAGTCTTCCCGGGCATGTCTATGAGGTCATGGGGCTTTCGGGGCTGGGACGCACTTCAAAAATACTAGGGACTGTGCAAGCTCATGGGAGGTATGCGGAGTGGATGATCAAGGTGGATCCAACAGAACAAGCCTTCTTTCAAATCGTGGATCGTGGGATGCCTTGACTAACCCCATCCCATCCATTGCCTCCAGATCCAGGGCCTGCCACCACTCAAGGCCATGCCCCAGGCCCAGAACAAGAGAAACATCATCATCAGCCCACACAGCAGGTTCAGTCTGGGCGCTCTCAGCTGGTTTTCCGGGCACAGGCTCAACACCGCGCCCCATGCGATACCGCTAACAAAACCTCCAAAATGGGCTGCGACATCACTTTGTGGTGAAAGTCCCCACAGTGAGAAAAGCATGATCACCGCCAGCATGCCGGAAACCACGATGCGAAAGCCTGCCTTGGTATCTCGTCGCATCAGAAAAAGGGCATGAGGCCCCATCATACCAAGCGCTCCCATGATCATGCCCGAAGCTCCCAAACCGCGGTAAGGCTCATCATGGGCCCATAAGCTCCATACATTGCCCATGGCTCCGCAGATCAGGGCAATCAAAAGGGCGGGGGTGGTTCCAAAGCGTCCCATGCAAAGACCCAGAATAATGATCCCTGAGCTCAGATTGGAAGCAAGGTGAGCTACATCGCCATGCAGCATGACTGCGGTGATGGTTTGCCACCAGGCGCCATCACGGAGCACCTCCTGGCTCTTGAGCATACCCATTTGCTGCAATTCCGGTCTGACCTCCCAGGCAAGCCAGGCGAAAACACTCAAAAGAAGGCACCACCCCCAAGCAGACCAGTCGTAGCGCAGGCCCATCGCGGGCAGTTCCTGATGCCAATGCCACCCCCTGTTTTCCTTCTGAAACCGAAGAATGGCCTGCATGGCACGCAGTCTGTCCAATGGGTTGATCCTGAGTCCGTAAGGCGCTCTTCCATCCGGGAAGGCAAGGATTTCAGCTTCGATGCGCTGACTGGTCAGCACCAGGCTCCAATCCATGACTTCCTGACGGTTGGAGGCTGGAATGATGTGCCATTGGGGCAATGGTGGAGGAGAAGACAAGGCCTTGTACGTTTTTCAATTGCTTCGCAGTGTGCATCGAGCATCCTGTGCAGCCTAATGCTCAACAAGTAGGATAATCCCGACACACAAGGAGAGCTAGATTTATGTCAAAAACCATTCGATGGGGTATCATGGGTACGGGGCGTATTGCCGGTGAATTTGCTGAAGGCTTGCGTCATGCCCCTGGATGCACGCTGGCAGCCGTTGCCTCCAGAAAGGCAGAAACCGCCGAAAGTTTTGCCCAACGCCATCAAGTGCCCAGTGCCCATTCAAGCTATGAAGCGCTGGTCGATGAGCCCGAAGTGGATGCCATTTACATCGCAACCCCGCATTCTCTGCATTGCGAAAACACCTTGCTTTGCCTGGACGGCTCCAAGCACGTTCTCTGCGAAAAGCCTTTTGCCATCAATGCCGCGGAAGTGGAGACCATGATTCACCGTGCACGGGAAAAGCAGTGTTTCCTCATGGAGGCCATGTGGATGCGCTTCATTCCCGTCATCCAAAAGGCCATCCAGTGGGTGCAGGATGGGCTCATTGGCGAGGTTCAGATGGTTCAGGCTGATTTTGGTTTTCGAGTTCCTTTTCAAGCCGAAGGTCGTTTGTTCAATCCCCAACTGGCGGGTGGGGCCCTGCTGGATGTTGGGATTTACCCCATTGCCTTTGCCTCTCTCTTTCTTGGAAATGCGCAGGAAATCGTGAGCCTTCCCACCATGGGCGCCACAGGAGTTGATGAACAGTCGGCCTACATCATGAAATATTCCTCTGGAGCCTTGTTTGTCGGGTCATCAGCCATCCGGACTCATACCTCGCAATCTGCATGGATCTACGGCACTCGGGGTCGGATTCATTTTCCAAACCAATTTTGGAAGTCACAATCCTTCGAATGTCACATCGATGGCAAGGAGAGTCAGACCGTTTCGCTGCCGTATGAGGGCAACGGATATCAATTCGAAGCCATGGAAGTGAACCACTGCCTGCGGAGTGGTCTTGTCGAGAGCCTCATCATGCCGCATGCCCAAAGTCTCGCGCTCATGCAAACCATGGATGCCATTCGGGGGCAATGGGGCATGCGCTATCCCATGGAAAAGAGCTAGTTTTGGGCGATGCTTGCCCTCTTTTACCATGCTACCCATTGATATTTGACAGATGGCAAGGAAGGAGACGCGAAGGATGCCAGAGCTTAAAGGTGACTCCCTTCAAGGCTGTGTCCGCATCGGTAGCAGTGTCTTGCGGCATCTTGATGTGATTCGGCAGAGCAATTTGGGCAGCTTCGCGTCGTGGTGGACCGATCTCCCTTTGTCAGCTCTGCGGTGACAATCCCGGTAGGTACCGCGATGATGGCATAGCCGATGATCATCACGATGGCAGCCAGTGATTTTCCAACGGGTGTTTGAGGTGCGATATCTCCTTATCCCACGGTCGTGAGCGTGACCACTGCCCAATACATGCTCGCGGGGATGCTAGTAAACCCATTCTCCTGTCCTTCGATAATGTACATCAGCGAACCAATGATGACCA
>Ga0181593_10006631_pt1 | contig 10376 bp, 13 predicted proteins | sample 071ome_19_FD_133756 | JGI IMG/M metagenome (GOLD analysis project Ga0181593, IMG submission 133756) | Coastal salt marsh microbial communities from the Groves Creek Marsh, Skidaway Island, Georgia - 071413AT metaG (megahit assembly) | ecosystem: Environmental > Aquatic > Marine > Intertidal...
CCTCCTGCTCCTTCTCGGAGGCGCCCGCTGCCCGAGCACAGAGCTCAAGTGAGACGTTTATCAAAGCCCCCGTCTTCGCAGCGTGCATCGCTTTAAGTTGCTCCAGGTTTAATGCTTTGCCAACGGAATTTAGGTCAAACGCCTGCCCGTCTACCATGCCTCTATCGCCTGCAGCGCGCGCGAGGGCGTTGATCATGCCGATCTGTTGAACCGGACTGAGTCGGTCATCTGGCTCACTCAAAATCTCGAAGGCCCAAGTGAGTAGCGCGTCACCGGCGAGGATGGCTGTCGCTTCATCGAAGGCGATATGACAGGTTGGCTTGCCGCGGCGTAGCTCATCATCATCCATAGCGGGCAGATCGTCATGCACCAGCGAGTAGCTATGAATCACCTCAATTGCACAGGCGGCGCTGTCGGCGGATGCTGCTGGAGCACCACAAAACTCAGCTGCAAGGTAAGCGAGAGCTGGACGCATGCGTTTACCACCATTTAAGAGGCTATAACGCATCGCTTCAGTCAGACGTGGCTCGATGCCTTTGTGTTCCGCTAAGCGCTGTTCTAGCTGGTCCTCGACACGCAGGCGGTGCGAGTTGAGAAGTTCAGCGAGCATCAGTTTGAGCTATCCTGTGTATCAAGTGGTCGCGCCTCGATGGCGCCCCGGTTCTCCACTAGAACTTGTACTTTTTGCTCGGCTTGATCGAGTATCGTCTGACATTCGCGTGTGAGCCCTATCCCCTCTTCGAATGCTTTAAGCGCATCCTCAATTGGCATATCGCCCTGCTCCATTTGAGTCACTAGAGTCTCAAGGCGCTTCAGAGAGGTTTCAAAGTCTGCAGAGGGTTTCTTGTCTGGCATCACTCGGTCCAAAAAATTGTGGGTCTATCCTATTGATCTATACACAGAATAAAACTTCAGCTTATCAATATCATGCCGATATTCTCTAAACAGCGTTAATCCGCGCCAGTTTTAAACTATTATACAGATACACAGAGCTTATAGAGCAGCCAATTCGGAGCTGTCAGTAGAAGTTATTTAGCCCATCCGCCCGAACGGTTGCGGAGGGTTTTGGAGTTTGAATTTGGATATAGCAACGCTAGTCGGACTATTGGGTGGTCTGGGGATTGTGGTTGCCGCGATGGTACTGGGCGGAGATGTTGGTATCTTCGTCAACGTGCCGTCCATCTTGATCGTACTAGGCGGTAGTCTATTTGTCGTTCTAACTAAGTTTACCCTCGGGCAATTCCTAGCTACCGGTAAAGTGGCGGCTAAGGCGTTCATGTTCAAGTCGGTTGCGCCAGAGGAGATCATTGCTGAGACCGTTGAGTTGGCTGATGCAGCGCGTAAAGGCGGCTTGCTCTCGTTAGAGGATAAAGAGGTCTCTACGCCCTTTATGGAGCGAGGCATAGGGCTGTTGGTCGATGGGCATGATCCAGAGGTCGTATCGACGTTGCTGCGAAAAGAGGCTGCGCTTACCGTCGCACGCCATGAACTCGGATCCCAAATATTTAAGGCACTAGGGGATGTAGGCCCAGCGATGGGCATGATCGGTACGCTGGTCGGTCTGGTGCAGATGTTGTCGAACATGTCGGATCCAAAAGCCATCGGCCCCGCAATGGCGGTTGCTCTCCTTACTACCCTCTACGGTGCCATGCTAGCGACCGTAATAGCACTTCCCATTGCCGACAAACTCAATCTGCGAGCGCAGGAAGAGGCGCTAAATCGCGCGCTCATAATTGATGGTCTATTGGCAATTCAAGCCGGGCAAAACCCCCGCGTAATCGAACAGATGCTACGCAACTACCTGCCTGAGAAGAAACGCGTCAGCGCGGAGTAGCTCGATGAGCGATCAGGATTGCGACTGCCCCAAATGCCCCCCGCCGGGACTCCCGGCATGGTTGGCAACCTTTGCCGACTTGATGGCACTGTTGATGTGTTTCTTTGTGTTGCTGTTGTCGTTTTCAGAGATGGACGTACTAAAGTTCAAGCAACTAGCTGGATCGATGCGTGAAGCATTTGGTGTTCAAGCACAGATTAAATCACCCGATATCCCCAAAGGGACCTCGATAATTGCGCAGGAGTTCAGCCCCGGTCGCCCTGAGCCAACGCCGATCAATGAGGTGCGGCAGTTCACGGTGAATAACGACATGAACACCCTAGATGTCCGCACCCAAGAGGGGCTAAGCTTAAAAGAGCAGTCTAAACAGGGCCTCGAAGAGCTGTTACGTGAACAAGAGCGTGAGGCGGAGATGGAAGCTGTTCAGTTTGCCCAAGCGCTAGCCAAAGAGATTGGCGACGGAGCAATTGAGGTAGAGACCGAGGGGTCGAAAATCATTATTCGCGTGAAAGAGAGGGGCTCATTCGATTCGGGCTCTGCGCAGCTCAAATTTGACTACATCCCCATCATTGAAAAGATTAGAGATCTTCTTTTGGGTATAAGCGGCACCGTTGCGGTAGAGGGGCACTCAGACAATATTCCCTATAATGGCACCCGATTTGAGTCTAACTGGGATCTATCCGCAGCACGAGCGCTGGCTGTCGCGCATGAGTTGTTTGCGGATCCGCGCATAGAACCCGGGCGCTTTACGGTTTCAGGTAAGGCGGATAGCCGTCCGTTAGTACCTAACGATAGCCCAGAGAATCGCGCTACAAACCGTAGAGTTGAGATTGTTATTCAAAAAGGTGAGGATCAAGAGGAGCTACAGCGCATACAAGCTACTGAGTCGGGTCAGGCTCCTGCTGGGCTGGCACCAGAAGAGATCTTCTAGGGAAGCTGCGAACAAGTCCAGCCTGCCTCTAAGCCTCGAAGGGCTCGCTGAGACAGGTGGGACTTTTTAGCAGTTTCGTGCGGAAATCTGGGCACAAAAAAACCGACCCTTAGGTCGGTTTTTTGATCTCTAGATATTACTTAGAGTTGTCTACCATGTACTGGATTGCTGCAGTTAGTTCCGCATCTGAGCAGTCCATGCAGGTACCCATAGGAGGCATCGCACCCTTCCCTTTCTTAGCAGATGCGAGTACTGCATCCATGCCCGGAGCCATGCGCTCAGCCCAAGCTGCAGCGTCACCGACCTTTGGGGCACCAGCTACGCCAGACATGTGGCAAGCCAAGCACTTAGTGTTGTATACGGTAGCACCGTCACGCTCCGCCATCGCAGCGGCTGGTGTCAGCATAGCTGCAGCGGTTAAAGCTAGAAGAGCTTTCTTCATTGCTTAGATCCTCGTAGTTATTGTCCTTTATATTAGGTAGCTGATACCTGCGACCAAGCACCTTTCTATAGTTTAGGCTCTTTTTCTACGAGTCGTCTAGCTACACAGATCAGAGTAACGTGCACCCAGCGCATTGCTTTAGGCTCGCAAGCCCATCGCGTAGTGGGCCTGAGACGCCAAAACGCCAGTTTTCTCTTTAGTGTCGTCGAAATGTTGCTTCAGGAGGCGCACAAGTTCCTCGTGCAGTGCGGGGTTTGACGTTGCTAGGTGGAGGATCTCTTCGTTACTCGCGCCCTGACTGTGCAGTTGGTTAATCAGTTTCATCATCTCATTTCCTGTTGTTATCAGAGTGATTAGAACACAGTTTTGTGACGTAATGATGAAAGCGTAGATGTTTAGTACTGTATGAGTTTAGTACTGTATGAGATTGTCGCACAGGAGACGATTGAGGCGTTGGATGTTGCGGGCCATATCGCGTGCAAGGTTGAGCGTAAGTATGCCGAAGTCCTGTGGGTAATTTGCATGCAGTTGCGCATAGAGGTCGCAGCTTATCTCAAGCACGATGCTTGGTTCTGCTGCTTCCACTCGTCCGCCGTGTGGCTGAAGGGAGATCATTGCGACAAAACCGATCTCTTCACCAAAACCGACCCGACGAGTACGCACTTCGACATCTCCGTGGACTTTGATGAAACGCAGTTCACCCGAGCAAACTACAAAGAAGCGGCTGGCGGTATCGCCATTGGCATAGAGTTGTTCGTTTTTACTTAGTTGCCAAATTTGGCCATGATCGAGAAGGAAGTTGATGCCGTCCGCGGACATTGCACCAAAAAGAGACCCTTGCTGAAGTTGCTCAGCTACGAGATGTACATTGGATCCCTGACGGGCTAACGCTTGCATGGCAGACTCTTGTCGCACTTGTCCTATTAAGTATTACACCCTGACGGCCTGTTTAGCCACTATAGGCATCGTACTTCGATTCAAGTTGACGACAATTACAGTGAATTGTCGTCAATACCCGCTTCAAAGCGCTCTAATTGGCGTCTAGCAGATCTGCGGCTGCGGTAATAGCAAGTTTATAGGTGGTCAGTCCGAAACCAGATATCTGGCCGTTAACAACATGTGAAAATACTGATTTGTGGCGCCACTCTTCACGCGCATGGACGTTCGACATATGACACTCAACGATAGGCCCCTTATCTTTGAAGATTGCGAAGGCGTCTGCCAGACCGTAGCTGTAGTGCGTCCAGGCCCCCGCATTCACTACGAGCGCATCAATATCACCTAGGAAGGCTTGATGGATTTTGCGCGCAAATTCACCCTCTATGTCGGTCTGATAGCACTCTAACTCGCAGCCTTGTTCTTGCGCCCATTGAGTAGCGGATGTCTCGATATCTTGAAGCGTAAATGTGCCGTAGTGCTTAGGGTCACGCATGCCAAACATCGCGTGGTTGATACCGTGCATTAAGAGAATTTTTGCCATTGAAACGCTCCAGTGTTCGCCGAATGAAATTTGCAGAATAGGGTGCTACAAAATGTTGGCGGGCGCCACTGTTTCTGATGCATTGACTCGCTAGGGTAGCGCGCGTAGCTTTAACGCTCGGCAGCGGCTGCTGCCTCTATTAATCCTATCCGAGATCCATCTATGTCTGCTGCCGCTCGCCCGGTTCTTCTGCTAACGCTGTGCTACATCGCATTTATCTTCCTCGGCTTACCTGACGCGCTATTGAGTATCGCCTGGCCCACTATGAGCCGCGAGTTCAACTGGTCGATTGAGTCCCTGGGTACACTGATGGTTGGCGGAACAATTGGTTACATGAGCACCTCCTTTATGGCAGGTTCTGCAATGGCTAGGTTGGGAATCGCTGGTTTGTTGATTGGTAGTTCAATATTGACGGCAATCAGCTTGGTGCTGTTTATCGTCACTCCTTATGCCTGGACGCTACCGCTCTGTGCCTTCATTGCTGGCCTTGGCGGTGGGGGGATCGATGCCGGCTTAAACGCTTATGTTGACGAACACTATTCTGAACGCGTCATGCAGTGGTTACATGCAAGCTTTGGTATTGGTGTGACTGTGGGGCCGTTGATTATGACCGCCTCATTAGTTCATCTCGGGCTCTGGCGTCCGGGCTATCTATTGGTGCTTGCGTTAGTGTTGTTGATGCTGGTCGCTTTTATCTACTTCCGTGGGCTGTGGGAGCCACCGCAGCATAAGAAACCCGAGCATGAGCGCAGCGTTGAACCGTCGCTTGGAGCAACTCTGAGGCAGCCTGGAACCTGGTTTGGCACCTTATCGTTTTTCCTCTACGTCGGTGCTGAGATGGGCGCCGGTTTATGGGCCTTCACTCTGCTGACAGAGGGTCGAGGTGTAGATACAGTTCAAGCAGGTTTCTGGGTTAGCATCTACTGGGGTACCTTTACTATCGGGCGCGTGGTGGCGGGTGTCTTGGCGGGTCGCTTTAGTGCGGCACAATTAACGCTAGGGGGTGTGGCGCTGAGCCTAGTCGGTGCCGTGCTCTTTGTGTTGGGGACGCCAGGCCCTGGGGGCGCCTATGCTCTGGCGTTGATGGGTTTTGCCTACGCGCCTATATTCCCCGCACTTATTAGCACTACCGATCGCAGAGTTGAGAAGCAGTATGTAAGACGCGTTGTTGGGATGCAGGTGGCATTTGCCGGTATGGGTATGTTGGTTCTTCCACCCTTGGCAGGCTATATCGCATCGCGATCAAGCTTTGAGTCTATTCCAATATTTATACTGATACTTACACTACTTTTGGCGGTGGTAGCGGTGATGGCGCAGCGAATCAGAGTAGCTCCCAGTGTCTGATGAGAACAGCGCTATATCCGAACGTGTTAGACTTCACTTATACGAGTTAACAGAGAAGCAAAATGTACGACATTCCGCAGGTAGACCTATCCTCGAAGGTCAGTGAAACCGAGTGGCGCGCACGCATCGATCTAGCCGCTGCTTATCGTTTGATAGTACTTATGGGCTGGGATGACCTTATCTACACGCATGTATCCGCTCGAATTCCGGGTACGGAGCATCTTCTTATCAACCCCTTTGGTCTGGGGTTTGATGAAGTTACCGCGTCGAATCTTGTGAAGATCGATATCGACGGTAATAAGATCGATCCCGCCTTCCCCTTTGATATCAACCCTGCCGGCTACACCATCCACAGTGCGGTACATAAAGCCCGACATGAAGATCAATGTGCTTTCCATCTGCACCATCCTGATCTAATTGCCGTTGCCAGCTTAAAAGAGGGGCTCTTGCCACTTAGTCAGTACTCAGCTTTTGCTCTGGCGAGTATTGCCTACCATGAGTACGAGGGGCTTGCGGTTAATCCTGAAGAGGTAGTTAGACTGCAGCAGGACCTCGGCGCAGCGAACTTCTTTATGCTGCGTAATCATGGTGCCCTCACTATGGGTAGAACAATCGGTGATGCTTTCATGCACATGTATGACCTCATTCGCGCCTGTGAAGTGCAGGTAAAGATGCAGCATCGGGCAGAGGGTGTGATTAACGTACCGCAGTCCGTCATCGATGGTATCAAGGCGCAGGCCAATATGGTTCACACGGGTGTAACAGGCGGGCAGAAGTCCTGGCCCGCGATGTTGCGTCGCGTGAAGCAAGCTTACCCAGATTTTGACCGTTAACGATCAGTTTGAAAGAGAACCGAGAGAATCATGAAAGTTACCCACGTAGAGATTTTTGATATCCACTGCCCGGAGCGGCCTCCTTGGAATCCAGTATTTGTGCGCGTGCATACGGACGAGGGGATCCACGGTATCGGCGAGGCTGGTTTGGCTTATGACTGGGGTCATAGCGCGGCAGCTGCGATGATTAAGGAGATTGCAGAGGCGGTTTTAATCGGTTTCGATCCGTTTAAAACTGAGCTGCTCTGGTCACGCATGTTGCGCGAGAGCTTTTGGGGGCTGGGCGGTGGCCCGGTGCTTTATGCGGCGATGAGCGCTATCGATACAGCCCTCTGGGATATCAAAGGCAAAGCGCTGGGTCTGCCGGTGTATCAGCTACTCGGGGGTAAAACCAACGATAACCTGCGTACCTATGCTAGCCAGTTGCAGTTCGACTGGGATAAGGACTGCACCAAAATGTTGACGCCCGCCGACTACGCGCGTGCTGCAGCAAAGGCGATAGCCGAAGGTTACGATGCCGTGAAGGTTGATCCCATCGTTTACGACGCAAATGGTGACTCAAGCTTTGACCGTACCAAGCTGTTCACACCTGCACAGATGAAGCTCTTTGGTGATCGTCTGCGAGCTATTCGCGCTGAAGTTGGCGATGAAGTCGATATCATTTTCGAATCCCACTCTCTCATGGGTGCTGCTTCGGCTATCCAGATGGGCAGGGTAATTGAGGAGGTGGGCTGCATGATGTACGAGGAGCCCGTAAACTACCTCAACTCCAAAGTGCACAAGAAGGTCTCAGACGGCGTAAATGTTCCGATAGCCGGTGGTGAGCGCCTCTACCACCGGTGGGATGTACGCCAGTACTTCGAAGATCAGTCTATTGATGTTCTTCAGCCCGATGTGGGCCTTTGCGGTGGTTTTACTGAGGCGAAGAAGGTATGTGACTATGCCGACGTCTATGATATCCGCATTCAGGCGCATGTCTGCGGTGGTCCTGTAGCGACAGCAGCCTCCTTGCAGCTTGAGGCGGCGATTCCAAACTTCCTCATACACGAACATCACACCTACGCCATCAAAGCGTGGAACCGAGAACTCTGTATTCAGGACTATCAGCCAGTTGATGGTCGTTTCCAAGTCCCTGATCTGCCGGGGATCGGTATAGAGCTCAACGATGAGATCTGTAAGCGATCACCTCATGTGACCGTTAAGTAGTTCTGCCGCTAATCGAAGCGGTAAATCCTCTTCGCGTTTGCATACACGAGAGGCTCGGCGGCTAGGTTCCTAGCCGCCAGTGCCTCGATTAAGCCTTGCCAGTATTTGGCATACCCTAGGCTGAGTGTAATAAGCGGGAAATTGGAGGCGAGCATCACCCGTTCAAGACCGAACAGCTCGGTTAACTTTTCAGTCACAGCTGCAGCGTTGATCAAAGAGAAATCCCTATCCTGCATCTCATACCCTGATGACTTAACACTGATGTTGGGTCGTGTAGCTAATTTCGCTAGGTTTGAGAGTGTTACTTCTTGGGTTGGAGAGTTATCTCCGGTAGCCGCATACCCTGCATGATTTAGTACAAAATGGAGTCGCGGGAAGCGACTGAGTAGTTCGATGACGAGCGCTACGTTTTTTTGCAATCTGGCGTCAAATTGCAACTCAAAATGCAATTCGCTCTGCTGCAGCTTGGTAAAATTTTCTTGGGTATTCTCGTGCGAAAGAATCTGCTCGAGCTCTTCATCTAAAATGTGACGAATCCCTGTAACAGCTGGACGTTTTCGGAGTTCGTTCAAGCCTGCTGTGAATGCATCAGGATCTAGCCTTAAGTCTAGGTGGGCGACTGATCGGTGAGCGATGTTCGCTTGAGCGCTAACCCAGTCCGCCTCAGTCCAGCTCGCACTGTTATCGAATCCTGCTTCAATGTGAACATAACCCGCAAGCGATAGGCCACTGGTCAACTGCAGGTCCTGCTCGGAGAAATCTCGGTTTATTTGCTGTTTATCAGGCCAGAATGGAGGGTTCTCAGGCCTGAGCCAAGAGTACTTGCCCTGTTGCAGATTAAAAAGGTGCAGGTGTGGGTCGATGATCTGCATACTTATCCGACGGTATAGCCGCCATCAATTGGGAAGCTACCGCCGGTGACGAAGCCCGCCTCATCACTGGCTAAATAGGCGACCATTGCCGCGACTTCCTCGGGTCTACCGATGCGTCCAAGCGGCTGCAGGGCCGCCTCTTCCGCGTGCACCTCGTCTGGGTTGCTACCCGAACGTTGGCAATAGGCTGCGATTGCCTTCTGGTAGAGCGGCGTGTCGATAGTTCCCGGGCAGACAAGGTTGGAGCGAATACCGAACTGGGCGTAATCCAGCGCTGTTGTTTTCGCCAATGAGGCAAGTGCATGTTTAGTGAGGTTATACGCACAAGAGTTGGGCTTGGCGATTGTGGATTGGTCTGACCCGATGTAGATAATCCCGCCTCTTCCTGCTGCTTTCATATGCGGAATTACCGCCTGTGTCAGCGAAAAAGCGCCCTTTACATTGAGTTCAAACAGGCTCACAAACGCCTCTTCGCTTGTGTTCTCTATATTTGCCGAAAGGTGTCTTCCAGCGTTAGAGATCATTAGGTCAATTGGGCCTAAATTTGCGACTTTGGCCACGGCATCTGCCACACTCTGGTGGTTGCACATATCGCAGATGAGTGTCTCTCCAACAGCTCCTTGTTGGATATCGAGGTTGAACACTCGATCACCCTGTTCGGCGAAGTGCTGTGCGATTGCCAGTCCTATGCCAGATGAGGCTCCGCTAATAACTACAGTTCTGGGCATCTATCCGCTTCCTAATACAATGTGGGCATGATTATCCGGGCCAACTCGCTCATTCTCGGAGGGATGGTGGCTTATGTCCAGAAAAGCCGCGCTAGCCCCGGTGAAATTAATAAGTTGAGCTTGGGCGCCGGGCCGATTAGTTTAGGAGGCGAGGTCCACAGAGCGCACTCTTCGGTTTTGCTTGTTTATCATCTCCGGTTGTTGGTTCTCAAAGGTTAATTTAATGGTGATTCAATGAATAAACAGCCGGTGGTGGAGTGCAGTTACGAGCGCCACGCAGATGCAGTCCAAGATATTTTTAATCAGGTGATATCCACATCTACAGCCCTGTATGACTATGAAGAGCGCTCGGCTGAAGAGATAAAGGCTTGGTTTGAGGCTAAGCGGAACCAAAATATGCCGATTATCGGTATTGAGAATGATGAGGGGCGGTTGATCGCCTTCGGTTCTTACGGCCCATTCAGAAATTTTCCGGCTTTTAAGTACACAGTTGAGCACTCAGTGTATGTTGATGTTGATAGACGCGGGCAAGGCTTGGGTCGGCGAATCATTGAAGCGTTGGTCAGTCGGGCAGAGCAGGAGGGATATCACGCCCTAATCGGCGCTATCGATGCGGATAATGCAGCGAGTTGTAATCTTCACCAGCGAATTGGTTTTGAGCGAGTGGGTATTTTGCCCCAGGTCGGATATAAATTTGGACGTTGGC
>Ga0181593_10006639_pt1 | contig 10373 bp, 7 predicted proteins | sample 071ome_19_FD_133756 | JGI IMG/M metagenome (GOLD analysis project Ga0181593, IMG submission 133756) | Coastal salt marsh microbial communities from the Groves Creek Marsh, Skidaway Island, Georgia - 071413AT metaG (megahit assembly) | ecosystem: Environmental > Aquatic > Marine > Intertidal zone...
ATGGAGCTCCTCTTTTCGAGATTTTCTCTTTTGGAGAACAAGTCGTTATAATTCCGTTAAACAAAAATAAAAAAAACAAAAGAAAACATAAGCCTATAAAATCAAGTAAACCCAATTATTCATTAGGAAAAATTCTGAAAGATCTTTCATACTCCATTGATGATTTTGATATCAACGATGCACATATTGAAACATCAAATAACAATACAATCAATGTTTATATGCCTGAATGGGCCATAAAACACCTTTATGAAAAAAGAAGAACAGTAATACGTCAAATCGAAAAAAATACAGGTAAATTCTTGAATTTTTTAGCAGTCGATAAAGATCTTGAATATAATGGAAAAAACGTCGAGATCATTGAAAATAAAAAATTCATCATAATTCGATTAGGTTCAGAATTCATGAACCAAGAAGTACAATTAATGATCGGCCCACAAATTATCATGAGTGCAACAACTGACAAAAAAGGAGATGTTAAACTTTCCCGAAACAAAATCACCACAAAGAGATTGGAACAATTCTTAGACTCAGCAGACACCCCTCTAACTGTAAAATCAATATAATCATAATTTTTTAACACCATTCAACCCAGAATAGTAAATGTCTATATCTTCATAATTCTCAACATGAAATATGCCTATTTCCTCAACTCCTTCAATTTTTAATACCTCTTTTTCCAAACTTGTAATTACCGAATTTTGGTCTATTATTAAATCAATGACATTCATTTTTTCATCAGTATAGATTAATTCTCCATTCTCATTTTTCCTCAACTCAAATCTAATAATATCTTTATTAAAATTCAAAGTCTTAACTATCTCATCTTGATATTCTGGTATTATTAAAATTGGCAACTCAACAGATAAAACATCAGATATTTTGTCTTCAGTTATTAAAATAACAATTTTTCTTGCGTGTGCCCAAGTTTTTCTCTCTTTGTATATTGCACCTCCACGCCCTTTTATAATTAAATTCCCTCTAATTATTTGATCTGCCCCATCAATGCATACATATTTTCCTTTCTCAATAGTATCAAGTTCAATCTCATTGTGTCCAAATTTTTTAATTTCAGCACTTATTTTATTAGAAGAAGCAGTAAACTTTTTTTTATTTTTCGAATATCTAATGAACGCTTCAACAGTCGTTCCTGCTCCAAGTAGAATTAAATCTTCTTCAGCTAAAATATCATGAGCCTTCAAAACTAACTCTTTCTTCAATTCATTTATGAACATTTAATCTACTTATAATTTAATTAACTCACACATTTTTAAAATTAGAGAACAAATCTATCTCAAATTCATTCAATTAATTTTGTATAACATTACTTATCTCATGTTTACAGCAAAAATTTAAAAAAGAAAACAATCTAAAATAGCTATAATGGCAAAAAAGAAAAGAGAATTGAAAACATTTGGAATGGACTTTTTCACTAAAGGTTTCTTTGCAACCCTTTTTGCAATGATGGGGTTTGCAATAATAGGTGCAGGAATAAGAGGACAAGAAGCGACCGCCCCCATTGTAATTACAATTGGAATGCTTATGAATGTAATTGGTGTGGCCCCATTTGTTATGCCCTTTCTATATGATTACCTTGTTCCATCAGAACCATCATCTACTCAATAAGTTCATCTAAATTCATTAAATATTTCTTCTTTGGATACTTTAAAACTATTAATACCTAACTTTTCATCAACAGGGATCTTATTTGAAACAACAACATCTGTTTTGTCTAAAGTAGGATAACTTCCTTGGTAAAAAATTCCAATAGGTATTTTGCTACCCCATTCCAAACCTTTCTCAAAAGCCAATGAGATATTTGATGTATCATGCCCCCCCTCTTCTAATTTATACACTCTTTCTCTAAACCAATCATAGGTATTTAATTTGTTAAATGTGACACATGGACTTAATACATCGATAAAGGCAAAACCGTCATGTTGCAATGCTTTTTCAATAATCATTAATAGATGTTTACTATCCCCAGTAAATGCTCTAGCAACAAAAGTAGCTCCTGCAGCTAAGCTCAAATTAATAGGGTTGACTGGCCTTTCATCTACGCCTTCTGGTGTTGTTAATGTTACATGTCCTGTTTGTGATGATGGAGAAGATTGACCCAAGGTTAATCCATATATTTGGTTATTCATAACCATGTAAGTCATATTCAAATTTCTTCTGGAAGCATGAACGAAATGACCCACACCTATCCCATAACCGTCCCCATCTCCTCCCACTACAACCATTCTTAATTTAGGATTAACCATATTAACTCCCATGGCCGCAGGAAGTGCTCTTCCATGAACCATATGTATACCATAGGCTGTAGTCCAATGAGGGAATGAACTTGAACACCCAATTCCAGAAACAATTACTGTTTCATGTGGTTTCTCTCCTAAATTACCCAATGCCTTTGTCGTCGCAGATAATAATCCATAATCACCACAACCAGGGCACCAATTCGGTTTATTATTTGCCTTAAATAATCTCCCACTCATAAATAATCCCCCTCCATACCTATTACCTTCAAAATCTCTGGAATTAAACTACTTGATGTAGGTGTTTCACCGCTTAGAGGATGTATTCTATAATCAATCTCCCAATTACATTCTAATTTCAATAAATTTTCAAATTGTCCGGTATAATTTACTTCGATCATAATTGATTTTTGAACTTTTTCTAACACTGGAATTATTTTATCTACTGATAATGGATATATATCTGCAAATGAAACGACATTAAATTTTTCACCACTTTCATTTAATCTGTCAGCTACTTCTCTTACCGCCCCCTCAATACTTCCCCAACAAATTAAGGTAAATTCATTGAAATCACCATATATGTCTGGCCCATTTAACTCCTTTTTAATTAATTCAAATTTACGATATCTCCTCTTAATCATTTTATCCCTTACTTCCCATGACTCTGGCAATCCACATCTATTTCCAGAAAGAGAATGTGACTCTTCATCATGTTCAGCTCCTACTAAGATATATTGAGCATCTTTAGTTCCAGGGAATGCTCTTGGGGCAATACCATCTTCAGTATCCTTATATCTTGCAAACGTAGGATATTCATCAGTTGGTTCTTTCCAAATTTTCCCTCTTTCAACTTTTACACTCAAATCAAAAGGTTCCAAATTTTCCGTCCTTTCACTCAATGAAAAATCTGATAAAATAATGACTGGAATTTGATATATATCTGCAAGATTAAAAGCTCTTACAGTTATATCAAAAGCTTCACGTATATTTCTTGGAGCAAGTATTATTCTTGGAGCCTCACCATGAGATAAATGTATCATAGAATTAAGATCTGCTTGTTCCATTTTAGTAGGAATGCCCGTGGAAGGTCCACCTCTCATTGAATTTACAACTACAATTGGGGTCTCTGTCATACTTGCATAACCAAATGACTCGGCCATTAACGATATACCCGGCCCAGAACTTGCAGTCATAGCCCTTGCTCCGGCATAACTGGCTCCTATAACCATATTTATTGCTGCTAATTCATCCTCTGCTTGTCTTACCACTACACCATATTTATCCGCTCTTTTTGATAAATATGTTAAAATTGATGATGCAGGAGTTATTGGATATTGGGCTAAAAATTTCAAACCACTACATGCCGCACCTAAGGCTATCATTTCATTTCCACTAGCTACAAACCTTTCACTCTTCTTTACATTCTCTAAATTAAATAAACTCCCATTCTTTCCAACCACATCATATCCTTGTAAAAGTGCGGCTTTATTCATTGCCAATATATTTTCTCGATTTCCGAACCTCTTCTCTAAAACTTTCTCATAACTTTCTAAATCCAAATTTAATATGGCTAACACAGCACCAACTGCCACAGTATTTGCTAGTACTGATGTTTGTAAATCAACACTTCTAGCAATTTCACTCATCGCTAATGGAATTATTCTGAAATTATTATATTCTTCTAATTTATCTTCCTTTATTTTAGTAGAGTTATATAATATTATACCATCATCTTTCAAATCTCTACAATGAACCTCAAGAGTTTGCTCATTTAAAGCCACTATCAAATTTAACTTACGGTCATGGCTATGCATCATACTTGATGAAATTTCAACGTGTTGCCAAACATGCCCCCCTCTTATAGTACTTTGTGTACCGGGAAAACCTTGCACATAATATCCCAAAGAATTAAAATATTTTTGAAGTAATATTCCAGTTGATTGTAAACCATCCCCAGCAAATCCTCCCCAACGCATACTAAATCTGTCAATTTTTTGATTTACCATATCAAGCTTCAACTCTTCTAAATCACAAGTTTACTCATGCGTTTATAACAATTCAGTCTTCATATTTTATAATTGAAAATTTTATACAGAACTTAATACAAAAAATTAGATAAAAAACGAGCTTGGAGGGATTTGAACCCTCGACCTCTGGCTTAGAAGGCCAGCGCTCTTCCAGCTGAGCTACAAGCTCTCGTCAATCATATCTACTTCTAACAAAGTAAATACAAAGTTTTTGGTGTCAAAACAAAATATTCACCAGTCTTATTTGCCCCCTCTTCAATTATGAAAAGTGGCGAGAGGGGGATTTGAACCCCCGCGTGCGATGGCACACATGCTTTCAAGGCATGCCTCTTGGGCCAGACTTGAGTATCTCGCCAAGTCTTGACATATTTCAAATAACTAAGGTATTATTATGTTTGTCTTTATATTCACAACGTTCTAAATACTTTATTCTATAATTTCTCCTAAAAAGTATGTCCCTTTTGCTTCAACAATTCTTGCCTTGATGAATTTTCCTAAATCTCTCTCATCCCCTTTAACAATTATTGGTTTATATGCAAAATTTCTTGCTTGTATTCCACCTTTTGCACCCATCTCGGCCAAATAAATTTCTCCTTCCCAACCAATCCATTTTTGATTATCCTCCATCTGCAACTCCTTACATATTTTTGTTAACCTACCAGATCTCTTTTTCCTTACACTAAACGGTAGTTGCTCCATTTCAGCAGCTACTGTTCCAGTTCTTTCCCAATATCTTGAGATATTTGTAATACTAGGTCTGGTTTTCAATATTGTTTGAATGGTCTGCTCAAATTCATCTTCTGTTTCTGTAGGATAACCACATATAATATCAGTTGCCAATGTCATTTCTGGGAATTCTTTTCTAAATTTGTCAACAATCAATTCATACTCTTCCACAGTATACCCTCTTCTCATATTTTCTAAAATTCTGTTATTTCCAACTTGAACAGGTAAATGTAGAAATTTATATATTTTTTCAGATTTGAACGACTCTATAACTTCATCTACAATTTTAATTAAATTATTAGGATTCCCCATCCCAACCCTAACTATAAATTTTCTATTAATCTTATCAATCTCATTTAACAAATTCGATAAATCATCATCAATATCAAATCCCCAACATGCAGTATCTTGACTTGTTAACCAAACTTCAGGTGTTGGTGTTTTTCTAATTGCACTGATTATACTTTCTTTTTGATAGGATCTTAAATGTCCTCTGGCTTTTTTAGTAGCACAGAAAGTACAGTAATTTAAACACCCCTCATTAATTTGTATAATATTCAATTTTTCATTCCACTGTGTAGAATCCAGAAGTGGTTTTTCAATCCAATCTAATTTATTATCTTTAATCCCTCTTTTTTCCGACATACTTTCTAAAGGAATTAGTCTTGACAAAGGGTCCTCCGCCCCCAAAACTCCTAATATTTTATCAGATGCATTAACTCCTAAAATTATGAAATTTGGATATTTTTCTTTTATCATCTCTGGCTCTGCTTGTGAAAGACATCCTGCCACAACCACCTTTTTCTTTGTTTTCTGTAAATCATCCAGAACAAAAGTTATTTTATTTTCAGTTGGTGTTTTAACCGTACAAGTATTAATAATTACAACATCTGATTTATTATAATTCTCTCTATCACCGATTTGATACCCACCCACAATCAATTGTTGTTCTATCAATTGACTATCTTTTTGATTATGAGTGCAACCCCATGTTAATACAGATGCGGTTTGAGATGACATAAACTAATACTATTATCCATATACTAATTTAAATGGTAAATGATTGTTTCTAATATCTAAACGTAATATTTGAATTGTTTATTAGAATATATAATGATATCATCCTTATAATTTATTAAGATTAATTATTAGTAGATTTTAGTGGTAGACCTCACAAAATACCCAAACCCATTAAGAATATTCAGCCAAACAAGAGATGAATGGTTTTCAGAAATAATTACTAAATTTAAAATCCCAATGCATATTTTTACAGCAGTCCGAGATACCCAATTAGGTCAACTCATGTTTGCAATTGAAACTATGAGAATGAATAGATTAAGATCTGGAGAAGAACCCGGACCTGGTATATTAGAGGGTGAAAACGCAACTATGTTTATTCCGATCTTAAAATTAGTTCAAGATTTCAGAAACCTCATAGATAATGAAGAAAATAAAATAAACTCAAAAACACTTCTTCCAAAACTAATGTCTGAAGAAGTCCTCTCCCCACTACTATCAAGAAAAAAACAAGGTCAAGAATGGTTCACCCCATTAACTCAAAAAAGACTTGATGAATTACTTATACTATGTACAGAAACACTCAACCAAGGACTCATCACACCACTAATGAAATCAATAAAAGCAAAAACCGAAGATGAGTTTAAAACAATCTTAAAAGAAAAAGATGAAATCTTCTCAAACTCACTATTTGAACTTTACATACCTGAAATTGTAAACCAAATTAAAGCAAATACTTTCAAAAACAAAGAAGAAAACCCAGAAACAAGAATTTTTGATTTAAATGGTGAAGAAAAAGAATTTACTTTTAATGAATTACATGGAAAATTAAATGTTTTATACGGCTTCATATTTGAATTAAATCGATTTCTTTCAAACCAAAAGAAATATACATTCACATTTGAGATGATTGAACCTTTACTTTCTTTAGAAATGCTAATAATGTTCCCTCAACCAGATACGACAAAACTCCCTATTCTAAAAAAACATATGGAGTTATTATCTTCATCAGGAAAAATCTCAAAACAATTTTTGGATTTATTACTCATAAGTTATCAATCATACAGTAGAATAGAAACCTCTACATCAAAAATGGTTAGAAAAGTATTCCAGTCACTTGAAAAATCAATGAAAGAAAAATCAAGACTATTTTGGAACACGACTCTCACCAAAAAAGAAATGAATATTTTTGAAACTTATATTGCCGTTCTATGGACACATCTTCGTGCTTTACAATCTCAAGCACAATATAAAGAACAATATGCACAAACAAATCAAAATAGTCAAAACTACGCTATTACAATTAGATTAGAACATATATTTTGGATCGCAGGTAAGAATTATACACAATCAGAAAAATATAATTCGGCTCTACATTTTTGGTCTACTTATGCCTCCATTGCAAATAAACAAGCAAGAACAAATGAGGCAAGTTTAGGTTTGTTTCACGAACTATCCAATATCATTCAAAAAACATCAATTCTTAAAACAAAAAAACAACAAAAATTATATCAAGCAAACCATGCCGATCAATATTCAATAATTCAAAGAGTATTAAGTTACGGATTAGAAGCTCGCTCTCCAACAATTGTCGACGAACTTGAAACTTATCTTAAAACCTTAGAAAAATTATTGTCTAAAATTGATGCAAATGAAATGCATGAAACATTTAATGTCAAAGAAGAATTAAAAGTTATCAAAGACATACGCAATCATATCAAAGTAAACATCATGTTATCATAAAAAATGGGCAGAATGGGACTTGAACCCACGACCTCAGGATCTTCAGTCCTGCGCTCTCCCGGCTAAGCTACCTGCCCTTAATAAATAGTTGATAGAAATTCATCAACCATATTCTATCAAATCTCATTATACTTATAATTTATTCTTTTAACTCGACTTTCAATAAATAAATATTATCGCTTCTACCGAACCATAAATGAAATAAATTAAATGATGACACATTTCAGTAAATAGGTATGACAAATCTTGAAGAAAAATCACCAATAATTATTAAAAAATTATTGAGTAATGATTTAGAAACACGAAAATCTGGTTTGAAACTTCTTCAAGAAGAAACTCAAAAAGAATGGATACCCGAATATCGTGAATATCTATGGAAAACAATCTCTCAAGAAAAATCAAAAGAATTTCAATTAAAATTAATTAAATTCGCATACAATAAAATGAAAGAAACTTCATTAAGAAAAATGATAAGATTAATAGAAAACAATGAAATACATCTTTCTAGCCAAAAATTCCTCTCAACTCTATATATCCAAAACGAAACAGATGACATAAGAGGAGCTCTACTAAAATCATTAAGTAGAGATGAAAATCACATACCTAAATTTGTAGTTAAAATTCTAAATAACTCTGATTGCTATTCTTTAAAAAATTATAAAGAAAATCATTTAATTATAGATCTTCTGTCATCAGAAATACCACTTTCGTCTAGAATTGAATTTTTAACGGTAATTATGAACTGGTATTTCAAAAAAGACAAAGCATTACTATTAAAAATAGATATTTTAAAAATCATCAAAGAAGACCAAGAATTGCACTTAAAATTTCTGAATGAATATTTGAATACAGCAACCCCAACAACCCTACAATTTACTAAACCCCATCACCAACCTCATTTTTCATTTATTTCACAAAAAGATCATAAAACCCCTAATAAATCAGACTCAGACACATCATGGATTAATCCAACCCCAGAATTAGTATTTTTGTATGACTCACTATCCTCAACATCACCGGCAGTTAGAATACAAACAATAGAATTAATTTCTAAAATCCCCATCCCATTCGATTTGGAACCTAATAATCATGATTTCAATATTTTTTCGATTTGGAATGTAATATCAATTAATAATTTGGATACTGAAATTTTTAATATTGAAGAAATTAACTCAGAGACAACATCTTTGCTCTTCAAAAATACAGAATTTGAAGAAACCCCTCCTGCAGCATTATTTACTGATATTAATCCTCACCAGTTATTTTTTAACATTTTAGCCTACCTCCCTCGATATCATTTAATTGATCAATTTGTCAAGGAGAGTAATTTTCAAATCATATCAAAACTTACTTCAATTCTTTCAAACAGAAAATTCTGGTTACATAAAAAACCATCAAACTTAGATTATTTAATTATCGGCCCAAAAAATATTTGGGAAATAATATTCAACAGATGTATTGAACTATATTCTATATCTGAATTAAAAAATGATATCACTAAATTAATATTTACACTCTTAGATTTTATTGATCAACCTCCGAACCTTTCAAACTTCTGGCCTACATTATCCCAAAATTTGGATAAAATTTTCACTCCCTTAGATAAAGTTCAATTAGATAATCCAACCTACACAATTAAATCTATAATAAACACAATTCAAAAATCCATGAATAAAATAAAAAAACATGTTACAATCAATGAAATTGATATAATTAATGAAAATATCACTTCATTAGTAAATCAAATTGATGATATTTTTAAAACAAACCAATTAATTCTAACAGTAGAAAACGAGATAAATAAATTTGAAAGTAAAATTTCTCAAACCAAAACAATAAACCGGTGGTTTGAATTTATAGAGAACCATTTAGTTACCTATTTTTCAAACACAAAAGATATCATCAAACAAATTCATAATAAGAGTTCAGATTATCTAAATCACTTGTCAGACTTAGTCGAAAAATTAAGAACACTATATACTGAATTGGCATCTAGTGGTTCAGAAGTTAATATAGACATCCCTTTATCAACCAACGCAAAAAAATATTTAGCTTCAATTAAAAAAGCAACTCAAAACAAATCAATACAAACATCTCCATATGCATTACTAATTAATAATAAATCAACAAATATCAAAAAATATCTTCTATCTGAATTTAAATATATAGTTTTGACCTTCAATAAGTTAGATAGCCCCATCACACAACAGTTTATTTTTGAAATCAATAAAGAAAATTCTTTATTTCAAAATTTAGAAACTCAAGATCCCTTAAAACTACGAATTAACTCCTCCTCAGGCTCGTTGGATATCTCTAATCTACCCTTTGATCATGAAAATCAACTTATGAAATATTTTGAACATACACTCTTAAAATTACCAGAAACATTTGAAAACATATTACAAAATAATATTATAAATTTAAGTGAAACAAATCAATTAGAACTTCTTAATAATTTTGACACATTAATATCCCTTTCTCTAATTGAACTCTCAAACGAAGCAATCAAAAACATATACGGAATTTTTACAAAAAGTAATTTCATAAGAATTAGAACAAAATCTCAATTATATCTTAATATTTTTTCTCAACCTAAATAATA
>Ga0181593_10006642_pt1 | contig 10372 bp, 10 predicted proteins | sample 071ome_19_FD_133756 | JGI IMG/M metagenome (GOLD analysis project Ga0181593, IMG submission 133756) | Coastal salt marsh microbial communities from the Groves Creek Marsh, Skidaway Island, Georgia - 071413AT metaG (megahit assembly) | ecosystem: Environmental > Aquatic > Marine > Intertidal...
AGCGCCTCCGATCCGGCCAACTCACAGGCCAAAGAATCGCAAACGCGAATGGTCAGATCGGGCGGAGGAGTTTCGTCCTCGCGGATCGGATCAAAGTGGGCATAGAAAGTCGCAACCTCCCAAACCTCGGCCATTGATACCCGCATTTCTTCTGCCAAGGCGCGCAAATGTGGGGCCGACAAATGACCGTAAGCATCTTGAATCAAATGTAAAAATTCAATCAGCAGATCACGACGGCGCGGTTGGTCGCCCAACAGCGCTTTGACCTGATCCCAAGCGGTTTCATTCAGCTGACGACCTTTAGGCGTGCGACGGCCTTTGCCTTTGCCCGACTTCCAAACGCCGGATTGATTGTCCAATGCCATATTACCCTCTCGCATGCTTGCGAAGTTATGAATCTAACTCTTCCCTGAGGGAGTTTGCCCCCCAATTCAACATCAATATTTCGTTAGTTGATAGTTTTTTTCTATTGCTCTCGATGTGGACATGCCGTCGCGGCAAACGTAAAACGGCAACATGAAACATGACTTGGAAATTGATGCGATCGGGCTGATTTGCCCTTTGCCAGTCTTGCGACTACGTAAGCGCATGCAACCGTTATCTTCAGGTGCTACAATAAAGCTCCTGGCCTCGGATCCGGCCGCCGCCGTGGACGTCCCGCACTTCTGTCATGAAAACGGTCACACTTTCCTAGGTTCGGAAGCCGAAGAACAGGCTGAAGCGTATTACATCCAAAAAGACTAATCACGACATTTGGCTTGCAGCGCCTTAGGTTGCACTCGTGAGCCCCGTTTGCTCTAAAATGAAACTTGCAATAAGGGATGTGTCGTTCAAGTCGAACACCGGCACATCAAGATCAGGTGACGCGTTGCTCGCGACTGCGATGATCGACGTATTTTCCAACGCCAAAGGCGCTTTTCCCGTTTCAAGCCGATGCGATTCAATTTTGGGATGCGGCGCAGTTTTGTACCCCTCGATCAAAACCAAATCTACGGGATCAAGCTTACGCAACAAATCTGCCAACGGAAGCTCGGGCGCCCCTCGGTTTTCCGTCATCAGCGCCCAAATATCGCGCGACGATAGAATAACTTGTGAAGCCCCTGCCACACGATGCCGAAAACTATCTGTGCCCTCATGGTCCACCTCAACGTTGTGGTGTGCATGTTTGACGGTGGAAACCGTATACCCCTTAGAGACGATTTCCTTGACCAGCCGCTCGACAAGACTCGTCTTTCCGCCATTCTTCCAACCGGTCACTCCGAAGATTTTCATCTTGGCTCCTGTGCTGAATAAATGCTTTGCGCTGTTTCCAGATCTTCTGGCGTGTTCACATTAAAAAACGGATCGGTTCCATCGGGATTTGCGTCGAACTCTGCCTGACCCGCCGAATGACGGTCCGTCCAAATCACGATCTTGCGCAATCCTTCTTGCGTCAAAGCGCCTCTCAAATCGTCCCGCAACGACACCGGCCAAAGACCAAAAGTGGGTTGCCGCCACAGCTTGCCCTGTTCATCATAGCTTGCCGCGATCGCCAAACCCGTGGGGCCAGAAAAATCGACTAACTTCGATACAAGGTTTCGAGGAAAAAACGGAGTATCCGCGGCCACAGAGACAACACTTTCAAAACCTTGATCTGCAGCCCAATCCAAAGCCGCCAGAACACCAGCAAGAGGCCCGACAAATCCTGTGATATTATCATGTAGAACAGTCAGCCCGAACCCAGAAAATCGATCCGGATCACCGTTGGCATTTATCGCCATCGCGTCAACTTGGGGCGACAAACGCGCAATGACCTCGTCCAGCAAGCACACGTCTGATGACAATGGCAGCAGGCCTTTGTCCTGCCCGCCCATTCGCGTGGCGCGACCACCTGCCAGAATGATACCCGCCATTCCCTTAGTCATGAGCAGCCTTCCGTCCGCTTTTACGCGGCTCATCCAAAACGCTGCTCAGTTCCGCATCGCGGATCAGTCGCTCATGTCCTGATAGGCACACAAATCGTTGCCCTCGCAACCTGCCGATCAGAGTCAATCCGACCTGTCGCGCAATCTCGACACCCCACGCGGTAAAGCCAGACCGAGACGCAAGTACGGGAATGCCCATCTGTGCCGTCTTTATCACCATTTCAGATGTCAGCCGACCCGTTGTGTAAAGCATCTTATCAGATGTACCGATACCTTCCTGGAACAACCACCCCGCCACTTTGTCGACCGCATTATGCCGTCCAACATCTTCCATATAAACAAGTATCTGATCGTTCTGACACAAGACAGTCCCGTGAATGGCGCCAGCAGATAGATAGATCGACGGCAACGTGTTTATCTCTTTGGCTAGCGCGTAAAGATCACTGGTTTTGACATTCGAGGCAGGCAAGGTCAGTCCCTCAAGCCCCTCCATCATATCGCCAAAAACCGTACCGACAGCACACCCCGAGGTTCTGGTCTTCTTTTTGGTCTTTTCCTCATAGCTGGTTTGCCGCTCGGTCCTGACCACGACGGCTTCAAGCTCTTCGTCGAAGTCGATACCCGTTACAATATCATCAGCCAGCAACATTCCCTGATTGCGCAAAAACCCAATTGCCAAAAGCTCGGGGTAGTCTCCGATTGTCATGGCCGTCACGATTTCCTGCTTGTTCAAGTAAATCGTCAGAGGGCGTTCTTCGACAACAAGCAGTTCAACAGGTTGGCCCGCATGGTCGATTCCTGCCACAGCGCGCGTAAGACCTTTGGCCATCGGGTCTGGCAAAATTTTCTTGAATTTCTGCATAACTTCGGGTTCCTGTGCGCGGATCAATATGAAACCGGCCTGAGTGCTATGCAAGTAGCGTGGCTTTTTCCTGACGCCAACCGGAGAATCCTATGCTAGGGTATATTACAGTCCGCGAAAAAGGTGCCACCGACCGACTTTTATCCGACGTGGCGCGACATCTGCAAAGCCGCAACATCGCTTTAGCCGGCGCCATTCAAGTCGACAGGTTAGACACGCAAGTACACAGAGCCGAAATGAACGTCGAACTGCTTGGCACAGGTGAGATCATCAAAATTTCGCAAAACCTCGGCCCATACGCAAAAGGGTGCCAATTAAACTCAGAGGCACTCGAAATCGCTGCCCACAAGGTTTTTAAGGCACTCGACGGAAGCGAGCGGGTTCTCATCCTGAATAAGTTTGGCAAACAAGAAAGAGACGGTCAGGGCTTTCGTGATGTCATCGTTAAGGCTCTTGATCTGGACGTGCCGGTACTATTGGGTGTCAACGAAAGCTTGTTGGAAAGCTTCATCACTTTCGCAGGTGAGTTCGCGCAAGAACTGACTGCCGATCTGGAAAAGATCACAGCCTGGGTGATGAAGAAATAGAATTATTTCGCCAATCCCAATAAATACTCGCCGTATTCATTTTTGCCGAACATCTTTGCCCGTTCGCGCAGCTGGCCTTTGTCGATCCATCCGTTAGCATAGGCAATCTCGTCCGGCGATCCGGTTTGCAGGCCTTGGCGTTCTTCCAAGGTGCGCACGAAGTTTCCGGCATCCAGCAGGCTGGCGTGAGTGCCCGTGTCCAGCCATGCATAGCCGCAGCCCATACGTTCGACGGATAGTGCGCCTTCGTGCAGGTACATCTCCAGCAGCGTCGTGATTTCCAACTCGCCGCGGGCCGAGGGTTTCACCCGTTTGGCCCGCTCCGGCGCGGATCCATCAAGGAAATAGAGGCCCGTCACGGCAAAATTCGACGGTGGCACCTCGGGTTTTTCTATGATCGTTTCAGCCATTCCATCCACATCAAAACCGACCACGCCGTAGCGTTCAGGGTCTTTGACACGATAGCCAAACACTGTTCCGCCTTCGGTCTTTTCATCCGCACGTTTCAGAATCTCCGGCAACCCGTGCCCAAAGAAGATATTGTCCCCAAGAACCAGCGCAGACGGTGCGCCATCCAGAAACTCTTCGGCCAGAATGAACGCCTGCGCCAGCCCGTCTGGGCTGGGCTGCGCGATGTAGGTAAAGCTCATACCCCATTGGCTACCGTCGCCCAGCATCCGTTGGAATTGCTCTTGGTCGTGGGGCGTGGTGATAATCGCCACCTCGCGCATGCCGCCCAGCATCAGAACCGACAGCGGGTAATAGATCATCGGCTTATCGTAGATCGGTAGCAGTTGCTTCGAGACACCCATGGTGATCGGATACAGCCGCGTGCCGGAACTGCCGGCCAGAATGATGCCTTTGCGTTTGCTCATACCGTGCTCACTTTCAATTCTTCCAATACACGCGCCACGCCTGCTTTCCAGTCAGGCGCAATAATTCCAAAATCTGCCTCTAACTTACTGCAATCCATTCGCGAGTTCAGCGGCCTCTTGGCAGGAGTTGGATAATCAGTACTTGGAATGCCAGTCACACTCACCGCTTTACCAGCCTGTTTGAATATCTCGGTGGCAAAATCCGCCCATGAGCAATCGGGTTTGCCCGCAAAGTGGTAGACACCACCTTGCTGCCAGTTTTGCACGGCTTCGGCCATGGTCAGCAAAGCTTCGGCAATCTTGTCTGCTGGTGTGGGGCCGCCGATCTGATCATTGACGACGCTAAGCGCATCGCGCGTTTCCGCTAATCGCAGCATGGTTTTCACAAAGTTATTACCGTGGGAGGAATAAACCCAACTGGTCCGCAAGATCGCCGAATTGCCCCCCGCCGCCAAAACCGCCTGCTCACCGGCGAGTTTGGACCGACCATAGGCGTTCTGTGGTGCGACGGGATCGGTTTCCACCCACGGCGACACACCGTCCCCCGCAAAGACGTAATCTGTCGAGACATGCAGAAACGGAATGCCCTTCTCCGCGCAAGCCCGCGCCATAACTCCGGGTGCTTCGCCATTAACAACGGTAGCCAATGCCTCTTCCTCTTCCGCCCGATCCACCGCTGTATAGGCTGCCTCGTTGATCACAACAGATGCATCGCTTTCAAGGATCACCCGCGCACAAGCGGCCGGATCGCTGAGATCCGCCTGATCCCGACCCACAGCCATCACATCTGCTTGAAGCTGCAGTTCCGTCGCCACTTGGCCGGTTTTGCCGAAGACAAGGATCACGTCTTCACCCCCAGCCTTTGCCCAACACCGTCGCGGCTTTGCAGGGCTTTCCACCACACCTCATTATCGAGATACCACTGAACGGTCTGTCGCAGGCCTTCCTCGACCGTGACTGACGGACGCCAGCCCAGCTCCTCGCGGATGCGTGTCGGGTCGATGGCATAGCGTGCGTCATGACCGGGGCGGTCGGTGACAAAGGTGATCTGGTCGGCGTAGCTCCCGCTGGCTTTGGGGCGCAGATCATCAAGGATCGCGCAGAGCGTTTTGACCAGCTCAAGGTTGGTGCGCTCATTCTCGCCGCCGATGTTGTAACTGCGGCCCAGCTCGCCCTTGTCCACCACCAGCAGCAGCGCGTCGGCGTGGTCTTCGACAAACAGCCAGTCGCGGATGTTCGACCCGTCGCCGTAGATCGGCAGCGGCTTTCCAGCGAGCGCGTTGAGGATGATGACCGGGATCAGTTTTTCGGGGAAATGGAATGGCCCGTAGTTGTTGCTGCAATTGGTCAGCACCACCGGCAGGCCGTAGGTTTCATGCCAGGCCCGCACCAAATGGTCCGAGCTGGCTTTCGATGCCGAATAAGGGCTGCGCGGATCATAGGGCGTGTCTTCGGTGAAAAGTCCCGTTGGACCAAGCGAGCCATAGACCTCATCGGTCGAGATATGGTGAAAGCGGAAACCTTCCGGCTTACCCTGACCCACCCAATAGCTGCGCGCCGCTTCTAGCATGTTGTAGGTGCCGGTGATGTTGGTTTCGATAAAATCCCCCGGCCCGTCAATCGAGCGGTCCACGTGGCTTTCGGCGGCCAGATGCATGACGACATCGGGTTGATGTTTGGCAAACACCCGATCCAAAGCCGCCCGATCCCGGATGTCCGCGTGTTCGAACGCATAAAGCGGGCTGTCGGCCACGCTGGCGACATTGTCCAAGCACGCGGCATAGGTCAGCACATCAAGATTCACTACCTTATGTCCGCGCGAGACAGCCAGACGAACTACAGCCGAGCCGATGAACCCCGCGCCACCTGTGACCAAAATCTTCATAGGGAGTTCTCGTAAACAAAGGGTGAGTCAAAATCAGCCAGCAGCGGCGCAACCTTGTCCTTGTCAGACAAAACAGGTGCGGCCACGTCCAAAGGCCAGTCGATGCCGCAGCTGTCCCAGCGTACCGCCCCGTCGCATTCGGGCGCGTAATAATCCGAACATTTGTAAATAATCTCGGTGTCCGGCTCCAAGGTCATGAACCCGTGCAAGAACCCTTTTGGCACCAACAGCTGCTTGCCGTTCGCAAAGCTCAGTTCTTCGCCCACCCATTGCCCATAAGTCGGACTGCCCTTGCGGATATCGACCGCAACATCAAACAACCGCCCGCGCCCGCAGCGCACCAGCTTGTCCTGCGCATGGGGTGGCGACTGAAAATGCAGCCCCCGTACCGTCCCAACCTGAGCTGAAAGCGAGTGGTTGTCCTGCACAAAATCGATATCAATCCCATGCTCCAACATCCGCTGACGGCTCCAGCTTTCGCTGAAAAAACCACGATGATCGCCAAAACGTACAGGTGTTAAGAGTAGAACACCGCTTAACCTAGTGTTTTTAATCTGCACCTGTTCATTCCTTGCAGTTTCACGATGTCTCGTGCCGTTTCAGGCAGACTCGCAAATTTGGGGCCGCAAATCCAGAGCAACTTTACCACGATATATTAATTAGTTTGTAAGTCGCTAACCCAAACGAAAGTTTTCAGGAAACTAAGTCGGTAAGCTCTACATCAGAGCTCTGCCAAGTCGTTGTTCGCAATCACACGTCAAAGAATGCGCTCAACGACTTATGCCTTTTATTCAAATAATTTCACTGCCCGTTGCGAAACGCATCGCTTATGTCAGCATTTCTGGCCTCTTACTGGCCGGATGCCAAAGCAGCGTGGTCGGAATACCCAGTTTCAATCCGCCGACATCGACCGAAGCCGCAACAGGATGCACCGCAAGCGGCACAACGACAAGCACCGCCTCCTTCAGTTTCGGGGGAACCGGCGGTTGCGTGACCGAAATCACTGCCAACCACGAAAATGCGGCCAACCAAATCCGCCTGTCCGCCGCCTATCAGGCAAAGGTCGTCGCCAACTACGGTGCAGGTTTCGGGTTTAACTCATTCTCATTGGCGGCCGGTCGGATCGAATATGCTCATGCGATTGATATCACAGGACAAGGCAAAATTATCGCGATCCGGGATCAGGGCTATGACACAAGCCATCAAGAGTTATCCGACAAAACCATCTATTACAGCGGAGGCACAACGAAAGACACTATCGCATTCAGCAGCCACGGAACCGCTGTGGCGGGCTTGGCCGCCGGATCTGACACCTACATTGGCGCAGCCCCTGATGCGATTCTGCTTTTGTCTTCATGGAACGACGAAAGCGATGCCTCGTCGGTTTTGACCGCTGAAGCAAATGGCGCCATCGTTCAAAACAACTCTTGGGGATATGTCTGTGACGGCGATGCATTCGACGAATGCGGGGTAAATGACTACGGCGCAAATATATTGTCGTCCAGCTATCGCACAGCTTTGCGGAACTATGCCGGTGACGAAGGGATCGTTGTTTTCTCGGCGTCCAATCGGGAAAATCAAACCCAGGCCACGATCATGGCAGCCTTGCCGGTTCTGATGCCCGAGCTTGAAGAAGGCTGGCTATCGGTGATCAACGTCGCGCGCAGATATGATGCGACCTATGACGATCAGTTCCGCGACCGCGCTTCAGACATTTCGCTTATTTCCTCCGGCTGTCTTGAGGCTGCCCGTTGGTGTATTGCCGCCGACGGCACAGCCCGTGTGGCCGTGGCGGGGGACCCCGACGGCTACACAATCGGAAGCGGAACGTCCTATGCCGCGCCGCGTGTTTCTGGGGCCATTGCGCTGCTATCGCAAGCCTTCCCAACCCTTTCGGCCAAAGAGCTGCGCAACCGCCTTCTAGTCACCGCAGACAACGACTTCTTTGCCTCGGACACCGAAAACACCTCAACCATGACCTTCGCCGAAGGCATCACCCACGATTACCACTGGATATACGGCCACGGATTTCTGGACGTTCGCGCCGCATTGCTGCCTATAGGCTCGATCTCGGCGCGGGCCAAAGACGGAAAGCCTATTTCAATGGATCAACCATTGTTGGTCTCGGGCCAAGCGACCGGTGATGCGGTGCAGGCCACCCTTTCGGACGTTTCCATTTACGCCAAAGACATAATGGGGGGCGGCTTCGCGGTTAAAGCAGCACCTTTGGCGACCACCCTATCCAAAACACCGACCCCGCTATGGCAAGACCCGGAATTGCCATCTCGTTCGCTCTCATCTTTTGACAACGCCAATGGTCAGACAATTCCTGTTTTGGCCGACCTTCCAGCCAATTTGGATCTACTAATTCCAGCAACCCCAGACGGGGATGTAGGTGCACGACTTTCGACTGCAACCCAATTCGCATCCGGCGATATTTCCCTTGGCGTCAGCCAGATTGCAAAAGGACGCAATGACATGGGCTTGTCCATGGTCGGAGGCGAGGCAGTGACCGCCAATCAAATCGCCTTGGAAATGGGGTGGCAAGGGGCACTCGGCAACGGAATGCAAATTGGTCTATTGGGGCTTGCTGGGGTTTCCCGAAATCCTGACAGCGCATTCCTGTCCAATATGGATAGCATTCGTTACAGCGCACTAACGGTGAACGTGACACAGAAAAATGTCCTTACAAGAGGGGACCGTCTAAACCTCTTTGCCCGACAGCCTGTTGCTGTAACTTCAGGCTCGGCGGTTTTCAGCATCGAAACGGCAGACGATTCCGGTAAGGCGACCCTATCAGACATCGCATTAGATTTTGCGCCAAGCGACCGAGAAGTCGAAATCGGCTTTGATTATGAAACGCATGGCAACTACGGCGAAACATGGCGTTTTGCGGCCTCACGCAGCTTCAATGCCGGAAATGTTTCTGGTGCCAGTGCGATTGATCTAGGCGCCGCCCTTAGTTTGAGTTTTTAACCAGATGATTGGTTGGCGGGTATCAGACAGGGCAAAGCGGGAAATTCGTAGTATTTTCCGATATAAGCCGTTTAATGTGAATGACGTTACACAAGACCGAAATTCTGACGTTAGACATGGTGAGCAGCCGCAAGAAAATATTTATGCCGATTGACCGAGACCAAAATCTGAAACGCCTTTCAAGCAGATCAGCGATCTTTGGCCTGACAGTCGCATTGCTTTCGGGCTGCAATTCTTCCGGTGTTACGATCCCGATCTATGTGCCGCCCGGATCATCTGATCCTGCGCCGACTTGCGACGGATCAGGGGCATCCTCAAGCACTGACGCCCTAAGTTTCGGCGGAACCGGCGGGTGTATTGACGAAATCACAACCAGTCTGGAATACGCCGCCTACGAACTCAGAAAATCTGATGAGTACAAGGCGCAAACGATCTCAAACTATAGCGCCGGACCGTCCTTTAACTCCAATTCACTCGTTGCCAGTCGAATTGAGTATGCCCACGCGCTGGATATTACTGGCAATGGAAAACTGATCGCTATTCGCGACGAAGGCTTCGATCCGAACCACATCGAATTTACTGACAAAACGCTTTATTTCAGCGGTGGAATGACCGCGGACACGATTCATAAAGACAGTCACGGCACGGCCGTCGCCGCGCTTGCAGCTGGATCAAGCCTATACGGCGAAACATCAGGCGTTGCACCCGAAGCGGATCTTCTCCTTTCATCCTGGATAGACGAAGGTGCCGAAGCATCAGCAGTACAAGCCGCTGAAGCAGCAGGCGCGATCGCACAAAACAATTCTTGGGGATTTATCTGCGAAGGTGACGCGTTCGACGAATGCGGTATCAACGACTACGGCCTTAGTTTGATCACCAGCAGTTACCGGAACGCCTTAACAAATTATGCAGGCGACGAAGGCGTCGTCGTGTTTTCTGCATCCAATGAGGAAGACCAAACTCAATCGACTTTCATGGCGGCCCTACCCTCGAAAATGCCCGCGCTCGAGGAAGGTTGGCTGACAGTTATCAACCTCGCCCGTGAGTATGACCCTTCTTATGACAACCAATTTCGGGATCGAAATTCAGACATTGCCCTTATCTCATCTGGGTGCATGGAAGCGGCGCGTTGGTGTATTGCCGCCGACGGCACATCTTATATCGCCAACGCAAACGATCTGACGGGATATGCCATAGGAACCGGAACGTCCTATGCCGCCCCGCGTGTTTCTGGGGCTATCGCACTGCTTTCGCAGGCGTTCCCGACACTGACGTCTAAAGAG
>Ga0181593_10006643_pt1 | contig 10369 bp, 10 predicted proteins | sample 071ome_19_FD_133756 | JGI IMG/M metagenome (GOLD analysis project Ga0181593, IMG submission 133756) | Coastal salt marsh microbial communities from the Groves Creek Marsh, Skidaway Island, Georgia - 071413AT metaG (megahit assembly) | ecosystem: Environmental > Aquatic > Marine > Intertidal...
AGAGGGTGGATTTTCACAGGGGCTCCCTTCGAGTTTTTCGACCCATCAATAGGCTTAACCTACGGCGCGGCTCGGCTGCGCAGGGCGCCTCCAGCCGCGCTATCCATCGACCGGGGGGGTTCCGCCCATCCGAACCCCACGGGACCGGTATATGCCTCAGGCAACGGCGATCAGAAGTGCGCGAGAGCGCGCAGCGCGTCGGCCACGGCATCCTCATCCGATTGCTGCTCACCGCGCAGAGCTGCCGCTCCGCCACGGAGCCCGACCAGTATCGGCTCGCCAGTGACCTCGAGAAGACTGACGAAGCATTGCCAGCCATCCGGGGAACCACCGGCGATCCCCAGCTCGGCCGCGCCCTCCGGCCAGAAGACGTCGTCGAAATGCAAAACGACCTTGTCGAGGGTGCCGACGCCAAGGCGTTCGATTGACCTGCGCACCGACTCTGGCAGGCGCGGAGTGAAGCGGACCGCGTCACTCTTCAGCACCCCGAGGGGAAGCGTGCAGATGGCGTAGTCAGCCCGGAAGTCTCCGCCTGACGTCCGGACCATGATGTCGCGGCTGCCCCAGTCGACCTCCCGAACGACATGGCCGCGGCGGATTGTCAGGCCGGTCGCAAGGGGCGTGAGGAGTGCGGCCATCCCCGTTGAGGGCAGCGCTTCACCACCGACGAGGTCCGCCCCCTCTCCGATTGCCTGCGAGGAGAGAGCGTTCGCTGCCCGCCCGAACTCCTGATCGACTTCGCGATCGATGACCCACTGCCCGAGAGGGTCCTGCAGGTCGACGCCGGCAGTCCGCTCGCCGCGTTCAATGACGCGCTGCAGGGACCAGCCGGGAGACGATTGGTCGAGGCCGGCGGTGACCGCCCGCTGGAAATCGTCTTCGGCCCGATCCACCGACGCAGGAGCAGCCCGGGCGCCTGAGCGTGCATCGACCACCACCCGTGTGTCCCAGCGCATTGGCACGAGTCGTGCGCCCGAACGGCGGGCGAGCGCAACCAGCGGATTATCCCCTCGACCGGTCACCCATGCCGCCCCGAGATCGACCGGTGCGACCATGTCGTCGGCCGTCCAGACGCGGCCCCCGATCCGGTCACGTGCCTCCAGGATCGTGACGTCAAAGGCAGACCGGAGGCGCCTGGCGGCGGCAAGCCCCGCGGAACCTGCGCCAATGATCACAACACGTGCTGAGCCGCCGCCGGAAAGCTGGCGCACGGCTTCTGCTGCCCGCTGGCCGGAGAGAAGCGCGCCCTGCACGAGTGCCGGGTAGTCAGAGGAGGTGGCCTCGCCGGCAAGCAACAGACGACCGCCGATCGGCATGGCCAGTCGGGCACGGTCATCGGGCCGTGCGCCCGGTGCGAGCGCGGAATACGCGCCGCGCGCGAATTCATCGCCCGCCCACCGGGTGGTGCGCGTATTGCGCAGCGCCGGGAGTGCACGCACACGGGACGATCGGGTAGCGGTCATACCGCCTGCGCATCCCGCGAACGCGACTCCAGCGATGGCCGATCCGGCGACACCCATGAAGGCACGACGGGTTAGCACCCGCCGGGCGCCCTCAAAGATCGACCTGGCGACTCAACGTGCGCCCATCGCCCATCGGGCGGTAGATCTCGCGGAAGTCGAACTCGTAGTCGAAATCGTCTTGTTCGACCTTCAGAGCAGATTCCAGCTCGAGGCCGTGGACGATGAGGAGCTCCTCTTCGTGCCGCGAGGCCTGCACGAGGCACATGCCCGAGGGGGCCCAGATCCCGGAGCCTCCCCAGAACTCTGCGCCGGAGATGGGATGCCGGCCGACTGCATTGCATGCAACCGTCCACAGCTGGTTCGTCGCCGAGAACGCCGGGATCACCGTGTCCCAGAGCAACCCGTAGTACTGATCGGTCCGCTTGTTGAGGCCCGGATAATCGCGCACCGACGCCGCCCGCCACGATGCCAACTGCACGATGAGGTTGACCTCATCGAAGTACTTGTACTCGCGCAGCAGGTCCTGAAAGAGGTAGTCGTAACAGGTGGTGAAACCGACGACGATTCCGCTCAGGGGCGAGCGGACCACCAGGCGGTCGTCGCGCCCGCTCTCGGTGAAGCGCTTCTCGATCCCGGGCAGGAAGACCTTGTCGTAGGTCGTCGCGTCATCCAGCAGGTCATGCGACGCAGCGTCGGTAACGAGGAACGTCGTGTTGCGGAAGAGCGCACCGGTGCCGCGCGTGATGTTGTTCATCACCACAAGGCGGAGCGGGCCTCCCAGCCGTCCGCGCACCTCTTCCTCCAACCACCCCAGGTGGTTCTCGGTGACGGCTTCCTCCATGTAGGGCAGGCAGTCAGGGCCATCCCAGAAGTATCCGGACAGGCAGAACTCGGGGAAGACCGCGATGTTGACGCCGTGCTCGATGAAGACATCGAGGGCGGCAAGGATCTTCTCCTTGTTGGCCTCGATTCCCGGTACATCAGCTGCGATGTTCGCGAGGCCGATCGTGCGCCCGTCCGGCGCCCCGGCGTCCCTCTCGACAATCCGGAGGCCCGCGCGCCTGACGGCTCCTGCCGCTACTCCGGGCATCCATGGCATGTTGACTCCTCCCGATCGACGCGAGCGTGGGGTTTTGGAACGACAGACCCGCGTTGAGTTACTTGCCTGACAGCGTAGGTGTGGGGTGTACGGAATTTCCCGGGGGCTCTCGCCAGCGGTCCCTCGGCGTATGGGTTGATGTCATACGGCATGCCGGGAACGGGTCGACCTGACGCGACGATGAATACGAGGGGTCGCGTATGTGCTCTGTGGAATGGTGCTCGGCTCCACTACAGCCGCTGCAGGTGCCGACACCCACTACCCCGGTCATCGATGAGATCGCCGGGCCGGGTGCGCAGGCAGCAGTCGACCGGCGGGGGCGGCCCGTGCGGTCCGCCGCCGCGCCTGTAGGGCCTCACCGCCACTGGGCTATCGTGCACCAATGGTCGCTAATCAACGGATTCGCGTCTGCCTCGCTATCGCGGCATTGGGCGCCGCCCCACTGGGCATCGCCGCGTGCGGCAGCAGCTACTCCTCCTCCGCGGGCAGTGGCACTGCCAGCACACAGACAACCGCGCCAGGGGCCATCGGCTCGGTGAGCGTGCAGCAGGCCCACGACCAGCTGGAGGCCGACAGCGCCGTGATGGTGGACGTGCGTGAGCCCGATGAGATCGCCGAGCAGGCTGTAAGCGGCACGATCAACATCCCGCTGGACCAGTTGGAGGCCCGTGCGGACGAGGTGCCCACCGGGACGCCCGTGCTGGTGTTCTGCAGGTCCGGCAACCGCTCGCAGGAGGGCGCGACGATCTTGGCCGCCAAGGGATACAACGCCTCCACGGTCGAGGGCGGGATCGTCGCCTGGACTGACGCCGGGCTGCCCAGCACCTAGCGGGGTGCCCCTCAGGGCTGAGCGAATACCCCCATGCCCGCGCCGCAGCGGGCATGGGGGTGGACCTCCTACTCGTGCCCGCCGGACATCATGGCGGCGTAGTCGGCCTCTAGCTCCCCGCGCTGCAGGCTCCTCACCTCGCGGTCCATCTTCTTGATGGCGCGCGAGAAGGCCTTGTCGATGGCCTTGTCCAGCTGCCAGTCGCCCACCACCAGCAGGGCCACCTCGCCGTCGTCAAGGAACTCGCCGAGCTCCTTGACGTCGGAGCGCGACATGCCCTTGAGGAAATGCCCGCCCAGGCCGCCGGCCAAGGCACCCACGCCCGCGCTGGCGAGGAGGGACGGCGGGAACAGGATTCCCACCACGGCGCCCACAGCGGCGCCACCCCACGCACCCTTGCGGGTGGCGGTCTCGTCCTTGTTCACGTGCACCTTGCCGTCGGCGGCCTTGCGGATGACCGCGGCGTCGAAATTGCCGATGGCCTTGGCGTGGTAGAGCTCCTTCACCACGTCGTAGTCGGCCTGCGCATCGGCCTCGTCGCCGTACACGGCGACGAAGATGAATGTGGTGTCGTCATCGGCCATGGATTCTCCTCGCATGCTGATTGCCTTGGACCTCCACTGACCGTAGCCGGGATGGGTGGTGGCGACCGCTGTTCACATGACCCGAACATGTTCACGAAGTCCGCACGTTCTTCTTCGGTTCCTCTTATGCCCCGCGGATAGCGTTCTTCACCGTTTCGGAAAAGGTGCCGGCACGATCCCGATCACATGGAGGACCACGCATATGAGACTGCGAAGCCGGAGGCTCACGAGCCTTGCACTTGCGGGCAGCATGATCGCCGGTGGCGGGCTCGCGCTCGGCGCTGCCGACGCTATGGCTTACGAACGCAACGGAACGACTCCCACAGTTGAGACGCAGCGGGCCGCGAAGGCGGGTAACGGCCCGGTGGCCACCGCCGTGCGCAACACCCTTGATGTGACCAAGGCGGAATTGCGCACCGCGAAGCGGGCCGGCACCTCGCTGGCTGCGCTGGCCAAGGAGAAGGGCGTCGAGCGCGACACCCTGGTGAACGCCATCGCCACCGCGATCGGGAAGACCACCAAGGGCGCGTCGCTCACCGCAGCTCAGCGCACCACCATGGCCGAGCGGATGGTGGACCGCGTGCCGAAGCAGCGGGCCGCGAAGGCCAACCGGGGCGCCGCCGTGAGGGTTGCCGTGGAGAAGGCGATGACCTCCACGCTGGGCGTGACGTCCGCTGAGCTTCGCACCGCACGCCGGGCGGGCACCACGCCAGCCGAGCTCGCGCAGCAAAAGGGCGTGGCTCGCGACACCCTGGTCAGCGCGGTGGCATCTGCTCTGAAGTCGGCGAGGCCTGCCAACGCGCCCGACCTCACCAACGCGCAGGTGACGGCGCGTGCGGAGAAGATCGTGGACAACGCAGGCCGCGGACCCCGCGGGCCTGGCATGCGGGGCGGTCGCCGCTAGGACACCATCGGGCCCCCGGGGGCCGGTAGCCTCAGCACCGTCAGCGATCGCAGGAGATGGCGAGATGGGCGATGCAGAGCGGAAGCCGGTCCCGGGGGGCCTGAGCACCGGGCTCGGCCGCGCCGCGGTGGCCGACCCGGCCGCGAACCCGTGGGGGGCGCTGGTCGTGGGCCTGCCCGGCACGCGCAGCGAGGGCGTGGAGGCCCTGTGCTGGTTCGCAGACGCCAACGCGCTCGTGAGCGCACTGGCCGCGGAGATCCCCCTGTGGAACGTGGACCCCGCGAACGAGGACGACACCCACCGCGCCCAGCAACTGGCCAGCATGGGGCAGCGCATCGTGGCCGGCGGTGGCGCGGGCGAGGAGACCTTTGCCTACTCGGCTCCGGCGGTGAAGCACCTGCTGCAGCAGGACGCCGAGATCCGCTGGCTCGGGAAGGTGGACGACCTGCTGGTGTCGGACGACCCGGCTGCCGCAGACCTGCGCACGGCCTTCGGGTCAGATGGCAGCGCACCGGTGGCAGACGCCGACCGCGAGGCCTTCATCACCTTCCTGCGCGAACGCTACGCCTGACGCGCGAGGGGACAGTCCCTCCCCCCGGGGACAGTCCCCGGGGGGAGGGACTGTCCCCGGGTTCGCTACATCAGCGGGTTCGGGGTGCCCACTGTCGTCATGCTGACGAGGGCCGCGCTGGGGGTGGCTCCGCGCCGGGCAGAGATGCCCGCCAGCATCACCAGGTCGCCCATGCCGCCCGGGACCGCCGAGAAGACGTCGCTGAACTCCGCAGTGCCCGCGCGCGTCATCAGCACGCGACCGCTGCCGCCGTAGAGCCGGTCGTAGTTGCCGTTCCACAGCAGGCGCGCCGATGCGATGCCCTCCGATGACGCCGACATCGCGGTGCCCGACAGCCAGAGCCGGTTGGAGCCGTCCACGGCCGGAACCGCCATCGAGCTGACGTCGCGGTTCGACCCGAAGCCCATGCTCACGATTCCCGTGCCGTTGAACCCGCGGTCACGCACGCCTGACACCTGCAGGCGTGCCACGCTCATCACCGTCTGGCGGCGCCACTCCGTCGGCACACCCAGCACCGGACGGTTGCCGGCGGCCACCGTGACCGTGGGAGAGCCCGCGACGGAGCCGATCCCCGCGACCAGTGCCCGACGGTTGAACGCCGCGTCCCACTGGCCACGCGCGGTCAGACGCATCACGCGCGCCGGTGCGCGGCGGGTGTCCGCGGCGGCGAAGGCGACCAGCGGACGGGAGCGGCCATCCACGGCCACGCCCCCACTGCCCATCGCCTCCAGCTGGCCAGCGCCCATCGCATAGATGGCCGCCCCGGACCGGCCGAACGACCTGTCAGTGCGGCCCGCCGCGGTGAGGCGCGATGCGAACACATCACCGCGCGTCGTGTACCCGGCCAGGACGATGCGCCCCTGCGGATCCACCGCGATGCCGGCAGCGGCACCGACGGCGGCACCGCCCGGGCGCACGCGGGCGATGCCGCGCGTGCCGAACGAACGGTCCAGCACGCCTGCGGTGGAGAACCGCGCCACGAACGCGGACGAGTCATGCCCGGTGAAGCCGGACACGAGCGTGCGGCCCTGCCCGTCGAGGGCCACGCCGGACGGCGTGGCCGACCCCCGGAGGGCAAGGTGCGTGCGGCCGGACGACCCGAAGGTGGTGTCGGGCATGCCGGTGTCATCAGTGCGGAACACGTTGAGCCCGCCACGCCCGGTGGTGACCCCGGTGATCATCCCGTCCTCGCCCGTGGTGATGGACCCACCGCTGGTGATGTTGCCGAGGACCGATGGCACGGCCACGCCCTGCGACCCGGACGACACCGGCATCGACACCGACGACGAGAACGCCGGGAGCGGCTGCCAGTTGGGCAGCACCGAGCGCCCGGCGGGCTGCCCGGCGGTGACGTTGGCCGCGCCGGTGCCGTTGGGGTAGACGAGCCAGATGTCACTGCGCCCGCCTGAGGTACTGCGGAAGGCGATGCGCGTGCCATCGGGCGAGAAGGCCGGCTCCACGTTCTGGCCGGCGAGCGCCGTGACCACCGACTGCCCGGTGCCGTCGGCGTTCATGATGCGGATCTGGTCGCGACCCGTCACGTCAGTGGAGTACGCGATGCGGCTGCCGTCCGGCGACCACGTGGGGTACTGCTCCTTGCCCTTGGGGTCGTTGGTGAGGTTGGCGCGCCCCTGGCCGTCGGGGCGGATGACGAACACGTCGGTGTCGAGCAGCGATCCGCCCGACACGCCATCGGTGAAGGCGATGCGCGTGCCGTCGGGCGACCACGACGGGTTGACGCCCGACTTCGAGAGCATGCGCGGGTTGGAGCCGTCGGCGTTCATGATCCAGAGCGCCAGCCCGCCCCCGCGGAACGAGGTGAACACGATCTGCGATCCATCCGGCGACCAGGACGGCTGGGCGTCGGCGGCGCAGGCCGAGGGCACCTCTGCACCGGGCGGGCAGTTGCCGGAGTTCTGCGTGATGTTCACCACCCCGGAGCCGTCGGCGTTCATCACGTACACCTCGTCATTGCCCGTGCGGTTCGAGGCGAAGGCGATCTTCGTGCCATCGGGCGACCAGGCCGCCTGGGCGTCGTCGCGCGGTGAGTTGGTGAGCTGCCGCACGTCGGAACCGTCGGGGTTCATCGAGTAGATCTCGTAGTTGCCGGTGCGGTTCGACGAGAACGCGATGCGGCCATCGGCACCCGAGAAGGCGGAGGCCAGCACGGTGGTGGGAGCGGCGGCCGAGATGGCGAGGCCGGCCGCGAGGAGGGTGAGGTTTCGTGTAGGCATGCCGACAGTCCTACCGGACCGGGCACACGCGCGTCCTCAGGCCACCACGAACCGCTGCAGTTCGGCCGCCACGATCAGCGTGGCGGCCTCGGTGGGAGTGATGCCCTCACCGGCCGCGAACGCCAGGATGGAATCGCCGGTGATGGTGATCGGCAGCCCCCCCACTATGCCCGCGATGGCCTCGCGCCCGGGGTCCCACGCCAGGGTGGGCACCTCGTCGGGCACCGCGGCCTCGGTGATCTGCTCCCAGAACCCGGGTGCCACGGCGATCAGCGCGATGACGCGGTCGATCACATCTCCCGCGTAGTCCCACTCGCGCCACCAGCCCCCGCGGGACGGGTGCACCCGCACCGCGCCCGACGCATCCAGCGGGCCGCGGTCCAGGTCGGGCTGCGCCGCGCCCCCCGGGGGCGCGTGCGCCACGGCAATCGCGCATCCGGGGGCGACGACCTCCCAGCACGTGGTGCCGGGATCGGCCTTCGCCTGCCGGAACGCCCGCCGCCACGCGTCGCGCGGGCACAGCCACCGGCCCCACGCCCGGGCGATGGCCTCGGCATCGGCGTGGTGGCCGATCGCCGTGCCGGCATCCACGTCGGGAAGGGCGGCGCCCTGGAGGCGCGGCAGCACCGCGGCCACGCCGGTGGCGCTCACGGCCAGGGTGGGCAGCGACGGCTCATCCGGGGTGATGGTGAGGAACGTGCGCTCGGGCTCCGGATCGCGGCTCGGCAGGGCCTGGGTGCCGTTCGCGTGGATCTCGTCGATGAGGGCGTAGGGGTCGCCGTCCAGCGGGAACGCCGCCTCGCCGCACGGGTGGATGTCACCGGGGATATCGGTGAGGTGCATCCACACCACGCCGCCGATGGCGAGGCCCTGCTCGTTGTGCAGGATCACGCGTGCGGGCGGACGACCAGCACCGACGACGCGGCCTTGTGGGCCACGCGCTCCGACACGCTGCCGAGCGCCTTGGTGCCCTTCAGGCCCCGGGCGCCCATCACGATCAGGTCCACGCCCTCCCCCGCCCGGGCGATGGCGTCGGCCGCGCGACCACGCAGGGCCTCCACGGGCACGTCGCCCAGGGGGCCGGGCGCCACGGCGTCGCGGGGCGCGCGGCCTGCCGTCACCACGCGCAAGCGGGGGCGCCCGCCGCACTGCCCCTCGATCTGCCGCGCCACCTCCAGCGCCTGCAGCGACGGCTCGGAGCCGTCCACCGCCACCGCGATGGCGCGCGGGAACTCGTCCTCGTCGAACGGTGGGCGTGCCACCAGGACCGAGCACGCGGCGTGGCGCAGCATGTCGGTGGCGGTGCTGGCAAGCACCAGGCCGGTCATGCGCCCACCGCCATGGCTGCCCAGCGCCAGCACCCGCGTGGAGCGTGCGGCATCGATCAGCACATCATGCGTGGGGCCCTCGATCATGTCGGCCTCCACCCTGATGCCCTCGGGCAAGTGCATGCGGGCATCGGTGAGGGCCTGGTGGGCCCGCACCAGCAGGCGCTCCTTGGCCAGGTGCTCGCCGCCGCTGGTGACCACCTCCTCGGCCGACACCAGGCGCTCACCGGCCCAGGTGTTCATGGCGGAGAAGTACGGGTCGGCCACGGCGACAAGCCGCACGGTGCCCCCCGGCGCCACCAGGCGCCCGGCCTGCCGCGCGGCCTCGAACCCGGCGCGCGTCCCGTCGATTGCTGCGGTGATGTGGCTGAGTGGCATGGCCTGCAGGCTATCCCGCCGCGGGGCCGACGAGCACACGCACCGCACCTGCAGGGTCGCCGCCATCAGGCTGCCGCACGAACAGCCACCACAGGTAGAAGCCATCGCGGGCATCAGAGGTGATGGCAACGCCCCGCTCGGCGGACTCCTCCGGCGACAGGCGGAAGACCGCGTCGGTCACCTGCGCCGGATCCAGGTCGCCCGCACCCAGGGCCGTGAGCGCGGCCTGCACGGCATCCCCTGCCGCCCCCTCGCCGCCCTCGTACCGCGCCCCGCACCCCGAGCACGTGCCCGGGGTGATGTCGGGAACGCCGTCGGCCACCACCGCGCTGCACAGCGGGCAGTCCAGACGTGCGCTCACCGGGTGAGCAGCGGGATGAGCAGCGACGCCACGGCGATCACCCCGGCCGTCGCCGCCATCCACGGCACGCCGCGGTCGCGCGTGAGGCGGTGCACGCCCCAGTAGGCGATGACCGTCGCCGCACCGGCCGCGACGACCGTGACCACGGAGATGACGGGCGAGAATTCACGCGATACCGCGACGCCCGCCAGCACGGTGCTGAGCAGCGCGCCCAGGGCCACCGAGTCCAGCCCGCCCGCGTCGGAGTCGCGCAGGTTCCAGGCCTCCCACGCCATCCAGAGCCCGGCAAAGATGAACCACCCCGCCATGATCAGCTCAGCCGTGGCGCGGGTGAACTCCGGCGTACCGCGCCAGTCGAGGAAGAGCAGCACGGCCATCACCACCTGCACTGCGGCAGCGGTGGCCGTGGCGGGCCACGCGATGCTCAGGGCGGACCGCTGGGGCGACGAGAGGTCCGCCGGTCCGGGGATCTCCACCTCGGAATCCACGGGGTGGATGCGCCCCGATGCGATGAGGCGGCTGCGCACCCACAGGCCCACGGCCAACACCACCAGGCCCGCGACCGCACCGATGATGAACGACGGCAGCGCCACGCCGGCCGGGGTGCCCCCACCCACG
>Ga0181593_10006647_pt1 | contig 10367 bp, 4 predicted proteins | sample 071ome_19_FD_133756 | JGI IMG/M metagenome (GOLD analysis project Ga0181593, IMG submission 133756) | Coastal salt marsh microbial communities from the Groves Creek Marsh, Skidaway Island, Georgia - 071413AT metaG (megahit assembly) | ecosystem: Environmental > Aquatic > Marine > Intertidal zone...
GTTGAAGACTATGAATGTTCATGTAAGAAGTATCGAGGAATCCGATACAAGGGTATTACCTGTGAGAAGTGTGGTGTTGAAATCACACGCTCCATTGTTCGACGTGAACGCATGGGACACATCGACCTGTGTGTACCAGTCTCACACATCTGGTTCCTACGTGGCGTACCAAGTCGAATCGCACTTATTTTGGGCACGTCAGCTGCCTCTATTGAAAAAGTTATCTATTTTGCTGGATACATTGTAACCAAGGTAAGCGAAGAAGAAAGAAGTCGAATTCTTAAAGAGCTCGATACTGAATATAAGACAAAGCTAAAAGAACTCAGTAACGACACTGCAAAGGATGAGCTCAAGACACGAATGGAAGAGACTAAGCACGAGATTCAAAGCATCACACAAGGTGCAATTCTCGATGAGGTTCATTTCCACAAGTACTCAATGAAGTATGCAACGCTTTTTGAAGCGCGTATTGGAGCTGAGGCCATCTTTGATATCTTCAAAGAACTCGACCTTGTAAAGCTACGAGATGAGCTCGAACAGCAACGAGATAAGGCAGGGGCAGCAGAACGACTCAAGCTCGACAAGCGACTCTCACTAATCAAAGGAATGATTCATGCTGAGGTACGACCAGAATGGATGTTCTTGACTCGCATTCCAGTTATTCCACCAGCGCTAAGACCCATGGTTGCACTTGAGGGTGGACGACACGCATCATCAGACCTAAACGACCTCTACCGACGTGTTATCAACCGAAATAACCGACTCAAGAAACTTATCGATATCATGGCGCCAGATGTTATCTTGCGAAACGAGAAGCGTATTCTTCAAGAAGCAGTAGACGCGCTTATCGATAACTCAATCCGTCATGGAAACACTGCGTACTCAGCAATGAGTCAAGCGCAACGACGTCCACTGAAGTCACTCTCTGATTATCTCAAAGGTAAGCAAGGGTACTTCCGTCAAAACCTTCTTGGTAAGCGTGTAGACTACTCTGGTCGTTCAGTAATCGTTATTGGTCCAGAACTCGCACTTGACCAGTGTGGTCTTCCAAAGCACATGGCGCTCGAACTTTTCCGTCCATTTGTCATTTCAGAACTCTTGCGACAAGAACTCGCGTACAACATCCGCGGAGCAGGTCGTCTCATTGAAGACGGAGTTCCAGAAGTGTGGGCAATTCTCGAAGATGTCATTAAAGACAGGCACGTACTTCTTAACCGAGCTCCAACACTTCACCGACAAGGTATTCAGGCATTTAGGCCGGTACTTATTGAAGGAAACGCTATTCAAGTACACCCACTCGTATGTCGTGCGTTCAACGCTGACTTCGACGGTGACCAGATGGCAGTACACGTGCCACTCTCAGAAGAGGCACAGTTTGAGGCACGTGAATACATTTCAGCAAACAAAAACATTCTAAAGCCGGGATCTGCTGATCCAGTTGTGTCTGAGAAACTTCTCGATATGGCACTCGGAGCCTTCTGGATGACAAAGGTCATTGAAGGGGCAGAGGGAGAAGACAAGTTCTTCCCGTCACCAAACGCTGCAATTACTGCGTACGACTTTGGCGTCATTGATATGCGCGCGAAAGTAAAAGTGCTCGCAACAGACACACCAAAATACGCACAGTTTGACAACAGTGTATTTGAAACTACTGTTGGACGACTCCTCTTCAACTCGGTACTCCCAAGTGACCATGAGTTCATTAATGACGTGGTAACACAAAAAACACTCTTCGGCATTATTATTGACCTCATTGATGAGCAGGGAATTGGAGCCGTTCCAAAGATTGTTGACAAGATGAAGAAATTTGGATTCCAGTATGCAACAAAGTCTGGAGTAACATGGGGAATTGACGACGTTGTTGTTCCTGAAGAAAAAGCAGGCATTCTAGAAAAGGCTCAGGAAGAAGAAGTAAAGGTCTTTGCATTCTATGACGAGGGTCTTATCTCGCGTGAAGAACGACGTCGTATGGTTACCGAAATTTGGCACAAGGCAAAAAGCGATGTAGAGGAGGCGCTCCCTGCAACACTTGATCCAAATGGTTCAGTGTATGACCTTTGGAAGTCAGGAGCTCGAGGTTCAATGGGACAGGTTGCCATGATGGCAGGTATGAAAGGACTTATCATCAACACACGAGGTGAGACTCTTGAATTCCCAGTACTTTCTTCTATGAAGGAAGGTATGAGCCCAATTGAGTACTTCATTACTACTCACGGTTCACGTAAAGGTCTTGCTGATACCGCGCTTCAAACCGCAAAGGCAGGATACCTTACACGACGTCTCTTCGTGGTAGCGCAAGATGCGATTATTACTGAAGACGACTGTAAGAGTAAAGAAAGCGTAACGATTGGACGCATCAGTTCATCGGGAATTGAGATTGCGTTTAGTCGTGCTATTCGAGGGCGCATTCTTGCCGCAGATATTGTAAACAAGAAGGGTGATGTGCTCTTCAAAAAGGGTCATCTGATGAGTCGACTCGATTCTCTCGCTGTGGAAGAAAGCGATGTCGAGACAGTAGAGGTGCGTTCACCAATGACCTGTAAAACACTTCAGGGTGTGTGTCAGAAATGTTACGGCATTGACCTCACCACAAACGCCCTCGTTGATATTGGTGAAGCAGTGGGAACAGTTGCTGCGCAAGCGATTGGTGAGCCAGGAACACAGCTTACGATGAACACTAAGCACGCCGGAGGAGCAGCGTCTCAAGGAGGAGACGTAACGCAAGGTCTCCCACGTGTAGAAGAAGTATTTGAAAAGCGTCAGCCAAAGATTCCATGTGTGATTTCAAAGACCGACGGACAGATTGTAGAAATCCGAACTGAAGGAAAAGAGAAGGTTGTTGTGGTAGCTCCCGTTGCAGGAAGTAAGTATGCTACTAAGAAGAACGACAACATTGAGTATGCAATCAGCCCACGACGAGTACTCACGGTAAGTGAAGGGGAAAGTGTGAAGCAGGGCCAAATTATGACCGACGGTTCTGCGCACCTTCCAGACCTGTTCAAGTATGCAGGACAAGTGCCGACGCAAGAATACATCATTAACGAAACCAACAAGATTTATGAGCTTCAAGGTGTGACGATTGCTCGGAAGCACATTGAACTTATCGTAAAGCAAATGATGAGTCGTTTGAAGATTACCGACGCAGGAGATTCTCACTTCACCGTAGGTGATGTTGTTGAAGAGTGGGTAGTTGAAAAAGCAAATCAGGAACTCAAAGATGCTGGAAAAGATGTTGCTAAAGGAGAGCGACTTATTCTCGGAATTACTGAGACCTCACTCTCACGTAAGAGCTTCCTTTCAGCAGCTTCATTCCAGAACACCACACGCGTACTCATTAACGCTGCGGTACGGGGAAGTGAAGACAAGCTTTCAGGACTCATGGAAAACGTTATCATCGGACGACTTATCCCAGCGGGAACAGGATTTGAGGGAAGTCAGAAGTATGAAGCGATTAAGCAGTTTGAGGTACGAGAAGACGAGTACGAAGACTAGTCTTAAGCACTCAATCAATAAAAAGCCGGCTCTAACGAGCCGGCTTTTTATTGACATATTAAAATACTGTTGTATTATAAATACACTACAATTCGTAGTATAGAACCTTTACTTTTAGAAGGAGAAAGCGATGAGTATATCGTATGCCTCTCAAAAGCAAACAACTGAGTTCATAGCTCAAGTTGTCAGAGCGCTACCAAGTTTGGATCCCGACATTATGCAGGGCTGGATAGAAAACCCTAAGAGTCTAAGGGAAGAGCTTGCAGGAGTTCTTTGTCCACCTAAGGTAACTATTCCAATCTGGACTACCCTCACCTTAGGCACACTTAAGAATGCCGACACTGCATGTAGATGTCTCAAGGAAGTTGGTTGTTCAATACACAGGTTTGGCGAAGGTGTTATTGATCGAGTTGATTTTTCAGAATCAGAGTTTAAAGTGAAACTTGTGCGAGTAACACCCAGAGAGCTTGGTCTGAATGATTATGCACTCACTCATGAAGTCTATGACGCTGCAGAGAGACATAATTTAGTAAGGTGTCCTGGCGAAGTCGGTGTCCAGCTTTGTCTAGTGTACTGTCCAACAACTAATGACAGCATTAATATTGCAATGCATGGTGTCTGGATATCAGAGATACTTGGTCCGGTTCAATTTTACATTCACAGTTCCCAGAAGCAATGTGTCTTAGGTGGAATAAGCGCAGACAAAAAACATCGCATCGATGAACATTTTATATTTGTTGACCCTCGATGAAGTAATCGTTGTCAGAGCTCGGATGAAAAATTCCGAGCTTTTTCTTTGTTTTAATAAATTGGAGTATAATGTCTCTACTATGGCCCGCAGTAACGTCGAAGAAATTAAGGAAAAGCTCGATATTTTAGAGGTGGTTGGCGGGTATGTGGAGCTCACCAAAGCAGGGAAACACTACAAAGCGCGCTCACCATTTACGAACGAAAAAACCCCATCGTTTTACGTCTCGCCTGATAGGGGGATGTATTATTGTTTCTCTTCGCAGAAGGGGGGTGATATGTTCACCTTCGTGCAAGAAATGGAAGGCGTGGACTTTAAGGGGGCACTTAAAATTCTTGCGGAGAAAGCGCATGTTGAGCTTGTTCCTGAAGATCCAAAGAAGCGAGATGCGCGTGAGACACAGTACGCGCTACTTGAGGAAGCAACTAAATATTTCTTTGATAACAGAGAGTCTTCAAATGAAATTACGAACTACGTTTTGGAACGCGGAGTAAATGACGACAGCATACATACTTGGCGCATCGGATATGCAAAGGATGAGTGGCGCGCGCTCCGTACACACCTTGCTCAAAAAGGTTTTTCCGATGAGCAAATGTTTAAAGCAGGCCTCATTAAGCAAGCTGATGGTGGAAAAGAGCCGTACGATGTCTTTAGAGACCGTGTCATGTTCCCGTTGTTTGATCCATCGGGGAGAGTGATTGCATTTTCTGGTCGCACTCTGAAGAAAGAAGACGGGGTTCCAAAGTATGTAAACTCGCCTGAAACTGAACTATTTCAAAAGTCAGAAGTCCTCTATGGATACGATAAGGCAAAAAATGGCATCAGGCACTATGACTTCTCGCTTGTGGTAGAAGGTCAGTTTGATGTAGTTCTTGCGCATCAGGCAGGATACACGAATACTGTGGCGGTCTCAGGAACTGCACTTACGCCACATCACATTATGCTTTTGCTCCGACTCTCCACAAATGTGGTGCTTGCACTCGACTCAGACAGAGCGGGTATATCTGCCATAAAACGTTCTTCGGTCCCGATGCTTGAGCGAGGAATGAATGTAAAGGTAGCACAGATGCCTGAAGGAAAAGACCCTGCAGATATCGTAAAAGAGGACAAAACAGAGCTTAAGCAATATGTTGGAAAATCAGAGCATGTTATAGAATTTTTGCTCAAGGTTCTTAAAAACACGGCAAAAGATGAACGGGCGTATAAACTCCAAGTACGTGAGGAAGTACTCCCACTCCTCGTCGCAATAGACAATAGAATTGATAGAGAGCATTTCGAAGGAGTGGTGGCAAAAGCGATAGATGCGACACGAGACGGTGTCCATCACGAAGTCGAACGTACTGCAGAGCGCATGAAGAAAGAGAGAGGAAACGAAGGGGATAGTCGTGAAGTGGAAGAAATACATGAGCGTGCGGGGAAGCGAACCGCTTTAGAACACCATATCGGTGCTATGTATCGCGTACTTGGGAGCGAGTATGTGTGGCTCACGAAAGAAATGAAGTACCACCTTCAAACTATTGTCGGAGAAGATGAGAAGTCTGCATTTTGGAGCAAAAAAGCTGATATACCCGCAGGAGAAATATTTCGCTTTGAGCACCATCTTGAGCAGATACGAGAAAAACAACTTATCCAAGAAGTGGGAGAAGCGCTGACACTTTATGCGCACTTGGTGGCGCGCGAACGCTTGAGTACACTTAAGGCAGAATTGAAGGATGCTGAGCGTAATAGGGAAGACGACAGGATTATCGAAATTTTAGGACAGGCTAAGGAGATGGAGAAGTTATTGCAGAACCATATCATCATTGAAAAGCTAGTTAATAAGTAGATAAAGACACGATTTCAAATTTTGTCAATGTGCCGAAAAGCACTAGATTTATTCAAATATTGCTGTATAGTGGTGGTTCAATATGCCAAAAACGGCTAAAAAATCAAAAAGCGTAAAAAAGAAAGCGCCGGGTAAAAAGGCGTCTACAAAAAAAGTAGCAAAGAAAAAAGCTACAACCAAGAAGCGAGCTACCGTAAAAAAAGTAGCAAAGAAGGCGACGAAGAAAACTGCTAAAAAGACCACTAAGAAAGTGGCAAAAAAAGCAACTAAGAAGATAGCAAAGAAGGCGACGAAGAAAACTGCAAAGAAAAAGCTTACAAAAGGACAGAAGCAAATTGAACAAAAGATGGACAACCTCCTCACGATTGGTCGTGAGCGAGGCTATGTTACGTATGACGAAATAATGAAAGAGTTTCCCACTGTTGAGAAAGACATAGGCTCACTCGAAGAACTCTATGAAAAGCTTGCAACTGCAAGTGTTGATGTGATTGGTAATGACGGCATGCTTGGTGATGATTCTGGTTCAACAAGCCTCCTCGACAGAAAGAATGTATACAAGCGAAGTGATAGTGCGTACGACTCAATACAGATGTATCTTCGTGAAATCGGGCAGTACCCACTTCTTACCGCGCACGAAGAGCGCGTGCTTGCAAAACGTATTGTAGATGGTGATGATGAAGCTCGAAACTTGCTCGCACGAGCAAACCTGCGTTTGGTGGTCTCTATTGCAAAAAAATACGTGGGACGCTCTCCTGACCTTACGCTTCTTGACCTTATTCAGGAAGGAAACCTCGGCCTCTTTAAGGCAGTTGATAAGTTTGACTTTACGAAAGGATTTAAATTCTCAACGTACGCAACATGGTGGATTCGTCAGGCAATCACACGAGCGCTCGCTGATCAATCACGAACCATCCGTATCCCGGTACACATGGTAGAAACTATGGCAAAGTACAAGCAGGTCTCACGTAGGCTTGCGCAGGACTTAGGTCGTGACCCAGTACCAGAAGAGATAGCAACAGAAATGGATGTCGATGTAGAAAAGATTTACCAGATTGAGAAGATTAGCCAAGACACTATTTCACTCGAGCTTCCAATCGGAGATGATGACGACCGTTCTAGGCTCTCAGACTTTATCGCAGATGATAAAATCATTTCACCGGACGCAGAAGTTGCGCACCGTATTCTCGCGGACCAAATGCAGGATATTCTTGAAACACTCTCAGAGAAAGAACGAAAAATTCTTGAGATGCGACACGGACTTCTTGATGGTACCTACCATACGCTTGAAGAAGTAGGAAAAGAGTTTGGAGTGACACGTGAACGTATTCGTCAGATTGAAGCTAAGGCGCTTGAGAAGATACGCCAACACGACAACGCACGACGCCTTAAGAGCTATTAAAATAAAAACTGGGCCATTGCCCAGTTTTTATTTTTCCTCGATATCGAGAAACTTTGCTAGAACTCGCTTTAATCCTGAGCGTGAGATAACCCCAATGGGTCTATTGTCATGGTCAACGACGGGTATGCGAGAGTGTTGGTGGGCAATTGCTGAAGCAGCAACCTCTATGAGTGAATCAGTTACGAGGACTGGCTCTGTATTTCTTGAAACAAATTCTGAGACTGGTTTTGACGCTGAATCTTTAATTGCCTCAATAAACTTCTCTTCATTGTAGAAGTGCTCAAGTACAGCATCGCCATCAAGATGTTCGGGTACTACAGCTTCAAAAAGATCTGAAACGTTAACTTCTCCTGCAAACTCCCCGTTTTCATCAACGGCAATGAGTGCGTTTGCTCGCTCATTAATCATCTTGCGTACCGCTTCTTCAAGCGTACCGTCGAGCGTGATAATCGCGGCTTCTTTTGTAATGTCTTTGAGCTCCATATATTCCAATGATACTACGTCCCATGGGGTTGTAAAGCTTGGTTAAAATATCGTGATATACTTTGATAATCATGGATGAATCCACTTTCAAGAAAGCATATAATGGGCTCAATTTGGCCCAAAAACAGGCCGTAGACACCATTGAGGGGCCTGTTATGGTGATTGCAGGCCCTGGTACCGGAAAGACCACTATTTTGACACTAAGAATTGCAAATATACTCCTTAAGACTGATGTACAACCTGAGAATATTCTCGCGCTCACGTTCACCAACTCGGGTGTTCATGCAATGCGAAAGAAGCTTCTTGAAGTGATTGGTGATACTGCGTATCGCATACATATCTTTACCTTTCATTCATTTGCCGAACATATCATTAAAGAATTTCCTTCACACTTTACCTCACTTGAGTATGCGCGCGTTATTACTGATGTTGAGAAAGTGCATTTTCTTGAGGAAATTATTAGAGAAGGAAAGTTTGCGCACATTACTTCAGCGTACGACCCGCTCAGTGCCCTTTCGAGTGTTAAAAAGGCAATCGACGACATCAAGGCAGATGGGCTCAGTCCGGAAGAGTTTGAGGCACGGATACCAAAGTGGAAAGAAGACATGCTTCAAGATGAGAGCGTGTATTACAAAAGAAAGACGGGGAAGTACAATGTCGGTGACCCAAAGCCATCAGAGCTTGAGAAAATAGAAAACAGGATCAATAAGGCAAAAGAGATAGCGATAGTGTTCAAGAAGTACCAGAGCAAACTCCTTGAAGCAAACCGATACGATTTTAGCGACATGATTCTGAGTGTACTTCGAGAACTCGAGCAAAACGAAAATCTCAAACTTGATGTTCAGGAGCAGTATCTCTATATTCATGTAGATGAACATCAAGATACGAATGATGGGCAAAACAAGCTCGTAGAACTGCTCACAGATGCTGAGCATCTCGGCGGAAGACCAAATGTCTTTACGGTGGGAGATGAAAAACAATCAATTTATCGATTCCAAGGAGCGAGTGATGAAACCTTTACTCACTTCAAAAAGCTCTACACTGATGTTGAAACAATTGCGCTCACAGAAAATTATCGCTCAACCCAGACGATACTTGATGGTTCACAAAAACTCATTACGCACACCATAGAGGATGCGGTTACACTTATCGCTGATACAAAAGAGAAACATCCTATAGAGCTCCTTGAGTTTCGAAACTATAAATTTGAACTTCTCTATGTAGCATCTCAGATTGAGGAACTGCTTACTGATGGTGTATTGCCAGAAGAGATTGCGATTATATATCGGGCAAACAAACATATTGACGAAGTGAAGCACATTTTAGCAACAAGGCACATTCCGTATTCAGTACTTTCGAAAGATAACATCTTAGATGACGCACACATAGCAAACCTCCTCACACTTTTTCGTGTAGTTCATGACCCACTCAACAATCATTTTTTAGCACAATCGTTGTTCATAGATTTCTTGCACCTAGACTCTTTGAAAGCAGTACGAGTACTGCAAGCATTTAGACAGGAAAGTAAAAAAGGGAATACACATCTCATTGATTTTCTTCAGCAAGATTCTCATTTTAAGGAATACGTACAACTTCTTAGTGAGTTGAAAACAAAATCTCAAAATAGTTCATTTGCACTCTTTTTCAAAGAAGTCCTTCAAGTAAGTAGTTATCTTGAACACGTGCTCTCACTCGGGGATAGCAGAGACCATTTAAAGCGAATTTACACCCTTTTCGATGAAGTTAAACGACAAAGCGAACTGACAAAGTCGTATAGTCTTGCTGATTTTGTTTCATTCACTGACGCCCTTGAAAAGTATAATCTTGAAATTGAAGCAACTGAAGGTATTGCAGGGGAAGGCGTACAGTGTATGACCGCACACAAATCAAAAGGACTCGAGTTTGAGCATGTGTTCATGGTTGGCTGTACAAGAAATAACTGGGAGAAAAGTAAGGGTGCTCCCCCAATATCCCTACCAATTGATAACTTTAAGGGTGACATTGATGACGAGCGGAGATTATTTTATGTGTCCATGACTCGCGCAAAGAAACAATTAGTCATCACCTCTTCTCAATACGATTGGGAAGGTAAGGAACGAGAACAGAGTCAGTTTCTTAAAGAAATTGGTGAAGAGGATGTGAAGAGAGTAGACACACTCCCGATTGAGGATGAGTTGGGGAGTCATCTCTCAGAGTTCCTCACACACCTCACACCAAAGAGAGACATATTTGATACTGCATACCTTAAAAAACTATTCCTCGCTCAAAACTTAAGTGTCTCTGCGCTTAATAATTATATCGCCTGCCCACTTAAATACTTCTTTAGAAATCTCATCCTTGTACCCGACACATATACGCCGTTTCTTGTATATGGGAATACGATGCATGAAGCACTTGAACTCTTCTTTAATGAAGTTACA
>Ga0181593_10006654_pt1 | contig 10362 bp, 7 predicted proteins | sample 071ome_19_FD_133756 | JGI IMG/M metagenome (GOLD analysis project Ga0181593, IMG submission 133756) | Coastal salt marsh microbial communities from the Groves Creek Marsh, Skidaway Island, Georgia - 071413AT metaG (megahit assembly) | ecosystem: Environmental > Aquatic > Marine > Intertidal zone...
GCAGGCGTTGAATGTCTATCGCATGAAATTGCTCGGCGCGCACGTGGTCTCGGTGACTTCAGGGTCGCGGACCCTCAAGGATGCTATGAACGAGGCAATGAGGGACTGGGTCACCCATATCGATGACACTTTTTACATCATCGGAACGGTTGCTGGGCCACATCCTTACCCAATGCTTGTCAGAGACTTTCAGAGTGTTATCGGCCGCGAAGCGCGTGCTCAGTCGTTGGCACAGACCGGGAAGTTGCCTGACGCTTTGGTCGCCTGTGTTGGCGGCGGTTCCAACGCGATCGGGCTATTCCATCCCTTTTTGCAAGACGCCGACGTGGCGATGTACGGCGTCGAGGCAGGCGGCAAGGGACTCGAAACGGGTGAGCATGCGGCGCCGCTATCGGCGGGCACGCCAGGAGTGTTGCACGGAAACCGGACTTATTTGATGCAAGACGAGCACGGCCAAATCCTTGACACCCACTCGGTCTCCGCGGGACTGGATTATCCGGGTGTCGGCCCGGAGCATTCGTGGCTAAAAGACATTGGGCGGGTGCAATACGTGGCAGCGAACGACGATGAGGCGCTGGCAGCCTTCCACCGGTTGACCCGGATCGAGGGCATTATGCCGGCGCTCGAGACGGCCCATGCTATGGCTCACGCGGAAAAACTAGCTGCAACGATGTCCCCTGACCAGCAGATCGTTGTGAACCTGTCAGGCAGGGGCGATAAGGACATTCTGACCGTAGCCGCGCTTGACGGCATAGAGGTCTGAAAACAGCGTGAGTCGCTTAGGTGCAGTATTTCAGGGGCTCCGGGAGCAAAATCGAAAAGGGGTGATCCCCTATGTCGTGGCGGGTGACCCAAGCCCTGACGGTACGGTCAGCCTGCTGCACCAGCTGGTGGCAGCAGGGGCAGATGTACTTGAGATCGGTGTGCCTTTCTCAGATCCGATGTCGGAAGGGCCGATTATTCAGAAAGGGCATGAGCGTGCTCTCGCGAATGGAATGAATCTGAGCGCTGTGCTGGAGATGGTCAGCGTCTTTCGTCGCGATGATCAGCGCACGCCAATTGTGATGATGGGGTACGCGAATCCCATTGAGCGTTTTGGCTACTCGGCGTTTGCGGACGCCTGTGCCGTTGCCGGTGTTGACGGCTTGATTACAGTAGATTTGCCCCCCGAAGAGGTCGACGAGATCGATGCTGCGCTGCAGGCGGTGGGGCTCGACAACATTTTCCTTATCTCGCCCACTACTCCTGAGGCTCGCATTCAGACGATCGTAGACCGAGCTCGTGGGTTTATATATTGCGTGGCGGTAAAGGGTGTCACGGGTTCGGGGCAGCTCGATACTGATGCCGTGGCGGCCAGAGTCGCAACTATACAGGGCATGACGACGCTCCCCGTCGCAGTGGGATTCGGTATCAAGGATGCCAGTAGTGCTTCCGCCGTGGCGAAGGTTGCTGATGCCGTTGTCGTAGGCAGCGCGCTGATTGCCGAGATGGAGGCGATGGGTAGGGCTGAAAATGCGTCGGAGATCCAGATCCACGGTGGTGCGGTAAAACTACTCCAAAGCATTCGTTCGGGTGTGGACTCTTCACCTTCCTAGGTCATTCCCCGACTCGTATACTCGCACCGATTTGGCATTGGAGAATGCGATGAGCTGGATTGACAAGATCCTCCCCTCCGGGGTCAACAAGGACGAAAGTGCGAATCGCACCAGCGTGCCGGAAGGGCTCTGGAAGAAATGCATCAAGTGCGACGCCATTCTCTATAAGCCAGACCTAGAGAGGAACGCTGAGGTGTGTCCCAAGTGCGACCACCACATGCGCATCGGGGCGCGCCGGCGGCTCGAACTCTGTCTCGATCGGGGAGCTTCTGAGTTGTTTGCCGATTTGGAACCAGTCGACCATCTAAAGTTCAAGGACAAGCGCAAGTATCGTGATCGGCTGACGGCAGCACAGCGAAGCACTGGCGAGAAAGACGCTTTGATCGCAATGCGCGGCGCAATCCTTGGCGTAGAGGTCGTTGCATTGGCTTTTGAGTTCGATTTTCACGGCGGCTCTATGGGTTACGCGGTTGGGGAAAAATTCACTCGTGCAGCCACTGTAGCGCTTGAAGAAGGCTTGCCGTTGATCTGTTTTTCCGCCTCGGGAGGCGCAAGAATGCAGGAGGCGCTCATCTCGTTGATGCAGATGGCGAAAACATCAGCGGTCATTGAGAGGCTGAAAGGTCAGGGCATACCCTACGTCTCGGTGTTGACAGATCCCATCTATGGGGGTGTATCGGCATCGTTGGCATTGCTCGGGGATATCAACATCGCCGAGCCCGACGCCAGGGCAGGTTTTGCAGGCCCCAACATCATCGAGCAAACAATCAGACAGAAGCTGCCCAAGGGCTTTCAGCGCAGTGAGTTTCTGCTTGAGCACGGCGCAATCGACATGATCGTCCATCGTAACGAGATGCGGAATACGCTGGCTCGCGTCTTAGCCAAGTTGACTGGCCTTGGTACTCCCGGGCAGCCGTCTGCGGTTCTCGAGGGCGAAATCATCGAGGCGGAGGGAGGCGACGCCTAGCCACCTATGAGCCGGTTGTCGCTGAGCGAGTGGCTGGAGGCATTGCAATCGCAGCACCCATGGGAGATCGATCTGGGGCTGGATCGGGTTTCCGCGGCTGCCGATGCTATGGGCCTGCGGACAGCACCACCCCTTACCATTACCGTTGCCGGAACCAATGGTAAGGGTAGCGTGGTGTCGGTGCTATCGAGAGTCCTCTCGGACAGTGGGCTCCGTGTAGGCCGCTATCTGTCGCCACATTTGCTTCGCTTTAACGAGCGGATCTGCATTAATGAGCGTGAAGTTGACGACGCTGGTCTCGTGGCGGCATTTGAGGCCATTGAGCAGAAGAGAGGCGACGTCAGTCTCACCTATTTTGAGGCGGCAACGCTTGCGGCGCTCTATATCTTTCATGCTCGTCAGGTCGACGTACAGATACTCGAAGTCGGACTCGGCGGTCGACTTGACGCGGTCAATATTCTCGATGCCGATCTGACTGTGATCACCAGTATCGGTATGGACCATACCGACTGGCTGGGAGACGATCGTTCACAGATCGCGCTGGAAAAGGCAGGGGTCGCGCGAGGCGGGCAACCTTGTGTGGTAGCGGAGCCGGATCCTCCACCGTCCTTGGTGGCGTATCTCACTTCGCTCGGTGCAGAGGTGAGTTGGATTAATCAAGATTGGCGAGTGGAGGCTGATCGCGTGCACACGTCAGGTGGAGAGACCTATGGCGTTTCGCCACCAGCGGGATTATTGCCACAAAACGTCGGCGCCGCCGTCGAGGCGCTTTCAAGATTGCCTGGCTTTTCCCTCTCGCCAGCATCGTTAGAGGCTCTGTCCTCCGTGTCGGTGCAAGGAAGGCTGTCGCTTCACCGGTTCGAGGGGAAAGACGTACTGCTCGACGTAGCCCATAACGCTGAATCGGTGGCCCAGCTCAGCCGATATCTGTCGGATCATCCAGTTGCTGGAAAGACGCGGGCCCTGTTTGGTGTCATGGGAGATAAACCCATCCATGATATGATTCACAACTGCTCGGGCATTATCGATGAGTGGAATTTGATCGATCTCAGTCATGTTCCGCGGGCCATGGCGCCCCAAGACGTCGCTTCGCTATTGCAGGGTGAGCACGTGGCCGATATGGGCGTATTTTCGGATCTGTGGCCCATGGTGAGGGCGCGAACGGCAGAGCACGACAGGGTTATCGTGTTCGGTTCTTTCTTTTCGGTGGGCGAAGCGCTCGCGATGATGGATACAGGTAGTAAAAATGGGGATTAGCGATACGTGAGTCCGTTGTTAAAGCAACGCATGGTCGGCACGCTGGTGCTCATCGCCCTCGGAATCGTTTTCTGGCCCCTGATTTTCGTCACACCCGAGACTCGCGATCCCATCACATTACAACCTATGTCTGACAAACCAGCTGTCGACCAGAGCCCCATCTCGCCCCCAAAAAGCTACCTGGACGAAGTGAAGGCTCGCCTCCCCGAGGAGCCCACTAATCCCTCGAGTTTGCAAGAGGCCGCTGACCTCAATACGGAGACTGAAGTTGCAGTAGCTGATCTTCAAAGTCTGCCTGAGGCTGGAAGCGCGGGGGCTGAACTGCCTCGTGATGGAGGCCCTGATTCGCAGTCACTGATCGATGATCAGGGAGTGGCGGTATTCTGGGTTCTGCAAGTCGCCACGGTGGGGTCAGAGGCACGTGCGCGAGAGATTGTCGAGGGGCTTCGGACGCGTGGCTACAAAGCGTTTTTTAAGCGATACGTCCAAGTTGATGATGAGCTTTATCGTGTTCAGGTAGGCCCCAATGCGGAGCAAGCCAAGCTTCTGGATATGAAGGCCGACATTGACGCTGTCTTGAAAGTGAATTCCCAAGTGCTGAGGTATACCCAATAGCATGGCAGATTGGCTCGATGACATCGCTACCCTGATCGGGCAATTCAATTTGTTTGATTGGCTGATAGTGCTTGTTTGGTTGGTCTCGGCGGGCTACGGGATAACGCGTGGGTTCGCCAGGGAAGCACTGTCGGTTCTGGGATGGGTCAGTGCGTTTTTGCTAGCAAATGTTCTAGCCGATCCGGTTGCGGATTTAGGTCGGGAGATTATCGATGAGCCGACTACCCGGTATCTGCTCGGCTGGGCACTGACCTTCATTGCGGTGCTGCTCATGTTCAGTGCCGTAGCGGCGTTTCTTTCGCGGCAAATGCGGCAGCCAGGATTCAACATTGGCAATCGACTATTGGGTGGTATTTTTGGTTTGCTTCGGGGCGTGATCATTGTGGCGGCACTAAGTATTCTGATGCGCGCTATGTTGCCGGACAGCGAAGAGGACTTGCTGGATTCGGCGGTCTTGATGGAGCCGGTCGATATGGTCGCAGAGTGGATTGGCGCAAACTTTGATCGTGTGACGGAGGCTGAGCCAACCGAAGCATTGAAAGACACGATCGATTCGAGCGAGATGCTCTAGGTCGGAGAGGCGTTATGTGTGGATTAGTTGGATTGGTCGCTGAAAGAGATGTAGCCGCAAACATCTACGACGCGCTCACCATGCTTCAGCATCGCGGCCAAGATGCTGCGGGCATCATGACGTGCTCTGAAGGCAAGTTAATGCAGCGTAAGGGTGAGGGGCTGGTGCGGGATGTCTTTCGCGCCAGTCATATGGCTCAGCTACTGGGCCGATTCGGCATTGGCCATGTTCGTTACCCGACCCAAGGCAGCTCGGGGACTGCATTGGCACAGCCGTTCTATGTGAACTCTCCCTATGGCATCGCGCTGGCCCATAACGGCAATTTGACCAATTCAGCGTTTTTGTCAAACGAGCTTTTTCAGTCTGATCTGAGACATCTCAATACTGACTCAGATTCTGAAGTGTTGCTCAATGTCTTTGCCCACGAATTGCATCGTTTGGGAAAACTCAAGCCGACGCCCAGAGATATTTTTGACGCGACACGCGTCCTTCACCGGCGATGCGAGGGCGGGTATGCCGCGGTAGCGCTGATCTCGGGCTTCGGCTTGGTGGCGTTTCGGGATCCGAATGGTATCCGGCCCTTGGTCGTTGGGCAGCGAGTAGGCAAGAATGGTCGTTCAGATTACATGGTGGCCTCGGAGAGCGTCGCGCTGGATGTGTTGGGTTTCGAACTGTTGGGCGATGTGCTACCCGGGGAAGCGGTCTGTGTCACCCAGAATGGTGAGCTGCACCGCGAACAGTGTGCCGACGCGCCGCGGTTAACGCCTTGTATTTTCGAGCACGTCTACTTTGCCCGTCCTGATTCACTGATGGACAGTATTTCGGTCTACAAAACGCGCATGCGCCAAGGGGCAGCGCTTGCCAAAAAAATTCTCAGGGAGCGCCCAGAGCACGATATCGATGTGGTGATTCCCATTCCTGATACGAGCCGGGTTGCGGGCCAATCACTAGCCTACGAGCTGGGGGTGAAGTTCCGTGAGGGCTTTATGAAAAATCGCTACATCGGTAGAACATTTATCATGCCGGGACAAAGCGAGCGCAAAAAGTCTGTGAGACAAAAGCTGAATCCGGTGCCGCTTGAGTTTCAGGATAAGAACGTGCTGTTGATCGATGATTCGATTGTCAGAGGAACAACCTGCGGACAGATCATTCAAATGGCGCGTGAAGCGGGGGCGCGGCGGGTTTACTTCGCCTCGGCTGCGCCACCGGTGCGCTTTCCCAATGTTTATGGGATCGATATGCCTGCCGCAACTGAGCTGATTGCTCACGGCAGGACCGTCGAAGAGGTTCGTGATGAGATCGGCGCAGACTGGTTGGTCTATCAAGATCTTGAGGATCTGATTGACTGCTCTAAAGAGGGAAACCCCGAGGTGGACGGTTTTGAGTCCTCGGTGTTCGACGGGCAATACCTTGCCGGCAATATTGATGATCAGTATCTCCAATCGATCGAAGCGGCGCGATCAGACGGGGCGAAAGGGCGCGGGCCTTTCCTCGGGGCTAGCGACGGCGCAGTGGTGGGATTACATAACGACAGCTGAATATGACGTCAGATAACGGTGATTGGCTTGAAGAAGCCGGCCCACGCACGAAGGCCGTTCGCGCCGGCATTAGACGAACGGCTGAGCTGGAGCACGCTGAGCCCATTTTCACTTCCTCTAGTTTTGTCTTTGAATCGGCAGAAGCCGCTGCGAAAACCTTTTCGGGTGAGGCGGATGGCAATGTTTATTCCAGATATACCAATCCCACAGTCAGGACCTTCGAGTCGCGCTTGGCAGCAATGGAGGAGGGGGAGCGAGCCGTCGCAACCGCATCCGGGATGTCCGCCATACTGGCACTGTGCCTCACGCATTTGCGCGCTGGCGACCACGTGTTGTGCTCGCAGGATGTTTTTGGCGCTACGGTGGGGCTTTTCGACAATACGCTGCGGAAGTTCGGCGTGGACATCAGCTTTGTCCCGTTGACAGACCTCGATGCCTGGCGCGGCGCCGCTACGTCAAAGACGCGTTTATTGTTTTTGGAAACTCCATCCAACCCACTGAATGCAATTGCCGATCTCGCGGGATTAGCCGAAATCAGTCGGGAGTTGGGCGCTATCCTCGCGGTTGACAACTGCTTTTGTACCCCTGCTTTACAGCAGCCTCTGGCTCTGGGGGCGGATATTGTCACCCACTCGGCAACCAAGTACCTCGACGGGCAGGGCCGCGTCTTGGGGGGAGCGCTGGTAGGCCGTGCCGAGCTTATTGAGCCGGTGGTGGCTTTCAATCGTTCTGGCGGTCCAACGATGAGTGCATTCAATGCGTGGGTCATGCTGAAGGGTCTCGAGACCCTGGATCTCAGAATGCGCGCGCACTGCAGCACCGCCAACTTATTGGCGCAATGGTTGGTCACGCAGCCAGCCGTATCTGCCGTCCATTATTGTGGACTACCCGAGCACCCCGGGCATGAAATGGCGCGTCGCAATCAGAAAGACTTCGGCGCGGTGCTGGCTTTCGAGGTGTCAGGTGGTCAAGACGCTGCCTGGCGGTTTATCAATGGTACTGAGTTGATGTCATTGACCGCCAACTTGGGTGACGCCAAAACGACCGTAGTGCATCCTGCTTCGACGACCCACGGTCGATTGAGCGACGAGCAGCGTCAGGCGTCGGGTATTGGCGATGGGTTGATCCGCATCGCAGTAGGCTTGGAGGATCTCGAAGATTTGCAGGCCGACTGTGAACGAGGGTTTGCGTCCATTAGCACCGCCTGACGACGCTTGAGTGACCGACAGCCGTAAAATTTCCGGCTAAATTGCCGCCTAATCGCCCTGAGCGACCTTCATGCGACTCTCAGGCTACCCTCATGCCACCTCGTCTATGATGGTGGCCGCAATGCGTTCCCCGTCCTGCGCCAGCTTTTGAAATGCAACCACTTGATCAAAATTCATGTACCGATAAATCTCATCGGCCATAGAATCGATCTTGTTGGCGTATTGAAGGTATTCGTCAGGCGTGGGCAGTTTGCCCAGTAGTGCACCGACAGCAGCTAACTCGGCCGACGTCAGGTAAACGTTGGCGCCTTCGCCCAAACGGTTGGGAAAGTTCCGTGTAGAGGTAGACAGCACGGTAGATTTCGGCGCCACGCGGGCCTGATTACCCATGCACAGGGAGCATCCGGGCATTTCTGTCCGTGCGCCCGCCTTGCCAAAGATGGCGTAATACCCTTCCTCCATCAGCTGGTGCTCGTCCATGCGAGTCGGTGGACAAATCCACATGCGGGTGCTGACAGGCGCGCCATGGGCCTGCAGAAGCTCGCCGGCCGCGCGGAAGTGCCCGATATTGGTCATGCAGCTGCCGATAAACACTTCGTCCACGCGGTCGCCCTGAACCTCGGAGAGCAGTCGGGCATCATCGGGATCGTTAGGTGCGCAGACAATTGGCTGATCGGTCTCAGCGAGATCAATCTCAATGATGGCGGCGTATTCTGCATCTGAATCGGCCGAGAGTAGAGTGGGGTCTGTGAGCCAACTCTCCATGTTGCGTGCCCGGCGCTCTAGTGTGCGGGCATCGCCATAGCCTTCGGCAATCATGGATCGCAGCAACACGATGTTCGAGCGGAGGTACTCTGCAATGGTGTCCTCGCCGAGCTTGATGGTACAGCCTGCGGCCGATCGCTCAGCCGACGCATCGGATAGCTCAAACGCCTGTTCAACCGTTAAAGACTCTAAACCTTCAATCTCAAGAATGCGTCCTGAGAATATGTTTTTCTTGCCTTTTTTCTCTACCGTGAGCAGTCCTTGCTGAATCGCGTAGTAGGGGATCGCGTGTACCAAATCGCGCAGTGTCACCCCGGGCTGCATCGCGCCTTTAAAGCGCACCAGCACGGATTCGGGCATGTCTAAGGGCATGACGCCCGTAGCGGCCGCGAACGCCACCAAGCCAGAACCGGCAGGAAACGAGATCCCCATTGGAAAACGGGTGTGTGAGTCGCCCCCGGTGCCAACCGTGTCGGGCAGCAGCATGCGGTTCAGCCAGCTGTGGATAATGCCATCGCCGGGCCTGAGTGAGACGCCGCCTCGGGTCATAATGAAGTCAGGCAGGGTGTGCTGGGTGTCTATGTCGACCGGCTTGGGATACGCCGCGGTATGACAGAAAGACTGCATGGTGAGGTCCGCTGAGAAGCCCAGGCACGCCAGATCCTGCAGCTCGTCCCTTGTCATTGGGCCAGTGGTGTCTTGAGAGCCAACCGTCGTCATGCGTGGTTCGCAATACGTGCCGGGCCGAATACCCTCGACGCCACAGGCGCGCCCCACCATTTTTTGAGCCAGAGTGAATCCTTTGCCCGAGTCCTCGGGCTGGTCTGGGGCTCGAAACAGCGTGCTCTCCTCCAATCCCAGCGCTTCTCGTGCTTTGGCAGTCAGGCCACGGCCGATGATCAAATTGATACGACCTCCGGCTCGAACCTCGTCGAGCAGTACGTCGGAGCGCAGCGCAAACTCAGAGAGCACTTGCCCTGTCTCAGACAGTATTTTGCCGTCATACGGCCTAATCTCGATCACGTCCCCCATGTGAAGCTCATCGACTGGCGCCTCAAATACCAGCGCGCCCGCGTCTTCCATGGTGTTGTAGAAAATGGGTGCCACCTTGCCGCCAATGCAGACGCCACCGGCCCTTTTGTTTGGAATGCCGGGCGTGTCTTTGCCGAAGTACCATAAAACAGAATTGGTAGCGGACTTTCTCGACGAGCCGGTACCCACCACGTCGCCGACGAATGCGACAGGTAATCCCGTTGCCTTGATCGCTTCGATCTGCTGTAGCGGTCCGGTGACACCTGGCTCATCAGGCTCGATACCGTCTCGCGCCATTTTGAACATGGCTAAAGCATGGAGCGGAATATCGGGTCGTGACCACGCATCCGGTGCGGGTGAGAGATCATCGGTGTTGGTCTCTCCGGTGACTTTAAAGACCACCATCTTGATCGAGTCTGGGACATCGTCTCGGTCGGTGAACCACTCACCGGCGGCCCAACTTTCAAGGACGGCCTGGGCATTCTGAGACCCGTTTTTGGCCCGCTCTGCGACGTCGTAAAAAGCATCGAACATGAGTAGCGTCTGCTTGAGCTCGCGCGCGGCGCTCTCGCCCAGAGCTGGGTCATCCAAAAGGCCAACCAATGTGCTGATGTTATAGCCGCCATGCATGTCGCCCAGCAGCCTCACGGCATGTTCGGCACTGATCAGATCGCACGTGATTTCACCAGTCGCCACGGCTGACACAAAGCCGGCTTTCACATAGGCGGCCTCATCCACGCCGGGAGGAACGCGCTCAGTGAGCAGTTCGACAAGGAGCGCTTCCTCACCTTGCGGAGGATCTTTTATGAGCTCC
>Ga0181593_10006655_pt1 | contig 10360 bp, 10 predicted proteins | sample 071ome_19_FD_133756 | JGI IMG/M metagenome (GOLD analysis project Ga0181593, IMG submission 133756) | Coastal salt marsh microbial communities from the Groves Creek Marsh, Skidaway Island, Georgia - 071413AT metaG (megahit assembly) | ecosystem: Environmental > Aquatic > Marine > Intertidal...
CATAACGCGCTATTATCCGGCCATAAAGAGTTTCGCCAATTTGAATTTCGTATCCAGACCGGGCATGGCGGCGACTGTTTTGCCAGTATCAGCGGCAAGCCTGTATTTGACGCGCACCAGAAATTTCAGGGCTATCGCGGAACCGGACGCGATGTCACCTTGCTGCGTCAAAATCAGGAAGCATTGGCAGAAGCCAATCAGAATTTTGGCGATTCGGTTGCCTATGCCAGCCATTTTCAGCATCGCTTATTGACCAATGAGCAGGATTTGATGCCGGATTTTGGCGAGGTGCGTTTTATCTGGCAGCCGCGCGATTTGGTAGGCGGCGATTTTCTGCGCCATTTTCGTATGGGCGATATGCCTTATATCCTGTTTTATGATTGCACCGGACATGGCGTGCCGGGCGGTTTTATGGTGATGCTGGTATCGGCGGCCATAGATCGTATTCGTATGCAGGCAGACCGGCCAAAAAACTGTGCTGAAATGCTACAGGCCATCCATGATGAAATTTGTGCCTCGCTGGAAATTACCTCGGATCACAGCACGACTGATGGGCTGGATTGTGCGGTTATTCGTTTGGATAAAGAAAGACAGATGCTGGAATATGCCGGGGCAAATATCGATTTGCTGGCCATCTCGGATAGGGGGGAGGTGATAAAATATCCTGCCCGCCGCCATGCGCTGGGCTATCGCTATCTGGATGAACCGCTTCAGGCAGAACGCCATCATATCCCGATAGATGGTAAATGCTTTTTGCTGGCAACAGATGGTATTGTCAGCCAGATAGGCGGGACATCCAGGCGGGTTATGGGTAGCCGGCATTTTCAGGCCTTGCTGGCAGAGCCAAAAACAGCCGACCCCCGCAAATTGGCCAATAGTTTGATGCGCGGGCTTCGGGTTTGGCAAGGCGGTGAGGAACGCCGCGATGATGTGATGATACTGGCTTTTCGCCCGCCCCCTCCTTCGCGTTAGTCCGACCTTTTAATCCTCTTCGCTAATAGCAAAGGAGGCACATAGTGCAAAAGTGTCCGAACGGGTGCGAACATTGAATTGGGTCAACAAGGCAGAGCTGCCATCAATAATACCGCGCACCCAATGCATGGTATCCTTGTCCGGATAGAACCATATTTCGGTAAGATGCAAAGCACGGCTTTCAGATTGATAGAGGCGGAAATCAACATCTACCGCGCTTAAGCGCACTTCCAGCCGCCCGACAGAATCGATAAAGGCCTGTTTGTCCTGATCTGAGTCAAATTGCCGCTCATAAAGCCGCATGATTTTTTGTTTTTCTATATCTGCCATCTTCTCCGCCCACGCTTATACATTACCGCCCGTTATCGTTTGGCAGTTATTACAGTGATTCTTCTTCTATCTCTGCTATGGTCAAAAACAGGCTGGGCGCCTGTTCTGCGATATCTTGTGCAAATTCCCGCCCGATATCATCATCGACAAAGACTTTCCAGATAAGGGTGATAACACATCCCTTTTGGGCATATTTATCCAGCATCCGCAGGATATTTAACAGCGCGTGCGCAGAGCCTGAATTGAAATAGCGCAAGGCAATTTCCACCTCCAGACTTTCTGGCGCACCGGTAAAATATTCTTTTAAGGCGGTTTCAAGCTGAACATAAAAAGCGGTCACATTTTCAGGATAGGACTCGCCCGTTATCCATAATTTTTTATCCGCAGGTTGGAAGGTAACCTCTGGCGAACGGCTGGAGGCTCTCAGAATAAAGGGCTGCATTTTTTCTATCCTTTTTTCAGGGGAATGAGGGGGGTGTCGTAAAACTCTGCTTCCAGAATCAACAGGCAATGGTCGTCATCTATCGGATCAAGGGTGAAAGAGAACTGGCCATTAACCCGCCTGGCCATATCCAGCAAGCCAAGCCCGGTTCGGCGCCTGGCAAGAGCTGATATGGGGGCAAGGCTGGCCAGCTGGGCACGATAACGGGCGGCCAGCTCTTTTCTGTCCAGAGAGGAAAGAGTTGAAAGCCGATCTCGAAGCGTGTTTTCATCCGATCGGCAGGTGATATTTATCGCTTGCAAACGCAGATAGTTTTCTGTGCTATCATCGCCGGATAGCCTGCCAGATAGTGTGATGCAGCCAAAAGCGTCCTCGCTATTCCCATCAGGCAATTTCAGGCCATATGCCTCAATATTCTGATAGAGCTCGATAAAAACGGCGTTCAGGTTAAATTGAAATTTTGCCGGAAAATCAACCAGACAGCCGCGCAGCTCATGCATGGCCTTCGTCAGCCCGGCAACCGAAAAGCCGCCGCAATGATGAAAACAGCTATCGCGTTCATCCTGCAAGACAGGCTGAATATGCTGGCGATAAAATTCATTTTTTTGCCCCTTGCTGGCTGAGGCCGGAGAGGCGGGGTTTTTCTTGCTAGAGGACATGAGGCACATTCTGCCTCAATTAAAGATTTCCCAATTAATATTTTTTTACTTTTTTTACCCGTTTTAACCGGATCAGCGTCACCTTAAGGCTGTTGCCCCTGCTTTAACGCTGTTGCCAGGGCAATTGATGAAATTTCCATCCATTTTTCTGGCTGCGATGATTGTCACTATCCAGATCGCCTTCAAATCCTTCTGCGACATTACAGACCTGTGCATAGCCATTTTCGATCAGCGCCATACAGGCCGCCGCAGAACGCGCCCCGGAACGGCAAATCACAAAGACAGCGCTGTCGGCACTGATTTTTTCACGGCATTGTGCCAGAAAATCGGGGTTTGGCTGGCCGGTAATATCCACCCATTCAATCAAGGCCAGCTCGCCCGCTGTTTGGCTGATATCCGGAATGCCAACATAGACCCATTCTGAACGGGTGCGGCAATCAATAAGAACGCTGTTTTCTTTCTCCGAGAGGGCGCGATACACGTCTTTTGGCGGCAATTCACTAAACATCTTTGCTCCTGACTGTGATTATGAGATGCTTTTTTGAACAATTTTGATGGATGTAGATTGCCATATTTCTGAACAAACGGAAAGTCGGGAGAGAGCTGTTATGTTTAAAGCACTGATATTGGAACAGGATGATACAGGAAAAACCATTTCCCGAATAAGCGAGATAGAAGAAGATTTTCTGGACACGCAAGGTGAGGTTCTGGTGCGCGTGGAATATGCCGGTGTGAATTACAAGGACGGGCTATGTATCAATGGATTAGGCAGGCTTATCCGCGATTTTCCGCGTATTCCAGGGGTAGAATTTGCAGGCGAAGTAATCGAAAGCCGCGATGACCGTTATCAGCCGGGCGACAAGGTAATTGCCACAGGCTGGCGTGTAGGCGAGGTCAGCCATGGCGGCTATGCAGAGCTGGCACGTATCAAAGCAGATCATCTGGTGGCGATGCCGAAAGGCATGACAACTCGTCAGGCGATGATACTGGGCACGCCCGGCATTACAGCCATGTTTGCGCTGATGAGCCTGGAAGCCCATGGGCTGGCACCAGATAGCCAAAGCGGTCACAATATTCTGGTAACCGGGGCAGCAGGCGGGGTGGGATCGGTATCTGTTGCTTTGCTTTCTGCGCTTGGTTATAGCGTGGCAGCGGTGACTGGCCGGATAGAAAGCGCAAGCGATTTTTTACGCGAACTGGGCGCAAATAGCCTGATTGCCCGTGCCGAGCTGGCAGAGGCCTCTTCCAAACCGATGGAGAGTGAGCGCTGGAAAGCCTGTATCGATAATGTTGGCGGGGCGATGCTGGCACGTATCCTGGGACAGATTTGTTATGGCGGCTCGGTTGCGGCTATCGGAAATGCGGGCGGCATTGATTTGCCTGCAAATATATTGCCCTTCTTGCTAAGGGGTATCAATTTGCTGGGGATTGATTCTGTCTTTCAGTCCTATGAACGCAGGGTTGCCGCCTGGCAGCGGCTGGCGGATCAATTTCCAATGGAAAAACTGGAAAGAATTGTGACAGAAATCAACCTGGAGTCGGTTGAACCAATCAGTAAAGCCATATTGAAAGGAGAGGTACAGGGGCGTTGCCTTGTTGTTATGTAAAAGGAGCAAAAGGACAAGGCCAAACGGACAAGGATAGATAGCCTCTGAAATAAAAACCTTGAGAGAAAACCCCACAGGTAAACTTTAGGGTAAACCCTCAGGATAAAACTTTAGGATAGGGGCGAAAAAGAAATGACCGCACTTCAGGGTGTAGAATTTCCCGGCCGCGAGGGTCAGGTACTGGCCGGTAAATTACATTTGCCCAAAGGCGGCTATCGCGGGGCAGCGATTTTTGCCCATTGTTTTACCTGTTCGAAAGAAACATTGGCCGCCAGCCGTATAGCGGCTGGGCTGGCAGCGGCCGGGGTAGCGGTATTGCGCTTTGATTTTACCGGACTTGGCCAGTCGCAAGGGGCTTTTTCCCAGACCAGCTTTGTTACCAATCTGGATGATTTAAAATCTGCTGCCAGCTTTATGGAAGGCCGCAAATTTGGCACTCATTCCCTTGCCCCGCAATTGCTAATAGGTCATTCGCTGGGCGGGGCAGCGGTATTGGTAGCCGCCCCGGAAATCGCCAGTGTGCGAGCGGTGGCCACTATTGGTGCGCCTTCTTTTGCCGGTCATGTCCTGCATTTATTCGAACAGGCAACCGCGCAGATAGAAAGGGACGGCCAGGCAGAGGTAGATATTGGCGGGCGTCCCTTTACCATCGGGGCGGAAATGGTACGCGATCTGAAGTCCCGTATGACTGCAGAACATATTAGCGGCTTGCGCTGCGATCTGCTGGTACTGCATAGCCCGATAGACAGCATTGTCGGCATTGATAATGCAGCAGAAATTTTCGCCCATGCCAAACATCCCAAATCTTTTGTCTCGCTGGATAAGGCAGATCATCTTTTGACCCGCCAGCAAGATGGTGTTTTTGCCGCCAGCGTGATTGCCAGCTGGGCGCAAAGATGCCTGCCCGAGTTAGGAAAATTAAGGAAGGCCAGAGAGGGCGAGGTACAGGTAAGTGCCAGCCCGGATGGCGATTTTGCCCATGATATTGTTGCAGGCAGCTATCTGATGCGCGCCGATGAGCCGGAAAGCGTACCGGGCGGATTGGATACAGGCCCGCCGCCCTATGATTTTCTGCTGGCAGGGCTGGGGGCGTGTACCGCCATGACGCTTAGGCTTTATGCCCGCCAGAAAGGCTGGCCGCTCGAGGATGTGGATGTGCAATTGCGCCATAAAAAAGACTATCTGCAAGATAATCAGCAAGCTGGAAAGCTGGATTTTATTGACCGCACCATCACCCTTACAGGCCCGCTGGATGAGGATATGCATGACAGGCTGTTGCAAATAGCCGATAAATGCCCGGTACATAAATCGCTGGAAAGCGGCATCCGCATCACCACTCGGCTAAACCAGACGCGCGCCGCTCAGGCCTGAATTGCTCCTTTCCCGACATTTTTTTAAAAACCTGTCGATTTTGGGACTTGCAGGGGGCAAAAAATTTGTCACGCTAAAGAAGAGTTAAACGCAAAGGGGGGGGGCTGTCTGGCACGCCATGACAGTTCAATCCGGCAGATAAAAATAAACGAGCGCAGGAGAGTATGGCCATGAATTCTTTTGTTGTTGGCTCTAACCGAAAAATTGACCCCTCGCGGCGGGCGCATTTGCAAGGCGATGGCACACCGGCAGATAATGACCGGGTGGAAATTGGCCCTACTGGCCTTGCTTTTTCAGAATGGCAGGAAGCCGGGCTGACCCCGCCTGACCTGCCCAGCCTTCGCGAATATCGTTTGGCGCGCTTACAAGAACAGATAATCGCCTATGACTGTGCCGGCCTGTTATTATTTGACCCGCTGAATATCCGCTATGCCACCGATAGCACGAATATGCAGCTCTGGATCGCCCATAATGCCGCACGCGCCTGTTTTGTGCCGCCTTCTGGAAAGGTTGTCCTGTTTGATTTTCATTCCTGTGCACATTTATCTGCCCATCTGCCTTTGGTAGGGGAAGTGCGTGGCGGGGCTTCTTTTTTCTATTTTGAAACTGGCAACCGGACAGATGAACACGCCGCTGCCTTTACAGAGCAGATTCTGGAACTGATGAAAAAATATGGCGGCCGGAACAAGCGTCTAGCGGTCGATAAAATTGAAAATGCCGGCTATGCCGCCCTATCAGCAAAAGGAGTGGATATATTAGATGGTCAGCTATTAACCGAACTTGCCCGCTCGATAAAAAATGAAAATGAGCTTAATGCCATGCGCTGTGCCATCCATGCTTGCGAGCAAGCCGTGGGTGAAATGCGCGCGGCTGTTCAGCCAGGCGTGACCGAAAATGATGTGTGGGCAGCCTTGCATGCAGGCAGCATCCGGCGGGGCGGGGAATGGATTGAAACCCGTATCCTGTCATCAGGGCCGCGAACCAACCCGTGGTTTCAGGAATGCGGCCCGCGCATTATGGCGGCCGGGGATATGCTGGCCTTTGATACAGATCTGGTCTCTACCTATGGCTATTGTTGTGATATCTCGCGCTCATGGATAGTGGGTGATGTACCGCCAACCGATACCCAGAAAACCCTGTATCAAATTGCCTATGAACATATAATGACCAATATCGAGATGCTGCAGCCTGGTATGCGCTTTGACGAGGCAACTGAAAAGGCCCACCGCCTGCCAGAGGCTTACCGTCCCTTACGCTATGGGGTGCTGGCTCATGGCATCGGTCTTTGTGATGAATATCCCTGTATTCGCTATCCGGAAGATGTCGAAAAACATGGATATGACGGGACATTGGAAGTGGGCATGACCTTATGTGTCGAAGCCTATGTCGGGGCAGAAGGAGGCAGGGAAGGGGTCAAGCTGGAAGAGCAAATTGTTATCACAGAAAACGGGGCAGAAATCCTGTCGCGCTATCCTTTTGAAGAGGCGATGCTGGCTTGAAAAAAGGGAATTAGCCTGTTTTCTGTACAAAGCCAATATGCGGCAGATTGCGCCCTTGCTGGGCATAATCAATGCCATAGCCAATTACAAATTCATCTGGAATATCAAAGCCGGTCCAGCGAATATCCACTTCTACCTCGCGGCGGGATGGTTTGTTTAGCAAGGTACAGACAGACAGGCTGGACGGCCCTCTGGTCTGCATAATCTTCAGGACTTGCGACAAGGTATGGCCGGTATCAATGATATCTTCTACTACCAGCACATCGCGGTTACGAATATTGGTTTCCAGATCTTTTAAAATGGTTACCTGTCGCGAGGATTCGGTGCTGTCGCCATAGCTGGATACGGTCATGAAATCCACCTCTACCGGCAGGTTCAAACGGCGCACCAGGTCAGCGATAAAGACAAAAGAGCCGCGCAACAGCCCAACTACCACCAGCTGTTCGGTGTCGGAATAGCTTTTGGTTATCTGTTTGGCAAGCTGGTTTACCCGGGCGGTTATCTCTGTCTCGGAAATCAGAATCTGGACATGATCATCACCGGTAAGAACAGACATCTTTTTTCTCTCCTGCCCCTTTTTTCCAAGGAGGTTTTACCTAATTGCCCAAACATAAAATACAAAATCGCAGATAGCATAACATGGCCAGCTATAACGAACAGCAAAAAATCAACGCCCCGCTGAAACTGTTCTGGCAAACTCTTTGCGGCGATTGGATTCAACGCAACGGCAGATGCAAAACACTGGACTTATACCAGCATCCCGACCTATTCTGTCTACGGTTTTTTATAAAAATTAACTTCTTTGACATTTTATGGAGAGTAAGTGTGGCAAAAGCAGCATTTTTAGGGCTGGGCGTAATGGGCTATCCAATGGCCGGACATTTGGCGGCCGCCGGGCATGAGGTGGTTGTCTATAACCGGACAGCCGAAAAAGCAAAAAAATGGACAGCCCAGCATGGCGGCAGCCATGCGGCCACCCCGGCAGAAGCGGCAAAGGGCGCAGAATTTGTTTTTGCCTGTGTAGGCGATGATGCTGATATCAGGGCGGTAACAACAGGGACAGATGGCGCCTTTTCCACCATGGCCGATAATGCTGTCTTTATTGATAACACCACCGCATCTGCCGATGTGGCACGCGAATTATATCAGGCAGCCCGCGATAAGGGGCTGAACTTTATCGATGCCCCTGTTTCCGGCGGCCAGGCCGGGGCAGAAAATGGTAAATTAACCGTGATGTGTGGCGGTGATGGCGATGCATTTGGCCGGGCAGAACCGCTTATGTCCTGTTATGGGGCAAAGGTTACCCATATGGGCGATGCCGGCGCTGGCCAGTTGACCAAGATGGTCAACCAGATTTGTATTGCCGGGCTGGTGCAAGGCCTGTCCGAAGCGCTGGCCTTTGGCCAGAAAGCAGGTCTGGATATGGATAAAGTGCTGGGTGTAGTCTCTGGCGGGGCAGCGCAATCCTGGCAGATGGAAAATCGCGGCACAACCATGGTACGTGATGAGTTTGATTTCGGCTTTGCCGTGGACTGGATGCGCAAGGACCTACGTATTTGTATGGCAGAAGCCGCGCAGAATGGCTCGGAATTGCCGGTTACCGCTCTGGTCGCACAATTCTATGCCGCCCTCTCGCATCAGGGCTTTGGCCGGAATGACACCTCCAGCCTTATCCGCCTGTTAAAGCGGTAAATCCAGAGATAGAATGAAGCAAAAAAAGAGAGGCAAAAGCCTCTCTTTTTTATCGATTATTTTTTAAAAACAGGCAGGGTTTATACCCCGCCAACCACCAGCAGTTTAATCTCCAGAAATTCATCAATCCCGTATTTAGAGCCTTCACGGCCCAGCCCGGATGCCTTTACCCCGCCAAATGGCCCCACTTCCGAGGAATAAGCCCCTGTATTGGCAACCGCCATCCCATATTCCAGTGCTTCACCAACGCGGAAAATCCGCCCCACATCCTTGGTGAAATAATAGGCCGCCAGCCCGAAAATTGTATCATTGGCAGCGGCGATAACTTCTTCCTCGCTGTCAAATTTAAACAGGGCAGCGACCGGTCCAAAGGTTTCTTCTGAAAAGATTTGCATCTCACGGTTTGCCCCTGTCAGCACCGTAGGCTGATAAAATGTGCCGCCCCTTTCATGCGGTGCACCGCCAACCGAAACAGATGCCCCCTTGGCCAGCGCATCGGCAACATGACGCTCAATTTTATCAAAGCCCTGCTGATCAATGATAGGGCCTTGCGATACGCCTTCTTCGAACCCGTCCCCTACCTTCATCGCCGCAACTTTTTGTGACAGGGCAGCGGCAAAATCATCATAAATACCTGCCTGAACAAAAATACGGTTCGCACAGACACAAGTCTGGCCGGCATTTCTGTATTTTGAAGCGATAGCCCCTTCGACCGCTTCTTCCAAATCCGCATCATCAAAGACAATCAGCGGGGCATTGCCGCCCAGCTCCAGGCTGACTTTTTTAATGGTATCTGCAGATTGGCGCATCAGAATACGCCCCACTTCGGTTGAGCCGGTAAAGGTGATTTTACGCACCCTTTCATCGGCGCACAGTGCCTCACCTATGGCCGGGGCATCCATACCGGTAACAATATTCATAACGCCTGCCGGAAAGCCTGCGCGGCGGGCCAGTTCTGCCAGAGCCAGCGCAGAAAGCGGGGTTTGTTCGGCCGGTTTTAAGACACAGCTGCACCCTGCAGCCAGGCCAGGCGAGACTTTGCGCGTGATCATGGCATTGGGAAAATTCCAGGGGGTGATAGCACCAAACACGCCAACAGGCTGTTTCAGAACCAGGAATTTTTTATCCGGGAAAGGGCTTTCCAGCACATCCCCTGAAATACGTTTGGCTTCTTCGGCAAACCATTCAATAAAGCTTGAGCCATACAGGATTTCGCCCTTGGCCTCGGCCAGAGGCTTGCCCATCTCTGCGGTCAGGATAGCGGCCAGATCATCGGCATTTTCAATCGATAGCTCGTACCAGCGGCGCAAAACACCGGCTCTTTCCTTGGCGGTGCGTGCTGCCCATGCATGGCGCGCAGCCTCTGCGGCTTCAATCGCTGTTTGTATGCCCTCTGCGCCAAAATCTGCGACATGGGCGATCACCTCGCCATTGGCAGGGTTGGTCACAGAAAAACGTTTATCACCTTTGGCAGCAACAAATTCGCCATTGATAAAGGCATCTGTTTTTAGCAAGCTGGGGTCTTTTAACGGGATCATGGCTCTTATTCTCTTTTCGGGGGGCACTATCGCGGTTCAGCGATTTGCCAGCAGGGTTATGAGGCGGAAAAAGGGGAAGCGATCATCAGCACTTCCCCCCCTTTGATATGATAATTTTATTTGGCAGATTAGCTGGCCATTCTGGCCGCAACATTTTCCCAATTTACCAGATTATCCAGGAAGTTTTCGATATAAACAGGGCGTTTATTTCTGAAATCGATATAATAGGAATGTTCCCATACATCACAGC
>Ga0181593_10006657_pt1 | contig 10359 bp, 8 predicted proteins | sample 071ome_19_FD_133756 | JGI IMG/M metagenome (GOLD analysis project Ga0181593, IMG submission 133756) | Coastal salt marsh microbial communities from the Groves Creek Marsh, Skidaway Island, Georgia - 071413AT metaG (megahit assembly) | ecosystem: Environmental > Aquatic > Marine > Intertidal zone...
CGCGCATTTCTTTTGCAGCTTTGTTTGTGAAGGTAACTGCGAGAATGTTATGTGGAGACACTCCTTGAAGAATAAGGTGTATGATGCGGTGTGTGATAACACGGGTCTTACCCGACCCAGCGCCAGCAAGTACCAAAAGCGGACCTTCTACAGTTTCAACTGCGTTTCTTTGTGCGTCGTTTAATCCTTCGAGATGCTCCATAACAATTTGTGGCACTCACTATACCATGATGAGAGAGTGTGCCCGAGTGTGTATAAAAATGAGCAGTAAATAGTAGAGCTAAAAATTACACAATTATAAATAACTTTTGTAAATATTAAAAAATGGCGCAATTTGAAATCATTTTGACCTATATATAACACTGTGGACAATGGGTTTTGGCAAGGTTGACCTATGCCCTTTCTCAGCTATTATTGTCCCTAGTACAGAAATGTACGTACGTATTTGGAGCGTTCGTTCGCTCTATTTTTTTCTGAAAAATACCGTGGCGGAAGAAAGGCGGTGAGCCCATATCAAAAAGACGTATAAAACCTAATGCACCAGAATCCAATACTAGTGACCTCGATGGTAGTAGTCCTTGGATGACATATATGTACGAAAAGCGACACACTCTTGAAGTAGTCGCAGTCTTTCTCGCAGTAATTCTCCCGCTTTCTGTGCATGCGGGTGTTTTTTCTGTTCTCTTTGGAAATGTAGAAGATAAAACACCAGAAATCCTCTACCCACACGACAGTAACATTCAAACGATGCCACTTCTAAAAGCTGCAACACATATTGATCCAAATCCCGCAAAAGGAGGTGGTGACATTCTTGTTGACGAGGAAGGTGGAGTGCTTGTGCCAAGTGGTGATATTGATGGAGTGGATGAGACTATAAATGTAAAGACAGCAAATGGCGAGATTAGTGTATATATTGTACGCGAAGGTGACACACTTTCTCAGATTGCCGAAATGTATGATGTAAGCGCCAAGACGGTACTGTGGGCCAATAACATTTCTGACCCAGGGCTTATTCAACCGGGTGCAACACTCGTCATTCTTCCTATTACAGGCGTTCGCCATGTAGTTAAGGATGGCGATACACTTGCATCGATTGCTAAAAAATACGAAGGAGACGTGGAAGATATAATGGCGTACAATCAACTTACCGAAAGTTCAGCAATTAGTGTTGGTGACACTATCGTGATTCCTGACGGAACTATTGCAGCTCCAGCACCATCGTATGCATCACCAACCAAGACGAGCGGTGCTACCTACGCGTCAGGTGGTGGAAGTAGCAACTTCTCTCACCCACTTCCAGGCGCTACACGTACTCAAGGTATTCATGGATATAACGGTGTAGACTTAGCAAGTTACTATGGCGCTCCTGTGTATGCTGCAGCAAGCGGGCAAGTTATTATCGCCAGAAGTTCAGGTTGGAATGGTGGGTATGGAGCGTACGTTGTCATCAAGCATCCAAACGGAACGCAAACACTCTACGCACACCTTGCAAGTGTAACTGTAAGTACAGGTCAAACAGTAGCGGGTGGAGCAACAACGATTGGAACTATGGGTAACAGCGGACGTTCGACAGGGCCACACCTTCACTTTGAAGTACGTGGAGCTCGTAACCCATTCTAAAATTCATAGTAGTTTATTTTTATACTTTTGTTCTGTATGAAAGAGCCTCCAACACGTGGGACTCTTTTATTTCTGGCGAATCGTCGAGGTCTGCTATTGTCTGCGCGACTTTTACAAGGCGGTGATAGCTTCGTGGAGAAAGGTCGAGTTTGAGTGCGGACGTTTTAAGGAGGTCACGAACCGGCTCAGTGAGGGTAATATATCGTTCAATATCTCGGGCGCCCATTTCGCCGTTGGTGGTGACACCACTTCCCTTCAACCGTTCCTTCTGTCGGTCCCGTGCTTTAAGGATTTGTTCGCGCGCCCTGTCGGTCTCTTCAGTTTCCTTTCCTTCGCGTTCACGTTTTTCGGTAAGAGTGTCATAGTCGACGTGTGGCACTTGAAGCCAGAGGTCGATGCGATCGAGGATAGGTCCGCTGATTTTATTTTTGTATGTTTCGAGCATTTGGTGTGAGTAGTCACCACCTTCATTTCCTCCGCGAGTTGGATTCATCGCAGCAATCAAAATAAAATCAGCGGGAAAGAGTGCGGTTCCCTGTACACGAGAAATCGAGACAACCCTATCCTCGAGTGGTTGGCGGAGCGCGTCGAGCGTGCGCCGTTCAAACTCGGGAAATTCATCAAGGAATAAGACTCCTTTGTGTGCAAGCGTTACTTCACCTGGACGTGGATGTGTCCCTCCACCTACGAGGGCCGTATATGACGCGGTATGGTGCGGGCTTCGAAATGGCGGTTGTGCAGAAATTGCTTCGTGCGTTCCTGCAACGGAATGAATGGCTGTGACTTCAAGTGCTTCTTCTAGGGTGAGTGGCGGAAGGATGCCTTGGAAAGCGCGTGCGAGCATTGTCTTTCCTGTACCAGGAGGTCCTACCAGAAGTGAGTTGTGCCTGCCCGCTGCACTTATGATAAGTCCGCGCTTTGCACTCTCTTGTCCGCGGATGTCATCAAGAAGAATACATGAGTCATCCCATGTGATTGGAATGTGTGTCTGCTCGCACGGTGCGATTAGTTGTTGGTGTTCACCTTTGATATCGATGTGTGCAACCACTTCCCTCAATGTTCGTGCAGGGGTAATGGTGATGTCGGGGATGAGCGCAGCTTCTTCTTTATTATCTTCTGGCACGATAACTTCTTCAAAGCCTACTTGCTTTGCTTTCTTCACAATAGGAAGGACCCCGCGGACTGGGCGGAGGGTTCCGTCGAGTGCAAGTTCACCAATAAAAAGTGTCTTGTCGATGAGTGCTTGGATTTGCTCTGATGCAATGAGGTACCCAATTGCCATGGGTAAATCAAACAGTGGTCCTTCCTTTTTAAGATCTGCTGGCGCAAGTGAGATGACCACTTTTTGATTTTGACTCTTTGGAGCATCGTATCCAGAATTTTTAATTGCACTATTGATTCTATCTTTTGCTTCTTCAACCGCTTTCCCAGGAAGACCAACTACCCCAAACGCGAACAAACCTCGAGAGAGGTCTGTTTCAATCGTGACGATGTCGGCGTCGGTTACTGATGGTTGAGCTCCAAGAACACGCGCGACTGCCATATTTAGTTTTGCTCTTCCATATGTACTGCGCAGGTCGGTGCTGCTGGATTCGCTTCAAGTCGTGCTTCCTCAATATCATTTCCACACACGGAACATTTTCCATATGTTCCCTCTTTGATTCGCTCGAGTGCATGCACAATGTTGTTGTAGCGAGGTTCGAGTGCTGACACAATTGCACGTCGCTCATTCCAGTCTTCAACACTGTCAGCTGCGTCATTTGGATCAGGCTCAGCTTCATCGTGGTCCCCTGGAACTGCAATCCAATCTTCCTTCGCACTTGGGTTATGAATACCTATCGATTGGAGTTCTTTTGTAATTTCTTCGAGCATCCCACCTAGGCGCTCTTCATATTTTTGTGAATCACTCATACACAAAAAAGTATATCACGAGATTAGAGTTCTCGAATAAGAACCGACAACGCGTCACTTGTGGTGGTAATAATGACGGTGTTGTTATTTACAAAACTATAGAGTAGTAATTCATTTCCATTTTCATCATACAGTATTCTTGTTGATGCATTACCTCGTACTGCGTCTTTGAAGTTTCCATCGGTATCTTCGATATTGTTCATGAGTGGTGCAAGGTCATCTGCAAGCGTCCGCTCCCATGCAAGCATGCTTGTGAAGAATACATCAAAGTTATATGACCGAAGCATAATAAACGGTTCGCTTGTGCCACCTTGTGCAGCACCAATCATGTAGTCATCGGTGATGACTCGAACAAGGCTTGTGGGTACACGCGCCTCAAGGAATGCAAAGAGTTCAGCTGAACTTGCAAGTGCAACCTCATCCCCTTCAATAACTGTCGGGATAATTTCAGTCACCGGGACAGTACGGTCGGCCTGACGAACTAGTGTGTTGAAGCTTGCAATAAACGCACTTCTGTTTCCAGTTAGCGGAATGGTAGTTTGAGCAGGAGTTTCAATAAATGATGAAACAGGCAAACGGTAATCCGGTAGTGGAACATTCGGAGCGCTATTATCGGAGCGAGACATGTTCCACATCAGGAATGCAACCACCAAAACAATAACAACAATTGCTACTATGCTTCCTCCAATAATCATTATTCTTAGCGTATTCTTTGATGTTTGTGGCAATGGAGCCTGCGTTTCATTTGGTCGTGAAACTGTAACAGGAGCTCTCTGAACCGGAGGGGTCACCGGCGTTTCCATAACTGCTGGTTGGGGGACACTGTGTAACGGTTGTTCTACAGGCGCGGGCACCTCTTTCTTGAGAGGGACTTCTACTGGTTCTGGTGCCTTTTTCTCCACCACCGGTTGCGGCATTGTTTGCGGAATTGGTGTTTGAGGAGGCGCAACAGGTTCGCTAACTTCTGGAGCTGGAGTTTCAACTGGTTGTGGAACAGGTATCGGCTGAGGAGGTTTCGGAGCTGGTTGTTTGTTGAGCGGTATCGAAGGTCGTTCGGGTGTATCAAAGTGATGTCTCGGCGGCGGCGTCATTTGTGGTTGTGCAGGCTGTGGCGCGGGGGTTGGATTCGGAACTGAAACAGGTTCTTGAGCTGGTGCTACTGCTGGAGCTGGAGCAGGAGTTGGTGTATGTCCCTGTTCCCATGTGCGCTTTGGTGCTGAAATTGGTTTTGGTGGTGGAACAATCCTCCCTTTATCAAAATGCATTTCGTGATCTGGAATGACTACCTCATCAAATTTTTCAACCATTTCAGAATCCCATCTCGGTTTACTTTGAATTGGAGACACAGTGATTTTATTATTCTGTTTATTTGCTATGTCTTCGGGTTGAGTCACATGGGTAAGCACATCATCTTTTTTATTTGTTGCAGTTTCAACAGCTTCTTGGACCCTGTCTTTAAGAACCACTTCCTCCTGTTTTGTCGGCAGGTTGACCGGTGGTGTTGGAATATCTTTTGGTGCTACTGGAACCTCTTTTCTTTCCGGCACTCTCCTGTCAGGAGTTATGACTGGGGCGACCATACCAAATGTTTGTGGCTCAACTATTTTTGGTTTAGATTTGAAGCCTTCTGCAGAAGAGAATTTTTCTACCGGTTTAACTACCTCTGTTTGTTTTGGAGTATAGTCAGAAATTGGTTTTTGAATTTTTTTTCTAACTACAGGTGCGACCAATGAATGATTGGAACCATTCATACTGATTGGTTTCACCTTTTGAATTTTTGTTGGAGGCGTTTCTTCTTTTGTGTAACCCCATGTTGGTTTCTCTACTTTCGGAGGTTCTTTAATTTTAATTGGATTACCAGAAACATCCTCAAAATCCTTGTTGAATGTTTTAACCTTCTCAATTTTGACTGGAGTTTTTTGCGGAGGAAGAATTGAGTGTTTTGCCGCTCTTTCGATTGTCTCTTTGCGCTCTTCAGGTTTCCCAACTTTCTTATCTTCTTCCTTTGGAATTTTTTCATCAACTGTTTCCTTGATAAGAGAAAGCTTCTTCTTTGTTCTATCAGTCCATTCATCAAATGCGTCAGCAAGACTTTCTCCAAAGGATTGGTGATGACGTTTCCTATCACTCACAATAGTCCCTTCCTCACTCTCCTCTTCGTCCATGGCGTTCTTAACATTGAAAACTTTTCCATGACTCGAAAGATGAGAATTCTTTTTCTCAAAAATATCTTCAGTGTCACTCGGCACCACTTCTTCATGTGGTTCGTCAGAATGAATGTCGCCAAATGTTATTCCTAAATTTGTATTTGCATTATCTTTGTCCCCCATAAGAATTATTCTTATTAGTAGTATCGCATGAAATCAAAAAAAATACGCCCACATATGTGGGCGTATTTTTACAAGTTGATTATTTTTTTTCAGGCTCCTTGAGTCCTTTGCGTTCCACAAAGTCAGTCCCAGCTTTTTTGATTGATAGTCCAATTTTCCCGTCTTCAACCTTAGAAACTACCACATCCACTTTCTCGCCGACAGTGAGAACACCTTCAAGTGTATTGAGTCGCCACGGCACGATTTCAGATATATGAATGAGCCCTTCGTTCTGCTCGTCCATTCGTGCAAATGCTCCAAAATCTGCAATACGAGTGATTTCAACCTCTAACTTCTCTCCCACTTCATACACTTTCGTGAGTGCAGCAATTCTTTCTTGTGCTTTTTCTGGTGCACCTGCTTTTCCAGTGATGAAGATAGTACCATCGTCTTCAATTGAAATTTCATCGACGCCCGTTTCTTCTTTAATGGCATTGATGGTTTTTCCACCAGAGCCAATCACAAGGCCGATTTGGTCTGGGTTGATTTGCATCACAACAATCTTCGGTGCGCGTGGAGAAATATCATCACGTGCAGAAGCAATTTCAGCTTCGAGTGTGTCCAAGATATGAAATCGTGCATCTTTCGCCTTCAGAAGTGCTTCACCAAGAATCTTTACGGGAATTCCTCCCACCTTCACGTCCATCTGAATTGCAGTAATTCCCTCTCGCGTCCCCGCAACCTTAAAGTCCATGTCACCATGCTCGTCTTCTGGTCCTTGAATATCAGTGATGAGTTGGTACTTCTCCGGTGTTTCCATCATGAGGCCAGAGGCAATACCGGCGACCGGTCGCTTGATAGGAACTCCCCCATCCATAAGTGCAAGCGTAGAGGCGCACACTGAGCCCATCGAACTCGAACCATTTGATGCCATGGTCTCTGACACGAGACGAATGGTATACGGGAACTCTGTCTTTGGAGGAATCACCGGCACCAATGCTTTTTCAGCAAGCGACCCGTGACCAATCATCCTTCGGTTCGCGCCACCAATTCTCCCCGTTTCTCCAACTGAGTATGGCGGGAAGTTATAATGGTGCATGAAGCGCTTATGTGTGTTGTCTTCTTCAATCGTGTCGAGAATTTGCGCGTCCTCTGGACCACCAAGCGTGAGCGCGGTGAACATGTGGGTCTCCCCTCGATAGAAAATACCACTTCCATGAAGGACTGGTGAGACGCCTCCAGCTTGCGCGAAGAGCTCGCGTACCTCATCCATATCTCGTCCATCGGGGCGCACGCTTTCATGAATTGCGCCATGGTGAATTGCCTCATTAATTGCCTCTTCAAAATGCTCGCTTGCGAGCCCCATGTTTTCTTCTGGACACGATTCCTCGAGGAGCTTCACCCACTCATCCTTAAGTTCATACAGGTGCGCCTTACCTGAACGATTTGAAAAAAGCACCTCTTTAACCTTTGGTCCTACTTTTTCATCAAAAATAGCTATCGCTTCTGGCGAGAGTACTGGAAGGTCGAGTGTTCTTTTTTCTGCTCCAATTTCATCAACAATTTGTTTTTGAAATGCCTCGAGTGCCGAGTTTATCTTCACTGACTCTTCAAACGCATGCATCACTTCTTCTTCGGAGATTTCATCACCTGCTGTTTCAATCATGTTAATCATTCCGTCTTTACCACATGCGAGTATTTCATATGTAAGGAGTCCTTCCTCACGCTGTGTGTACGTAGGATTGATAACAATTTCTCCTGTATCGCGGTGCTTTCCGATACGGACGGCCCCTACGGGGCCGTCCCATGGAATATCTGAAACCGACAGTGCAAGCGACGCACCGATAACACCAAGCGTGTCTGGGTCGTCCTCGCCTTGTGCGAGTACCGTCACCACCACTTGAATTTCATTCCGGATAATTTGATTAAAAAGCGGACGAATGGTCCTGTCGACAATACGCGCTGAGAGTACCGCTCCGTCACTCGGTCGTCCCTCGCGACGCATAAACCTGCTTCCAAGAATCTGTCCTGCAGCATAAAACTTCTCTTCAAACTCTACAGAAAGCGGGAAGTATGGCATCGCACTTTCACGGTGACTCATCACGGCAGTAACAAGGATAACCGTCTCGCCCATAGTGAGCATCACAGAACCGTGCGCTTGGTTTACGAGATTAGTAAAATCAGCAGTGAGCGTTTTGCCACCTACTTCTACTGAATAAGATTTTTTCTCCATGTCTTTGTACGTTATTGAGAGATTCGAATTTTAGGAATCAAACGAATTGAAACCTACCTATCCAAATCCCTCTCTATTAATAGAGTGAGTGTACCAAATACTGAATAGAAAAAACAGCGGGCCGACAAGGCCCGCTGTTTTTCTTAATCGTCAGTATCAGTACCAACGATTTTCTTTATCTTCTTACTTATTCCGCGTTTGCCCCGAAGGCCAATGAGGTATTCTTTTGGATCATCGTCCATGTCGATAAAGTCATCTACGACTTCACGAAGCTTCGACGAACTTGATCTACCGAAACTAATACATTCCACCTGACATGCGTGCGAACGCAAATATTCAACAAGTGGGATAAAGTCTCCGTCTCCTGTCGCAAGGACAATTGCGTCAACTTTTCCTGAGTGCTTGATGGCATCTACTGCCATACCGACGTCCCAGTCAGCTTTCTTTGCGCCCCCGTAGAAAATCTGGAGGTCTTTTGTTTTAACCTCAATACCAATCTTCTCGAGTGCTTCAAAAAATGACTGCTCTTCTCCGCTCTCGGTGGTAACCACGTATGAGACGGCGCGGACAAGTTTTCGGTCACCGAGCGCTGCTTTGAGCACTGCGCCGAAGTTTACTTTAGCGTGATATAAGTTCTTCGCGCTGTGATAGAGGTTTTGCGTGTCGATAAAAACAGCGACACGTTGATCCTCGTGTTTAATAACTGCCATAAAAAATTAAATTTAAAAAATGTAGATTATAAAAAATCTGCTTGTAAAAGAACCTTCGCTACTTTGAGTATATCAAAATGGCATCAACCAGTAAAAGAAAACCTGCAATTATGTAATTGCAGGTTTTCTTTTTAGAAATTTATTTCTTAAGACCGAGTTTCTTGATGAGAGACTTGTATGCCTTTTCATCTTTCTTCTCCAAGTACTTTAAGTGCTTGCGTCGGTCTGCAACCATCTGAAGAAGTCCACGTCGTGAATGAAAATCTTTATGATTCTTCTTAAGATGCTTTGAAAGCTCGTCAATTTTCTTAGTGAGGATACCAACTTGTGATTCTGGTGAACCAGTATCGCTATCATGTCGGCGGACATCCTTAATCGCGTTTTCTTTCTTTCGTTTTGTTAACATATTTTCTGAAAAAATGCTCCTCATGCTCACGAATTCTCAAAATTGGTCAATTTCTTTGTTAAAACTTCATCTTTCTCTTTCACCGTACGCTTGTACGACTCAATCGAAGATTTGTTTTGCCTCGAACTCGCCTCAATTTTGAGAATTCGTGTTAGATGTGCAAAGGTGCAGTTAGGTTATAACCTGCGAAGGTTGGCACTACTTTACCATACTTTAAGCCATATTGCAACCCTTCTAGACCCTCCAGAATAGCCCTAAAACATTGACATATTTTAAAAAAATAGTATAATTAGGTTTAAATTTGCTCTTTTCACACTATAGTCACAGCTTCAAGAAACTAAGTTTTTAGTGGTTTGAAGCTGTGACTATCCTAGTCCAGTGTCTCGAGTGCCCTATATGGGCGGAGACTTTCATCCTAAGTGCCCTACATGGGCAAGGAAGGATAAAATGGCTAAAAATAATCAGACAGTAGATCGTATCCAAGCTGTTTGGAATATGATTGGTGGTGACGATGTTGTTGATATGCTGTTAGATGGATCGGCACATATTTGCCTCAGTCTTGATGGACTTGCTCGAGTAAATATATCCAAGGGTTATTGTGAGAGATATAGGTTTTTTGAGAAAAACGAAAATGTCTGGTTGTCGCCGACATTCAAAGAACTATTTCTCGATCAAATTCCTACTGATATTTTCGAGACTCCCCAGTGTGCAATTGGGTATATTGTACTCGATGATGATTTGAGTACCGTCCAGGCTCTAAATGAGCTACCTGATTCATATGATTATCAGAAACCAGAGAGATTTCTTGCTCATCTTGCTTGTATTCTTCGCGCGGACCCTAAAGCAACCTTTGGTCACCTAGACTCCAGGTTTGGTGGGCATGAAAGATCCTGTAATGTTTTTTTTGTAAAGGTGAAGAAAAAAGACATTCTTGTATATACTGTATGGAATGGAAAAAGATGGAACTGTTTTGCAAGAAGCTATAGTGAAAATCTTGGCGAGATCTGGAAGAAAGGAACTCGATTTTTTTCTGCCACTATCTAAGTTAATTTGTATGTCACTTCAAAACCTCGAGTGTGAAAGCGTTCGAGGTTTTTTATTGTGCGACGTATGTGCGTGATATCATATATACATGTCACTGCAGGAGATGAAACAACAGTTTTTAGAATA
>Ga0181593_10006664_pt1 | contig 10351 bp, 5 predicted proteins | sample 071ome_19_FD_133756 | JGI IMG/M metagenome (GOLD analysis project Ga0181593, IMG submission 133756) | Coastal salt marsh microbial communities from the Groves Creek Marsh, Skidaway Island, Georgia - 071413AT metaG (megahit assembly) | ecosystem: Environmental > Aquatic > Marine > Intertidal zone...
AGACCACAGGTCTATGTACGCGATCATCAAGACGGGCGGTAAGCAGTACCGCGTCAGCGAGGGTGACACCCTCCGTGTAGAGAAACTCAGCGCAGAGGACGGCAAGGTCAAGTTTGACGAGGTCCTCCTCGTCGGCGGTGACAGCCTCAAGGTCGGCGCTCCCATGGTTGACGGCGCCTCTGTCGAAGCAGACGTCGTGAGCGAGGGTCGAGCTAAGAAGGTGCTGATCTTCAAGAAGAAGCGCCGTAAGGGCTATCACAAAAAGCAAGGCCACCGCCAAGCGTTCACTGAGATCAAGATCACCCAGATCAACGCCTAAGCGACCCCTTCGGTCAGCACGCGAGCACAGCGCTACGCAAACACACAAACAGCCAAACCGGCATAACCCCAAAACGGGGGACGCTCGAGCGCCGACACACGGCCCACATGAGCGAAACACAAAGAGGAGATCATCATGGCTCACAAAAAAGGTCAAGGAAGTACACGTAACGGTCGCGACTCTAACGCTAAGCGCCGTGGCGTAAAACGCTACGCAGGCGAGAGCGTCCGCGCAGGCAACATCTTGGTGCGCCAGTGTGGCACCAAAATCCACCCCGGAAAGAACGTCGGTATGGGCCGTGACTTCACCCTCTTTGCCTTGATTGATGGCGAGGTTAAGTTCGAGAACTTCGGTGGCAGCAAGAAGCGGGTAGCGGTCTATTAAGTTCATCGATGAAGTCCGTGTCCATGTCCGCTCAGGGCATGGGGGGCACGGCGCGGTGAGCTTCCGCAGAGAGAAGTATGTCCCCCGTGGAGGTCCTGACGGGGGAGACGGAGGCCGAGGAGGCCACGTCTACCTCAAGGTCGACAAGAACCTCGCGACCTTGATCGACCTCCGCTACCGTCAGCGCCAGTTCGCTAAGAACGGCCAGCCCGGAGGCGGTAACGACTGCACAGGCGCAGACGGCTCAGACCTTGTGATCCGAGTGCCACAGGGCACCCAAGTGCTGAATGAGGCGGGTGAGCTCCTCTATGATCTTGTCGAGCCAGACCAGGAGCTCGTCCTCGCCAAGGGGGGTCGAGGCGGGAGAGGGAACGCGCAGTTCGCGACCCCCTCTCGTCGCACACCGGACTACGCTCAGCCGGGCGAAGAGGGCGAAGAGCTCGAGGTCACCCTCTCGCTTAAGCTCCTCGCAGATATAGCGCTGATCGGGTTCCCGAACGCAGGTAAGTCAACCCTCATCCGCTCCGTAAGTGGCGCGAAGCCTAGGGTCGCAGACTTCCCGTTCACAACCCTTCAGCCCCAGCTCGGGGTGGTTCGAGTTGATGATGACAAGAGCTACGTGATGGCTGACATGCCCGGGCTCATTGAGGGCGCCTCAGAGGGCGTCGGTCTTGGGCTCAGGTTCCTCAAGCACATCGAGCGAGCGCAGGCCTTCCTGTTCTTAGTCACCCTCGACTATGACCCTGAGCGTGGGATCTGTCACGACTTTGAGGTGCTCAGACGCGAGCTAGAGCGATATGACCCCGCGCTCTTAACGCGACCCTTTTTAATAGGCGTGTCTCAAGTCGACCGCCTTGACGTTCAAGAGCAGCTCGACGAGGCGCTCGAGACCCTCTCTTCCTATGGCCGAGTCTTCCCGTTCTCTTCGTTCTCAAAAGAGGGCCTTAAGCCGATGATGGACGCGATCGCAGCCCTGTTGCAGGAGAGCGGTCGATGGGGCGAGGCGGACCAAGGGGAAGATTGGTGGAGCGACTGAGGCCTCATTGACCCCCTTAGGGCGATATGATAGACCCTGAGAGCCGACTCTCGCGAGCGCTCAAGCGCTCAGACCCCAAGATGCCAGCCCGCGCGCTGACGTAGCCCGCAGAAGGTCTCGCATGTCCACGCTCCCTCAAGTGACCCCTATGCTCACCCCACCATCGACAGGGCGCGTACTGTGTACGGGCCTGTGGCTCAAGTTATGTGCCCGCTTTAGCGTGATCGCGCTCTGCTGTCTGTTTGTCTCACTCGCGCCCATCGGCAGCGCCTCCGCGCAAGAGAGCCCCGATGAGCTTGAGCTTGAGTCAGAGCTCGAGCCCCCGCCTACCCCGTCTGACGCGATCAAGACACCAACGGCTGACGCTCAAGGCTCACCCGAGCGCAAACAAGACGGCGCCACCCCAGACGGCGCCTCCAGCGCCTCTAAAGGGCAAGTAAAGGTCGAGAAACTCCCTGCCAAACTCCAGGCTCAACCCAGCAGAGGAGAGGAGCTTTATAAACAGCAGATCGCTCAGATCGAAGCTCAAGTGAATGAGCTTAAGGAGGAGGTGTTCCGCTCTCGTACTCGCCTCGATATCCTCAAGGAGACCGTCCTCGCGATCGGCCTCTCTGGCTCAGAGGTGACGATCATCCACCGCAATGAGATGGGCGCTAACTTTAAGCTCGAGAGCGTCTATTACATGATCGATGACACAGACTACAGCATCAGCAAAAAGACACACCCGGACTTTGACACCCGTGAAGAGATTGTCATTTATGATGGCCCTCTCTCATCGGAGAACCACACCATTCAGGTAGAGCTTGTCTATCGCGGGAACGGCTTTGGCGTCTTCTCTTACCTTCAGAGCTATCTCTTTACGCTGAACAATGTCCACACCTTCAAGGCCGAAGAGGGCAAACGAACTATCATCAAGGGGATCGGCTATGAGAAGGGTGGGACGCTTGAGTTTACAGAGCGCCCAGCCCTTCGCTTTGATCAGTCAGAGGTGGACCTTGAGCAGAAGAAACGCCCCAACGGCGAATAAAGGTTGACGATGTCAACACCCCTGTGTCGAGACCCCTTTAGAGTGAGGCTAACGCTCTGCTCAGTGACCCTGTCGCTGTGCGCTTCGCTCATCTCGACCTCCGCTCAGCGTGATGTGAGCGCTGCCCCCCCCTCAAGGGCTCGAGGCCCACTCACGCTTGACGCGCTCCCTCTGATCAGCGAGCAGGTCAATCGACTGACGCGCAACTACCTTGACCCTGCGCTCAAGAGTCGCGCGAATCGCTTCACGCTGAAGCTCACTGAGGGTCGTATTAAGTACCTCTCAGAGGACTATCGATCCGCGACCCAGATCCTGCTTGAGGTCCTAGACACGTACCAAGCGAAGGGAGACCCGCTCTACCGTGAGGCGCTCTTTTACCTCGCAGACTCCCTCTATCACATCGGGAACCTAAAGACCTCCGCGGACCGCTTCCGAGAGCTCCTCACCTTAGGTCGCTCAAACACGAGGATCTGTGCGCTTGGCAGGCTACTCGAGATCTCTGTGATCCTTGAGCGACCCGAGCTCGCCGAGCGATATCAAGCAGAGGCGCTCCGCGAAGTGGAGGCGACACCTGACCCACACATCCTCTACCAGCTGGGTAAGTACAGCTTCGAGCAAGGGCGATATAGGGAGGCTCAGCGCCTCTGGTCTGCGGTCAGTGATGACTCGAGCGTCTACCCACAGGCTCGTTACTTCACGGGGGTCGCCTCACTCCAGCTCGAAACACTGGATGACGCCCTTGAGCACTTTCAGAGCCTCTCAAAGCTAAACATCTCAGAGCTCAAGGCAGGGCAAGACCTCCGCTCCGATGAGCAGCTCAGCATTGGGGAGCGAAGGGACCAAGTCGCGTCCCTCATCCGTAGCCAAGACCCGAGCGAGGTGCGTTGCGTCTTTCGTTCTCAGCAAGAGCAACGCTCAGATGTCAACGGCTGGGGGCAAGTGATCGCTGAAGCGAGCCTCGCGGTCGCCCGGATTTATTATGAAAAAGGGCGTTATGATGAGGCGACCAGCGCTTATCTCGAGGTCCCACGAGGCTCCGAGAGCTTCCGACAAGCGATTGAGGAGAGCGTCTGGGTCGCGATTCGGCAAGGGCTCTATAAAGAGGCACTACAGCGCCTCGACATCCAGCTGATCGACGAGCCTGACATGCTCAACAACCCCAACACCCGGCTCTTGCAAGGCCGACTGATGAGCACGCTCGGGCGCTTTGAGGACGCGCGGAGCCTCTTCCAGGAGATCCGTCACCGCTTTGAGCTCTTGAAGCGCAGTGAGATCGCGCCGATCATGCTTCAAGCTAAGGGTCAGCTCCCGCAACACTTTCAGCGCCGTCTCGAGCGTGGTAGACACGCGCTCAACCTAGAGTCGCTGATCCCGAAGGCCGCGCGGGTCTTTATCAACCGAGAGCTCTCCTCTACCGCCGCTCGCTCCCTTTTTGTCGAGCTGTTTGCGCTCGAGCGCGACCTTAAGCTCGCGGATGAGGACATCAAGCTCTTGAAGTGGGTCCTCAACGCGCCGAACAGAGCTGAGCTCTTCCCGCAGATCCACGAGGGGCTCCTCAAGTCCCTCAGCCTGCGCGCTCAGCTTTTCACGCTCCAAGACCAGCTCAATCAACGGCAGTCGTTACAGACAAGTACACCCGAGCTTCAAGCGTTAAGGGCGCGTGTTGAGCGAGCTCGAGCGGCCCTCAAGGGGGTCCCATCTTCAGACCTTGATTTTAAAGAGCTCGAGCACCAAATTGAGCGCCAGCTCCTCTCCTCTGACCTGATGCTCTCTAAGATCAAGCTGACCCTCGTCAACTTCAACTCTCAGCTCACCGCGCTCCGCGTCTACCTTAAGGATCTCCGAGGGGATGAGATCGGTAAGGTCCTGAGCGCTGATGAGCGCGCGACGCTTATGAAGAAAGTTGAGCAAGAAGAGGCGCGCGTCAAGCGCCTCAGAGACGCGACCCAAGACACCCGTGATCAGCTCCGTAAGACCCAGCTGAGGATCGGAATTTTTGATGACGCCTTCCAGCTCGATGAGCGCCTTCGTCAAGAGCTCTTTACCGCGCTCAACGCCGAGAGTGAGTGGCTCGTGTCGCATCGTAAGCTAGACCCTGCTGTGCTCGCGAAGCTCACGAGGCTACACAAGGTGGTCCTCGACTTCCAAGAGCGCTCGATCGCCTTGGTAGATGAGAACAGCGTGGATCTTAAAGCTCAGCTCTCTCAAGAGGAGCTTAAGGTCAAACAGCAAAAGGCGCGCCTGAAGGTCTTGCAACGCAGAGCACAGAAGCTCGCGGGGCAGATCGCGGCGCTCGCTTTTTATAAGGTCCTCGATGTCATCGACAGCTACCTGCTAGAGTCCGACGCAGGCCTGCTGGATGTCACTTGGTCCCAAAAGGCACAGCGCACAGAGCTCCTTGGTGAGGAGCGTAAGCGTCGCAGAACCCACCTTAAGGTCCTACAGAGAGATCTAGTTGATGCCCCGCTCTAACCAGAAAAACTCGCTTACCCTGCGCTCACGCGCAAGGCTCGCGCTCCTTGCGCTCCTAGGGACCTGCGCTCCGCTGCTCTGTGTAGCTCAGCCCTCGCCTGATGAACCGACCCCTACTGAGCCTTTACCTGCCACTCAAGGCCCCGCTCAGCCGAGCGCTCCTGATCAAGCTCAGCGCCCGACGCCCGACGAAGCGGAGCTCACGGAGGCGGACCTCACCCCGTTGATCGAAGGGAGCGACCCTGAGGCGCGTGACAGAGCGCTCTGGGTAGAGTTTAAGCGCTTCGCCGCCCTCTATATCGAGCTCGCAAAGGAGTATAAGCTCACCTCTGACTTGATTTTTAAGGAGCGCTACGCTGAGAAAATCTCGCTGATTGAAGCGAAATACGACGGTGAGATTAACGACGCGATCGAGAGCGAAGAGGTGAAGCGAAAGGAGAGCATCAAGCGCTTTCAGAGCTTCTTACAGGACAACGCCTCTAGACCTCACCCCGTCTATACCCCAGACACCCTGTACCGGCTCGCGATGCTCCTGCTCGAGGATACGGACGCAGACTACCTCAAGCGTAAGTCGCTCTATGATCAGCAGATCATGACCGCGCCAGATGATGAGGAGCTCGCCCTCCCCCAGCGTAACCATGACCGCGTGATCTCCATGTTCACCAAGCTCATCAAGCGCTGGCCTGACTACCGTGACATCGACAGCGCTTACTATGCGAGAGCGCACGCATATCTAGAGAGCGGTGAACAACAAAAGGCGCTCAGAGACTTTAAGCTGATCGTCACCCGTTACCCAAACAGCGACTACCGCACTGAGGTCTGGAACCTGATCGGTGAGATTAACTTTGACTTTGTTAAGCTCCCTCAAGCGATCGCCGCGTACCGACAGGTCTTAAAAGATCCATCCTCCCAATATTATATGGGCGCTTTTTACAAGCTCGCGTGGAGCTACTATCGAAATGACCAGTTCGAGGAGGCGGTTGAGTCCTTTAAGAAGCTCATCATCTACAGCGATGAACAGGTCGCTCAAGGGAGGCCAGGCTTTGAGCTTCGCGCTGAGGCGATCCAGTACCTCGCGATCTCGCTGAACGAGGATGACTGGGATGACGACGGGGTGATTGACCCTGACGCAGGACACAAGCGTGTCGCGCGCTATATTGGAAGCGAGGCGGCCTATCAAGCTGAGCTCTTAGAGTCTATGGTCGAGATTTTCTTCGACACCTCTAAGTATGAAGACGCGATCCGCGTCGCTCAGCTCTTATTTAAGCGACACCCATATTATCGTAACAACCCTAGTATCCACGCCAAGGTGGTCACCGCGTTCGAGCGTATCGCTCAGCCAGACCAAGCGTTCTCAACACGCGACACGATCAACAACGCCTATGTGATCAACGGCCCTTGGTATGCTTATAACCACAAGGATCAAGAGGCGATCGACCTAGCGACCGGCCTCATGAAGGACTCGCTCCTCCAAGCGGGGACCTACCATCATGAGCGAGCGAGCATGCTCCGTCAACGCTCGATGGAAGCCGAGAGCGACGCCGAGCAACGCGCGCTCCTGAATCAGGCGAAGGACAGCTACCGGACCGCAGCGCTCTCCTACAAGCGCTACCTAGACCGCTATAAAAAAGACGAGAACACGTATGAGCTGATGTACCTCGTCGCGGACGCGTTATACTTCAGCGAGGACTACCCTGGAGCCTATAAGCAGTACCTCACTGTTCGTGACTCTCAGCTCGGAGATGAGCATAAGGAGGAGGCCGCTTTCTCCGCCATCGTCTCACACATGAAGATCATTAAGGTCGCGGTCGATCAGGGCGCTCTCGCGCCCAAGCCCTCACTCATTGAGCAAGAGCGCGAGCTGTCTAACACAGAGCAAGAGCCCCCAAGCGTAGAGGGTAAGGGAGCAGGCCCTAAGAAGGTCACCCCTGAAGAGCTCCCTGCCCTCGCGCAAGAGGCGCTCGCGCTCCGACAAGTCTATATCGATCAGAAGCTAAGTAATGATGAGGACCCAGAGCGTGTGCCAGTCATCCTCTATAAGGTCGGTGAGATCTACCTTGATTACCTCGATTTTCCAAAGGCTAGGGAGCGCTTTGAGCTCTTGATCAAGGAGCACCCGACCTCCTCTGTCGCAGAGGCGGCCGCGAGCGCGCTGATCGAGACGTACCGCATCGAAGAGGACTGGAGTAAGATGGCAGAGTGGGCGGAGAAGATCGCTCAATCAGGGCTCGGTGAGTCGGTGGTAAGCCAAGCGAAGCTCTGGAAGGTGGGCGCGCTCTACAAAGGCGCGCAGGCCTTATTTAACCAAGAAAAGTATAAAGAGGCCGCACAAGAGTACCTCACCCTCGTAGATCAGAACCCCGACAATGAGTTCGCGGCCGCCGCGCTCAATAATGGAGCGGTCGCCTTCGAGCGGGCGGTGATGTTCGACTCCGCGATGAAGACCTACGAGCGCATCTACCGTCAGTTCCCCGACAGCGAGTTCTCAGAGAACGCGCTCTTCCGCGTCGCCTACAACGCTGAGCGTTTTTATAACTATGATAAGGCGGTTGAGACCTTCTCAGAGCTCGCCCGACGATACAAGCAAGGTGAGCACGCCGCGGACGCGTCCTTTAACGCCGCGAGGCTCCTTGAGCAGACTCAGCAATATAAGCGAGCCGCTCAAGCCTATGTGCGCTTCGCTGACAAATACCCAGAGCATGAGGGGGTCGCCGAGATCTACCTCGGCGCAGCGACCTGCTATGAGCGCTTAGAAGATGAGAAGAGCGCCCTGAAGATCTACCGTAACTTTATCAAGCGGTATGGCTCAGATGAGAAGAACAGCAGCCTCGTCATCACCTCACTCGCTAAGAGCCTCGATATTTACAAGAAATATGGGAACAAAAAGGCGACCCGGTCGACCCGTCAACAGCTGATCGATGAGTTTGAGCGGAGGGCGCTCAAGCCCGGCTCATTTGAGGCCCGCTTCCCAGCCCAGGCCCGCTTTGAGCAGATCGAGGCTCGCTTTGAGCGCTTCACGCGCCTCAAGATCAAGGGCAACATGCGCCAACAAGGGAAGGTCATCAAGAAGATGAAGGAGGAGATCGCTGGGCTCACCGAGGAGTACAGCGCTCTGCTTAAATACAAGTCGCTCGACTGGAACATCGCGGCTTTCTATCGAATCGGCCTGCTCCGACAGCTCTTCTCCAAGGCGCTCTATAATATCCCCCTACCAAAGGGCCTCTCACCTGAGGAGGAGGACATCTATGTGACCCAGATCGAGGAGATCGCGATCCCCATCGAGGATGACGCCGTACAGCGCTTTGAGACCGCCTACCAAAAGGCGAGGGAATTTAGGATCTCAAACGAGTGGACGCGTAAAGTGCTCCTGTCCCTTAACCAATACAAGCCCGCTGAGTACCCAACCTTCAAAGATGAGAAACGCTTAGAGCTCCGTGAGCTCTTCACCACATCTCAGCTCCTGCTCCCCTCTAAGGCACGAGAGCTCCTTAAGGGCGCCCCACAGCCCACTCAAGAGGAGACGAAGGGTAATGAGGCAACAGAGGTAGACGCCACAGAACAGAGCTCACGAACCCCACAAAGCTCACGGAGCCCTAAGGTACCCGCGCCTGAAGCTGAGACCACCTCTAGCGACAGCCCAGAAGAGGTCCCTACACAAGCGCCACCCGCTGAGGATGAGATCGTAGTCGAGGAGCTAGACCTGACAGAAGAGGGAGCCGAGTGATGACTAGGTTAAGTGACCACCTGCAGGCTCGCGACACAAAGCACCAGGCTCACCTCAGCGCGCTCCTCATGTGCGCCCTCACGAGCTTGGTCTGGGGCTGTGGCGCTCCACCACCTCCACCTCCACCTCCACCTCCACCGCCAAGCGCCCCCCAGCCAAGCCCTGAAGAGCTCAAAGCGAAAGCGGAGGCGGAGGCTAAAGCGGAAGCAGCGCGTGAGGCGGAGCGTCAAGCTGAAGCTGATAAGGCTAAGGCCCTCGAAGAGCAAGCCCAAGAGGTAGCGCTCAGCGAGAGCTACCAGCTGCTCCTTCAAGCGCGAGAGGCGATGACCAAAGAGGACCTCACGACCGCCAACTCTCTGTATCAACGGGTCGCAGAGCGGACCCCAGAGATCCCAGAGGCACACTACAACCTTGGGGTCCTCGCCGAGCGCTCGAGCCTCCCACAGGTCGCGCGTGATCACTATGAGAAAGCGCTGTCTGTTAAGGCTGACTTCACGCCCGCGATGCTCGCGCTCGTGCGCTTCTCTCTACGCGCGCGGGACGCTCGAGGTGCCTTGAGCATGATTGAGAGCCGGCTCACGAGTGAGCCTGAGAACATCGCCTTACTCAACGCGAAGTGTACGATCCTGAACTCACTCAGAGAGGGTCGATCAGAGGTCCTTAGGCTCTCGAAGGTCGTCTTACGTAAAGATGAGCAGAACGTCCCAGCGATGATCAACTTAGCGACAGCCTTTGGGATGGAAGGGAAGCATGAGCTCTCTATCGCGATCCTAGAGAACGCGAAGTCACTCGACTCGACGAACCCTGAGGTCTACGCGCGGATCGCTCGAGCGCAAGAGGCCCTTGGCGAGACCCTCAACGCGCGCTTTACACTTGAGGCGGCCGTCAAGCTCCCTGAGGGGAGCAGCGCCGAGATCCACAACCAGCTCGGGCTCATTTATCTCAGAGCGGGCGACTACCCAAGCGCAGAAGAGCAGTTTAAACGAGCGCTCTCATTATGGCCTCAGATGATTGAAGCTCAGGTCAACCTCGGCAACGCGCTTAAAGGTCAACAGCGCTTCACAGAGGCCTCTGACGCTTTTACTCAAGCCCTCGCGATGAGAGAGCGCTTCCCGCCCGCGCTCTTTAATTTAGGGATCCTCTACCTCGATGGTCGCTTTGAGTCGATGAAGAAGCTCGATCAGCTGAGCAGGGCACAGGAGTACTTTCAAGCCTTCCTCACTACAGAGCCAAGCGCTGAAGACGCCGAGCAGATCGGCCGTTTTATCAAAGAGTGTGAGCGCCTGATCGCGGTCCAGCAAAAACTTCAAGAGCAAATGAATCAAGCCGCACAAGAGCCCCCTCTAGAAGATGAGCCTCCGCTCGACGCGCCCGTTGATGAGCCTCCGC
>Ga0181593_10006671_pt1 | contig 10345 bp, 4 predicted proteins | sample 071ome_19_FD_133756 | JGI IMG/M metagenome (GOLD analysis project Ga0181593, IMG submission 133756) | Coastal salt marsh microbial communities from the Groves Creek Marsh, Skidaway Island, Georgia - 071413AT metaG (megahit assembly) | ecosystem: Environmental > Aquatic > Marine > Intertidal zone...
GTGAGCGCCTCATCGATCAAGCTGTCACAGTCATTATCAGCGCCATCACAGCGCTCACCTGCCCCCTCATAGGTGTCGGGGTCCTCGTCGTTACAGTCATAGCCCAAGCAGTCGGAGCCCATCCCATAGCCATCTCCATCGAGGTCGGCGCAGGGCGCGCACTCCTCAGCGTCAGGAGAGCACTGCTTAACCAGCGCCCCATCACGCTCAAGCTCAAGGCAAGAGAAGTCGACTGGGCAGTCTTCGTCACGGTCGCAGGCCTCACCGCAGTACGTTTTGAGCCCAACCTGAATACAGAGGTCATCCGCGTCATCACAATCCTCGTCTGACTCGCAGGAGCGACACAGGTCATGGTTGTCCACAGCGCAGAGCAGGACGATGTCAGGGGCGGTCCCTGTTGAGGTACACTCAAAGCCTTGCGGGCAATCTCCGACGCAGGTCTGAGTACAGATACGCCCCATGGATGGCGTGTCAATGCAGTAGCCTGACTGGCAGTCATCTCCGAGCTCACATGGCTCACCAAAGCTCCCCAAGATCCGCGCGTCAAACTCTAATGGAGGCTCAGCGTCTAGGGGGTCGGGGAGTGGAGGTGGTGTGGTGTCAAGGTCGGGGAGGACATCTACAGGGACCGTGACGTTAGGAGCCCCATCGCAGGCGATCCCCCCCATGAGCATAAGCGCCATAAGCCCTCTCAGCTGAGTTCGTCGTCGCTGGGTGCCGGTCTGCTTAAAGTTGATTAAGTGCTTGTGCGTCTTCATGCTGATCCTCCAAGGGCTGAGCGAGCCAGCCCATCGTCACAGAAGTGTATGCTATCTTATCATTCATCTCACGTATGATCGTGCACTTTCGGAGTAATCATTGAGATGCATACTCACCCCTTCATTCAGATGAGCGCCTACTCGCAGAACCTAGCGATCAAGGCGCTCGACCTTGGTCACCCTGTTGAGCGTCTGTTGAGCGTTCAGCTGAGCCCAGGTGAGCTCCTCCTAGATGGGGGAGGGGAGGGGGAGGATGGTCGGTACAGCGCGCTCTGCCTCTACCCGAATGATCAGCTGGTCTTGAGCGCTCATCACGATAAAGGCATGCGTGAACAGCTCCTTGAGCTTGAGCGGTTTGTGGTGGGGACACGTGAGGGTAGAGAGGTGAGCGCTGAGGTCTCTAGCGCGTCTAGCCCGCTCCCATGTCCCGCTCCCCTCATCTCCTGTCTGCTCAGCTACGAGCTCGGCGCACCTGACTTGAGCGCAGAGGGAGCTACAGAGAGAAATGAGGCCTTACATGAGCGTCTCCTCAGGCTCCCTACGGTCTGGGCGACGCGCTATACGTCCTGCTACGTTTGGGACCAGCGCGAGGGTCGTGGCTGGCTGATTGCGACTCACGAGGAGGCGCTCGAGCGAGCCTCACTTCGACTCACCGCTACTCACAGGTCACCCTTGTCAACCGACGCGCTCCTGACCGACGCCCTGACTACAGGTCCACTTGAGCCCACTTGGTCTGTCGATGAGCACGCGCAGGCGATCTTAGACGCCCAGCGCCTTATGCGTAATGGGGAGGTGTACCAGGTCAACCTAACCTGTGCGCTCACGGCTACGCTCCGTGACGCCGTGAGCGCAGAGGCTGTCTATCTTCGTTTACGACACAGTAACCCAGCGCCCTTTGGAGCCTTCCTGCGCCTAGATGACGAGCGCTTCGTGCTCTGTCAGAGCCCAGAGCGCTTTGTGAAGTGGAGCGCGACAGGGAGCGTGCGCACTGAGCCGATTAAGGGGACTCGACCACGTGGTCAAGATGAGGCAGAGGACCTGACCCTTCAGCGCGCGTTAGTAGAGAGCCTTAAAGACCGCGCAGAGCACACGATGATCGTCGACCTAGAGCGTAATGACCTCGGGCGAGTCTGCGTCCCTGGGACGGTGCAGGTCGAGGCGCTCCGCGCCTTACGCTCCTTCCCAACCGTACACCACCTCGTCAGCGTAATCCGGGGCCGGCTCCGCACAGAGGTAGGCTTGGCGGAGCTCCTCATGGCGCTCTTCCCAGGGGGGAGCATTACAGGGGCGCCTAAGCGACGCGCGATGGAGGCGATCTCTAGGCTTGAACCACACGCTCGTGGGCTCTATTGTGGGGCGCTCGGGTACATGAGCGCAGACGGCGCGGGGGACTTGAACCTACCGATTCGCACCTGTTGGCTCGAGGGTCGCGCGCTGACCTATCACGCCGGCGGGGGGGTCGTCGCCGACTCAACCCCCGAAGGGGAGTGGGCTGAGCTGTGGGTGAAGGCGCGCGCGATCTCACGTGGCCTCGAGGGGACCACAGCTCACCAGAGGCCTCTTGACCCCTGAGCCTCCTAGAGCTCCCCTAAAAGACAGGGCTAGCGTTTAGGGCTAGCGTTTAAAAGCGTAGCCCGAAGCCGACCGTCGATCGGTCGGCGTTGTAGTCAAAGACGGGGTACAGACCTGCGGTAGACTCGACCCGCTTACGGATCTCATCATTATGCTCTGAGATCGTCATCCCTGACCAGATCACCCCGATGAGGGTGGTCACTGCGTATGTCCCAGCGAGGATCATGACGCCGTCTTTGAAGCCATCATACGGCTCGCCTCCACGCTTCTCTAAGGTGTAGTTTGTCTTCGTCTCGAAGTATTTCTTCATGTCGGGGTCTCGAGGGTCGACCGTGTTGTAGCGATTGGGGTGCTGAGCGCCATCCCACCAGCTACACACCTGCGTCTGTACGAGGTCCTCTTGGGGCGTACCTGCCATGTAGACGCAGGCGTCTGTTTGGGTGTTATCAAGGGAGCCTGAGGCGTAGGCGAGGCCGACGACATACCCGATCGCGGAGAGCCCAATGAGCAGAAACCCTTGAGCTTTCTTATCTGCATACAGCATCCCGAAACCACCGCCAGGGATGAGGCTGAGGGTGATCCCCTTGCCAAAAGACAGCGCCTCACGGTCATACTCCATGTCTTGGAGCTCCTCGAGGGTCTCTTCATCAGCGAGCTCTTTTACGAGCTCAGGGTCCTCCATCTGCGTAAACATCGTGAGCGGGCTCGGCGCCTCAAGAGGGGGCATGGGGCGCGCGAGCGCAGGGCCTATGATTAGGCTCGCCACTAAATAGGTGCTCAAGAGGCGAGTGATCAGTCCACGCGTGGGCGTTAAGCTCAACATGTCATCTCCAACATCAAGGGATCGAGTAAGGCGAAGGGTCACAGCGATGAGGGTCACGCGTGAGCTTCTCACATGAGATGACAGATCAAGAGGAGGTTGATCAAGTCTCAATCTTGACTAAGCGCTCAACTAAAGGGTGTAGAAGATGTTGATATGAAGCCTCAGCTGTCGTTCAGGGTCAAAAACGGTCTCTTTGAGTGGGTAGGCGACATCTAGACGAACGGGGATCTGCCCGGTGACGAGGTAGCGTAGGCCAAACCCAAGGCTTGGGAAGAGCTGGGCGTCCCTCAGCCCACTTAGGGAGGTTGAGACTGCGCCCCAGTCATTAAAGACGGCGCCCCATAGGTCTCCAATGAGCATGGTAGGGAAGCGAGCCTCAAGGTTGACGTTCACAATCGACCTGCCCCCTACACGAGCGGGCGAGCTCCGGTTTAGATCGGTCACCTCATAGAGTGAGACACAGGAGCCCGCCTCACCCTCTACCCCTTGGCAGGCCTCAATCGAGGCGTCGCTGTACCCTCGTACGGGGAAGGGGACCCCATCCCCTCCCGCCTTAAAAGAGAAATCAGCGGGGAGCGCGTCATCGGAGAGAGAGCTTTGGACCGCTCCAAAGCGGACCGTGGGTGCGATAATGAGCCTCTGTTTGAAAAAGGAGCGGACATATTGAGCGGTGAGCGTCTCACGAAAAGAGGCGCTCAGGTCACCCGTAATGGACCCATCATCGAGGCTCAAGAGGCCATCTAACCCAAGGCTCGCATAGAAGCCCCTCGTTGGGTGGAGCGGGTTATCTCTTTGGTCATACAGCAGGCGAGGCGTCAGGCTTAAGGTCTCTGTCGTGCCACCAAAGGAGCGACGCTCCCCATCTACGGTCAGCGCTCGTCTGCGCTCAACCTTGCCCTCCAAGGTGAGATCTAGCCTGAGCCCTTTACCCCATCGAGATGGGTACGAGGTGTGATAAAAGTCATAGGAGGCGATCGCCTTCCCTGCGCCACGTTGCACATACGCGTCGCGCTGAGCGGAGATCGACTGCTCGAAGCTGAGGGAGGTGTTGAGCTGAATGTGACTGCCAAAGAGCCTTGGGTTATTGAAGAACGGCCCAACCCCCCACGTGGCGCTGTCTCCTTGGACATCGAGGGGGGTGTTGAGGAGGTTATCATGGCTGAGCCCACCACCGATCTCCCAGCCTCGACCGAGGACGTTCTTATGTCTCAAGGTTAACGTGGAGGAGTAGAGGAGCTGAAGGTCACTCAAGTTGTTCTGTAAGGAGCCTGTGAGGGGTGACTCTCTCAGCAGAACTCCGAGCAGAGCGTCTGCCTGCCAGGGCGGGCTCTCCTCTACGCTCACGACCATGGTGAGTGGCTCAATGCGCGTCCCCTCTGTCGCCTCACCTAAGCCAATGCTCTCAATGCTCACAGAGCGGAAGAGGCCAAGGCTACGGAGGTTCGTCTGACTTAGGAGGAGCGCCTCTGCGCTGAGCGGGGTGCCCGGCTGGAGGAGGAGCTCACGCTCAATGACGCTCTGTTTCGTCCTCAGCTGACCTCGAACGATCAGCCCATCCACCTCCGCTCTTGGCCCTAGCTTGACCTGATAGCTGAGCCTGCTGACTCTTCGCCCATAAAACACATCGAGGTCACAGGGCTCGGCGGTCATGAGCTCCCCTTGAGGGGTCTTCAGTTGACACTGCGCGCTGACCTCCGCCTTAAGGTGCCCTGACTGCCGGAGATAACGGAGGACGACCCCATCGAGCAAGGAGAGCTTTGTGAGGCTCAACCCGACATCTGAGATCGGCTCATTGAGCTCGTTATAGAACCCCATCCCGCGCAAGAGGTCTAACGCATCTGCCCTCATCGACTCGTCCATCGCTTGAAGGTAGGCTCCTAGATCAACGCGATCAACCGTGGTCCGCTCTCCCTCTGCGAGCATGATGACGACCTTGAGGAACCGCCTGTGAGCGCGCTCCTCTGTATCAGGGATGACCTGAAAGCAGACGTGTTGGTTCACTGCGCTGGTCCACACATCAAAGGCGCCCACTCGCCTGTCACCTTGAGCACGTTGAGCGCGCAGGCGCTCCCGCCATTGTGTTCGAGACTCACGCTTAGGGTCAGCGCATCGGTACAGAGCTTGTGAGAAGCCCTCGGCTCGGTAACGCTTGAGGATCCGCTCTAGATCTTGGTTAAGTAAGGCGTCCTGTAGCACGCCCGCCGAGGCGTTCATGGTGGCGAGGACCCCTCGTGGCGCGACCCCTTGAGTGACCATAAGGCTCTTGAGCTCCTCTTGATCGAGGAGGGAGACCCCCTGTAGCTCTACCTCGCCCACGTAGACTTGAGGCCCCTCATCACAGCTAAAGGTGACCGTGATCACGTCCCCTTCACGGCTCATACGCGCGCTCACCTCAGCATAATAATGAGCGATGGAGCGATAGCGCTGTTCGATCTTGAGCCGGCTCTGCTCGAGCTCGACCTCATCCACCGCTCCGCTCTCGGCAAAGGTCAGCTCCTCTGTGAGCTCTTTATCGCTGAGGCTCTCATTCCCTTCAAACTTAAGCTCCACTCGAGGGCCTCGGTCGACATGAATAACCGGCCTCACCTTCCCCCCATCTCGCGCCTCTCCAATGGCTCGGACTCGAGCGGCAAAGTAGCCCTCATCCCTCAGCATGAGCTCGAGCTTCGACGCGCGCTCACGGGTCTGCTTGAGGTCATAGCGACCTACGCCGAAGACCCCAAAGAAGCCAGGCCACACATCAAAGAACGTGTCTGGGGTGATCGCCTGTACAACCTCAGCGTAGGGGACATGGCCCGTCTCGGGCTGTCTCACAAGGGGGGGGGCGACCTGTGGCCTCCGCCCCTCCTCTACGACCACGGTGACGTCAACCTCTCGTTGATGTGACATGAAGCGCGTCTTGATTCTGACCTTTGTCCCTGCGTAGCCGAGTCGCTCATAAAGCGTCCGCACCTGCTCCTCTTGCTCTCTGAGAAAGCCAGGATCGAGTGGGAAGACGCCCCCTCGCTTGATGTCTAGGCGCTTCTGTAGCTCGCTGATAAACTGCTTAGGGTATAAGGTGCTCACAGCGTCAGTGTAGGTAAACTTGAGTGAGCGGACGGTCGTGTGAGCGCGAGCGCACACGTACATCGCGATGTGCTTTTGGGCGTCTTCATCGACAGCGCCCTCCTCCACCGCTGACGGAGGGGTCTGTGTGAGCTCCTCAAAGAGCACATAGGAGTCGGATCTAAAGAGCCCCGTCTGCTGTAGGTGCGCGTAGGCCTGCTCTAGCCGTGCGGGGGTGAGCGGTTGCCATAATGGGAGCCTTAAAGAGCGCTTGAGGGTGTCTTCAAGCCGACCTCGAGCGCATCGCGCGAGGTCACATGAGAGCTCTACCCTGAGCAAGAGGGCCCCCTCCCAGCGCTGTGGTCCAGCGCTGTAGCGCCACCGTCCCTCTTTAAGCTCAAAGCGACCCCGCTCCTCGCTCAGCGCTTGTCTGCAGCGCTTCGAGAGCCGATAACGGTCGCTTGGCTCAGGGCTCGCCTCACCTGAGCACACCCCTCCTAGCCCTAAGAGCCACACGCCAAAGAGCAGGCACCCTCGCAGGGTGGTATAAAGCAGTGAAGGGTGGCTCGCAGAGGCGGTCATCACAGAGGTAAGCCCTATTCCCAACTCAAGCGCAAGCGTAGGCGACCGCTCGTCGCGTTGATCTGGCTGACCTGCTCTCGGGTGAGCTCACTCGAGAGGAAGTTGTTGAGCTTATATTCAACCCCAAAGGACTGAGGGGTGTCATCATCCCCCTCCCCAATCGGGGTGCGGGCATAGAGCCTCAAGCGCCTTGAGAATGACTTGTTGAGGTCGATAAACAGCCCCGCTCCAGAGGTCTCTGGGGTGAGGCTCAAGTTGAGCCCGAGGGAGTCTTCGATCGGTCGCTCAATCAAGTTGAGGATCGGCGCTAAGAGGACCTCCGTCGCAGGCTGGGTGCTCGCGGCCGCGTTGAGGTTGTTAGGGTACCTGCCGGTGATGACTAAGGTCGCGACCTCGATCTTACTCGCCCCGCTCTGACTGCTCAGGTCTAGCTCTACTTGAGGCCGGCTCTCCTTGGTAGGCATCAAGACCTGCGCACGTAAGGTGACCTCCTCATCGATGAGGTCACTGCCTAGGTTTCGGTCGAAGTTGACCTGCTGTCGGCTCAAGCTCTGGCGTGGGATCCTAAAGGTGTGGGTCGCCTCAAGCTCCGCGCTCATGAAGGTCGAGGCTTGCGAGGCGGACCTCATCGTGCTCCCAAAGGTGACCCTACCATCGATGACATCGAAGGTGTTGTTCGCGTAGGTGATCGTCGAACCATCTAGGGTGTTCACCTCTCCTGAGAGCCGGAGCTGTTGGTCGATCGGGTCGCTTGGTAGGGCATAGAGATACCCTTTAACGTTCAGCTTAAGCGCTACCCCAAGGTTCAGCTTAACGACGCCCCCGACCTGGTTTCGCACGAGCAGGTCATCCTCACCTTGAATCGTTAGGTTTAGCCTCAAGCGCTTCAGGATCGGGGAGCGGTCAAAGACGCTCAAGGTTTCTACTGCCGTCCGACCCGTGAAGTTGTTTCGAACCCCTTGATTGATCTCATCACTGCTCACGACGTCCGCTGTATACAGCCCACGTAAGATGTCCACCTCCCCCTCGAGTAAGAGATCAGGGCGCTCAGGGGTGCGCTCGCTGTCCATGATAAAGCGCATCGCTTTAAGCTGTGTTGTAAAGCGACCTAGCTCAGGGAGCTTCGCTTCAAGCTGTCGAGCGCTAAAGCCAACAGAGAGGCGCGTGAAGGTGAGCTCAGGGAGCTCGACCTCCAGCTCATTCAGGATAATCTCCCCCTCATCTCGCAAGAGTGTCACGCCACCGTTGACCGCCGGTAAAGTCACCTTGAGCCCCCCCTTAGGGAGCCCCTCAAGGGTTAAGTGAAGAGGCTGAGTGAGCCGTATGTCTCCGATCACTTGTGAGCGGGGGGACAGCATCGCGACGTCACTCAAGGTCACGCTCCCCTCCACCTGGGGCGAGCTGACGGGACCACGGGCCTTAAGTGAGGCGCTCAGCGTCCCTTCAAGTCGTTGAAATAGGCCGTCTAAGAAGAGCCCTAGCGTAGAGTAGGCGCTCCTCCCCTCTAAGGAGGCGCTCAGGGACCCATCCAACAGCGCGCCACTTAACGTGAGCGAATGATACGGGCCTGTGAGGGTGAGAGGCCTGAGCTGAATATACTCTCCTGGCCTCCAGCCACTCACCCACGGCTGGCTTGAGGTTGAGGGGGGGCTTAAGGAGGGCTCCGGGTTGAGGTACACGTGGTCGGCGACCTCCGCGACGCTCCTAACCTCGATATGCGCGGGGCGCTGGCTGTGTAGCTCGATGGTCGCGCAACGCTCAACACCACAAAGCGAGTGACACGCGCTCCCCCCCGCCTCACCTCTCAAGTCCCCAAGGCTCACGAGCGCCCCTAGGGCGTCACGAATCCAATGCTCTAACCGGAGCCCTTCAAGGTCAGCCCTGAGGGTTGGCTTAAAGGCGTCTGGCCCACCTAAGGGGAGGCTCATGTCGACGTGCCCCTGAAGCGCGAGCATCGTCAAGGACGAGCTAGGTAAGCTGAGGGCTGAGAGGGCACAATAGCTGGGCCGGCCGAGCGCGAAGACACGTAAAGACTCATCAGGGTCCGATAAAGACAGAGGCATAAGCCCATCATCACCCGCGACCTGTTTTCTCAGACCCTTAAGCTCAGCTTGAAAGCCGACCTCTCCTTGTGGGACCGCGTACAAGACGCTTAAAGGCACGTCAAAGAGATCTACTCCCAGCTGAGCGACTCGGTCTGCTCCTCCCTCAAAGGGCACGGAGGCGTTGAGCCACACCTGGCGCCCTAGGTGCCCCTCTGCGTTCAGCCCTGTTTTACTCAAATGGAAGGTCAGCTCAGCGAGCCCAAGCTCTACCGGTAAAGGGGGGCTTGTGTTCGACAGCTTAAGGCTCACACGCCTCGCGCTCAACGCCCCTCTCCCAATAGGTCGCGAGAGCCTCCCCCCCAAGCTCAGCTCCCCCTCTACGAGCCCATATAAGGTCTTGAGCTCAGGGGGAGGGTCCGCGGTAAACAGCTGTACGAGCTGAAGCGGGAAATCCAACAGCTTCGCGTGGCTCTGAAATTGACCCGCTCTCAGGTCAACTTGCCCCTCAGCGTCTAAGAGGAGCCGAGGTCCTTTCCACATGCGCGCTCGCCTGATGATCGCTCGTCGAGCCTCGCTGTCCCAGCGCGCGCTGACCCCTAGCTCATTGAGCGAGAACTGCTCATACTTTACCCCTTTACCTGACATACACAGCTCAAGCGCTGGGACGCCTTTGCGGTCTCGTGTGTCCTCTTTGAGCCGGTCGACGAGGTGCTTTAAGCAGTCATCCTCTAGCGCTCGCTTGGAGAGCGGGTGTCGATTGAAATAGCCTGAACACCCCCCGCCTCCAGTGCACGCGACGCCGGTCAGCTGTGCGCTGAACGGCACATCGACCGGGTTAAGGTCTACAGGGAGGCTGTGAATCAAGCTCCAGCCTTGCAGGCGCTCCGGTCGCTCAAGGGGGATCGATAAGCTCCCCTCCATCTCGCCGGAGCGCCCCCGGAAGGAGAACTGGTTAAGCTTGAGCTGGTCATCTGTGAGCTGAAAGGGGAGGTGAAGTCGGTCGATCGCCCATTTAAAGCCCTCCGCCTGGCCTCTCAGCCGTCTACCGTCCATCAGCCCCGTGAGGCGAGGCTGAGTCAATGGACCCTCCACGCTCACCTTTAAGGAGAGGTCGCCACGAAGTGGAAGAGACAGGGGAGGGAGCATAGAGGGGGAGATAGACGCCTGTGCGCTCAACGCTAATCGAAGGCGCTGGGCGCCCAGATCAACCTGCCCTGAGCCACGCAGGTCCACAGCGCGTGATCTCCCTCTTCGTGTACGAGCGCGTTGAGCGTGAGGCGCCCCGAGCGTGAGCTTGGCATAGTGAAGCTCAAGGAGTGAGCCTGCGAGCGTGGCGCGCGCGTCGACGCTGAGGGGAGCAGGCCCCTCCATACGGCTCATGAGCTCAGCGCCAAGCTCTACCGTGTGCTCGTCATGAGGCCGAACCTTTAAGGTCAAGCCACCCGTGGCGTCTACACCCCAAGGTCTCCAGGAGAGCGGGATTGGAGTGAAGGCAGACCACTTTACGCTGTTCAGCTTTA
>Ga0181593_10006673_pt1 | contig 10343 bp, 9 predicted proteins | sample 071ome_19_FD_133756 | JGI IMG/M metagenome (GOLD analysis project Ga0181593, IMG submission 133756) | Coastal salt marsh microbial communities from the Groves Creek Marsh, Skidaway Island, Georgia - 071413AT metaG (megahit assembly) | ecosystem: Environmental > Aquatic > Marine > Intertidal zone...
CTATCTGATCACCCCGATCGTGGTCTGGGCCGGCGCCGACGCGGCGCTGCGCGCCAATCCCGACGAGGTCGCGCGCATCCACCGGATCACGTTTCGCGAATTGAACCGCCCGGACTCGCCCGAATTCGTTGATATCCCGGAGAGCGAACGCCCGGTAATCCGGCTGCTGATGGGCGAGAACAACGCCCTGCACGCGCCGACCGCGGCCATGGTCTATCAGTTCCGCGAGGTCGGCCTGCATGGCCGTGACACCCGCGTCGGCCATCTCGGCGAGCCGGTCTGGGCATGGCGCTAGCGGCGGCTCCGATCGCGGCGCGCGCCAGGTCGTTTCGGCCCGGTCGGTTGCTCGGTTCCCGGCAATCGCGTTAAGTTTCCGGCGATCAAGAACGCGACACGAGCAGAGGAGTGTCGGACATGACGGACATCGCCGCGAATGAACGCAACGCTCGAGGCGACTGGCGCCCGGCGAAGCCGATCGCCTTGGCGCCGATCAACAATTGGCCGCTACGCCCCAAGGCGCTCGCGAAATGGCTGTTCGGTTTTCCCGGATATCTCTGGCCCCAGAACGCGTTCTGGCTCGGCATCGCGGTGCTGACCTGGGCCTATCTGACGCCGGATCTCGCGACCATGAAAAACTTCGAGCTTTGGTGGATCGCCTTGATCCACCTTCGCAACATGGCGATGATCCTGGCCCTGTTTGGCGGTCTGCATCTGTATTTCCATGTCTATAAGCGCCAAGGCGACACGCTGAGATTCAACACCGAGCCCCTGGCGACCAATAGCCGCCGCTTTCTGTTCAGGAACCAGGTGCGCGACAACATGTTCCGCACCCTGATCATCTCCGTTCCGACCATCACCGCCTATGAGGTCATCTCCTACTGGGCTTTCGCGAACGGTTATCTGGGATTCCTGGATCTAGCCGGCTCGCCGGTGCTGTTCTGGGCGTGGTTCGCGGCGTTGGTGTTGTTGGCGCCGGTGATCCACTCCGTGCATTTCTATTTCGGGCATCGGTTGTTGCACGCCAAATGGCTCTACAAGCGCTTCCACGCGCTGCATCACCGCAACGTGGAGATCGGGCCGTGGTCGGGACTGGCCATGCATCCGGTGGAACACATCATCTATTTCTCGACCGTCGTGGTGCAGTGGCTGGTGGCGTTGCACCCGGTCAACGCGCTTTTCCAGATCCAGCTCGCGGCCTTCCTGCCGGCGCTCTCCCATAGCGGGTTCGAGAAACTGAGAGTGAACGACAATCTCGATATCGACGGCGGCGGCTACTTCCACTACCTGCATCACAAGTATTTCGAGTGTAACTACGGCGGCAGCCTGACCCCGCTGGACCGGCTGTTCGGCACTTTCCACGACGGCACGCCGGAGGCGCACGGGCGGATGATGAATCGCCTGCGAGAACGCCGCCGAGTTCTCGGATAGCCTCCAAACACCGTCTTCGCCCCAATCGAGCCGGGCTGGAACCCATCAGATGTATCAAGGAACATGACCATGGCGCGACGACGCGTGCTGATCACCGGCGCCGCCGGACAAATCTCCAGCCAGATCATCCCGGCCTTTCGGGAACGCTACGATCTTACCCTGGTCGACACCCGACCCGCCGACCATGCCAACGACATCATCGAGGCCGATGTTTCGGATCCGGATATCGAAAAGTATCGCGGCCACTTCAAGGGTGTCGACGCCATCGTCCACAACGTGCGGGCGCTGAAACCCGGGGTTGAGACCGTCGCGCCCTGGCATTGGCACAAGGAGCGTCCGGGCTCGGAGCCGGCGGAGGGCTATTTCGTCGAGCGGCTCAACGTCGACATGGCGTTCAACGTGCTGCGCCTGGCGCTGGAGGAAGGCGTGCGGCGGGTCGTGATTACCTCCTCGAACCACGCGGCGGATTGGCACGAGACCAAGCTTCACGACGGGCGCCTGGACATGGTCGGGCCGGAGACCTATCCGCTATCGGACAATTTCTATGGCTGGGCCAAGGCGACCTACGAGCATCTCGGTTTCGTCTTCGCCACGGGACGGCTGGGCCGGGTGGTCGAGAACGTGCAAGTCCGGGTCGGCGCGCCGCGCCCGATCGTCGCGGAGGATTTCATCGGCGACGAGACCAGCTACAAGCGCAATCTCGGCGCCTATATCAGCGAACGCGACATGGCTCAGCTGTACTCCAAGTCCATCGAAGCCGAGGACATCCGCAACGCCGACGGCATTCCGTTTCAGATCTTCTACGGCATATCCAACAATACCCGCGCCTTCTGGAGCATCGCCAATGCCCGCGAGGTGATCGGTTATGCTCCGGAAGATGACTCGGAGCATGTCTTCGCCGATGACATCCGGCGGCACATCACGACCAATGGCCGGACGCTCTAGAGCGGGCCGGGGAAGCGGGAAGAACAGCCTTGGATCCGTTTGAAAGACTAAAAGTCGGCGCCACGACCCTCGCGGTCCCGCGTCTCGGCATGGGCGGCGCGAGCCTCGGCGACATGCATCGCGTGCTTCCCGAAGAGCAGGCCCGCGCCACCATCGAGGCCGCGCATGCCGCGGGTATCGGCTATTTCGACACCTCGCCCTGGTACGGCAACACCAAGAGCGAACTTCGCCTGGGCGTGGTTCTTCGAGACAAGCCGCGCGACGGTTTCGTGCTGTCGACCAAGGTCGGGCGTACCCACCATCGCCCGACCGACCCCGGCGGTTATCGCCATCCCACATGGGTGGGCGGGCTGCCGTTCGAGCCGCGCTTCGACTATACCCGCGCCGGCGTGACAAAAAGCTTCGAGATGAGCGCCGCGCGGCTCGGCCTCAATCGGATCGACGCGCTATTGATCCATGATCTCGATCCCGGTCACCACGGTTCCGACGAGGCGGTCGAGGCCGGGTTCAAGCAACTGGACGCGGAGGGCGGTTACGCGGCGCTGGCCGAGCTTAAATCCGCTGGCGAGATCCTGGCGATCGGCGCCGGGATCAACCGCACCGGCATGATCGGCAAGTTTCTCGAGCGGTTCCCGATCGACTTCTTCCTCGTGGCGATGCCCTACACGCTGTTGAACCAGCAAGGTTTGGCCGAACTTGATATCTGCGCCGCCAAGGGGGTGTCCGTGGTCATCGGCGCCCCCTTCGCATCCGGCATTCTGGCGCGCGACGCGGAGCCCGGCTCAACCTATGGGTATCGCCAGGCCAAGCCGGAGGTCGTCGAGCGCGCGCAACGGATCCGCGCGGTCTGTCAACGCCACGACGTTCCCCTCGGCGCGGCGGCGCTGCAATTTCTCTTCGGGCACCCGAGCGTGGTTTCCGTCATTCCCGGTCCGGTCTCTCCGGCGGAGGTCGCCAAGAATCTGGAATGGATGCGCCACGGGATTCCGGGTGACCTCTGGAGCGAACTTCGGGCCGAGGACCTGATCGACCCACGCGCGCCCTTGCCGATTTGACCGCCAAGGAAAACCCGTACCCCCGACGGAGGTCGGGGTCGACGCCTGAGGCGGTGGCGAGCGTGAGATAGCTGAGCACTTTGGGTGATGTCGGATCATGATCCGCTATCCGTCACGTCGAATGTTCTCAGGCATGGGCCCCGACCTTCGTCGGGGATACGAGTAAGTATATCCCCCGCCTCAATCCGCCGCGTCCCGGGACTGGGTCGGGGAATCGTCAATGGGCAGGCCCAACGCCTCCCGGATCGAGCGGTGATAATGCACCAGTCCCGGCTCGTTCCTGCCATAAACCACGTGGCTCTGCGCGCCCGAGCCAAAACCGATCTGCATGGTCCGGCCGGCCGGGAAATCCTCCGTCGTGATCACCTCGACGGCGAGCGCGAGATTGGCGTCCCAATGGCGCTTCTCGTCGGCGTTCTCCACCGGTTTCGGGATATAGAGCGAGGTTTCCAGAACCGCGCGGTCGGGACGCCCGTCCACGGGGAACATGCGGAACACCTCCATGTGATCGCCCTGGGGCGAGAATACCGTGTTGGCGAACATGGAATAGACCATGGTCGAATTCCACATCAGATCCCACTCGCTCTCGGGCTTGGCCTTCAAGCGGGTGATCTTGGTGCGCGGATAGACCAGGCGGTGGTTCGGCCCGAAACTTTCGAAGTCACAAACATTGTGTATGAGGATGTCACGCAGGGTTTCCTGGTGCAGAAACCCAAAGTGATAGCCCTCGAAGAACGTGTCCACGAGCAGCTTCCAGTTCATCTCCTCATAGTGCACGTGGCGGGCATGGAAGTGATGGCTATCGAGCTTCCAATGCGCGAGATCGGCCTCCAGGCCACGCAGCCAGGGATCGATATCCAGGTCGCCGGACAGATCCTCGCTCGGCGTCGGCAGCACCCAGACCATGCCGTGTTTCTCGGCCAGCGGCAGCGGCGTCAGGCCGGGGCGCTCCTCGCGCACGCCGGGAAACGCCGTCTCCTCCTCGGGAATACCACGCAGCAGCCCGTCATTGCCGTAGGTCCAACCGTGATAGGGGCACTTAAAGGCGCGGGAGGTGCCACACCCGTCAACGACCTTGGCGCCGCGATGGCGGCAGGCATTGAGGAACGCCCTCAGCTTTCGATCGCGCCCGCGAACAATCAGGATCGGCGCCCCGGTAAGATCGTCCGTGCGATAAGAGCCGACTTCCGGCCAGTCGCAGGACAGCCCCATGACGACCGGGCGCCCCCGGATCAACACCCGTTCCTCCAGCGCGTGACGCTCCGGACAGGTATAGGCCGTCACCTCGTTGCGCCAGGGCGCGTCGCACATCGCGGTCGTGCCGCAGTCGACATGGTCCAGCAAGGTTTTGAGGATCGCGATCTCGCCCGCCTTGTCCATGTCCACTTTCCTTCGATCTTGAAACGCGGGAACGCTATCATCCCTGGTGGGTTTGGGGCCACAACCATTAGCGCGATACCATTCCGACGGTTCGTTGCCCCAACTCTCCACATCCCGGATGTCCGGTTCCTTCGTTCCCGCGCCCCCTACCCTCGTTCCCGCGGGCGTGCTAAACCCGCGCCGAGTTTTCACCAGCGAGCCGACCGGGAGACCCGCATGGCCGATGCATGGACCGTCGAGGCGCATCGCCTCCTGAAGAAACACGGAATCAAGACCGTGGGCTATGTCCCCGACGCCGGCTTGACCGATCTGATCAATGCCTGCGACGCCGATAACGATATCAAGGCCGTCGTCATGACCACCGAGGAGGAAGGCATCGGGCTTTCCTCCGGCGCCTGGCTTGGCGGCGAGAAGGCGGCGGTGCTGATGCAGAGCAGCGGGGTCGGCAATACCGTGAACGCCATCGCCTCGATCGTGTCCTCCTGTCAGTTTCCGCTGTTCATGATCGTCACCATGCGCGGCCAATACGGCGAGTCGAACCCCTGGCAGATCCCCATGGGCCAGGCGACGGCGCCGGTACTGCGTAGCCTCGGGGTCCGGGTCTACGAGGTCGATACCGTCGAGGACGCTCTCGGCGCGATCGAGAACGGATTGAAAATGGCGTTTGTGTCCAATGCCGCGGTCGCGGTTCTGATCGGCCAGAAACTGATCGGCGCTAAATCCTTTATCGCCGATGTCGCCGAGGAGGTGAGCCATGTCTAAGCCGACACTCGACCGCGCCGATGTCATGAAAAAGCTGATGGCGGTGCGTGGCGACGCCTTGGCCATCGCTGGTCTCGGCTCTCCAGTGTGGGACATCGCGTCCTCGGACCACAAGCCCGAGAACTTCTATCTCTGGGGCGGCATGGGCTGCGCGGTTTCCATGGGGCTCGGCTGTGCCATGGCGCAACGGGGTCGCAATGTCTGGGTGGTGACCGGCGACGGCGAGGCGCTGATGGGCGTCGGCTCCTTCGCCACCGTCGCGGCTCAGCGCCCGAGTAATCTCGCGGTTATCGTGCTGGACAACGAGCATTACGGCGAAACCGGGATGCAGCAGGCCGCGACCTCGCACGGCACCGATATCGCCGCCATGGCCAAGGGCGCGGGTATCCCGAACACCATGACCGTCACCGACGAGGCCGGGGTGGATGCGCTGGCGGCGGCGCTCCAATCGGGTCCGTTGCCCATGGTCGCGGTGGTGAAGGTCGCGGCGACGAAGCCGAACCTGGTGCTACCGTCACGCGACGGCGTTTACCTGAAGAACCGCTTCCGCCAAGCCGTCCTCGGCGCCACCGAGGCAATGCATCAGAGCTGACGCGACAGAGTCGAGAGTTGCCGGCAACCACCGGATAGAACGTGGCGCGCCGGCCCGATAGTGCTTGGGGATGGCAAGCACGTTACCCAAACCGGACGCGGTTCTCGATCCAATGTTCGATGAGCCCGCCGTGAAAATCAGCCGGACCCAGACACTTCTGGTAGTCACTTTCCTGATCCTGGTTCAGGCGACCGGCGCCGTTGCCGGATTTTGGCTACCGGCGATCGCCCCGGAGATTGGCGCCGATCTCGGCCTCAGCCCGGCGCTGATCGGCTATCAGGTCCTGATCCAATACGTCTTCGGCATGCTCTCGAGTCTCATGGCCGGAGGCTTCGTGCTTCGACTCGGTCCTTGGAGAGCGTCGCAACTGGCACTTCTGCTCTTTGTCTTCGCCCATGCTCTGTTCCAGACCGGCTCGGTGGCGATGATCGGGCTGGGCTCCGTTGTCCTGGGGTGCGGATACGGGCTGGTGACACCGGCCGCCTCGCATCTGCTCAACAAGATCGTAACACCCTCGAACCGCAACCTAGTCTTCTCGTTCCGCTTTACCGGCGTGCCGTTGGGCGGTATCGCGACGGGCCTGGCGGCCCCGCCCACCGCGCTTGCCTTTGGTTGGCAGCAAAGCGTTCTGGTAGTCATCGCCGTTTCGGTCCTGCTGGTGCTGGCGATGCAGCCGATGCGCGACCGCTGGGACGACGACCGATCAGCCTCGGCGCCGTTGCTGAAAAACCCGGTCGCGGACATGAAGATGGTTTGGTCCCTCGTGCCTCTCAAATGGCTGGCTTTTTACGGGCTCTGCATGGGCGCGGTGCAAACAACGCTCACAACCTACACCGTTACGATGCTCGTCGAGGATCTAAGCTACACCTTGGTCGCCGCGGGTGTTGGTCTTTCGATGATCCAGTTCGCCAGCGTTTTCGGGCGGGTCGCCTGGGGCTGGCTCGCCGACCGGGTCGGCAGCGGGCTGAAGGTCGCGGGCCTCGTGGCCCTGATCGCCGCGCTCGGTGCCGGCGTAACTTGTCTTTTGACCCCGGCCTGGCCTAGCGGCCTGGTCTATGCCCTTTGTTTTGGTCTGGGGTTTGTCGGCATGAGCTGGAACGGCGTCTATGCCAGCGAGATCGCCCGGCTCGCGCCCGAGGGCAAGGTCAGCGGCGCGACCGGCGCTTGCATGTTCATCACCTTTGCCGGCGTCTTCCTGGGCCCGGTGCTGTTCGTCGCGATGCACGCCTGGAGCGGCGTCTACACCACCACCTTCGGCCTGACCGCGATGATCGCGCTTGGCGGTCTATTCTGTGTCCTCAGAGCCGCCGCGGGAATCCGGGCGACGAGGTCTACTTGTCGATGAAGGTTCCCTCGGGCTTGAAGGCCAGAAAGACGAAGGCGAAGGTCACGTCATAGACAATGTCTTTTAGGTCCTGGCCGTCGCGCCTCTGGGCGATCACGTTGCCGACATCTCGCCCCTTGGCGATCTCGCGGGTGTTAAGCGCCGAGTTCTGACCAGGCTCCCAGGTAATGACGATACCATCCTTCTCGATCCGCCCCTTCTCGCGCATCAGATCCAGGGTCCAGGCTGTATCGCCCACCACCACGACCCGGCCCAGGGGCGCGATCCCTTCCAGTACCTCACCCTTGTAGAGAAACGGAAAGCCGGAATCGTCATAGCCGGCATAGGGGTTGGCGCCGTAGGGACGCATGCCCGGGTCGTTCGGCACCAACACCTCGCCTTCCGGATGGCGCGCGGCGAACTTCTCGAAGGACTCAAGACGCGACGGCAGAATTTCGAGGCGCTTGCCCGTCATCTCGCCGACGATCCCGTCGCCCAGGAACTGTTGCCACCAGCTGTCGGTCTGGCGGTCATACATGATGAGGTCGGAATTTCTGAGCTTTCCGGTGGTGCCGAACTCCAGGATCCGGCCATCAACGCGGCGGTCGAAAACGATCGCGGCATTGCAAAGCGGACAATAGGTCGCCGCGACGGGCACGCCGCAGATGACGTCGTTGACGATCTCATGCCAGGTCAGCACCCGAAGCGGATAGGCCCGCGCGACGCCGTTCACCTCAAGACCGATCACCGGCTCCGTCGGCGCGAGATCCTCGACCTCGGACAGCTTGATGAATTTCGGGTCGTCAATGGACGGGATACCGTCCTTGGGAGGCCCTCCGGACAACACATCGCCGTAGTCGATGGAATGCTTTGTGAAATCCGTGCGCGGCCATTCGGGCTTCCAGTGTTCCGGGTTGGCCAGGGCGGAGACCGAGGGGATCGCGAACGCGATCGCCGCGATCAGCAGGGCCGGCGCGCGCGCGCCGACGATCGAGCTTGGAAGTCGCATGTCCCGAGGATTTCACCCTCCGGGGCCATCTGGCCAGTCACGTTCCGGTGACCGCGCCGCCTCGGCTACCAGTCTCCCTTGGAAAGAGCCCGAAACTCGGCCACCAATTCGGGATGGCGATATCCGAGATTGCTGCGCTCGCCGGGGTCCTCGACGATATCGTAGAGAAACTCAAAGCCGCCATCCCAGAGATACTTCCAACGCCCGCGGCGCAGGGCGCGCTGTGATCGGGCGCCCCAGTCCTCGCGGACGGTCGGCAGATCGATCCGCCAGAAAAACGTCCGCGGCCCGGAACCGACGTCCTCGGCGGCAAGCAGGTTCACCCCGTCCATCGGCTGGTCCGGCTCGATGCCCGCCGCCGCCAGTAGCGTCGGGGCGATATCCATCAGGATACCAGGCTCGTCCGATACCCCCCGCCGGCACCAGATCCGGGCAACGCAGGATCATCGGCACGCGGATGCCACCTTCCCAGAGCGTGCCGAAACCGTGGAAGAACGGCCCCTTGGTGGCCAGTTCCGTGCCGCCATGGTCATAGGTCAGAAGCACCAGCGTGTCCTCGCCGAGACCTTTCGCCTCAAGGGTGTCGAGCACCCGCCCGACACTGAGATCGAGATGCTCGATCGCCGCGACATAGTCCGCGCGACCGCCGTCCTTCCAAGTATCATGACTATCGATATCCGCCTCGCGTCCGGGCGGTGAATAGGGCGGCAAGGCGGCGTTGTAGGCGAGATAGAGTAAAAACGGCGCGTCGTCGGCGCCGGCGCTCTCGATGAAGGCGACGGAGTCGTCGGTGAAGAGATCCGTGGTATAGCCGGGCCGGTCAATGACCTCGGTGCCCCGGTAAAGCGCGTCCACCCCGGTTCGGGTCTTGTGCGAGTAGTAGTCGATGTTCCAGTCGTGGAAGCCGACGAACGCGTCGAACCCATGGGCATTCGGGCCATCCTCGACCTCATAACCGAGATGCCATTTACCGAATAGGGCGGTCCGGTAGCCCGCGTCCTTGAAATACCGGGCCAGCGTCTTTTCGGCGACCGGCAGCCCCGCCTCGCCGCGGTTGATGTTGCGCTCCATGCCTAGATGGCGCGGATAGCGTCCGGTCATCATCGCGGCGCGGCTGGGCACGCAGATCGGCGCCGGGGCGTAAAAATCCGTGTAACATCGCCCCTGCTCCGCAAGCGCGCGGATATTGGGGGTGCGGATCTCGCTCTCGCCAAACGGCTCGATATCGCCGTAGCCCATGTAGTCAAAGACGATGAGCACGACATTGCGCGCGCGTGATCCACTCATGCGGCCCTCCCGGTTCAAAAGCTCGGGAGCGATCCTACAGCGGATCTTGATTGAGTGTGGACAATATTGTCCACACGAGATTGAGTGAATCCGCTGTAATTTCAGGAAGATCGAGCGGATTCACCGGTTCGTGGAATCATTGGAAATGATTCCACTCAACCCGGATCCGCTCTAGCGGATTTACTGAGCGCTCCAAGCGCCATCCAAGGTAAGCGTGGTGCCGGACATATTCGCCGCCGCGTCGCCGCACAGGAACACCGCCGCCGCGCCAAGCTGCTCGATGGTGGTGAACTGCTCCGAGGGTTGCTTCTCGCCGAGCAAGGTCGAGGTCGCCTGCTCGATCGAGATCCCGTCCCGCTCGGCCCGCGCCTGGATCTGCGCCATGACCAGCGGGGTCTTCACCCAGCCCGGGCAAATCGCGTTGCAGGTGACGCCGGTCCCCGCCGCCTCGAGCGCCGTCACCTTGGTCATGCCGATCAACCCATGCTTGGCCGCGATATAGGCGACCTTCTGGACCGAGGCGACGAGCCCGTGCACCGAGGAGATATTGACGATCCGGCC
>Ga0181593_10006677_pt1 | contig 10340 bp, 11 predicted proteins | sample 071ome_19_FD_133756 | JGI IMG/M metagenome (GOLD analysis project Ga0181593, IMG submission 133756) | Coastal salt marsh microbial communities from the Groves Creek Marsh, Skidaway Island, Georgia - 071413AT metaG (megahit assembly) | ecosystem: Environmental > Aquatic > Marine > Intertidal...
ACTTCGACAATTTTTGCCTCAATCAAGACCTGCTTCTGGACCGTCAGCTCGGCCTTCTCAAGATAATTCTGTACCTGTGCCAGGGTGCCAGGCATTGCGCGGGCAATGACCAGGCCAGCGTGGGCATCAACGACCACACTCGCGCCCTCTTCTGAGGCCATCATTAATGTCAGTGTTGAACGGAGGTCTTTCCAGAACTCGCTACCCGTCAGCGTTTCTACTTCGCTGGAGTTGACCTGACTGCCGTCGTATTCACCGAACACGGCGGACGCAACACCGCTGCCTATTTCATCGATCGTTGTCATACCGCTACTGACTTTCATGCCCGAACGGCCAGAGCGCATAACGTTCAGATAATTGATAGGGAAAATACGAGTCTGCAGGGATTTTGGCAGAATCTGAATACCATAACCGGATTCATTAAAGTCGTAACCGTACAGGTCCCGCACTGCCATCAGGGTTTCACGTACAGTGACGTCTTTCAGGCTCAACGAAATAGTGCCGTCGACATCCGGGTGCACGATCATATTGTGACCAGTGCCATCCACAAGACTGTTAAAGAATGCGCCCGCTGGTACCTTATTCGCAGTCACGTCAAAACGGTCTTCTGCTTTTACCGGTAACTCAACTTCAGGCATCAGGCTTTTGGGGTCTGCCGCTGCCAGTGGCGGAGCATCAGGCACCAGAAGCTTCTGCTCAGGTGCTTTTGCTTCCGACTGTGGTTTCGTCACTGTCGAGGCACATGAAGTCAGTACCACTGACAACGCGACCAGTGCAGCTCGCAACAGAGAATTTCCAATAAATATTTTCACAGTCTGCATCCTACTTCTCAGAGTGTTTCGTATTACTAAGTAAAGACAGTGTTTTGAGTTTCTGCCTGTATTTCAGAACAACTTTGTCAGAAGTAATGCGTAAAACGCGTGCTCCTGAGACTGAATCGCCCTCTTTCACCAGCTGACCGTTAATGACTGCAGACGACTGCTGCTTGCTCACAGTGATCTGCTGCAGCTCAAAGCTACTGCGTGTTGGTGCTTTTTTCTCCTCTGCTGGTGCAAACTGTGGCGGGCGCATCGGGTCCCCCGCGAACGCGACATCGGAAGCAGAGACCGCCAGCACGATAAATAATGTAGGTATCACTTTAATCACTGAGAATTTCCTCCCTCGTGCTGAGAGTAAATACTTCCAGGAAAAGCTCTCCGGTAGGGTATTCTTCGACACTGTACTCGAGCGTCTTCCAGTACAGTTTCCACGGCATGGCATCGAGCCGTTTCAGATAATTCATCAGTGACGGATAGTCTGCTTCCATACGGATTGTCATTCCGTGTTTATAAAGATCAACATCAGAAAATTCTGCACCCAGTGCGACGCTTTCGCCCTCGGTATTCTTGAGGCTGATAAGCTTCAGACGGCGATCCTGAGTCAGCATCGATTCCAGTACTGAAGGCATATTTTCAGGAGAAACTAAGGTGTCAGTGAGGCTTTGAATTCGCTCATCCACCAGCTTTTTCTGGCTTAATACTTTTTCAATGTCATCACGGATAGCATCGTTAGGATCGAGTACAGGTGTGCTGCGTAAGCGCTGCAGGTGAGCTTCCTGACGAAGTACCGTAGTTTCTATCTCATTGGCCTGCTTTCTTTCCGTGATTGCCGTATTCCATATAGGGCCGGCAATAAACACCATATACACAGCGGCAATCACCACGTGTACCGTAATTAAGGTCAGCTTCCGCTCACGTAAACTGAGCTCCCGGTATTTTTCGAGCATCGAGGTCAGACGCTCGTCCTGCCACCACATTGGTTTCACAGCATTCCCTCCCGTGCACGTTTTATGAGGTCAGCCGATGTCATTTTTGCTGATGCGGGCCGGGTATCCTGCTGGCCTTTTTCAGCGGGCCGGGAGTCGAGATTAAATACCAGCCAGCGGCTATCCTCTTCTTTACGGACATCAACGTGCCGGAAAGCCCGTTTTCTGAACTCAGTACGAGCTAGTAACTCAGAGACATAGCGCGAAATTTTTGCCGGATCATCGGTATAACCCTCAATATTGATGTGCGAGCCTTCTTCGTAAAACGCAAAACTCTTAAGCCAGACGCCGTTAACGTCCTGCTCCCCCAGCTGAAACACCATATCGGTAAATGAGATACTGCTATCGAGCTCCTGCTGAGTCAGGTAGTGTAATATTCGCTGGCTGCTTTCAAGGTCGGAGCGGAGATCAGCGCGCTGATTAACCAGCCCCTCATCCTGCTTCAACGGTGGTCGTTCCCGCTCGATATTGGCGACCTGTTGCTCAATAACTGACTGGCGCTCAGTGATCCCTTTCAGGCGATGCTCCTGCCAGAAGAGGTTAATAACCAGTCCGACCATGAGTATCACAGCCAGGCAGGCATGAATGGCCGCTCCCATAAGGAGGTAGCGGAGATCTTTTGGAATTTTCGGAGGCTGAAATTCTTCGAGATAGAAGTTTATGCTTTGCTTAATTTCCCAGGTCATAACTGAGCGCCCCCCCCAAAGCTATGGCCAGAGATGCTGTCAGTGGCACATCATCCTGCTGACGGTTATAGGTGCTTTCAAGTGAGAGCAGACGGACAGGGGTGTTTACACGCTCTTCCAGGTCCCCCAGGGCATCCGTAACATCTACACCATCCGGCTTCATCACCCACAACTGCCCCACAGCTCCGAGGCCGAGCTGACTTTCGAAGTAATCCATTGAGCGCTGAAGCTCAAGAGCCAGTACATCAATACGACTGTTAGGCTCCATACTGAGCCCACCCTCTTCGACATTCAGAGAACTGAGGCCCAGGTCATCCGTCCCCAATGAAATCTGGCGGGTAAAGTACAGTGCACCATCACGATAGAGATAGATAACGCCGCTGTCGGCTTCAAGCCGGAGTACCGCCAGGCTGTCTTCCGGCTGAACAGTGGCGAGAAGCCTCAGCACCGCCATTTCGTTGATGGTGATCTGCTCAAGTTTCAGCCCGTGATCACTGCAGAAAGTCACAATGTCTTTGAGCGTACTGCGATCGGTGATTGCGGCGAACGCCATACTCATGCGCCCGCGATAGGCATCACCGGGCAATGGAAATGCCTGCAGAACCTTATCCGCTGCCGGGCTGCCCACCAACTCTTCAATACGGAAGCCGAGAGCATCACTGAGCTCTTCCGGGGGAACGGGTGGGGACTCCACCAGCTGAAGGTCGTACTTAGCCGAATCGAGACACACGACCACCGGCAAGCCGTCCAGACCATTGTCATCGATCCATTCGCCCAATTGTTGAATCCCATCGTCGTCTGTCTCCGGGACAAAGCTTGAAACCACACCACGATCGGTACGATGCACTGCCCACGCTCGACCATGGTTAATTTCAATGCCCAGGCATCCCTGGGTAATCCGACGTTGTCTCAGCCACGGCAACTGCATGGCGGCCCTCACATAATGGTTACTCTGAATCAGAGTGTAGACCATGGTCAGGAAAGCGGTGGTCTGAAGGGTCTCGCGTGACTATAATGCGTGATACGGCACGAAATAATGGCCCGTGACGACAAACAATCTATTTATCCGCTCTTAACGCCACGTGCGTTTCTGGACTCCGGTGTGTTTCATATCGTTCTTTTTGAGCCCGAAATTCCGCCGAATACCGGCAACATTATCCGCCTGTGTGCCAATACTGGCTGCTATCTGCACCTGATAGAACCACTCGGTTTCAATATGGAAGAAAAGGCACTGCGCCGCGCTGGATTAGATTACAGCGAGTGGGCGGAAGTGCAGATACATAAAAACTACGATGATTTTATTGCCAGTGAACAGCCGCAACGTCTGTTTGCACTGACCACCAAAGGCAGTACACGCCATTCAGACGTAAGTTTCAGCGCCGGGGATTATCTGATGTTCGGTCCTGAGACCCGAGGGTTACCTGAAGAAATACGCCTGACGATACCCCGCGAGGACTGGTTGCGGCTGCCGATGCTATCCCATAGCCGAAGCATGAATCTGTCAAATGCAGTGGCCGTTATGGTGTATGAAGCGTGGCGCCAGTTGGGGTATCCGCAAGGAAGTTAACCCTGCGTCCGAGCCCGCAGTTCAAACAAAAACGCCCCGCGATTGTGGGGCGTTTTGTTTCCGGACAGGCAAGACTCAGTGAGTAGGCTGTTCGCCCGCCTGCTGGGCAGCCTGGGCTTCCTTCACACGCTGCTGATACAGAGCGTCAAAGTTGATAGGTGCCAGCATCAGGGCCGGGAAGCCACCTTTCACTACCAGGTTATCTACATTTTCACGCAGGTATGGGAACAGGATATTCGGGCACATAGCGCCGAGCATAGGACCCATCTGCTGCTCCGGAATGTTAGCAGCAACGAACAGACCGCACTGAACCAGCTCGACAAGAAACGCCGTTTCGCCATCGTTCTCTGCGGTGATAGTGACCTTAACGGTTACTTCGTAGTGAGTATCATCCACTTTGCGCCCAGTGGTGTTCAGATCCAGCTTCACTTCTGGCTTCCACTGCTTAGTGAAGGCCGCCGGTGAATTTGGCGCTTCGAAAGACACATCTTTGGTGTAAATACGCTGCAGCGCAAACTGCGCCTGTTCTTTATTCTCGGACATTGTCTTGATTCCTTTGTTTTAATTCTTAACAACCGGCAGGTTCTGGCTGTTCCATTCCATCATGCCGCCTTTCATACGTACAGCATTGAAGCCCTTCTCGCGTAGCATTTTGCCGGCCATGCTGACGGTCTGACCCGTCTTACACACGAGGACAATCGGACGTTCACGCTCGCGCTCAAGCTCTCCCATGCGCTCCGCCAGGCTGCCATAGGGAATGTTTACGGCGTTGACCAGGTGCCCCGCTTTAAAATCCGCTTTGTCCCGGATATCCAGTACCAGCGCATTCTCGCGGTTAATCATCGTCGTTGCTTCTACGGTAGATACGGTCTGGCCATTACGACGATTGTTATCCCACAGCAAAGCGATCAGAAACGCCGCCCAGATCCCCACCAGCCACCAATGATTGATGACGAATTCAATATACTGATCCATTACCCTGTCTACTGTCGCTTAATATAGAAGGCGGAGTATACCGTCACTGGCTCCTCTGCTCCACCGCCCCCGGCGACGCTTTACTGCTGTAGCAATAGTCCAGTGTCCTTTCTGTCGCGGTTCAGTGTTAAGAGGGGCTGAGGTATACTGCCGTTTTGCTGTAATTCTGAGTGTACGGACATGACCACGCGACCTAAACCGACCGCCCTGATTATTCTTGATGGCTGGGGCTACCGCGAAGAAACCGCGAACAACGCCATTGCCAATGCCCACACCCCAGTCTGGGATGACCTGCTGGAACGCTATCCGAACGCGCTGATTCAGACATCAGGTGAAGCCGTTGGACTGCCAGAGGGCCAGATGGGCAACTCTGAGGTCGGGCATATGAACCTTGGTGCTGGTCGTATCGTTTATCAGAACTACACCCGCATTAACAAAACCATCCGTGACGGAGAGCTGCCTGACACTCCAGCGCTTGCCGCCGCGATGGACAAAGCCGCCAGCTCAGGCAAAGCAGTTCACCTTCTCGGACTCCTCTCGCCGGGTGGCGTGCATAGCCATGAAGACCACCTGATAGCGCTGCTTGATATGGCCAAAGCGAAAGGCGTCACCAAGGTCTGCGTTCACGCCATTCTTGATGGTCGTGATATGCCACCTCGCTCAGCAGAGCCTTCACTGGCCAAAGTCGAAGCGCACTGTGCCGCTCTCGGTAATGCGGCTATTTCAACGGTTATCGGTCGCTTTTACTCTATGGACCGAGATAATCGCTGGGAGCGAGTAGAACAAGGCTACAACGCGATGACTCTGGGCACCGCGGAATACTCTGCACCGACCGCAGTAGACGCACTGAAAGCTGCTTACGAACGCGATGAAAATGATGAATTCGTGAAAGCAACCGTGATCGGCGATGCAGCTAAAGTTGAAGATGGCGACGCCATGATCTGCTTCAACTTCCGTCCTGACCGTGCCCGTGAAATCACCCGCGCTTTTGTCCAGGGGGACGATTTCAAAGGCTTTGAACGACAGGTTCACCCTGCATTATGCGACTACGTCATGATGACCGAGTACGCTGCGGATATTCCTGCAAGCTGTGCTTTTCCACCGGAAAAACTGGTCAATGGCATCGGTGAGTATGTGTCTGATAAAGGCATGAAGCAGCTACGTATTGCCGAAACCGAAAAATACGCGCACGTGACCTTCTTTTTCTCTGGTGGTCGCGAGCAGGAATACGAAGGTGAAACCCGCATTCTGGTCAAGTCTCCAGATGTGGCTACCTATGACATGCAACCTGAAATGAGCGCCCCCGAAGTGACCGATAAGCTGGTTGATGCCATTAAAAATGGGGGATACGACCTGATCGTCTGTAACTACGCCAATGGCGATATGGTCGGCCACACAGGTGTTTATGAAGCCGCGGTAAAAGCCGCGGAGTGCATCGACGAATGTCTCAAACGCGTTACTGATGCTCTTCTGGAGGTGGGTGGCGAGTGCCTGATCACCGCTGACCACGGTAATGCAGAACAGATGCTGGACGACAATGGCCAGGCGATGACACAGCATACGACCGGCCCGGTTAACCTGATCCACGTACACAATCGCGCGTCGGGCGGACTGAAAACGGGAAGACTCTGCGACATTTCTCCGACCTTGCTAGACATAATGAATGTCGAACAACCCGCTGAAATGACGGGCGAATCGCTGTTAACTGAGTAATTTCATGCTGCGCTCGTTTGTTACCGTCTTCCTCCTCGCCATCAGTCTGAGTCTCCCCGCTCAGGCTGACGACCAGGCACGTCTGGAACAGGTAAAAGCAGAAATTAAGAAGCTCCAGGCATGGCTGACTGATGCCCGCGAAGAGCACGATGACCTTCAGCAAAAACTGCGAAAGTCAGATAACGAAATTGCGGCTCTGATTAAAAAAATTGAAGACACTCGTGCGCGATTACGTGAGGAGCAGACTCGCCTAAAAAAGCTCCAGGCGGAGCAGGCTCAGGTTCGTCAGCTCCGTAACCGCCATCAGAAACTTCTGAGCGACCAGATCCGACTTGCCCGTCAGCTGGGCGATGAAGCGGCCATCCGCTTCTGGCTTACACAGGACGATCCCGCGCAGAACCAACGCATAACCCGTTATTTCGGTTACTTTAATCGTGCCCGCCTTGAAAATCTGAGCGAGACAATTGCCGAACTCAACCGTCTGGACAATCTCGAAACGCTGATCGCAGAGCAGGAAAACAGTCTTCGCCAGACAGATGCCCGCCTCACCAGCGAAAGCGAAAAACTCGAAAGCCGCCGTCGCGAGCAGCAAACGCTGCTCGCCAAACTAGACAGTCAGATGAACAGCGAAAGCGCTCGTCTGCAGAAGCGTGAAGCCGACCGACAACGGCTTGAGGCTCTGCTCGCAGAAGTTGAAACGCTTGTCAGCAACAGCCCTCGCCATAATGATGAACTGCCGTTCCGACAGATGCGTGGCAAGCTGCCTAAGCCACTACAAGGACCGGTATTAGCAGCCTTTGGTAACCGTAATGGTCCGAACGCCCGCTGGGAAGGCTGGAAGATAGGTACGCGCGAAGGCACCGGGGTGAAGGCTATTCATCATGGCCGCGTCGTCTTCTCGGAATGGCTACGAGGGTTTGGACTGCTATTGATCCTCGATCACGGAGATGGCTACCTGAGTCTTTATGCGCACAACCAGACACTACTGCGCGATGTCGGTAGCTGGGTCAACGGTGGAGACATCATCGCGACGGCCGGGAAAAGTGGCGGCCAACAAAGTGCCGCCCTGTATTTTGAGATCCGCCACAACGGCAGACCACAAGACCCAGCCATCTGGCTCAACAGAGGCTGAGAACTCCAGTAGATCAGGCCATTCTTAACACTATGTAAATTTTGTGCCATGCTTGCCATTCAAAGCCACAGAGCGAACGAACATGCTGAGGAAATATCTGCTTCACCCACTGATGGCCACTCTTGCCATCAGCCTGACCCTGACGGTTACCGCTGACGAATCCGCGACTTCCGCAGAACCAGACGCTGCCCCCGAAACAAGCCAGGATATTCAGACCCAGCCACAAGGCGAACTGCCCCTGCAGGATCTTCGTACTTTCACCGAGATCTTTGAGCGTATCCGCAGCTCTTACGTTGAAGAAATTGACGACAAAACGCTGTTCAACAACGCGATCAAAGGCATGCTCAGCTCCCTCGATCCACACTCTGCCTATCTCCAGGAAGACGACTTTTCTGATTTGCAGGAAAACACTTCAGGTAAGTTCGGCGGCCTCGGTATAGAAGTCGGTATGGAGAATGGCCTGGTCCGGGTCATTACTCCCATTGATGATACGCCGGCACAGCGCGCCGGTATCCGTGCCGGAGACCTGATCGTAACGCTCAATGACGAGCCGGTCATGGGGCTGTCACTCGGTGAAGCCGTCGACATGATGCGTGGCGAACCCGGCACATTGATCACTCTGCAGGTTCGTCGCAAAGGTGAATCCGAACTGCTGACCTTTGACATCAAGCGTGCCGAAATTAAAGTTGCCAGTGTACGCACTGAAATGCTGGACGGTGACATTGGATATGTACGCCTAACCCAGTTCCAGGAGAAAACCGGGAGCGAACTTCACGACGCTCTGCTCGCGTGGCAATCCGACACCGAGCTGAACGGTATTATACTCGATCTCAGAAATAACCCAGGCGGTGTGCTCCAGGCCGCCGTCAGTGTTGTTGACAGCTTTATTCCTGAAGGTCTGATCGTCTATACCCAGGGGCGCTCGCCAATGTCTGATATGCGCTACGAAGCGCGCAGCGAGACACTGATGCCTGATGTTCCTATTGTTGTCCTGATTAACGGTGGCTCGGCATCTGCTTCCGAGATTGTAGCCGGTGCTCTGCAGGACCACAGTCGTGCTGTAATCGTCGGAACCCGCTCCTTTGGCAAAGGCTCAGTTCAGACCGTACTTCCTGTCTCAGACACCGCCGCCGTCAAACTGACCACCGCGCGCTACTTTACACCTAACGGTCGTTCGATTCAGGCGCAGGGGATTGCACCGGATATCGTGGTCGAACAAAGCGAAGTCACGCCAAGTGAACAACGCTACTACAAAGAATCTGACCTGCCGGGTCACCTGGAGAACCCGGACGGCGAAAAGGTCACTCAGGAGATGGGCAAAGACGAAAGTGACGACCTGATCCGTCGCGACTTCCAATTGTATGAAGCCCACACCCTGCTGCGCGGTGTCACCATCCTTGCGCCTAAGCAGCCTGCGGCCCCGACAGCAACCCCACAACAGGAAGCCGCCGTCACTCCGGAGTCGGAGTGATGCAGACCAGCAAGCAGAAGGTCTACTTGCGACGTCTTCTTGCTGGCTTTGCTGCCACCCTGATCGCCTTGACCTGCGCGACGGCGTCTGCCACCCCATCATTGGTACTCATCATAGATGATGTCGGCAACAACGGACCTCTCGGTGAGCGTGCCGTCGCTCTGCCCGGTCCGGTGACGCTGGCGTTTCTGCCCCACACACCACACGCCGCCCGATTAGCTGAAAAAGCAGCAACTCAGGGAAAAGGCATTATGCTGCATGCCCCCATGGCTAACGCGACTGGAGCAGCGCTCGGGCCCGGTGCTCTGACCGAAGATATGGATCAGGCACATATTCAGCAGACACTAAGCGACAGCCTCGATGCCATTCCTCACGTTCAGGGAGTGAATAATCATATGGGCAGCGTGCTGACAGCGAAAGATGATGCGATGCGCTGGGTGATGGAAGTTATTGATAAGCGTGGGCTGTTCTTCATCGACAGCCTGACCAATCCTGAAAGTGTCGCCGGGCAGGCAGCGAACCGCGCTGGCATTATGACCGCAAGACGGGATGTCTTTCTCGACAATGACCGCAGTCTCGAGGGGCTGGTGTCTCAGTTTCAGAGAGCACTGGATATCGCTCAACGCGACGGCAGTGTGGTGCTTATCGGACATCCGTACCCCGAAACATTAGATTTTCTCGAAGTGATTCTTCCCCGCCTCAAAGAAGCCGGCGAGGTCAGGTTAACCCGTGCCGATCAGTATCTGGTTCAGGAGGCCTGGCTCACAGGAAAACCATCGGGGACACTGTCACGCCTGCAACTTCGAATACCGGCTGCAGGCCCTGACAACGCTTCCACTCCTTCTCAGAACTGAGATCGCAAGCCCGACTGATCACTCAAAGCCAACGAATTTTCCTGAACAAGGCCAGCAACCCAACAGCGATAGTTCCCATAGCCGCGAGCAGGAAGAAGTAACCGTTTTTGACATGCAGCTCAGGGATGTACTCAAAGT
>Ga0181593_10006685_pt1 | contig 10333 bp, 9 predicted proteins | sample 071ome_19_FD_133756 | JGI IMG/M metagenome (GOLD analysis project Ga0181593, IMG submission 133756) | Coastal salt marsh microbial communities from the Groves Creek Marsh, Skidaway Island, Georgia - 071413AT metaG (megahit assembly) | ecosystem: Environmental > Aquatic > Marine > Intertidal zone...
CTCAGCGGCGAACTGGCGATCTCATCGGCAATGCTGGAGGACGCCTGCGCCCTGCACCGCGCGCTGTGCGCGTGGTGGACGCAGGCCTTGGAGAGTGGCCGGGATCAGCGCAGCTCGAATCCGGGATAGCCTCTAGCGGCGACATCAGCATAGAGCTGGTGAAACTCCGGCACGCTGCCGGCCCAGAGCAGAAAGCGTCGTTCGCCTTTGAGCTCGGGGTTGTTGTTGCCGAAGAACCAGGAGTCCTGCATGTTCTCGATAATGAGGCCCTTGACCGAGTCGTAGCAGAGCTTCGTCCAGGCGTCTTCGGCGGCCGGATCGGCCTCGATGCTGGTGTAGCCGTTATCGCGCAGGTAGCTGATGCAGTTGGTAATCCAGTCGCCCGCCGTTTCTGCGCAGCGCGTGTTGTTGCAGAAAGCTGCCGGATGGTGCGGCCCCTGCGTGGCAAAGAAATTCGGAAAACCCGCGAACTGGATCCCCATCTGCGTGCGCGGGCCGTCGGACCATTTTTCCTGCAGCGTCAGGCCGTTCTCGCCGCGGATGTCGATGCGCAGCAGGGCGCCGGTCAGGCTCTGGAAGCCGGTCGCGTAGATCAGGATGTCGAGATCGTGGCTGCTCTCCGTCGTTTCAACGCCACTGGCCGTGATCTGCTCGATCGGTGTCGCGCGGAGGTCCACTAGCTCGACATTGTCCTGGTTGAAAATCTCGTAAAAGTTTTTCTCGCCGGGCGGACGCTTGGTGCCGTAGGGGTGGTTTTTGGGGATCAGCTTCTCGGCGGTAGCCGGATCTTTGACCCGCTGCCGGATCTTCTCAGCCAGAAATTCGCTTACCTCGTCCGCGAAGGCCTTGTTGGTCAGCATGTCGTTGTAGTTCCCGAACCAAAGCGCGAACCCACCCTGATCGTAGAGCTTCTGGTAGTTGGCCAGTCGCTCTTCTTTGGACACCTCGGTACTCGCGCGCGGGTCGAGGTTGTGCATGAACCCGGCGAAGGTTTCCCTGCACTCCTGGATGATTTCAGCGGCGCGGGCCGTCAGGCCTTCCTGCTCGGCGGCATCGATGGGGCGGTTTCTGAGCGGTGTGCACCAGTTGGCGGTGCGCTGGAAGACGGTGAGCTGACCGACGTCAGGCGCGATGGTCTGGATGATCTGGACCGCGGTCGGGCCGCTGCCGACCACGCCGACGCGCTTGCCCCGGAAGTCGATTTTCTGTTTCGGCCATCTTGCGGAATGAATGGTCAGGCCGGCGAAATCGTTGACGCCGCGGTAATCGGGCAGCTGCGGTGCGGACAGCAGCCCGGTCGCGGCCACGACGAACTGCGCACGGACTTTGCGCCCGTCCTCTGCGGTGATCTCCCAGGAGCGGTCGGTGCTGTCGAAATGAATGCTGGCGACCCGGGTGTTGAGTTCGATGTCTTTTCTGAGATCGAACTTATCCGCGACAAAGTTCATGTAGCGCTCGATTTCGGGCTGCGCGGCGAAGTGTTCGCTCCACTGCCACTCCTTGTAGAGATCCTCCGAGAAGGAGTACTGGTAGGTATAGCTTTCCGAGTCGAAACGCGCGCCCGGATAGCGATTCCAGTACCAGGTACCGCCGATCCCCGTGCCGGCTTCCAGCAGGCGTACCGAGAAACCGCGTTCGCGCAGGCGGTACAGCGTGTAAAGCCCCGAAACGCCGGCGCCGATGACAATGACTTCGTAAGATTCTTTCATGTCAGTCCCGTGTATCCGTTGACAGATCGCCCCGGTCCGCGAGGCAGGGCGGAGATTACCAGAATCCGCTTTTTCAGGCGCGCGATCAGAGCGTAAGTCGACTCAATCCAGCACGATCTCGAGCAGAAATGGCGTCGTTGCCGACAGCGCGCGCTCCAGCGCGCCGGCGAGGTCGGACGCGGCAGTGACCCGTGCTGCGGCACAGCCCTGGGCTGTTGCCAGTGCTACGAAATCGAGCCCCGGCAGATCGGTCCCAACCAGCGGTTCCACTCCAAAATGCTGCGCGAAATGCTCAAGCGCGGCGTAGCGCCGATTGTTGAGAATGATGAAGGTGACGGGCAGGCCAAGCTGCGCTGCGCTCCACAGCCCCTGGATGGCGTACATCGCCGAGCCGTCACCAAGCAGGGCAATAACTTTTTCCTGTGGTCGGCCCAGGGCCATGCCGATGGCCGCAGGGAGACCGTGGCCGAGGCCGCCGCTGGCGCAGGTAAAGAATCCGTCCCGAGCGACGATGGGCAGATGGGCGTGCATCGCGGCGCGGCTGCTCGGGGCTTCCTCGACCACAATGCTTTGAGTCGGGCGAAGTTCAGCGATACGGGCGCAGACCAGGGCGTCCGTCAGCCGATCCGGCGCGGGCGCTGCCGGAGCGGGGCGCGTCGGGGGCGGCTCGCGGCGCGGTGCCGTGCTGAGTGTCAGCAGGGTAGCCAGGCCCGCGCGGAGCGAGCCGACGACAGCCAGACCGTGGGGGATGCGCGACGCGACGGCTGGGTCGTCTGTGAGCAGCAGCAAATCGGTGCCGGGAGCGACCGCCGGCCCAGGTGTATCGACGTGATAGGTAAACGCTGGTGCGCCGAAGACGGCGATGAGGTCGCAGGGCGCGAGCAGGCCGGCTATGGCGGCCCGATCACCGGGCAGGAATCCGGCGAACAGCGGATGGTTTTCGGCAAAGGCACAGCGTGCGGACAGAGGCGCTACCCACACGGCAGCCTGATGCTCCTCGGCCAGTGCGAGCAGCGCGTCGAAAGCGTCATCGCGCGCCACCCCAGCGCCCACGACGAACGCGGGGCGGGCCGCGCCATCCAGCCGCCGCGCAAATTCCGCCAGCTGCTCCGGGTTCGCGGACTGGGTTCGCGCCACCGTGCGGTTTGCGATGGCTTCGGCGGGTTCGTCCCAGTCATCGACCGGAATAGACACCAGGGTCGGGCCGCAGGGAGACTGCAATGAAACGGCCAGCGCGCGGGCCAGCGCCGCAGGCACGTCGGCAGCGCGGGCGGGCTCAGCAGCCCACTTGAGGTAGGGACGCGCGAACTCCGTGGCGCGTTCGGCGAAGAGATACGGTTCGTGCGGCAGCAGCGCGCGCGCCTGCTGGCCGGCGGTGATCACGAGCGGCGTGTGGTTGCGGTACGCGGTGAAGATGTTTCCAGCGGCATGACCCACGCCGACTGCGGAGTGCAGGTTGACGACAGCGGCGTTTCTGCGCGCCTGAGCGTAGCCGTCGGCCATGCCCACAACCACGCTCTCCTGCAGCCCGAGCACGTAGCGGAAATCATCGGGAAAGTCGCGGAACAGCGGCAGTTCGGTCGATCCCGGATTGCCGAATAGGGTGTCGATGCCTGCACTGCGAAAGAGGTCCAGGGTGGCTTCGCGCACGGTCAACTGTGACATGGGAGATCTCCGCGTGCGTGCTTCAGGGTGGGGAAATCTGATTGAGGAGCAGCTGATAGAGGATCCGGGCGCCCTGTCTCAAGTCCTCGATCGGTGCGCCTTCGTCGATGCCGTGGAAATTAACCGGAGGGCCGAGTTTGTCGGTGAACAGGGCACCGGCCGCGATCAGCTCGGCATGGCCTTTGGCATCGGTGCCGCCGCCGATCGCGAGGATCGGGGAGGCCTGTCCGGTCACCTGTGCAAACGCGTCAAGCACGGCCGCGAATTGTGGGCTGCGCGGATCCTTCAGGTCCGGGCCCACAGCGGTCCGGGTGGTAACGCTGATCGCCGCGCCGGGAGACTGCGCGTTGAAGTCCGCGACGAGGCTCATCAGGATTTCTGCGAAATCACTGTTTCCCGGCAGCGTCTGCGCTGTCCTGCCGTCCCACCGGGTGTGATGGTGCAGCAGCGCGTAGCGGATATCGATCTCCAGGGTGGCTTTCGCATGGCCGGCATCCGTGACAAATCGGGTCAGGGCGTAGGTGGTGCCATTGTCTGCTTTGAAAATGTCATCGTGTCGCGCGAGCAGAGCAGGATGTTTCTCCCCGAAAACCTGAGTCCCCCAGCCCCAGGCCATAAAACGCACCATCTGCGCGATCCCCGACTGCGCAAGTACCTGGGTATCAGCAAGATGAGCGAGAAACCCGGCCAGGGAGACCAGCGGATTAGCGCCGCCGGCCCGGTTCTCCTGGGGCGCCGAGCCGTGCTGCGCTCCGCTGACCCGGGTCTGCAGCGTAACCCCGTGGTCATCAGCCGAGATCGTAAGTGGCGCCTTGCGGTAAGCGGGATCATCAAAACCGAACTCCTGATACGACTGTTGCACCTGTCCAGCGAACTCAGCGAGGAGCGCCGGGGTGCTGCCCCGAATGACCGCTGTCGCGGAGTCCGCGATTTGATTGGACGGGCCGGGATAGGTATCGAGTGATTCGATCCACAGGCCTGATGCCGGCGGTACGCCCAGCGGAACGGAGAAAACAGGCCGCTCGATGCCTTTCTCGTAGGCGACGGTCCACATCGCGTCATAGACGAGGCCGAGTTCCGGCAGTGCGCCGGGATTCTGCGCGTAAAAGGCAGGCGTCGACATGTCGGTTTCTTCCGAGGTGTCAAACAGGACTTCGAAAGTAAAATCCGCCAGTCGGTCAGTCTCATCAAAGTTCCGCGCAAGCGCTTCCAGTGCGATGAGAGAAACGACGGCCGGACCCTTGTCATCCAGCGCGCCTCTGCCGATCAGGAAATCCGTTTCGCGCCCGCGATAGTGCCGTTTTTCGACCCGCGCCTGGAACGGCCGCCAGGCGTCGTTGCCGGGCGCCACGGTGTCGAGGTGGGTCAGGATTGCAAACTTCCTGGGGCCATTGCCGAGACGAAAACCGAACACCCAGGGATGGCTGTCGTCAGCGTTTTCCCGCCACTCGAAAAATTCGAGCTGCAGGGTTTTCTGACCGGCGTTGAACGTGTCTGCCCAGCTTTTCAGTGTCTCGCGCACTCGCTCGAAGTTCTGAACGACCGTCTGCTTGTTCGTCGGTTCGGCTGAGCGATACGTCGGGATCGCGACCAGGGCGCTGGTGCGCCTTTGAAAACTGTGGTCGAAAAACGCGTCCAGGACCTTGTAGTCCTGCTCAGTGGCCACTGTGCTCAGCGGGAGCAGTGACCCTAAAAGAACGCTCAGTAAAACGGCTGACGAGGTCAGCGGGAAGTGCCTGCTCATTAGGTTGCCTGTAGAAAACTTCGATTGCGTGCGCTTTGCGGCTCGCGGCTGTTTCTGGTCCGGGCATTATCGAACGCGGCCGGAACGCTATCGGCGCGACTCGCATGCGGAGCGTGATACGGTCTCACCTAATGAATGCTCAGCCAAGTCCACCGTCGACCGCGGCGCCAGCCACAGGGCGGCACCGGGTGCTCCGCGCGCTGACCTGGGTCCTCGCCACAGGCTGTTTCTATCTGGTTTTCGGACGCATCGGGCAGGCCGCTGAGCGCGAAGGGTTGAGTGCTCTGGATTATCTGGTGCGCTTTTTCGGCGCGGCAGACTGGGGCTACTGGCTGGCGCTCATGATCCCCTATTCGTGTTTTTTCTTCCTCGTGGACGCGCACGTCACCTGGCGCGTAGTGCGCTGGTTCAACGCGAGTGAGTTCCGATTTGCGCGCATGCTGCCGATCCGCGCCAGCGCCTATATTCTCTCCCTGCTCAATGAGCAGGTTGGCAAAGGCGCTATGACCCTGTATCTCTGGCGCCGCTATCAAGTGCCGGGATGGCAGGCGCTGTCCAGCATGCTGCTCCTCGGCATGATGGAGATCTACCAGCTGCTGCTTTTTGCCGCGGTCGGGACACTGCTCTACTTTGACCTTGTGGTGGAGGCCTCCACCCAGCTGCCGCTCGATCGGATCCTGCCGGCGGTCTTTCTTGCTGCAACGCTCTACCTGCCGCTGCACATCGCATTTTTCCGTGGCGCCATCCTGCCGCGGGCGCGTCTGCGCGAGCTGGGGCTGATGCGCAGCTTCCGCTTGGCGCTGCCGCGGCACTACGCGTTCATCGTTCTGCTCAAAGCGCCGAATCTGCTTGGTGCGATCTTCGTTTATACGCAGGCCCTGGCGCTGTTCAATGTGGAGGTGCCATTCGGGCAGATGCTCGCGTTTCTGCCCGTCATTTTCCTGGCCGCAGCGCTCCCGCTGCCGTTTCACGCGGGCGCGCTGCTGTTATGGACAGCGCTGTTCCCGGATTATCCGGAGGTCGGTGCGTTCAGTCTGGTCATGCACAGCTTTTTCGTGATCTTCAATGCCGTTATCGGCCTGGTCTTTCTGCCCGCGGCTAATCGTGAGCTGTTCAACGCCGGAGTTCGCTGACGCGTCCGTCAGGACCGCTGTCTGCTGCGTTCTAGGATCGACAGCAGGGTGGTGACGACCAGCAGCCAGGACAGCCACACGGGGACCATGCGCAAGGCCTCCGACGACGTCGTCCGGGCCGCGATGATGCTGCCGGCAAGCACGTAGTAGCTGATCCCGTTGAGGCGTCCGAGTTGCGAACGCCGTGGGGATGAGGCGTCCGCCCGACGGACAGCGCATGCGTACTGTATGAACGCCAGCGGGATCAGCACTGCAATCCAGGGCGGCAGGATCCCGAGCGCGGCGCCCGTGGCAGCGACGCCGGTGACAAACACAGCGTCGGCACCGTGATCAATCAGCGTGCCGCGCGGATCCGGTGTCCCGCGCCGGCGGGCGAGCGGACCGTCGCACAGATCGGTCAGAACAACCACAGCAAACACCAGCACTGCCGCCAGACGGTTGGTCTCGGTCAGAGTCCAGATCTGCACGGGCAGCAGCAGCGGCCGTGCTAGGCTCAAGCCGTTCGGAAAATTCAGCCATCCCATGAGTCACAGTACGTCATGAACGCCCGCGATAACGCAAGCGCCGGGCCTGTCGGGAGTACTACCGAGCCGCTTCTGATCACCGGCGCGAATGGTCATCTCGGCCGTCGGTTGATTGCGAGTCTGCCGCCCGAGCGACCGGTGCGGGCGATAGTGCGCAGCCCGCGGGCCCGGCAGCAGATTGAAAAGCATGTACCTGACCGCCCCGGGCTGCAGATCGTAGTGCTCGATCCCGCGGATGCTGCTGCGCTGGCCGAGGTTGCGACCGGGTGTGGCGCAGCAGTGCATCTGATAGGGACTATCCGCGAGAGTCGTGCGGAGCCCTACGAGCACTCGCACCAACGTCCGGTACGCGCATTAATAGAGGCGGCAGGGCGGGTGGCGCTGAAGCAGCTGGTCTACGTCAGCATTCTGGGTGCAGGTCCGCAGGCGCGCAGTCGCTGTCTGCGTGCGCGTGCGTCGGTCGAAAGGCTGTTGGGCGCCAGTCGGGTCCCGGCGGCTGTGCTGCGCGTTCCCATGGTGCTGGGCGAAGGCGATCGTGCCAGCCGCGCGCTACGTCGACAGGTGGCGCGCCAACGCGCTTTCACCTTTCGCAGCGCAAGCCTCGAGCAGCCGATTTACGCCGGTGATGTGATTGACGCGCTGCAGCGCGTCGTCGCTCTGCCCGCCCCGCAACACGCTGTCTGGGAGCTGGCCGGCCCCACGTCGCTGACGCGGAAGGCGTTACTGCACAAAGCTGCCGAGTGCGCCGGGACGGACGTGGAAGTGGCGTCGCTGCCACTGGCTCTGGGCCTGGCGGCGACCTGGTTTATGGCGCACGTTCGCACAGGCGGTGGGCCGACGCCGGACATGCTGCGGGTACTCGATCATGACGATTCGATTGACCCCGGACCGGCTGCCCGTGAACTGGGAATTGAACTGACTTCCCTGGAAGTCATGCTGCAGCGCTGTATGCGACCTGCTGACGCTCCCCGAGTGGACTGACTTGAGAGTCAGTTCATTACGGTATACCGCAGCATCACCCGGGAGCCGTCCGCCAGACCGTCGCAGAATCGGGGTCCCCACTTATCCCATTCGTCAGGGTACTTGCCGCCGAAAATGCCCAGCACGGCGGTGTGTACGGCAGGGTCGCGCTCCATGCTGCCGCTGATCTCGAGATACGGCGCTGCGCGGTAGCGGTCCTTGGCGCGCGTCCAGCGTCCGAATTCACCGATCCATATTTTGGCTGTGGTGAGCCCGCGTTGGATCGCCTGCGTGCGCCAGGCGAGCCGTTTGGTGACAACAAAAATATCGTCCTCGTAGTAAACGAACCACACTTCGCCATGACATGTGCTCTCGTCCCCGTTGCGCAGCACCGGGGCCAGGTAGATGAGGCCGGAACTCTCGAGCGCGCCGACGGCGGGCGAGGCTGCTGCCGCGCTGATCCGCGGGGCTGCCAGACCACTCAATGCCAGCGCGCCTGTGCTGAGAAGCAGGTTTCTTCTGGTTATTGACATGCGCGTTTCCTCCTCCGCAACAGCTTAGTTTCCCCGGCGATCGCCCGTCAAAAAACCTGCGCAACCCTACGCTCCGCGCTGGGGCGCAGGGAGACGGTAGGGTCCAGCAGCATCACATGCCTGTGCCGCATGAAAGGCCTCTCTGGCGACAGGTCACGCTCTGCGCCGGAATCCGGAGTGCTGACGGCGTTACCAGATAACGACGGATGTGTCCTGACGAGAAAGCAGGCTCGGCCAGCAAAGAGTGCCGCGAGGTGAAGATAAATGATGCGATCGCGTCGTCAGGCGAAGCAGGCGTGACGGGAAAATTCCCGCCTCATCGAAAGACTGGATTCCGGGCTTTGTGGCGCGTCGTGGGGCTCGGCCTCTGTCGCGGGCCGGCCAGATGCTTTCAGGCGAAGCCGTCGTAGAGTCCGCCGCGGTCATTCATGTTGGGGGCAAAAGACCGCTCTACCTGCGCGCGACGGGTTTCCGACTGCTCCGCGCGGGTCTGATTTCTTTCCTGCAGGTCGGCCTGACGCTCTACGCGCTGCTGCAAGCGCGCTTCCAGCTCCATAGCCAGTGCCTGAGACGCGACCAGCTGGTCCTGCGTTGACGGATCGGCCGGCGCGAGCGCTGCTCGGCGGATTTGTGCGGCCTTTTCTGCAGTTGCAGCGGGGTCGTCCGCAACGGCACTGGTATCGAGAACGACTTCCCCGCCAACGGCATAGCGGCGTCCGTCCGGCCCGACGGTGTACTGGTAGGCCGTGGCGCCGCGCACCAGCTCTCCGCCCGCGCCGGTATGAGCACGTTCATGGGCGCGGACGGCTGCGTCCCGCGCTTGCAGTTCGCGCAGAATCCGTTCCTGTTCCAGATTGAGCTCGGCTTTGCGTCCCTGGGGGGCGGCGGGTTCGCGATCTTGAGAAGCTTCGGGCCGGTCCGCGGGCGCTGTGGGGCGCGTGGTCTGGGCTTCCGCCGCGAGTTCCCGATTTGCCGTGGCGAGTCGCGCCAGCGGGCCGAGTGCGGTGCCCGCCGCGGCGAGGGTGGCCGTATTGGGGATCGCGCTGGTCGTGGTAGGTGCTATCACAGTTGCCGAGGGCCTGGACACTGCCGCAGATGTATAAAGACTGGTCCAAGGATCTCTAAAAATCAAGGATCTACGATGGATTTGCGGAATTTCTCAGGACACAGAACAGGGTGTATTGCGCCGAGTAAGGAGCTTTCGGGCGGCGGTCCCAGCGGCGGAATCGGTACAATCGAGCTTCAGATCCAGCTTCAGCAGGCAGGTAGTGGATGGCGCTTTTATTAATTCGACACGGGGAAACCGACCTCAACGCAGCGCGCGTCGTTCAGTTTCCGGAAACCCCACTGGGAGAGAACGGGATACGGCAGGCAGCGCAGCTGGCGCAGGGGCTGAGCGGCCGGCCGCTGGATATGGTCCTCACCAGTGACTACGAGCGCGCGCGAATGACCGCAGGCGCCGTCGCCAGCGCCGCCGGCATTACGCTCTGCGAAAGCCCCGCGTTGCGGGAGCGCAATTTCGGCGAACTCCGCGGACAAGCCTACGACGACCTTACGCATGTCGATATTTTCGGGCCGGAATACGCGCCGCCCGGAGGGGAAAGCTGGCCGGTATTTCACGCGCGTGTCGACAGGGCTTGGGCCGAGATACTAGAGCTCTCTGGCAAGCTGGCCGGCGACCTGGCGGTGGTGACGCACGGACTTGTACTCCGATCCCTGCTGGAACGGGTGTTGGATGTCGGGGGACATGAGATCTCCCCCGACCTGGTTGTCGCCAATACCTCAGTGACTGAAGTCGCGGGTGAACCGCCATGGTCAGTGCTGCGCCTGGCGGATACGAGCCACCTTTCTGAGGATGCGCACCAGGGCGGCGCTGTATAAAAATTCCTGTACAGGAATTTTTATACAGATTAAACCTGCGGGATCGCGTAATGTCCGAGGGGGATACGTGCCTTCGCGACCGGCATGCCCGCGGCCTCAGTGCGTGCCCGTAACGCGCCACGGGCGCGATCACTGGAGCTGCCGTGTGAGCCGGACACGATATACAGGTCCTTGAGGTCGTCGC
>Ga0181593_10006686_pt1 | contig 10331 bp, 9 predicted proteins | sample 071ome_19_FD_133756 | JGI IMG/M metagenome (GOLD analysis project Ga0181593, IMG submission 133756) | Coastal salt marsh microbial communities from the Groves Creek Marsh, Skidaway Island, Georgia - 071413AT metaG (megahit assembly) | ecosystem: Environmental > Aquatic > Marine > Intertidal zone...
CTGCCCTTGGTGCAGGCGGGCGCTGCCCGTGTGACCGGGTTTGAACCCAATCCCGATGAATTTTCCAAACTGCCGCAAACCGAAAACCGGCGGTCTTTGCCCTATGCTTTGGGGCAGGGGGGGCAGGCCCAGCTATATATCACCCAAACCCCGGGGTTTTGTTCTACGCTGGCGCCCAATGCGGATGTGGCGGCACTTATTCATGGGTTTTCTGCCCATATGGCGCTGCGCGATAGCTTGGCTGTGGACACCCAGCGCCTGGCTGATCTTGATCAGATCGAGGCCGTCGATTGCCTAAAGATCGATATTCAAGGGGGCGGAACGGCGGTATTTGCCGGGGGGCAGGCCAAATTGGCGCGCTGTTTGGTGGTGCAGACCGAGGTTGCTTTTTGGCCGTTTTACGAAAACCAGCCCAGTTTTGCCGACCAAGACCGCGCCTTGCAGGCGCTGGGCTTGCAGTTTTTTGCCATGCAGTCGGTCAACCGCTTTCCGCTGGCGGGCGTGCCCCAACGCCTGCGCCGCCAAAGCCGGCGGCGCGATGCTGGCCCTTGGGTGGATGGCGATGCGCTATACGTGCGCCAGATCGCGCAATGGCCGGGCCTTAGCACCCGCGAATTGCAACATTTACTGCTGCTTTTGGCCTGCGTGACAACCGCGCTTAGCGCCGTCTGCTATCTGGCTGATTTGCTGCAGGCGCGCGGGGCTTTGGGCGCGGCAGAGGTGCGGCGCGTGCAAGATATCGTGGCGGCGGGGGGGGGGCATGGGCCCCGGCGCGGCTTAGCCCATGCCGCCCACATCTTCGGGGGCCATGGCCACGGTTTTGATCACCGCATAGGCCCGGCTGCCCACCTGCAGCCCCATCGCGGCCATCGAGCGGCGGGTGACCCGTGCCAGCAGCCGGCCGGCTTGGGTGTCTAGCGCCAGCAATGCGCCGGGGCCTGCGCCCACGCGAATATCAACCACGCTGCCCGCGACGATGTTCAAGGCCGAAAGGCCCGTGGGCGGGGTGCTGGCCAAAATCACGTCATGCGCTGCAACCCGCACCCGCAGCTTTTGCCCGCGCTGGCCGGGCACGCGGGGCACAAACAGCACCACGCCATTGGCGGAAATCTCGGTCAGCCCATCTGCGTGTTGCGCGGTGATCACCGCCTGCACCACCGCCCCAGCCGAGCGCGCGCCCAAGGGGGTAATGGTGGGGTCGCCCAAAATATCGGTGGCAGTGCCCACCGCAACGCTGCGCCCATTTTCCAATGCCACCACCGTGGTGGCCAGCCGCGCCACCTCGGCTGGTGAGTGGGTGACGTATAGAATGGGGATGTTGAATTCGTCTCGCAGCCGCTCGAAATAGGGCAAAATTTCAGATTTGCGCGCCTCGTCCAAGGCGGCCAGCGGTTCGTCTGCCAACAAGATGCGCGGGCCCGACAGCAGCGCGCGGCCAATGGCCACGCGGCTTTTTTCGCCGCCAGACAGCTGTGCAGGGCGCCGCGCCCTCAGTGCGCCCAGGCCCAGCATCTCAATCACATGGGCGTGCAGCTTGGGATCTGCGCGGCGCATCCAGCGGCCATAGTGCAGGTTTTGTTGCACGCTTAAATGCGGAAAAAGCCGTGCATCTTGAAAGATATAGCCCAGCTGCCGCCGATGGGTGGGCAGGTTCAGGGCGCGGGCGCTGTCGAACACTGTTTCACCCGCCAGCGTGATTTGGCCCTGATCGGGGCGCAACAGCCCCGCCACAGCATTGATCACGCTGGTTTTGCCCGACCCAGACCTGCCAAACAGCACGGTCAGCCCCGCAGGCACGGCAAAATCTACCTGCAGCTGAAACCGCGGCAATTGATGGGTAAGGCGCACAGACAGGCTCATACGCCCTGCACCCGTTTGGCGGCGCGCCGCGCCAACCATTCCGAGGCCAGCAAAGCCCCCATCGCCACAATAACCGACACCACCACCAGCCGCAGCGCCGCTGGCTCGCCCCCCGGCGCCTGCAAGAATGCATAAATGGCCGAAGGCACGGTTTGGGTTTGGCCGGGGATATTGGAGACAAAAGTGATTGTTGCCCCAAATTCGCCCATCGCCTTTGCAAAAGCCAGCACCGCCCCGGCAATAATGCCCGGCACGATTAACGGCAGGGTGATGGTGACAAAAACCCATAGCCGCGTGGCGCCCAAGGTGGCGGCGGCCTCTTCCAGTTTTGGGTCAACCGCCTCGATCGACAGGCGAATGGCGCGCACCATCAGCGGAAAGGCCATAATGGCCGCGGCCAGCACCGCCCCCGTCCATTGAAAGGCCAGCGTGATGCCCAGCCGCGCCAGCAGCGCCCCCAAGGGGCCGTTGATGCCAAACACCACCAACAAGATGTAGCCCGTCACCACCGGCGGCAAGATTAGCGGCAGATGCACCAGCCCGTTCAGCAGCGCCTTGCCGGGAAAGCGCCAGCGCGCCAGCGCATAGGCGGTGAAAATGCCCAAGGGCAGGCTAAGCGCCATGGCCCAAAACGCCACTTTCAGCGACAGCGCAACCGCCTGCCACTCGTCTGGGCCAAGCCAGCTGCTCATTGCGCGTCACCGGGCAGGCTAAACCCGTGGCGTTGAAACACAGCCCCCGCAGCCGCGCTGCGCAGATAGGCGATAAAGGCGTCTTCGGCGGTGCTGTCACGGTTGGCCAAATCTGCGATCGGATAGGTAATGGCGGGGTGGCTGGTCGCAGGGAACTGCGCCAATACCTGCACACGCGGTTCGGCCATGGCGTCGCTTGCGTAGACAATGCCCAAAGGGGCCTGCCCGCTGGCCACCAAGGCCAAAGCGCTGCGCACATTATCTGTTTGGGCCACATGGGGGGCCAATTCCTGCCATTGGCCAAATTGCTGCAACGCGGCTTTGCCATAGATCCCGGCAGGCACGGCATTCACCATCGCCATGGCCAGCTTGCCCCCACCCAGCATGGGCAATAGCCGGGTGTGTGGCCCCAGTGCGGCCAAGGGCGTGCCTGCGCCCTTTGGGGCCACCAAAACAAGGCTGTTGCCCAGCAGGATATGGCGGCTGTGCGGCTCTAGCAGCCCAGCCTCTGCCAGCGCATCCATCCATGCCGCATTGGCCGAGATAAAAACATCTGCTGGCGCCCCATGCTGGATTTGGCGCGCCAAGGCCGAAGACCCGGCCAATGACACATGCACCCTGTGCCCGGTGTCATGCTCGAATCGCGGCACCAGTTCGTCCAGCGCGTTTTTCAGGCTGGCGGCCGCAAATACCGTTACCACCTGCCCACCCGCCCAGGCCGCATGGCCAAGGCAGAGACTGAAAAGCGCGGCAAGAAAAAGGCGGTGCGGGGCCATGTGCGTTCCGTGCAGTTGCCCCACCGGCCTAGCGTGTGGGGGAGGGGCCTGTCAAATCGTTATTTCCCGCCAGACATATCGCTAAGCAATTGGCGCAGCGCAGCCACTTCGGCGGTGCTGCTTTGGGTGGCGATATCTTCGATGCGCCGATAATGGGCCAGAACCTGTTGGCCGGTTTCCGACAGCGCCGCCCCGCCGCCTTGGGCCCCCCCGCGGGCGCGATCAACCAAGGCAGGTTGAAAGGCTGCGTTCATTTCCTCGACCAGCGACCACGCGCGCTTGTAACTCATGCCCATGGCGCGGCCCGCCGCCGCGATCGAGCCGGTTGCCTGAATCTGTTCCAACAGATCGGCCTTGCCCGGCCCCAGCATGGCATCATCGCCAAACTGGATACGCAGGCGCAGGCGTGGGGGGCTGTGTGGGGTGTCTTGGGCCATGCCCCAGCTATGGCGCCAAGCACCCCGTGATGGCAAGCAAAAGGATCGCGCCCGCCAGTTTGGTTGACTTTGCCCCGCTGCCCTTTCTACCGTGCCACCAGCCCCAAAGGGCCCAGCCGCCCACAACAGGAGATGTGCGATGAACATTATGCCCATTATTGCAGACAGCACCGATGAATTGGTTGAGATCTTCAAAGACCTGCACGCCCATCCCGAACTGGGCCTAGAAGAGGTGCGCACCGCCGCCATCGTGGCGCAAAAGCTGCGTGATTACGGCGTTGACGAGGTGCATACCGGCATCGGCAAAACCGGCGTTGTGGGCATAATTCATGGCACGGGCAATGGCACGCGCCGCATTGGCGTGCGTGCCGATATGGATGCCCTGCCCATCGACGAGCAAACCAACCTGCCCTATGCCAGCAAACATGCCGGCAAAATGCACGCTTGCGGCCATGATAGCCACACAACCATGCTGCTGGGCGCGGCCAAACATTTGGCCGCAACACGTAATTTTGACGGCACCGCGGTGATGATTTTCCAACCCGCGGAAGAGGGGTTGGGCGGCGCGCGGGGCATGCTGGCCGATGGGCTGTTTCAGCGGTTTCCCTGTGACGAGGTGTACGGGATGCACAATTCCCCAAACACGGCGCCGGGCAACGTGGGTATTTGCAAAGGGGCGGCCATGGCGGGGGCTGCGTTTTTTGATATCACCATCACCGGTCGCGGCAGCCACGCCGCGATGCCCCAGCAATCGCGGGATGCGCTGGTCATTGCGGCCAGCTTGGTGGGGCAGTTGCAAACCATCGTCAGCCGCAACGTGGCGCCCTTGGATACCTGCGTGCTGTCGGTGACCAAGCTGAACGCCGGCACGGCCTATAACGTGGTGCCGGAAACCGCGCATATTGCGGGCACCATCCGCTATTTCAAAGACGAGGTTTACGCCACAGCCGAAACCCGCATGACCGAGATTTGCGCTGGCGTGGCCCTGTCTTACGGGGTGGATGTAGAGTGCCAGCTGCGCAATGTGTTCGACGTGCTGGTCAACGATGATGCGCTTTCCGATGCCTATATGCAGGCCGCAGCCGATATCGTGGGGGCGGAAAATATTCAAACCGGCATTCAACCTGCCACGGGATCCGAGGATTTTGCCGATATGCTAAAGGTGGTGCCCGGCGCCTATTGCCGGATTGGGCATACCGGCACCTTGCCCTTGCATAACCCCGGTTTTGTTTTGGGAACCGAGGTGTTGCCTGTGGGGGCGGCCATTATGGCCCGCATTGTCGAGCGGCGCTTGGCCCCGGCTGCGGGTTAATCGCCGACCGCTGCGCGCCAATGGCGGCGGCACAGGCTGACATAAGTCTCGTTGCCGCCGATTTGCACCTGTGCGCCATCGCGCAAAAACTGCCCGTCGGCGCCACGGCGGGCCACCATCGTGGCTTTCTTGCCGCAATGTCAGATGGTGCTTCCCTCGCGCATTTCATCGGCCCATGCCAGCAAGGCGGCCGAGCCGGGAAAAAGCGCGCCGCGGAAATCAACCCGCAGCCCGTAGCACATGATTGGCAGGCCCAAATCATCAACCGCGCGGGCCAATTGCCAGACTTGTTGCTTTTCTAAGAACTGCGCTTCATCCACAAAGACGCAATCCACCGGCCCTTGGGCCATGCGGGCCTTTAGGGTGGCGAACAGGTCTTGGCCGGGGGCGAATGTATCGGCCTCGGCGCCAATGCCGATGCGGCTGGCAATACGCGCTTTGCCGGCGCGGTTATCCAGCAGCGCGGTCAGCAAATAGGGCTGCATGCCCCGCTCGCGGTAGTTATGCGCGGCCTGCAGCAAAATCGTCGATTTGCCGGCATTCATGGTAGAGTAGTTGAAATAAAGCTTAGCCATGCCGCCCTTTACTGCCTGGGCGGGTGCCAAGGCAAGATGCCCAACACACCTTGCAATTTGGAATGAGAGCAAGCCGTGCCGTAACGAGGTTGCCGACACGGGCTAGGGGTGCGGATTAACCTTGCCTTGACCAGCTGGAAAATGCCAAATCGATACACAGTGGTGAATGGGAAAATAGCGGCGCGCTTCCCCGTTTGCGCTGATAGTAAGGGTTGGTATTGTATGAATATTGGTAGCTATCTGAAAAAACACACAGAAGCCTTGGTTAAGGATGTGGGCATCGAACAGGCCTGCAAACTTACCGGCAAGTCAAAGGCCACTCTGGGGCGCTATTATGCCGATAGCGACGAACATAGCAGCCGATACATACCCGTTGATGCCGTTGTGGCGCTAGAGGCGGCTGCCAGTTTCCCCCATGTCACCTGCGCCTTGGCAGAATTGCGCGGCAGCACCCTAAGCCACGATGCCCGCCGCCCAAATGCCCGCAACGGCGGGGTCAATAGCGATGTCATCGCGCTCAGCCAGCGGTTTGGCATGTTGATGGCCGAATACCACCAGTCGATCGAAGATGGGGTGATTTCGGTGAACGAGGCGAAGCGGCTGCTAAAAGAAACCGTGGCGCTGCAGCAAGTTTTGATCGATATGAAACTGCATTTGGAAACCGATACCACCAAACCCGTCTAGGCCCATTGCAAATTAGCGGCACAAAAACGGGGCCATTATGGCCCCGTTTCGTTTGGCCGATGGTTTGCGCGGCCTATTCGGCGGCGGTGCCTTGCAGTGCCATAACACCAAAATCGCCCTTGGCGCGGGCATCCATCGCTTGGGATGCGGCAATCGCGCCGGCGGCGGTGGTGAAATAGGGAATGCGATCATATAGCGCAACCGAGCGTATCTCGCGGCTGTCTTCCACCGCTTGGCTGCCCTCGGTGGTGTTAAACACCAGCGCGATTTGCCCGTCTTTCAGCAGATCCACAATGTTGGGCCGGCCTTCGTACACTTTGTTTACAATTTCACAGGCCACACCATGTTCGCCCAGCCATGCGGCAGTGCCGCGGGTGGCCACAATTTCCAGACCCAGCTGTACCAGTGTTTGCGCGGCCTCGGCCATTTGCTGGCTTTTGTCCGCGTCTTTGATTGAAACAAACACCCGGCCTTCGGTGGGCAGAACGGTGCCAGCGCCCAGCTGGGCCTTCAAGAAGGCCAGCGGGAACGAGATATCCCAGCCCATCACCTCGCCGGTCGAGCGCATTTCCGGGCCCAAAATTGTGTCAACACCGGGGAAGCGGGCAAAAGGCAGCACCGCTTCTTTAACCGAGAACCACGGCATATCGGGGTCGGCCAATGTAAGCGGGTTGGCCAGCGGCTGCGAGCCGGGCTTGGCACCTGCCGGATAGCCGCCGCGCAGCGGGAAGTTTTCCATCGGCTCGCCCGCCATCAGCCGCGCAGCGATCGAGGCAATGGCGCTGTCGGTTGCCTTGGCCACGAAGGGCACGGTGCGCGAGGCGCGGGGGTTTACCTCGATCAGGTAGATTTCGTCGTCTTTGACGGCAAATTGCACGTTCATCAGCCCAACAACGCCCAAAGCCCGGGCCAGCGCCTCGGTTTGGCGTTTGATTTCATCGATGATGTGGCGCGGCAGCGAATAGGGCGGCAAGGAACAGGCGCTATCGCCCGAATGCACGCCAGCCTCTTCGATATGCTGCATAATACCGGCCACATGGACGGTTTTGCCATCGGACAGGGCATCGACATCACATTCGATGGCACCCGACAGGTAGTTATCCAGCAACACAGGGCTGTCGCCCGAGACCACCACCGCCTCGCGGATATAACGTTCCAGCTGGGCCATATCGCGCACGATTTCCATGGCGCGCCCCCCAAGCACGTAAGAGGGGCGGATAACCAGCGGGAAGCCAATTTCATCGGCAATCGCCAGCGCCTGTGCGTCGCTAGAGGCAATGCCATTATGGGGCTGTTTCAGGCCCAAACGGTTGACCAGCTGTTGGAACCGCTCGCGGTCTTCGGCCAGGTCGATCGCATCGGGGGTGGTGCCCAGAATTGGAATGCCTTCTTCGTACAGCGCATTGGCCAATTTCAGCGGGGTTTGGCCGCCAAACTGCACGATCACCCCATGCAACGTGCCATTTTGCAGCTCGACCCGCAAAATTTCCATCACATGCTCGAATGTCAGCGGCTCGAAATACAGCCGGTCGGATGTGTCGTAATCGGTCGACACGGTTTCGGGGTTGCAGTTGATCATGATGGTTTCATAGCCCGCGTCGGTCAGGGCGAAACAGGCATGACAACAGCAGTAATCAAACTCGATCCCTTGGCCGATGCGGTTTGGGCCCCCGCCCAAAATGACCACTTTCTTGCGGTCGCTGGGGCGTGCTTCGCATTCGACGTCGCCCATGGCCGGGGCTTCATAGGTGGAATACATATAGGGTGTTTGCGCTTCGAATTCGGCGGCGCATGTGTCGATACGTTTGAACACCGCTGTCACGCCCAAGTTTTGGCGCGCGCGGCGCACATTGCCCTCGGTGCGGCCGGTCAGTTTGGCCAGCCGTGCATCGGTAAAGCCCATCATTTTCAGTTTGCGCAGCCCGTCTTCGGTTACGGGCAGGCCATTTTTGCGCACGATGTCTTCGGCCTCGACGATTTCGCGGATGCGGGCCAAGAACCACGGGTCAAACATGGTGACGGCATGAATTTCATCATCGCTTAGGCCGTGGCGCATGGCTTGGGCGATGGTGCGCATACGATCGGGCGTTTGCAGGCTGATGGCCTTGATCACCGCCGATTTTTCCGGCGCGCCTTCGATATCGACCTCGTCAAACCCGGTCAGGCCCGATTCCATCGACGCCAGCGCCTTTTGCATCGATTCGTGGATCGTGCGGCCAATGGCCATGGTTTCCCCAACCGATTTCATCGCGGTGGTCAGATGGGGTTTGGAGCCGGGAAATTTCTCAAATGCAAATTTCGGGATCTTGGTCACGACGTAGTCGATGGTTGGCTCGAAGCTGGCGGGCGTAACCTTGGTAATGTCGTTGTCCAATTCATCCAGCGTGTAGCCCACCGCCAATTTCGCCGCGATCTTGGCAATCGGAAAGCCGGTGGCCTTCGAGGCCAGCGCCGACGAGCGCGACACGCGCGGGTTCATCTCGATCACCACCATGCGCCCATCTTTGGGGTTGATGGCCCATTGCACGTTCGACCCACCTGTTTCCACGCCAATCTCGCGCAGCACAGCGATGCTGCCATTGCGCATGATCTGGTATTCTTTGTCGGTCAGGGTCAGCGCCGGGGCGACAGTGATGGAATCGCCCGTATGCACGCCCATCGGGTCGATGTTTTCGATAGAACACACGATAATGGCGTTGTCGGCTTTGTCGCGCACAACCTCCATCTCGAATTCTTTCCAGCCAAGCAGCGATTCATCCACCAAGATCTGGCCCATGGGGCTGGCATCCATGCCGGTGCGGCAGAAATGGATATAATCATCGCGGTTATAGGCGACGCCACCGCCGGTGCCACCCAAGGTAAAGGCGGGGCGGATAATGGCGGGCAGGCCGATATCGTCCAGCGCCTCTAGCGCGGTTTGCACGCCCGCCTCGACGTCATAGCCTTTGGCGGTTTTGGGGGCGCTGACGATGGTGGCGCGGGGGTTTTCCAGCCCGATCCGGTCCATCGCTTCGCGAAACAGCTTGCGGTCTTCGGCCATTTCAATGGCCTCGCGGTTGGCGCCGATCAGCTCGACGTTGAATTTCTCCAACACGCCCATATCGGCCAGCGCCAGCGACGTGTTCAGCCCGGTTTGCCCGCCCATGGTGGGCAGCAGCGCGTCGGGGCGCTCTTTTTCAATGATCTTGGCCACCACTTCGGGCGTGATCGGTTCGATATAGGTGGCATCTGCCAAGCCCGGATCGGTCATGATTGTGGCCGGGTTCGAGTTCACCAAAATGACCCTGTAGCCCTCTTCGCGCAACGCTTTGCAGGCCTGCGCACCGGAATAGTCAAATTCGCAGGCTTGGCCGATGATGATGGGCCCGGCGCCGATGATCATGATCGAGTTGATATCGGTTCTTTTTGGCATGGTTTTGCCCCCTAATTTCGTGCGCGCAGGCAAGGCCAGACCCATGGCAGAGTCGGGCCGCGCAAATTGACGTGGGTTATAGTCAACACAGGGCCCGGCGCAACCCCCCCCTGCGGTAATCTGCCTGCGGCAGGAAAACCGGTTCACCCGGCGGCTGCAAAAGGATAGAAGGCCCCCAACACCACCCGCCGGAGAGCCGTAGATGAGCACGCCCAAACCCGTTGTCTTGTGCATTCTAGATGGATGGGGCCACCGTGACGAGCGCGCCGATAATGCAGTGGCCTTGGCCGATACGCCAAATTTCGATCGCATTTGGCAAACCTGTGCGCGCAACACGCTGATCACCCATGGCCCCGATGTGGGCCTGCCCACCGGCCAGATGGGCAATTCCGAGGTGGGCCACACCAATATTGGCGCGGGCCGGGTGGTGGCCATGGATTTGGGCCAGATCGATCTGGCCATCGAAGACGGCAGTTTTGCCAGCAATGCCGCCCTGCAGGCCTATATCGCACAGTTGCAGGCCAGCGGCGGTACGGCGCATTTGATGGGGCTGGTTTCTGACGGGGGGGTGCACGGGCATATC
>Ga0181593_10006689_pt1 | contig 10327 bp, 8 predicted proteins | sample 071ome_19_FD_133756 | JGI IMG/M metagenome (GOLD analysis project Ga0181593, IMG submission 133756) | Coastal salt marsh microbial communities from the Groves Creek Marsh, Skidaway Island, Georgia - 071413AT metaG (megahit assembly) | ecosystem: Environmental > Aquatic > Marine > Intertidal zone...
AGACACTATGAGAAAACGGCGCTTGGCCCACACCCGTCAAGCCGCGTAACATCAACCAAAAGGAGCCAGAGCCTCCGTTGCGGAACCCTCGCCCATGTCCCAATTAATCTGACGACGGACACGCGGCGGCGATAATGTCCTGGTCGGTGATGACCGTATCATCGGCCGAGGTCGACGCATCGCCACCGAATTCGAACTCCTCGATCCGGTTGAATCCGAGGAGCCAGTCATCCAGCAGCACCAGATCGCTGAATTCCTCGAATACACCCTCGCCCGCCTGACCGAAGCCGACATAAAGGTTGATCCCCACGAGCGAGAATGTCGCGTCGGCGATCGAGTAGTCGAGCATCTGAAACCGGTCGAGCTCACCGGCATCGACCTCGACGGGCGGAAAGATATGGCCGAGCGGGCTTTGCGCGACCAGAAGGTAATTGTCGTAAATATGGTCCTGACCATCACCCGAGGAATAGACGTAGACGTCGTTTCCGCCTCCGCCATACAGCGTGTCGGCGCCGGATCCGCCTTCCAGGGTGTCAAGCCCCGCGTCTTCGTTGAGCTGCCCGGTCATGCCCGAGGAACCCTCGAGAACATCGTTACCGGTGCCGCCGTTCAGATAGTCGTTGTGCTGGCCGCCATCGATGGTGTCGTTGCCATCGCCGCCAAAAATCGAGTCGTTCCCGAAGGAACCGTTGACCTGATCCGCGCCGGCATCGCCGTAGATCGTGTCCTGGCCCCAATCGGCGAAGATCGTGTCGGCGCCGCTTCCGCCGTTGAGGACATCGTCGCCCTCGCCGGAAATGATGGAATCATTTCCCGACGCGCCGTCGGCGATCAGGTCTAGATCGTCGGTATAGGTAATCGTGTCGTCACCGAGCGAACCGGAGATGTTCGACATGATGTCGATGACATCGAGAACCGTGCCGTCGTCGAGATGAATCTCCTCGACCCGGTTCAGCTCGTCCTGCCAGTCCTCGATAGTAATGGAATCCGTCAGATCGAACAGATCGGTCGCGCCGTCCCGGACGCCGATGAGCAATTCGTCATTGACGAAGGTCATCCAAAGATCGCCGGACGAAATCCCTGGCCCGAACTCAATGATGTCCTGCGCGCCACCACTCAGTTCCACGGTCGGGAAGATGTGCCCCAGTTCCGTCTGGGTGGTCTGAAAATACTCGTCGACGACGTAATCGGCGCCATCGCCACGCTGGAAACGATATACGTCGTCGCCACCGCCACCGCGAACCAGGTCATTGCCGAGGCCGCCGGACAAGGTATCGGAGTCCTCGGTCTCGTTGATGTTCGTGGCGCCCGTGCTGTCGCTTACGCCGTCACTGCCACGCAAGGTGTCGTCACCACTACCGCCAAGCAGCAGATCCGCGCCATTACCGCCGTCTAGGTCGTCGTCACCGGTGCTGCCCGCGAGAATATCCGTTCCGTCACCCGCGCTCAGCGTGTCGTTACCGGCTCCACCATCGATGGTATTGTTGCCATCCCCGGCATGCAGGGTATCGGAGCCGTTGTTTCCGAGAAGCAGATCATCGCCATCGGTGGTACTGATCGAGTCATCGCCGCCCAGACCATTGATGGTTACCGCCTCGTCTTCGGGCAACCAGTCGAGCGTGTCGTTACCGCCCGTGCCGATCACACGCGCGCGAATATCCGCTTCACTCCAAACAGTCCCGTCATCGAACTCGATATTCTCGACCCGATAGATCGAATCCTGCCACTTCTCGATCTTGATCAGATTGGAAAGGCTGAAAATGTCGGTGGAGCCTTCGGCAATCCCGACATAGAGATCTTCTCCGACAAACGTGATTCGAATATCCGCGGGAGAAATGCCCGGACCGAATCTCAGGGTATCAAGTCCGCCGTCGAGATATTCCGGATTGAACACCCCGCCCAAGTCGTTTTGGAAATGATAGAGATACTCATCGTTGATGGTGTCGTGACCATCACCGAAATTGAAAACGTAGACGTCGTCGCCGGCGCCGCCTCTCAACAGGTCGTTGCCCGTGCCGCCCTCGAGAGTGTCGGCGTATGGCTCGTCGTTATAGTCGCCAAACTCGGCCGACCGACCCAGCAAAGTGTCGTTTCCGGCACCACCGTTTAAGGAGTCGTTCCCGTCGCCACCGTCGATGATGTCATCCGACGCCGTACCTACGAGTGTTTCATCCGCTTCCGTGCCCGAAAGATCGACCACATTTTCCCCCTACAGGCCAGGCGGCCACCCGATTTTTTCGGGATTCTCACCGCGCTTGGTTCGTTCTTGGGAAAAACATAGTTAAATTACAAGATAAATTCAACGAGCTTTTAATACGATCACTATATATCCACGATAGGGGACTCCGGGGAAAGAATCAACAAAATCGCGCGAAATTCGCGCTATCCGGTGACTTCCCGCACATCAACATACTATTTAGCTCAGACGGACTCCCGCCCGCGCACTTAAACCAATCGCGGGCGGTCTCGCTTGTCCGGCGCGGGTGGATTTGAGATAAGGTCACCTTCGATCATATGGTGGATCAACGCCCAGGGAGTACCAGTGCGTGGAAACGGAAACGCCAGCGACGACCGTCTCCTCGGACACGACAGAAATGGCGTGGTCGAACGACACGGTCATGGCACGGATCGAAGCGTGGCGAGCCGCGGGGAAGAGCATAGGCTTCACGAACGGATGCTTCGATATCTTGCATCCCGGTCATGTGTCGCTCATGCGCCAAGCACGCGCCGCTTGCGACCGGCTTGTCGTCGGTCTTAACAGCGATGCATCGGTGCGGCGGCTAAAAGGCCCGAACCGGCCACTGCATGACGCGCACTCCCGAGCGGTCGTGCTGTCCGCCCTGGCCGATGTCGACGCCGTTGTGATTTTCGAAGAAGACACGCCGGAACAGCTCATTAAAGCGGTACGACCCGACGTTCTGGTCAAGGGCGGCGACTATACCGTGGAAACAGTGGTGGGAGCCGATTTCGTCCGGGCGAATGGTGGCCGGGTGCTGCTCGCCACGTTCCGGCAAGGTCACAGCACCACGAACACAATCAACAAAATGGCCGCGGGAGAATAGGTCTGGGAGGACGCTTACCGCCCCTCGAAAACCGGCTTGCGCTTATTCATGAAGGCTTCCTGACCTTCCTGATAGTCGCGGCTGTCGAAGCAAGCCTTGGTCAAGGCATCCACCAGGTCCGAGTCGAAAGCCGCGTCATCCTTCAGAAGCTCATTGACCGTCAGCTTGGAAGCCCGCATCGACAAGGGCGCGTTCTCGGCGATCCGGTCGGTCATGTCGGCGACCGCGGCGTCAAGGCCGTCAACCGGAACACAGGCATTGATCAGCCCCATCGCCTCGGCCTCGGCCGCCGTGTAGCGCTTGGCGGTGATCAGGATCTCCTTGGTCTTGGAGGGTCCCACCAAGGCCATGAGGTTGCCGAGATTGACCCGGTCATAAGCGATCGACAAGCGGGCCGCGGGAACGCCGAAGGTCGAATCGTCGGAAGCGATGCGAATATCCGCCGCCAAGGCGATACCCAGCCCGCCGCCCATGCAGAAACCGCGGATCTTGGCGATGAAGGGTTTCTCGCAATCCAACATCTTGCGCCGACCACTCATGGAAATCTTGGCGTATTCCGCCGCCGCCTCGGCGTTTGAACGGTTTTCCTTGAACTGCGAGATATCCGCGCCGGACGCGAAGGCCTTGTCCCCGGCCCCCTCCATCACCACGCACCGGATCGCGGGATCCGCGCCGAAGGCATCGAACGCCTCGGAGATGCCCTGCCACATCTCCAGGGAGATCGCGTTACGACGCTCGGGATTGTTGATCGTGATCCGCCCCACCGCGCCATCGGCCTCGGCAAGGATCTTTTCGGTGGAAAGCTTCATGACCGTCCTCGATTGTTGTCGGCGCGCCTCAAGGCGAATTGCCGGGCGTGTTCGACGGCTTTATACGCGTGCCGATCACGCCTCGCAATTCACCCCGTCGGCGGCGTCACCCACCCTAGATGACATTCGCCTCGCGCAGGCTTTTGATCTCGTCCGCGGCGATTCCCAGGTCCGTGAGAATCTCGTCCGTGTGCTGGCCAAGATCCGGCGTCGCTGAGTGCATCTTCTGCGGTGTGCGCATCAGCTTGGCGGCTTGACCCACGACCTTGAGTTTCCCGAGCCGGTGATGCGTTACTTCCGGGTCCATGTTGAGGGTTTGAACCTGAGGGTCGTTGAAAACCTGTCCCATGTCGTGGATCGGGCCGCACGGCACGCCCGCCTCGGCGAAGGCCTCCACCCAATGCTGGGTGGTGTTCTTAACCGTATAGGCGGAAATCTCGGCGTTGATCCGTTCGCGATGAGCCGTCCGAGACTCATTGGTCTTATAGTCCGGGTTCTCATAGATCTCCATCGAACCCAGGGTCTCGCACATCCGCTTCAGCAGGTGATCCGCCGAGGCTTGAATATTGATCAGGCCGTCGGAGGTCGGGAACACGCCGGTTGGCGTATTCGTCGGATGGTTGTTGCCCTCTTGCCCCGGCACCTCGCCGGCTTGGATATAGCGGGCGGCCTGCAGATCCATCATCATGATCTGCGCTTCCAGCAGGGACGTGTTGACCCATTGGCCCTCGCCGGAAACCTCTCGCTCCAGCAAGGCGACGAGGATGCCGTAGGCCAGATTGATGCCGGCGGTCAGATCGGCGATCGGTATGCCGACACGTACCGGCCCGTCGCCGGGCATCCCGGTTACTGACATCAACCCTCCCAATCCCTGCGCGATCTGGTCGAGGCCGGCGCGCTTGGCGTAGGGGCCGGTCTGGCCGAAACCCGAGATACTGCCATAGACGATCCTCGGATTGACCGCCTTCACGGTCTCGTAGTCGATGCCGAGCCGATGTTTGACGTCGGGCCGGTAGTTTTCGATCACAACGTCGGCTGACTTGGCCATTTCCAGGAAGATCTCGCGGCCCCGCGCTTCCTTGAGATTCAAGGTCATCGAGCGTTTGTTGCGATGCAGATTCTGAAAATCAAACCCGTCGCGCGGCCCGCCCAACGGGATCTCCGACAACGCCGGCGGCTGCTCGATCTTGATCGTGTCGGCGCCCCAATCGGCGATCATCCGGGCGGCGGTGGGTCCAGCGCGGGCCCGGGTCAGATCTAGTACCTTGAAACGCGATAGCGCGGCCTTGTTCGCCGTCATGTCCAGTTCCTCCACCGATCGAGCGTCACGCGCGTTGGAAATGCCTCCAGAAACCGTCGAATGACGGGAGACAGTCCAAGTGTGGCATCCCCTCGGTCTGGAGACAATGCCGCGCGCTCAGTCTTCCGGGTCGGGAGCCTGTCTGGTCGCGGTCAGGCCGGTTGGCTGTCCGACCACCACGAAGGTCAGATCCTCGGCCCTGAACAAGCGCTTGGCGACCCGTTTCAGATCCTCGGCGGTGATCGCCTCGATGATCGCGGGACGGCGGTCGATATAGTCGACGCCGAGATCCTGACGCTGAATGGCCGTCAGAACGTCGGCAATGGCGCCGGAGTTGCTGAAGCGAAGATTGTAGGATCCGTTGACATAATCCTTGGCGTCGCGAATTTCCTTGTCGGTCGGGCCTTCCGCGCCGAACCGGGCCCATATTGACTTCAACAGATCGATGGTTTCCGCGACCCGGTCATTGACCGTCGAGACACCACCGACAATCAGCGCGGAATGATCAAGCGGCAGCGGATAAGCCGAGATACCGTAGGTGAGGCCACGTTTTTCGCGAATCTCCTCGGTCAATCGCGACCCGAAGCCACCGGCGAGAACCTCGAACAGCAAAGTCGCGGCATACCAATCCGGATCCTCCCGCGCGATCCCCCGGTGCCCGAACACCACGACGGATTGCGGCACCGGACGCTCCACGATCATCATGTCACCGGTGAAGTCGACCTGGATTTCGGGAATCTCGGGCATGCCGGAAGTCACGGGGAGCGTACCGAAAACCTCGTCCAGCATCGTGCCCAAGCGGTCCGGCGTGATGTCACCGACAACGCCTATGAAAAGCTTGTCCTTGGCGAAAACGCGGCTGGTGAATCCCTTCAGGTCCTCGGCCGTCATTCCGGATAGCGAGCCGGACGTCCCGCGTCTGGGCTCGCCATAGGGGTGGTCGGGAAACGCCGCCTTCCACCAGACCCGGCCGGCGATACGGTTGGGATTCTCCTTGCGGCTTCGCAATCCGGCCAGGATTTGGCCACGAACTCTTTCTACAGGCTCGGCGTCGAACCGGGGTTCCGTCAGAGCCAGGCGAAGCAGGCGAAAGGCCTGGTCGCTGGTCTCGGTCAGGGTGGTCAGACCACCGGAAAAACCGTCGGTATTGGCGTCGAAGGAGAGCGAGATCGAGTCGTCGGCCAAAGCCTTCTGAAACGCCGTGGAATCAAGCGGGCCGGCGCCTTCGTCCAACAGACCCGAGGCCATATAGGCCAGGCCCTTCTTGCCCACGGGATCGGCGCTGGAGCCGCCGAGAAAAGTCATGCGCAGGGTGATGATCGGGTTCTTGTGATCCTCAACCAGCCAAGCCTTGATACCGCCCGGGCTTGTCACCTTGGTGATTTCAAAGGCCCCCGCGACCGGCGTCCAGGCGATGACCGCGGCCAGAACCGCGCCGATAAGTTCCCATCGGCTCATTGCGCGCCCTCCGGCAACAGAATGCTGGTCACCGATCGCTCTGGTTTGAGAACCGCCCGCGCCGCCGCGAGGACATCATCGGCGGTAACCGTCGCGATGCGTTCCGGCCAGGATTCGATGTCCTCGATGCTTAGACCCGAGGCCAGGGCGGCGCCGATGATGCGCGCGGGAGCGGTGACGCTGTCGCGCGCGAAGATGGCGGACCGAGTGAGACGCTTGATCGCCGAGGCGACTTCGTCCTCGCTCACCCCGTCCTTCAGGAGCTCTTCGATCTCGCCATCGATCGCCGCTTCCACATCCTCGACGGTCTTGCCCTCGGCGGGGCTGCCGTAAAAACCAAAAGTCGAAGGTCCGATATCGTCGCCGCCATACCAGCTGCCGGCGGAGACCGCGAGCTTGCCCTCGACCACCAGCGACCGATACAAGCGGCTCGTCGTACCACCACCTAGAATCTCGGTCAGAACCTCGAGAGCCAGCTTGTGCTCGCGCGCGCCATACCCGTGACTCGGGGCGAGATAGCGGCGGGCGAAGCGCGCCTGACCGACCTGGGCGCTGGTCATCGAAAGCCGTCGCGGCGCCAGGTGCGGGGGTTCATCCACCCGGGACCGAGGCTCGATCTCACGCCGTGGGACCGGGCCGTAATGCATTTCGGCGAGAGTTCGGACGGTGTCGGCGGTGACATCCCCGGCCACGATCAGGATCGCGTTGTTCGGCGCGTACCAGCGTTTGTAGAACGCGATCGCGTCATCCTGGTCCAATTGCCGGATCTCATGCTCCCATCCAATGATCGGGATGCGGTAGGGATAGGCGAGGTACGTCGCCGCGTTGACTTGCTCGCGAAACTTGGCGGCGTCGCTGTTATCTGTGCGCGTGCGCCGCTCCTCTAGAATGACATCGCGCTCCGCCAACACGTGGTCCTGGGCCAGTTTCAGATTGACCATCCGGTCGGCCTCGATCTCCATGACGGTCTCGAGCCGGGCCGGCGCCACGGTCTGGTAATAGGCGGTATAGTCGTAGCTCGTGAAGGCATTCTCGTTGCCGCCGATCCGGGCAATGATCCTGGAGGCTTCCCCCGGGCCGAGCTTGTCGGTGCCCTTGAACATCAGATGTTCCAGGAAATGCGCGATACCGGACTTGCCCCGCGGCTCGTCGGCCGAGCCCACCCGGTACCAGACCATGTGCGTGACCACCGGCGCGCGATGGTCGCTTACCACCACGACTTCCAGACCGTTATCCAAGGTGAAATGCGTGGGCTCGAACACCGCCGCGCGGGCGGGCACGCCGGTCAAGGACGCGATCACGGCGAGCGTCGCGAAGGCGAAGGCTACCCAACGGAACGTTGCGCGAATTCTCAGGTTACTCACTTAGCCTCTCAAGCGCGGGTCCGCGTCCGTGCCGGATATGGTGACCAGCGCTCGCGAACGCAATAGCGTCGAACACGCCAAGCATCCCAATACCGAGGCGGCCGCTAGAAGAGCCCCTCGAGGATGCCACCACGCTTGCGCTTGATCGTCGGCGTCTCACCCTCGTCGATCTTCTTGCCGAGCGCGGCATTCTCCTGAAGCCGTTTCTTCTCCTGTTCGGCGTCAACGACGATTCCCCGGGGAGCCTTCGGCTTCCAGAACAACACCTTGTCGATCAGAAACTCGTCCTCGTAAACGAAGGCGGCGGTTTCCCGATTGACGATCTCGCGAATGCCCGGCTCGGCCTCGCCAGTCCGCAAAAGCCGTCGAATCGTGCCGTCGGAAGTCGTATCCGCGCCTTGCGCCCCGCCGGTATTCTTGACGATGAGGTCGCGGGCGCCATGCCGCTTCGGCGGCTCCTGCGGCCTTTGCGCGCCCGGCTCCGGCGGTCGCAGGGCGAAATTCGGCGGCACGCTCAACGGCGCGCGAGCAATCACCGCAAACTCATCCGGCGGCTTCTTGTTGTAACCAAGGGCATTGCGTACCTCGCCACAACCGGAAAGCCCGGGTCCGATCAGCATCAGGCCGAACAGCAGCGCCGGAGCGACACGGCATCTAACAGGGGTTTGGTTCACGAAACGCCTCCGGTTCGAAAATTCAGCGCCAAGGCACTATACCGCGTTTTCAGTCCTCGCGCCGCACGAAGCTATCCACCAGCAAAAACACGACTCCGACCGTAATCGCGGAATCCGCCACGTTAAAGACCGGCCAATGAAACCCGGCGACGTGAAAGTCGATGAAATCCACGACCGCTTGAAAACGAAACCGATCGATGATGTTTCCAACCGCGCCACCGATCACAAGACCGAGACCAGTCGCCAACAGCCGGGTGCGTGCCCGACACAACCATACAGACATTCCCAGGGCCACGGCGATCGCGAAGGCCGCCAGGATATATGGCATGCTCTCGGAATATCCGGCGAGGAATCCGAAACTCACGCCGGAATTCCACACCGCGACCATATTGAGAAAACCAGTAACCTCGATCACTCGGGGTGGGAAAAACCAGGTCTGTAGCGCCCATTCCTTGGTCGCCTGATCCGCCGCCGCGATCACCAAGGCCAAGCCGAAACCCATGACGGAAACCCTGGCGATCATCGCGGCGCTGTCCAGACCATGTCAGCTCGCGGCCGCGGCATGGACGGAGACCGCCTCGGCGCAACGCCCGCATACCGGTTCGGTCGCGGCCTCGACCTCGGGCAGGATTTTCCAACACCGCTCGCATTTGGCACCGTCGGCGCTGTCCGGCACCACCGCCACGTCGGCGATATCCTCCAAACGGAACGCGCCCTCCGGCGCCGCGTCGGTGGTCAAGACCGCGCCCGAGGTGATGAAGATATCCGCCGGGTCTAGACCTTCGAATGCCGCGAACGCCGCGTCGGTTACATGCACCATCGGCTTGGCTTGCAGGGAAGAGCCGATGCGCTTTTCCGCCCGCTCAATCTCCAGGGCGCCGGTAACAACCCGGCGAACGTCGCGGATTCGGGACCATTTCTCGGCAAGGGCGTCATCGCGCCATTCACTCGGGATGGTCGGCATTACGCGAAGATGCACGGAGTTTTCCGGGTCCTGCGCGCGCGCCTGCCAAGCTTCCTCGGCGGTGAACACCAGGATCGGCGCCAGCCACGCGGTCAAGGCATCAAACACCGTGTCCAGCACCGTGCGCGCCGCGCGCCGGCGGATCGAGTCGACGGAATCGCAATACAGGACATCCTTGCGAATATCGAAATAGAAGGCGGAAAGATCCACGGCGCAGAAATTGTGCACCTGGATGAAGAGCTGGTGGAAGTCGAAGTCGTCGATCCCCCGGCGCACCACCCCGTCGATCTCACTCACCCGATGCAGAACCCAACGCTCCAGTTCCGGCATCTCCGACGGCTCGAGGCGCTCGCTTTCCTGGAAACCCGAAAGGTTCCCGATGAGGTAACGCAGCGTGTTGCGCAGCCGGCGATAGAGATCGACCTGACGCTTCAGGATTTCCGGACCAATCCGTAGATCCTCGGAGTAGTCCGAGCCGACGACCCAAAGTCGCAGAATATCCGCGCCGCTCTGATCGATCACGTCCTGGGGCGCGGTAACGTTACCCAGAGACTTCGACATCTTGCGCCCGCCCTCGTCGAGAACGAAGCCATGGGTCAACACCGCCTCGAAAGGCGCGCGTCCCCTGGTGCCACAGGATTGCAGCAAGGAGGTGTGGAACCAGCCGCGATGCTGGTCCGAGCCCTCCAGGTAAAG